>Ga0209420_1000436_pt1 | contig 22489 bp, 21 predicted proteins | sample BlaSpr_A8_OM1_O1_FD_187972 | JGI IMG/M metagenome (GOLD analysis project Ga0209420, IMG submission 187972) | Forest soil microbial communities from Thunder Bay, Ontario, Canada - Black Spruce, Ontario site 2_A8_OM1_O1 (SPAdes) (version 2) | ecosystem: Environmental > Terrestrial > Soil > Boreal...
CAGCGACTCCACGGCTGCCACCAGCCCGCGGTCGGCCAGCAACGGCGGCACGATCCCGCGCGCGAGGTCGCGCAGCTCGGCGATCGCCTGATGGGCCTCGCGCTGGGCGTCGCGGATCAGGAGCCTGACCTCGGGCTGGTCGTCCACGCGCATCTCCGCCCGGCCCAGCTGCAGCGTCAACGCCACCAGGCGCGCCTGGGCGCCGTCGTGCAGGTCGCGCTCGATGCGCCGCAACTCGGCCGCCTGGGCATCCACGGCCTGGCGGCGCGTGCGCGTGAGCATGTCGATCCTCGCTCGCAGCGCCCGCCGGCCGCGCGCGACCAGCACGCGGTCGTGCAGCGCGATCAGCGAGTAGGCGCTGCCCGCGGTCGCCAGCCCGAGCAGCCCCCACGCCGGCCAGAACTCGCGCACGCCCGCGAGCAGCCAGGTCAACAGCCACGTCGCCAACAGGATCACCGCCGCCGCTCCGATCAGCGCCCACACACCCGCCACGCGGCGCTCCGCGCCGGGCCGCTGGCGCCACACCCACACCGCCGCGAAGTCCAGCAGCACCGCCACCATCAGGCCCAGCCACGCCCACGCCGGCCAGAAGTAGCCCTGACCGTCGAGCGCCCAGATAGCGCCCAGCAGGACCACGATCAGAGCGGCCATGCGGCGCACGAGCGAGCGCGCGTACTCGCCGATCGACAGCCCGGCCGCGAGCGCCGGCATCCATCGTCGCGGGCTGGCGCCCTGCGCCAGGGAGAGGTCCAGCGGGAGACGAGCGCGTCCGGCCATCGCCGCTAATCGTCTCACGGCTCAAGCTTGGCAGGGCGTAGCGCTCAGATCGCCTTGACGGCCTGGCGCTCGGGGCTGATCCGCTGCACGTCCCAGATCAGGCCGGCGCGCTCCAGGGCCCGGATGACGATGCCCGAGATGTCCAACTCGCGGCGGCCCAGGCCGTGTATGGCAGAGGTGGGAAAGGCGTGGTGGTTGTTGTGCCACGCCTCGCCCAGCGAGAACGGAGCCAGCCAGCTCAGGTTGCGCGAATGGTCGCCGGTGTCAAAGCGCCGGTGCCCGAAGAAGTGGCACAGCGAGTTGATGCTGTAGGTGACGTGGTGCAGCACGAACATTCGTATAGCGCCTCCCCACAGCATCGCCTCCAGGCCCGCGCCGACGCTGCCGCCCACGAGCACGCCCAGACCGAACGGGATCGCCAGGCCAACCAGCGACCACAGCGCGAACGTCGCGTCGACGAAGCGGATGACCGGGTCGGCCAGCAGGTCCGGCGCAAAGCGCTCGCGCGACCCGCGCTGGGAGTGGTTGAACAGCCAGCCCACGTGCGCATGCGCGAGGCCGGTCAGCGCGCCGCGCCAGCCGCCGCCGTGGTCGACATGGGGGCTGTGCGGGTCGCCCACGCGATCGGAGTACGCATGGTGCTTGCGATGGTCGGCCACCCAGGAGATCACCGGCCCCTCGATCGCCATCGTCCCGAGGATCGCGAGCAGCCCCCGCAGCGCGGCGGACGTCTTGAAGCTGCGGTGGGTGAGCAGGCGATGGAAGCCGACCGTGACGCCCAGGCCGATCGGTATGTACATCGCCACGAAGATGACCACGTCGCGCAGGCGCAGCTCCCTGTTCCACAGCTGCCAGCCCGCCACACCGACCAGCAGCGGCGGCGCGGCTGTGATCAGGCCGGTGATCGCCCGGTCGAGGTTCTCCATGACCGGAACCTGGATCTCCTCCGGCATCGGGCCCGTATCGGCCTGCCGCGTGGCGACCATCTCGGACGCCCGCGTTGGGCCCCCATCGGCGGCCTGCGCCTGGCGTGCCCGATCCACGGCGTGTGGCTGCCTCGCGGCCGCGCTCATCGACACAAATTGTGCGCGAGCGTGGCGACGTTGTCACTGCGGCAGGCCACCTCGCCGCGGGCGGCTCTCCCCCGCGACCGACGTCGGGCTAGCCCCCGCATTCAGTCGCCGTGCACGTCCAGCACGACCTTGCCGGTGGCGCGGCGCTCGTCGATCGCCTTCAGCGCCTGCGCGGCCTGCTCGAAGGCAAAGCGCTCGCCGACGATGGGCGCCACGAAGCCGGCGTCAGCCAGACCGTTGACGGCCGCGCCGATCTCGCGGTTGAGCTCGGGCTTGCCCATCACGTAGGCGCCCCAGCCGGCGCCCACAACGTCGAGGTTGCGCAGCAGCAGCCGGTTGACCTTGACCTCCGGGATCGAGCCGCCGGTGAACCCGACCACGACCATGCGCCCGTCCTCGCGCAGACAGCGCAGGCTGTCGGTGAAGCGATCTCCGCCGACCGGGTCGACGACCACGTCGACGCCGCCGCCTGTGAGCTGCTGCACCTGCTCGCGCCAGCCCTCTGCGAAGATCACGACCTCGTCCGCTCCCGCCTGCTCGGCGACCAACCGCTTGGCGTCGCTGGAGACCACCGCCACCGTGCGCGCACCAAGCCCCTTGGCGACCTGCAGCGACGCGGTGCCAACGCCGCCGGCGGCGCCGTGCACCAGCACCGTCTCTCCCTCCTTCAGGCGCCCGCGCAGCGCCAGCGCGAAGTAGGCAGTGTGGTAGTTGAGGATCAGCCCCGCGCCCTGGGCGAAGTCGAGGTCGCCGGGCAGCGCGAAGGTCAAGAAGGCGGGAGCGACGGCCACCTCGGCGAAGCCGCCGAGCGCGCAGAACGCCGCCACGCGGTCTCCCGGCTTGACATCAGCGTCGGGCGGGGCAACGCGCACCACCCCCGCGACCTCGCTGCCAGGCACGAACGGCAGCTCGGGTTTCATCTGGTACTGGCCGCGTGTCTGCAGCACCTCCGGGAAGGACACGCCCGCACAGTGCACGTCCACGAGCACACCCGCGCCCGGCGTAAGCGGGTGGGAGACCTCGGGCTCGGGCAGCGACACGAACGCCAGGGCGTCGTCGGGCCCGCTCAGCTGTGTGATTTGGATGGCCTTCACGGCGGGGGATTATGTCGCAGGCTCGCGCCGGGGACCCCGATGGGGTGGCCGGGGACCCAATAGGGGTGGCGCAGAGATAGGAGACATGCGTTGGAAACACGGTCAATGTGCTCACGTTCTCGCATGTTTGGCCGACACAAACTGTAATGACCGTGCGTGGGAACGGCAAGGATCTCGGTCTGCCTGTCCAGTCGCGGGCGATCGCAGGCGACGGCGTAGAGCGCGGCGTGATGGCCCAGGCGCTCGCGGCCCTGTTTGCGGCCGGCGCCACGCTCGCGCTGCTCACGATCGCGCTGCCGCACCCGCACGGCGCGAGCGAACTGGCGCTGCTGGTGATCGTGGGGATCGCCTACGTGGTCGCCGCCGCCCTGTTCTGGCGCGCGCGCACCCTCGCCCCCTCGATCCTGCCGGTCGCGCTGATGTGGGGAACGACCCTCGTGACCGCCGTCGCCTACTTCTCCGGCCAAAGCCCCAGCCCGCTGGTGTTCTTCTACCTGTGGGTGTTCCTGTATTCCTCCTACTTCTTCACGAGCAGCCAAACGGTCGTGCAGATCGTCTACGTCGCGCTCGCCTACGGCGCGCTGCTGGCGGTGCGCACGCCGGCCGCCGGAATCCCCGAGTGGTGGCTGGTGGTGATGGGCACAATGACCGTCGCGGCAATCCTGATCGGCTCGATGCGCGCGCGCACCAGCTCGCTGATCGAAAGTCTGTATGGCGCCGCTCGCACGGACGCGCTGACCAAGCTGTCAAACCGCCAGGCCTTCCGTGAGATGCTCGACCTGGAGCTCGAGCGCGCACGGCGCGCCAATAGCGGTGTCACGGTCGTGATGGGCGACCTCGACCACTTCAAGGAGGTCAACGACCGCCTCGGACGCGACGTGGGCGACGCAGTCCTGGTACGTCTGGCGGGTGTGCTGGCTGCCGGCAGACGCCAGCTCGACGGGCTCGCGCGCGTCGGCGGCGAGCAGTTCGCGCTGATCCTCTGCGACACCGACGGGACCGGCGGGCTGTCGATCGCCGAGCGATTTCGCGCCGCGACCGCCGAGGAGTTCCGTCACGACCCACATCCGGTCACGATCAGCTTCGGCGTGGCGAGCTTCCCCGAGCACGGCCATACCGCGGGGTCGCTGTTGCGAGCGGCCGATGAGGCCCTGTATGCGGCCAAGCGCAACGGACGCGACCGCAGCGTGCTGCACAGCGCCGCCCTGCGCGACGTCACGCGGTCAGACGGCAGTCCCCGCGACGTGGCCGGCGAGCGTTTCGTGGCCGTCGTGCTCGACCTGGCTGAGGCCGTCGACCTGCGCTTCAGCGGCTCGGCGCGCCATTCCGAGACGGTCGGGCGCTATGCGGCGATGATGGCCGTGGAGCTCGGCCTGTCCCAACAGCGCGTCGAGCGCGTACGCCTGGCGGGGATGCTGCACGACGTCGGCAAGGTGGGCGTGCCCGACGAGATCCTCTCCAAGCCCGCCCAGCTGAGCGACGCGGAGTTCGCGGTCATCAAGCGTCACCCAGAGTTGGGCGCCCAGATCCTCGAGCACCCAGGTCTGGCCGACGTGCGCACATGGGTGGGTGCTCACCACGAGCGTCCCGACGGTCGTGGCTATCCACTCGGGATAGCGGGCGAGCAGATCCCCATCGAGGCGAAGATCCTGGCGGTCGCCGACGCCTATGAGGCAATGACCTCAGACCGCGCTTACCGCGCGTCGATCGGACCCACGGCCGCGCGCGAGGAGCTGCGCCGCTGTGCGGGCAGCCAGTTCGACGCGCGCGTCGTGGAGGCCCTGCTGACGGTCCTCGACCGCGAGGGCGAGCGCCTGCGCCTGACGCTCGCCCACGCCTGATCGTCAGGACCTACGGCACCGACACGCCGCTCGCCGGCGGGGCCGGCTGGGCGGTGGTGTAGGGGGTGATCGGCGAGCCGGCCGTCGGTTCGGTCACCAGCGGCCCGCCGAACAGCACGATCTTGCCGTTTCGCACCTGGCCCATCTCCACGCCGCTGTAGCCCCCGTGCTCGCTCTTGGAGTAGCGGAAGGGCACCAGGCCCGGACCGCTCAGCTGCGCTCCTTTTTCATTGACGACATCGACGAGCTTTTCGCGGGTGAGGTCCTTGCCCGCGAGCTGCAGCGCTTGCGCGAGCGTGTACGCGTTGGCCATGCCGTACTCCACGTTGCCGTCAAACGGCGCGCTGGGATCGTATTGATTGTGGATTTTCTGGAACAGCGCGATCCACGAGTTCGACGTTTCCGAGGACGACGGCAGGTAGCCGTCGGTGATCGCGCCTTCGATCAGTTCCGTTCCCGCCTTGCCTTTGGAGAACGTCTTCAAAAGGCCGCCCACGGTGGTCGGGTCGATGCCCACGTTGGACACCACCAGCTGCGGTTTGTAGCCGAGCGTGAACGACGTCAGCTGCCCGAGCGCGGTGTAGATCGGCACAGTGAAGTCGACCAGCACTTCGGCGCCCGCCGCCTTGATCGCGGAGATCTGCGGCGCCACGTTGGTGACACCCGGCTGGTAGGGCTGGGTGGACACGATCTGGCTGGCGGGCAGCTCGTACTTGATGCCCGCAAGGCCACCAGTGCCAAAGTCGTCGTCCTGGTAGAAGACGCCAACCTTCTTGCCGGCGAAGTGCTGCTTGAGGTACTGCCCGAGGATCTTGCCCTCGATCGTGTAGTTGGGCTGCCATCCGAACGTGTACGGCTGGCTGGCGCCGTTATCCCAGCACGCACACCCGGAGGCGACGAACATGTCGGGCACTTTCTCACTGTTGAGGAAGCCCACGACCTTGGTGTGCGTCGGCGTGCCCAGGCCCTCGAAGATGCCGAACACGTTTTCCTGCAGGACCATCTGATGGACCACGCTGACCGTCTGCGTGGGGTTGTATTCGTCGTTCTTGATCACCAGGTGGATCTTGCGTCCGTAGATCCCGCCCTGGGCGTTGAGGTAGTCGAAGAACGCCTGCGAGGCCGGCGCGATCTCGCTGTAGCCCGGCGCGGCCGGGCCAGTGAGCGGCTGGTGGGTGCCGAACGTGATGCTCGTCGCGGTCACGCCCGGGGCGCTGCTGCTGCTGGAGCTGGAGCCGCACCCTGCCACGACCAGCGCCACGATTAGTGCGCAGGCGACCCCTACCGCCCGCGGCCTGATGCTGACTTGATTCATCTGCTTTCTCCTCCTGATGGCGTTTACCAATGACTACCCCTGAACTGACGGGCTTCGACGCAGACCACCCGCGATCCTGCGCAGCGCTCCCTGCACGCCGCTCGGCCACACGAGCATCGCGACGATCAAGACCAGGCCGTACAGCGCCAGCGGCAGGTTGTCCGAGACCTGGGTGGACAGCGAGAACGAGTGGGCCAGGTCGTTGGTCCAGTTGGGCAGCAGCACGAGCACCGCCGCCCCCCAGATCGCGCCCATCAACGTGCCCAGGCCGCCCAGCACGATCGCCGTCAGCAGCGACAGCGACAGCTGCAGCTCGAAGGCCCCGGGCGCGGCCAGCTGCAGGACGACCGCCAACAGGCCGCCGCCGAGCCCCGCGCAGGCCGCGCTCAAAACGAACGCGAGCGTCTGCACGCGTCCCACGTGCAGGCCGCACAGCGACGCCGCGATCTCGTCGTCGCGCACCGCGCGAAAGGCACGCCCCACGCCGCTCTTGAGCAGGTTGCCAATGGCAAACATCACCACCAACGCACCAATGCCCGCGATCCACGCCTCCCAGCGCTCCAGGGGAAAGCTCGCACCCAGCCACGACGGCGGCGTGGGGGGATTGATGACCAGCCCGTTCTCGCCGCCGAACGTGCTCGGGTACTTGTCCGCCAGCGCCGGCAGGCCGACCGCGAAGGCCAGCGTCGCGCCCGCCAGGTAGGGGCCGCGCAGGCGCGTCGCCGCCGCGCCCACGGCCGTCCCCACAACCGCGCTGACCGCCACCGCCGCCAGCAGCGCGGGCGCGATCGCCCAGTGCTCGTTGCCCACCAGCAGGCACAGCGTGTAAGCGCCCACCGCCATCAGCGCGCCGTGGCCCAGCGAGATCTGGCCACTGGTACCCGTCAGCACCGTCAGGCCTGCGAGCACCGCGAAGTAGTAGGCGCCGCTGGCCAGCTGTAGGTCGTCGTAGGCGCCCAGCGTCTCGCTGGCGAGGAAGAACACGACGCCCGCGAGCACCACCAGCCCCAGCGAGCGCACCAGCCTGCTCTGCCCGACCCCGCGGACGCGATTTGGAGCCCGCCCGCCCGGAGCGTTCATACCCGTCTCTCCCGACCGCTGGAAAACAGCCCGCCCGGGCGGATCATCAGCACCGCGATCAGCACCACCAGCGCGGCCAGCGTGACCAGCGACGCGCCCTCATAGCCAGACACATAAGACAGCGCCAGGCCGAGCACGATCCCGCCGATCACCGCGCCGCCCGGACTGTCCAGGCCGCCGAGCACCGCCGCGGTGAAGCCGAAGATGAGGATCGGGTCGAACTGGTTGGGGCCGACGAACACCGACGGCGCCACCAGCAGGCCGGCCAGCGAGCCCACGAACGCCGCGCACGCCCAGCCCAACGTGAACATCCGCCCCACGCGCACGCCCAGCATGCGCGCCACCTCCGGTGCGAGCGCCGCCGCGCGCATCCTCAGCCCCAGTGCCGTGCCGCGGAACAGGACCGCCAGGCCCGCGGCCACGCCGAGCACGACCAGCACCGTAAACGTGTCGTTGGGCGAGAACAGCAGGCGCGTCCCGCCCACGTCATAGCCGCGGATCGAGAAGGCCGGCGGGAACGACCGCGGCGTGTTGCCCCAGATCATCCCCGCGCCCGCCTCCAGCAAGATCAGCAGGCCGAGCGCCACGATCACCGCGTTCAGCGGCGGGCCGGACTCCACGCGGCGGATCAGCACCAGCTCGATCACCGCCCCGAGCACCAGGCCGGCCGCGAGCGCCACCGCAAAGCCCAGCCAGTAGGACCCGCTCGAGCCGATCACCGCCGAGGCGATGAACGTGGTCACCATCAGCATCCCGCCCTGGGCGAAGTTGACGATCCGTGTCGCCCGCCAGATGAGCACGAGCGCCAGCGCCACCGCCGCATACACCGCCCCCGTCGATATTCCGTTGAGTGTCAGGTCGATGAAGCGCGTCATGTCTAAAAGCCCAGGTAGGCGTGGCGCAGGCCCTCGTCTGCAGCCAGCGTCGCCGCCGGCTCGTCGGCGACCGTGCGGCCGAGGTTCAGCACGATGCCGCGATCGGCGATCGACAGCGCGCTGCGGGCGTTCTGCTCGACCAGCAGCACCGCCAGCCCGCGCTCGCTCGCCAGCGTGCGGATCAGCGTCATGATCTGCGCCGTCACGATCGGCGCCAGCCCGAGCGAGGGCTCGTCCAGCAGCAGCACGCGCGGGCGGCCCATCAGCGCGCGCCCGATCGACAGCATCTGGCGCTCGCCGCCCGACAACGACGAGGCCGGCTGCGTGCGCCGCTGCTCGAGCGCTCCGAACAGCTCATAAATCTCGCTCAGCGGTGTAGCGTCGCCGCCCCGCCACAGGCCACCCAGGCGCAGGTTCTCCTCGGTGGTGAGCTGTGCGATCACGCCCCTGCCCTCGGGGACCTGCGCCAGGCCACGCCTGACGATGTCCTCGACCGCCACACCCAGGATGTCCCGGCCAGCCAGGCGCACGTGCCCCGAGCTCGCGTGCTCCAGCCCCGAGATCGTGCGCAGCAGCGACGTCTTGCCCGCGCCGTTGGCGCCCAGCACAGCCGTCACGTTGCCCTCCCGCACAGCCAGGGTCACGCCGTCCACCGCGCGCACCGGCCCGTAGTCGGTGCACAGGTCCTGCACCTCCAGCAGCGCGTCCGTCATGCGACCTCCGCGCTGCCGAGATAGGCCTCCAGGACCCGCGGGTCGCGTTCCACCGTCGCGGGATCGCCCTGGGCGATCACCCGCCCGAAGTCCAGCACCACCACGCGGTCGCACACCGACATCACCAGGTCCACGCGATGCTCCACCAGCATCACCGACGTCGATCCGCGCAGGGAGCCGATGCGCTCGCCGAGCTCCTGCATGTCCTCTGCTCCCAGACCGCCCGCCGGCTCGTCCAGCAGCAGCAGCTGCGGCTCTCCCACCAGCGCCCGCGCAAGCACCACGCGCTTCTGTACGGGGTAGGGAAGCGTCTGCGGCATCCGCGCCGCCACGTCCTCGCAGCCGAGCTGCGCAAGCATGCGCGTGGCGCGCTCGCGCAACGCGCGCTCGTCGCGATCCCCGCGCGGCAGCGCCAGCAGCGCGCTGACCACGCCCGCCCTGCGAAAGCGCTCCGCTCCCATCATCACGTTCTCCAGCACGCTCAGCCCGGGGAACAGGCCCACTCCCTGCAGCGTTCGCGCGATCCCGAGCCCCGCCAGGCGGTTGGTGCGCACGTTGGCCAGCGTCTTGCCCTTGAATTCGAGCGTGCCCGACTGTGGCGCCACGAAGCCACAGATCACGTTGAACAGGGTCGTCTTGCCCGCGCCGTTGGGGCCGATCACGCCGAGCACCTCCCCCGCGGCGACCTCCACCGAGACGGCGTCAAGGGCCGTGATCCCGCCAAAGCGCACGGTCAGCTCACGCGCCGCGAACCGGCAGCCCAACTGCGGAGTCGCCTGCACTCCCTCTCCCATCACCGCTGAACCTACCCCGACCATCGGCCGTTAAAAACCGATGATGACGCGTTTTGGCCCGGTGCGAGCCGGCGGGCGGCTCAGCTGCCGTCGTCGTAGCGCGCGACCGTGAAGCCGATCAGCAGCGGCACGTGCACCGCGAAGATGACCAGCGAGAGCGTCAACACGACCAGTGGGCCACCGCTGGTGTGGTTGCGCAGGAACACGTACTCGATCATCCCCGCGATGATCACGTATGCCAGCAGCGCCCAGCGGGCGACCTGCGCAAAGCGCTGCCACGCAAACCCCGTCACACGCGCGAGCGCCGTCAGGTTGCCCGCCAGCAGCAGCGCCGATGCCGCCAGCAGGACCACCGCGGGCGTCAGCGGCACGTGTTTGGGCAGGTGCGCCGACAGGTAGATACCGGCCGCCACGATCAGCGCCAGCGAAGCCATCCCAAGCTGCGTGACCGGGGGCAAGCGGACGGCGTCGGCCGGGTCGCGCTCGGCCATGGCGGGTGCCGGCTCGCTCACCCCGACGCCAGCTTGGTCATGATCACGAGCGTCGCGATCTGCATCACGCCGGTCACGCCGGCCGTGTAGATGAAGCGCTTCATCAGACGCTCGATCACCGCGGGGTTGGGCCGCGGCTTCTTCAGCTCGACCAGCACCGCGATGTTGGCCGGCTCCAGCAGCCCGAGGGCGACCACCGCCATCACGCCCACCACGATGAAGCTCGCCACCACCCAACCGTGCAGGTAGTAGTTGCTCTGCACCGTCCCCAGGTGGGTGCCGAGCTGCCATCCCGCAACCAGCGTGGCCGTGACCACCGTCGGCATGATCAGCACCATCTTGGGCATCAGCCGTGTCGTGAACTCGATCCGCGCCGGGATCGACAGCCGCCCGATGATCGGCCCCAAGACGAAGCCGAGGAAGAGATCGATCACCGTCCACGCCGCGCCGCCGACCACGTGAAAGAACTCCAACGGCCACAGCTTGTTGGCAGCGACCGCCGCGATCAGCAGCGCCATCACCAGCCCGACGATCGGCAGGCCCGCACGAGGGACGATCTGGAAGTCCGGGCGCTCCAGCGCAGGAGGCGCAACGGGCGAACCCCCCGCCTGCACAACCCCCGAAGGCGATGTCACCGTAGCCTGAGCCACGGTGTAAATCTAGCGCGCGGGCGAGCGGAATGCCAGCCCGGGAGCAGGCTCGGCAGCCGGGCGGGCGTCCGCTCGGGAGTCCGCTCCCATCCACACGGCCGCAGCCGCCGCAGCCGACACGAGCAGCACCGACGGCCACGCTCCGATCGCGAGCGCCAGCACATGCGATGCGGCGAAGGCGCCCAGCCCCACACCGGTGAGCGTCGTCGCCGTCCGCGCGCCGTGGCGCCGCCTCCACGCCTGTATGCACCACAAGCCGCCGGCCGCCAGGACGACGCCGCCGAGCGGGCGCGAGCCCGTGCTCGCAGCGACCGCGTAGCCAACGATCAGCGATCCCGCCGCAACCGGCGCTGTGGGCATCGGGCGCATGGGCGCCAGCGTAGCGCTGGGGCGCCCGAGCAGTGGGTCCGCTCCGTCGGCGCAGCGCTCCATATGTTGCGTCGCGCAGGCCGTATAGCGATGGTTATACGGTGCGTGTGTGGAGGATCATCCGCCGCGCGACCACAGCGCCGCCCACCCTGGGCTCTATTTCAGTCACCCGGCCTGCCTCGAGCACGACCCGCGCGTGCACATGCCCGGCCACCCGGACGTCCCCGAGCGCCTGCTGGCGATCGAGCGTGTGCTGGCCGGGGAGGACTGGCTGGGCTGGCAGCGGCGCGAAGCCCCGCCCGCGACCGAGGAGCAACTGCAGCTCATCCACAGCGCCGGCCTGGTGGGACGGATCAGGGAGATGTGCATGGCCGGCGGCGGCGCCATCGACCCGGACACGTTCGTCGGCGAGGCGTCATACCGCGCCGCGCTGCACGCGGCGGGCGGCGCCTGTGAGATGACCCGCGCGCTGATGGCCGGCGAGGCCGCGCTCGGCTTCTGCGAGGTGCGTCCGTCCGGACACCACGCCGAACCGGACCGCGCGATGGGCTTCTGCCTGTTCAACAACGTGGCCGTCGCAGCCGAGCTCGCGATCCGCGAGCAAGGCGCCCGGCGGGTGTTCATCCTCGACTGGGACGTACACCACGGCAACGGCACCGCGGAGGCTTTCCGCCATCGCCCCGACGTCCTGTTCGCGAGCATCCACCAGGCGGGCATCTATCCCGGCAGCGGCCCGCTGAGCGACGTCGGCTCGGGGCCGGGCGAGGGCTACACGATCAACCTGCCCGTCCCGAGCGGCTCCGAGGAGGATCTGTGGCTGTCGCTGATCGAGCACATCGTGCTGCCGGCAGCCGGCGCCTTCGCACCCGACCTCGTGCTCGTCTCCGCGGGCTTTGACGCCCATCGCGCCGACCCGCTGGCGGGCTGTCGCCTGGAGACGAGCTCGTTCGCCGAGATGGCCCGCCACGTGCGCGACTTCGCAGCCGGGCGCGGCGTGCCGCTCGGCGTGGTGCTCGAGGGCGGCTATGAACCGGCGGCGCTGGCGGAGTCCGTAGCAGCCACGCTGGCCGCGCTCACCGCGTCCCAGCTCGCGCGCTCGGCGGCGCCCGAGGCGCTATTGACCGCGCGCGCGGCCTCGCACATCGGGCACTACTGGCCCCTGTGAGTGCGGGCGACCCGGCGCGACTGAGGGCCAGCGGGTCCTCAGCCGGCATGCTCGACGTCGCTGCCCTCGCCCATGGGCGCAGCCTGCACCACCGAGGCCTCTGCCACGGCGGTGAACATCTTGGTCAGGTTCTCGACTATCTCCTGCGTCGAGGTCTCGACGTCGCCGTGGATCCAGTCGACGAGCAGGTCCATCGACGCGCCCATCATCGCGCGGGAGGTGAGCACGGGGTTCATCGACAGTTGCACGTCCTCGCCGGCCAGCGACAGCGCGTTGCGCATCAGGATGTCGGCCATCGCGTGCCTGTTCTCGCGGCGCACGCGTTCAAGGTGGTCGCTGACGCCGACGACCTCGAGGACCAGCACACGAGCCTTGCGCCGATCCCCCGTGAGGATCGCCCAGGACGCCCGCAGGCCCCCCAGCGACTGCTCCTCCACCGTCGCAGCGGTGGCGGTCGCCTCGATGATCGCCGTGGCGAGATCCTGCACGATGCGCTGGTAGACATGGAAGAGAAGATCCTCGCGGCTGCTGAACGACTCGTAGAAGTAGCGCGAGTTCAGCGATGCCGCCGCGCTGATCGCGCGGATCGAGGTGGCGGCGTATCCATCCGTGCCGAACAGCTCCAGCCCGGCCTCCAGCAGCCGCTCGCGCCGCTGAGCGTGACGCTCGGCCGCGCTCAGGCCACGGTACAGCCGCGGCGTTGAAGTGGGCGCTGCCTGGCTTGCCAGGTTCGTGGATGGCATGGTTGCACGAGAAACGATAGACGCAAGGGGCGCCCGATCCCCCGCGGCGGGCTTTCCCGGCGCGCCCGCGGCACATGCGCACCAAGCGCCCCGGCGATCCGCTCCTGCGGCCATGGACGCGCCTCGCCGTCGGGCTTGTCAATTGATCTATCTCCCGTACACAAACAGGTTCGCCCATGCTACATTTCGCCGGCCAAAGTAGGTGTGGCACTGCTACAAAAACGAGGAGAAGGGGTGCACAGTGAGAGGATGTAGGGGTATCGCGCGGGCTGCGCTCGCGCTTTCAGCTCTACTGGTGCTGGCGATGGCCGCCACGGCCTCAGCCACGCCAGTCGAAGGACCGGCAGGCTCGGCGTTCTACACGCCGCCGTCGAAAACACCCGCCGGCAGCGCCGGCGAACTGATCTGGTACCGGCCGGCAACGGTCAATCTCCAGGTGTCGCTGCCCAGCAACAAAGCGTGGACGGTGCTCTACCAGTCCACAGCACAACGTGGCGAACCTGACTTCGTGACGGGCACCGTGATCGTGCCGACCTCCAAGTGGACCGGCAAGGGATCGCGCCCGGTGGTGACCGTCGGGATCGGCACGCAGGGCATCGCGCCCCAGTGCGCCCCGTCCAAGCAGGTGATCGCCGGCACCGAGTACGACGGCGCGGCGATCATCGACTCGCTCAAAGCGGGCTACGCGGTCGACCTGACCGACTACCAGGGCTACACCAACGGCGCAATCCCCACCTACACGGCGGGCAAGGCCGAGGGCCAGGCGGTTCTCGACATCGTGCGCGCCGGCCGGCAGGTGCCCGGGTCGGGGCTCACCGAAAGCGACCCGACGTACGCGTGGGGCTACTCGCAGGGCGGCCAGGCCGTCGGCTGGGCGGGCGAGCTGCAGTCCAGCTACGCGTCCAACGTGAAGCTGTCGGGAATCGTCGCAGGTGGCGTACCCGCCAACCTGCAGGAATTCGGCGCCTTCAGCGGCGAATCGGTGGGGTCGGGGCTGGGGATCCTCTCGGCGATCGGGCTCGAGTCCGCCTACCCGGAACTCAAACTCGGCACGCTGACCGCCGCCGGTGAAAAAGCCGTCGGCGTGGCGCTCAGCCAGTGCGCGGTGCAGTTGATCGAGTCATTGCGCAACGCCAACTTCCGCGAATTCACCAGCAATCACGAAACGCTTGAAGAACTCGAGAAAACAGAACCGAACTTCAAGAAAGCTCTTGAAGAACAGTCGCTCGACAACAAAGCTGTGTCGGCGCCCGTGTACCACTTCCACGGGCTGGAAGACGAGTTCGTACCGGTCAGCCAGGACGTCACCCTGCACTACGACTGGTGCGAAAAAGGAGTCACCGACGACTTCCAGCTGTACTCCGGCGACCACCTGTTCACCGACCCGCTCGGGGCTCCAGACGCGATCAAGTGGATCGAAGAACGAGTCGCGGGCAAGACGGCGCCAAGCACGTGCGGGCAGCACAAAGCGGGTGCGACGCTGCCGTCCAACGCGCGCCTGACCCCGGAGACGGGCGACCTGATCATCAAGCTCGTCGACTGGTCGCTGAAAGGCAAGGTCACAGAGAAATCGGGGATCTCAGAGGAACTCCCGTCCGGCTCGACGCTGAGCGCGGAAGCCGATGCGTCGACAGGCACATTGGTGTCCACCCTGGGCATCCCGCCGATTAACCAGACGTTCCTGGTCGGGCTGATCCCGGTCACGGTCAGCGGCGCTCTGACGCCGACCGGCCCGGCCACAGGTACGTTCGCCTTCAGCGAATCGGGCAACGAAGTCTCCGAGAGCGCAGAAGGCAAGGCCAACGAGCTCGTCAAGGCAGTGAAAATCGGGCTGCTCAACCTCCCGATCGGCTGCAAAACGGTCGAACCGATCGACCTGCCGCTGAGCATCAAAGAGCCCACCAACGAGCTCGCGGTAGGAAACTTTGCCTTCAAGGCAGAAGTGACCGTGCCGCCGTTCGGCGAATGCGGGCTGCTCGGGCCGGTCCTCTCGGCAACCACATCAGGACCGGGCAACACGGTCGAAATCACCGCATCGCCGCCTGCACCGATCAACTGGTAGGCGGGTCGTCGGGGCCGGTTTCAGGCCGACTCAGCGCAAAGCACAGATTGACCGGGGGCCCTCGCAAGAGGGCCCCCGGTTTGTCATCAGACGAACCGATCTGTGATAAAACACGCATGCGTGCCAACTACTGATCCGGTAAAGGTCAGGCTACGGATGCGACGAAGACCTGTGCGCTCATAGGCTCCAGCGAAAGAGCAGTCTACACGCGGTGAGTCGACATGCAGAGCGACCGGAGGAGGCTCGTCTTGAGTTCCGTAGGGACAAGCGTGATGGGAGCGGTCTTCAACCTGAACCATCCCGCTCACACAGTGGACTGGCACTTCATTCACCTGTCGGTGGCCAATGTTGTGGTGATCGGGCTGATGCTGGTGGTGTTCGCGCTCGCGCTCGTGCTGCCGTTCCCCGGCGCCGCCGGGCGAGACGCCGCTCGTCGCGGGGGAGGCGCCTCATGAGCGCCGCCCCGGCGACACCGACAGCGGCGGTCGCGCCAACCACGACCCGCTCGAAGTCCTGGACGGTCAAAGTCCGCGAAAGGGGCGTCGAGGCGCTGCCACCCGACAGGCTGCTGCCCGACGGCCAGCCAACCTATGTGGCCTCCTGGATCTACGTGTTCGGGGTCGCCAGCATCGCCTCGCTGATCGTGATCATCGGCTCCGGCTCGATTCTCGCCCTGAAGGGGCCCGCCTGGTGGCATGAGACCGGGGTCGGGCACTTCTTTAACAGCATCCACATGTGGAGCGTGGAGCTGTTCTTCTTCGCGATGGTCGTCCACCTGTGGGGCAAGTACTGGATGGCGGCGTGGCGCGGAGGCCGCGGGCGCGTATGGATCACCGGCGCGGTGACGTTCCTGGTCGCCGTGCCCTGCGCCCTGACCGGCTACGTCTCCCAGCAGAACTTCGACGCCCAGTGGATCTCCACACAGGCCAAGGACGCGATGAACTCGGTCGGCGTGGGCGCCTTCTTCAACTTGACCAACTTCGGCCAGATGTACAGCTACCACATCCTGCTGCTGCCGATAGCGGTCGTGGCGCTCGTCAGCATCCACGTCCTGCTCGTGCGACGCAACGGTGTCGTGCCCCCGTTCGAGCTCGACAGGAAGCTGTCGCGGTCATGAGCTTCCTTCATCGCAAGGACGACACCCAGCCCTGGAAAGGCCGCTACGTGCCCTATGATCTGGTCAAAGAGCTGTGCATCGCGGTCGCCGTCATCACCGCGCTGGCCGTGTTGCTCACCGTCCTGCTGTCCTCGCCCGACGACAGGCCCAGCACGATCGGCCAGTGGTCGCACGAACTGCCGGCCAACTTCGCCACCACCGCGGCCATGGAGCTCGCGCAAACGAGCGGCACGGCCGAATACGGCCCTCCCTACAACCACAGCTCGGGCAGCGTGCAGCACTTCCTGTTCCTGCACCCGCAGCGCTGGCTCGGCGTCAGCCATCCGATCGACACGGCCGACGACTACGTGATCAAACCGCTGGAAACGGTCCCCAACGACCCGCCGCTGCAGAACGCGCTCGCCGAATACAAGGCCGCGCCCGAAAAGCAGCAGAAAGAATGGAGCGCAGCCTACGCCAAGCCGCTCGAAGAATATGCGACGGCAGTCGAAGAAAAGAAGACGCCGCCGAGCACGGTGTCGGTCGACCGGAGCACGGGCACGGTGACCGTCAAGGTCACCGGCGCCGGCCCGGTGCCGACGATGATGGCCAGCCTGCAGAGCCTCGCCCAGAGCGGCGGCCTGGAAGGCGGCCTGGTCTCCAGCAGCCAGTTCTTCCAGACCGACTACACCAAGCCGCTGCTGTTCATGGCCGACGGCGGGCTGCTCGAAGAACGCGCCGAAGCGCAGCACCTGCTCGGCGATCAATGGGGCCTGATGAACGAGACCGGCAGCTACCCCGGCCAGCCGTGGCTGTGGCTGTATGCCCTCTGGTACCAGGTCGAACCGATGAAGTCATCTCCAAACGGCGACATCCAGGTGCTGCTCATCATGGGCCTGCTGAGCCTGGCGTTTATCTGCATACCGTTCATCCCCGTCGTCAACCGCATCCCCCGCTGGATCCCCATCTACCGCCTGATCTGGCGCGAGCACTACCGGGCGTCAGCGGGGCCGCCGATCAGGCCGCGCTCGAGCGCGTAGCCGACCAGCTCGGCGCGGGTGGAGAGACTCAGCTTCTGCTGGATGTGCGAGCGGTGCGTCTCAACCGTGCGCACCGACAGGTACAGCTGTTCGGCGATCTCGGCGTTGGTGTGCCCGAGGGCGATCAGCCTGAGCACGTCGACCTCACGCTCGGACAGGTCGTCCGGCGGGCCGGGCGGCGGCTCGGAGGCGATTCGGGCGCCGAGCCTGGGGTTCAGATAGCTCTCGCCCACGGCAGCGCGGCGCACCGCTTCGACGAGCTCGTCGTCGGCGGCCTCCTTGAGCACGTAGCCGATCGCGCCCGCGCCCAGGGCCTCGCGCGCGAAGGCGGGCTCCTGCTGCATCGTCGGGACCACTATCTGCGTTTCCGGGGACTCCGCGCGGATGACCGGGATCGCCTCCAGGCTGGAGCCGCCCGGCACGTTGAGGTCGAGCACGTGTGGATGGTGCCCCCGCACATAGCGCCGGGCCGCTTCTACGTCGCTGGCCTCGGCCACCACCTCGAAGTCGCTCTCGCTGTCGAGCAGCATCCTCAGCCCGCTGCGCACCACCGCGTGGTCGTCGGCGAGTACGAGCTTGATGCGCTCGTCATCGCTGGCGTCGTTGGCAGCAGTCTCGTCAGCCGGCATCTCGTCGCTCCCCGCTCGCGCATGCGCGCGAAGTGGTGGTTATACGGTACTTACAACAGATGCGGCGAGACGCCGCGACGCACGCGCACGGCGGTTGTCGCAGAATCAAGCGATGACCACGGCTGCCGGTCCCCTGTCGGCCACCGAGCTGGGACTGCTCGACGCCTACTGGCGAGCGGCCAACTACCTGTCGGTGGGCCAGATCTATCTGCTCGACAACCCGCTGCTGCGCGAGCCGCTGCGCGTCGAGCACACCAAGCCCCGCCTGCTCGGCCATTGGGGCACGACCCCCGGCCTGAACTTCGTCTACGCGCACATGAACCGTGTCATCCGCGAGCGCGACCTCAACGCGATCTACGTGACCGGCCCCGGTCACGGCGGCCCCGGGCTCGTGGCCAACACCTACCTGGAGGGGACTTACACGGAGGTCTATCCCACCATCGGCCACGACGAGGAGGGGCTGCGCAGGCTCTTTCGCCAGTTCTCCTTCCCCGGCGGCATCCCCAGCCATGTCGCCCCCGAGACGCCCGGCTCGATCCACGAGGGCGGCGAGCTGGGCTATTCGCTCGTGCACGCTCATGGCGCCGCCTTCGATAACCCGGACCTGCTCGTCTGCTGCGTGATCGGCGACGGCGAGGCCGAAACCGGCCCGCTGGCCGCAAGCTGGCACTCCAACAAGTTCCTCGATCCCGTACGCGACGGGGCCGTCTTGCCCGTACTGCATCTCAACGGCTACAAGATCGCCAGCCCCACCGTGCTCGCCCGCATCCCCCAGCACGAGCTGCGCTCGCTGCTGGAGGGCTACGGGTACGCCCCACGCTTCGTCGAGGGCTCTGACCCCGACGCGATGCACCAGCTGATGGCTGCCACGCTCGATCAGGTCACCACCGAGATCGCCGAGATCCAGACGCGTGCACGCGCCGGTGCGAACGGCGTCGGCCCGAGTGATGAACGGGGCGGGCGGGCTCGCTTCCCGATGATCGTGCTGCGTACGCCCAAGGGCTGGACCGGCCCCAAGGTGGTCGACGGCCTGCCGGCGGAGGGATCCTTCCGCTCCCATCAGGTGCCGCTTGCCGACCTGCGCGCCAAGCCCGAGCACCTGGCCCAACTGGAGCAGTGGCTGCGCTCCTACCGCCCCCAGGAGCTGTTCGACGAGGACGGCGCCCTGCTTAGCGAGTTGGCGGAGATGGCCCCGCAGGGCGATCGGCGCATGGGCGCCAACCCGCACGCCAACGGCGGCCTGCTGCTGCGCGCGCTAGAGCTGCCGGACTTCCGCGAGTACGCCGTCGAGGTGTCGCACCCGGGCACTGGCGCGACCGAGGCCACGCGCGTGCTCGGGGGCTTTCTGCGTGAGGTGATCAAGCGCAACCCCAACAGCTTCCGCATGATGGGCCCCGACGAGACGGCCTCCAACCGCCTGGGGGCCGTCTTCGACGTCACCGACCGCGTGTGGGAGAGCGAGACGCTCCCGAGCGACGACCATCTCGCGCGCGACGGGCGCGTCATGGAGGTCCTCTCCGAGCACCTCTGCCAGGGCTGGCTGGAGGGCTACCTGCTGACCGGCCGCCACGGGCTGTTCAACTGCTATGAGGCGTTCATCCACATCATCGACTCGATGTTCAACCAGCACGCCAAGTGGCTGAAGGTGACCCACGACATTCCCTGGCGGGCGCCGATCGCCTCGCTGAACTACCTGCTCTCCTCGCACGTCTGGCGCCAGGATCACAACGGCTTCTCCCACCAGGACCCCGGCTTCATCGACCACGTCGTCAACAAGAAGGCCGAGATCGTGCGCGTGTACCTGCCGCCGGACGCCAACTGCCTGCTGTCGGTCGCCGACCACTGCCTGCGCAGCCGCAACTACGTCAACGTGATCGTCGCCGGCAAGCAGCCTGCCCTCGACTACCTGGGAATGGATGAGGCGATCGCGCACTGCACCCGCGGAATCGGCGTGTGGGACTGGGCCAGCAACGACGAGGGCTCAGAGCCCGACGTCGTGCTGGCATGCGCCGGCGACGTGCCAACCCTCGAGACGGTCGCAGCCACGGCGATCCTGCGGCGCGAGCTGCCCGACCTGAAGGTGCGGGTGATCAACGTGGTCGACCTGATGCGCCTACAGCCCGAGCGCGAGCACCCGCACGGACTGCCAGACCAGGAGTTCGACGCGCTGTTCACGACCGCACAGCCGGTGATCTTCGCCTACCACGGCTACCCGTTGCTGATCCACCGCCTCACCTACCGCCGCACCAACCACCACAACCTGCACGTGCGCGGCTACAAGGAGGAGGGCACCACCACCACGCCCTTCGACATGGTCATGCTCAACGACCTGGACCGCTTCCACCTGGTGATGGACGTGATCGACCGCGTGCCCGGGCTGGGCGAGCGCTCGGCGCACCTGCGCCAGCACATGATCGACGAGCGCCTGCGCCACCGCGCCTACACGCGCCAGTACGGTGACGACCCGCCGGAGCTGAGCGGCTGGACGTGGCGGGACCCCGGCGAGCACGCGCAGGGCCGCGGCTCGGGACCGGGCGACGTCCGCTAGGCACGGCCTGCGTGCGCGTCCTGGTCGTCAACGCCGGCTCAAGCAGCCTCAAGCTGGCGCTGCTAGACGGCGATGACGCCACGCTCCGCGAGCGCGAGCTCGACGCGCCCCGCGCCCGGGTCGACCAGCAACAGCTGCGCGAAGCACTCGACGAAGGCCTCGGCGAGGCCGACGCGGTCGGTCACCGCATCGTGCACGGAGGCGAGCGCTTGCGCGAGGCGGTGAGGATCGACGCCGGAATCGAGCAGCAGCTGCGCGGCCTCGTAGACCTCGCCCCGCTGCACCAGCCCAAGTCGCTCGCAGCACTCGACGCGGTCACGCGGGCACTGCCACAGACGCCGGCCGTGGCGTGCTTTGACACGGCCTTTCACGCGACCCTGCCCGCGCCCGCCTACACCTACGCGCTGCCCGCGCAGTGGCGCGAGCGCTGGAAGCTGCGTCGCTATGGCTTCCACGGCCTCTCCCACGCGTGGGTCGCCCAGCGCACGCCCGAGATGCTGGAGCGCCCGCTGGAGGGGCTGCGGGTCGTCAGCTGCCACCTGGGAGCGGGCGCCTCGCTGTGCGCCATCCGCGATGGCGCATCGCTTGACACGACCATGGGCTTCACGCCGCTGGAGGGTCTTGTTATGGCGACCCGCTGCGGCAGCGTGGACCCGGGGATGCTCCTGTGGCTGATGGAGCACGCGGCCCTCTCAGCGCAGGAGCTGGCGGATGCCCTGGAGCACCGCTCGGGACTGCTCGCCCTGGCAGGCAGCGCAGACATGCGCGAGATCCTCGCGAGCGCCGCCGCACCCGACGGATCGGTCGGCGACAACCCGGTTGAGATCGGGCAGCGCGCGCGGCTGGCACTGGACACCTATATCCACCGGCTGCGCGCGGGGATCGCCGCGATGGCCGCCGCGCTCGGCGGCCTGGACGCGCTGGTATTCACCGGCGGCGTGGGCGAGCGCTCCGCGCAGGTGCGCGCACGGGCGACAGCCGGGCTGGGCTTCCTCGGAGTGGCGCTCGACGACGCCCGCAACTCCAGCGCACACGGCGATCGCGAGATCGGGGCGGACGCTGCGCCGGTACGCACGCTGGTGCTGCGCGCGCGCGAGGACATCGAGATCGCGCGCCAAGTCAGGACGCTGCTGTCGGGCTAGCGCGCTGCCCCGTGTCGCCCGCCGCGCGCTTGCCGTCGCCGGCGCCGGCTGCCACGCCGGCGAGGGCCGCGGGGAAGCGCTTGGCCAACGTCTCGATCCCCAGCGTGCACACGCCGAGGCTGATCAGCGCCGCTGCGATGATCGCCGTCGCGACCGCGCCGGAGAGCACGTGCTCGGCCAGTCCGATCGATGCGATCGCCGCGGGCACGCCAAGCTGGGCGCTGGCCGCCAGGCCGGTCGCCGCCGCCCGCCGCGCCAGGACGGCGGCGAGCACATGGATCACCACGTTGGAGACCACCAACACGCCCGCGAGCGCGAGCAGCGAGGGATGGCCGACCAGGCCGCCGAGATCCAACCGCGCGCCCAACACGACGAAGTAAAGGGGAACGAAGAAGCCGTCGGCGACGCCGCGCATCTGCGTCGACAGGCGTTTGGGCCCACCGATCACCGCGACCATCAGGCCGGCGCCGAAGCCGGCGATCAGCACGCTCGTGCCGCCCTTCTGCGCGATCCAGGCGAGCACGAACAAGACCAGCAGCGACAGGCGCAAGTCAAGCGCCCAGTGGCGCTGCTTGGACAGGCGGCGCACACGCTGGACCCATTCGTGGCCAGCCAACATGCGTGCCGTGCCGAGCAGCGCCAGCGCAACGACCGCAACCAGCGCGCCGGCGAGTACCGCGTGGCCGACGCGCCCGGGCTGTAGCACGATCGGGACGGACACGATCGTGACGACGTCGGCGAGCGCCACCTGAGCCATCAGCGTCATCACCTCCGGGCCGGCGATGCCCAGCTCTTCGATGGCGGGCAACAGCGCCGCGGCCGAGCCCGAGGCGAGCAGGACGGCGTAGATCACGGTCAGGAGGATGCGGGCTTGGAAATTACCAATTGCGTGTGCAATCTTTTTCCATGCTGCCCACAACTGTTTGACTTGCTCCCACATACCGGCTCCTTAGAAGAACGAGTAAATGAAGGGAGCAATGGCTGAACTCTGC
>Ga0209420_1000437_pt1 | contig 22487 bp, 20 predicted proteins | sample BlaSpr_A8_OM1_O1_FD_187972 | JGI IMG/M metagenome (GOLD analysis project Ga0209420, IMG submission 187972) | Forest soil microbial communities from Thunder Bay, Ontario, Canada - Black Spruce, Ontario site 2_A8_OM1_O1 (SPAdes) (version 2) | ecosystem: Environmental > Terrestrial > Soil > Boreal...
CGACGTGGTGGGCGAACGAACGTACGGGAGCGCGAGCGAGCAGAAGCTGATTGAGTTTGACGACGGCTCGGCCGTATTTCTGACGGATGCGTTCTACTACGCTCCAGATGGCAAGGCCATTCCAGAAGAGGGTGTGACGCCCAGCACGACGGTCCAATTGACGTCGGATGACGCCGCATCATTCAGCCGCGCGGAAAATCCTCCGTCGGTACCGGCCAATCCGGCGGATGACGCCGTACTGAGCAAGGCGCTGGACATGTTGAACAATGCCCATAAAGTCGCACAGCAGCACGCGCCGGGCAATATACGTCGCGTGCGCGTGCAATCACCCGTGCAAGTGTAAAGCGGCAGTGGTCTTTCTCCGGCTCGCTTCTTCTTCACGACGAAGCACTTCTTCCAATCGTTTTTTTCTTTGCGGGGCCATGGTGTGCCTGCTGGCCTTTTTAGGTGTGTTTGCGGCCGGCTGTGGCAGAAAGCCCGCGCCGTTGACCGGCGCACAGGTTCGCGGCATCACCCGGGAATTGGTGTTTGCGGCGAAGAATGCTTCGGATGGGGCGGCTTCGACGGGCATGATGCCGGAGCGGACGGGGGGCGCTCAGCCTTCGACGGCGGCGCGGCGTGGACGCGGTAATCGACCGCCGCTTCCCGCGCCCGATCTGATTTTTATTTCGTTGCCCGCCGCACCCGGCGGCAAGACAAACCAAATAGCGCTCGACGCCATCGAGGGCGAACTCGCCCGGATCGCGCGCGAGCATCGCTTGACTCGCGTACCCAGGCCGAGCGCGGCGGGCGTGATCCGGTTTGATTATTTTTACGCCGGCGTGCGCACGCACTCGGTGCACATCATCACGCCGCTCCTTTACAGGGTGGGGATACAAGCAATCTCGAACTCGGGGCAGGGCCGCGCAAAACTGGCGATTATCCTGGACGATCTGGGCTACGACCGTGGGGCGGCTGATGCGATTTTGCAAATGCCCTTTCCCTTGACCATTTCCGTGCTGCCGCACCTGCCGCATTCGATAGACATCGCCGAGGATTGCTTTCGACGCGGATACCAGGTGATGCTGCACCTGCCGGTGGAATCGGATAGCGGCGAAAATGCGGAAGCGGTGGAGCTGCGGCCGGGAATGCCGCCCGAGCTGGTCGCCCGCGCCGTGGAAGATATGCTCGAAACCGTGCCCCACGCGGTGGGCGTGAACAATCATCAAGGGTCGCTGGGTACCGCGGACGGAGCGCTGATGGATGAGGTGATGCCCGCATTGCGAGACCGCGATTTATTTTTTGTAGATAGCCGTACTTCGGCGCACAGTGTGGCGTTTGATGCGGCGCGGCGCGCGCACGTGCCGACGGCCTCGCGCGACGTGTTTTTGGATGACGCGCAAGATGCCGAGTCGGTGCGCAGGTCCCTGGAAGAGGCGGTGCGGGAAGCACGCATGCGCGGGTCGGCTGTGGCGATCGGGCATCCGCACGCGGTGACGCTCGAAGTACTGGATGAAGAATTGCCGCGCATCACGCACGAAGGCGTGCAGCTCGTGTTTGTCTCACAGCTCGTGCGGTGACGCTGTGGCGCCGAAGTTCACGGATCATCAGAGAGTGGCGGCGGCCATGGGCGCGACGTATCGTGCAATGGCGAGCGCGGACGTGAGGCCGGGCGATTCGATGCCGATCAGATGAATCGCGGCGTGGACGCGAGGATCGCGCGCGATCACGAAATCCGCCGGGCCACCGCCGGGCTCCGTGCCGGAAAGGTCGCGCGGCGGAACGAGTTTCGAGCGGAGGCCCGAGTAGGCCAAGCGCAAGTCCTCGACACGCAACTCCGGCAAAAGGGCTTGCGCCATCCGGGCGAATTCCTGAACGGGCAAGCGGTCCTTCTCGTAGTCGTCTTTTTCCTGGACGTAGCGCGCGGTGGGGCCGACCAGCACGGTATCCCACAACGTCTTGGTGAGATGGACGCCGAGGCTCATTCCTTCCGGATGGGGCAGCGGATAGACGAGGCCGCGTACCAGGTCTGAACGTGAGCGAATCAACTCGCAATACTCTCCACGCACCGGGTAAATGCGGTACTGCGAAAATCCGAGCATGGCGGCCACGTCGTCGGCGTAAAGACCCGCGCAATTAATCACGCAGCGAGCTTCGATGGTTTCCTGCACGCCGGGACGGCCATCTTCCGCGCCGATTTGGGCGGTGACGCGAATACAATCGCCCGCGGGTTCGAGCGCGGTGACGCGAGAATTGGTGACGATGTGCGCGCCGCGATCGCGGGCGAGACGCGCGTAGGTTTTGACCAACTCCTCGGCCGAGACGATGCCGGTGGAGCTCAGCCAAAGCGCCGCGAAGCCGCGAATGTGGGGCTCGCGCTGGCGGATGGCTGCCTGGTCCAAAAACTTCATGCCGGTGACGCCGTTGTGGCCTCCGCGGGCAGCCAGCTCTTCGAGGATGTGCTCCTCACCCGGCTCGGCGGCGACGACCATTTTTCCGGTCGCGCGGTGCGGCACGCCGTAAGCTTCGCAAAATTCGTAGGCCAGACGATTGCCTTCGACGCACAGCTTCGCCTTTAGGGAACCAGGCGAGTAGTAAATGCCGGAGTGTAAGACCCCGCTATTACGAGTGCTCGAAGCCATGCCGACGTGCGGCATCCTTTCGAGCAGAAAGACGTCTGGCCAGCGCGCAGCCAGCTCCATGGCGATGGCGCAGCCGACGACCCCGCCGCCGATGATGACGATGTTGGCTCGATCCATGCGAAAAGGATAAACGAGGCTGCGGGAAAGTCTAGCGCTGCGTGCCCGTTTTCGATGCGGCTTAGCTTCGCTGTAGCGCTACTTCACAAGGGACAAGCTTTGCGCCAGCGCCATCGTGCACCGCATAGTGATCGTTGTGCTCCGGCGAAGAGGTGCCCCAAAGGGTGGCGGCCCCGTGCGCGCCATCCTTATTGAGCGCGTAAAATTGCAGGCCGATCTTGGCGAGGCGCTCCTTTTCGTTGGGATAGCCGCGCGTGTAATTGCGGATCACGCGGTGCATCGCCTCCATGCAGGCGTCTTGCGGGGACATTCCGTGGCGCATTAACTCTACGATCGTGTGGCCGCCGGAAATTTTGATGTTCTCTTCGCCGCGGCCCGTGGAGCCAGCGGCGCCGACGTCTCCATCGCAAAACATACCCGCTCCGATGACGGCGGAATCCCCCACACGGCCGGGAATTTTCCAGGCGAGGCCGGAGGTGGTGACGACTCCGGAAATTTCGCCGTTTTCGTTTGCAGCCATGCAGGGAATCGTGCCGGTGGGAGGATTCGCGATCACCTCGTTGATCCAGGAAGCCCATTCCTTCTTTTCCGGCGTATCGAGCAAAGCGTCCAGGCGCTCTTTCCATTCGGGGCTATCGAGGCCGGGCGCCCAGTTCTCATTGGTGTGCGCTTTCCATGCGAGCCAGGCCATGCGAGATTTCTCGGTGAGCAGGCTCTGCGACTCGAAGCCTTCGGCCATGGCGAACTTGTAAGCACCGTCGCCGACCAGGAAAACGTGATTGGTGCGCTGGAGGATAGTATTGGCGACGCGCGCGGCATTTTTCACGCGCCGCAAACCGCCGACCGCTCCGGCGCGTCGCGTGGGGCCGTGCATCAGGCAGGAATCGAGCTCGGGTTCGCCCTCTTCATTGGGCAAGCCGCCGAAGCCGACGGAATTGTCATTGGGATCATCCTCGACGACGGTGACGGCGGCAATGGCGGCATCGAGGGTATCGCCTCCGCTCTTGAGGATGTCCATACCCTTTTGCAGCGCGTGGAGGCCGTTGGCGCTGGAGATGATTACGGGCCGCGTGCTTTTTGCCGAGACAGCTTGCATCGTCGGCGCGGCGGACAGGTCCGTTACGGCGGCCGGGGCCCGTGTGGGCAGCGCGGCTCCCAAGAGGCGCTGGGCGCCGGCGGCAAAACCGCCTGCAAGAGTTGTGAGGAAAAATTTGCGACGAGTCCAGTTCTTCATGCGGCGCCTCGCGGTTCGGGAGTCCTGCAACGGAGCGCAGCATATGCCGGGAGCGCTGGCACGGCAAGGATTGAATCCGCGCGCGGAAAGGTTCGTTATTCGTGCGCGAGCGGGAGGAAGTACTGCGTGCCCTTGACGGGTTCTTGAAGGCGACGCAGCAGTTGCTGGAGATCGGCGTTGCGTTCGACGAAATCGATTTCGGAGGTGTTGACGACGAGCAGGTCCGACGCGGTGTAGTGAAAAAAGAAATGTTCGTAGGCACGGGCGACGGCGGTGAGGTACTCGAGGGAGATGCGCGATTCGGTGGCGGCGCCTTTCTTGGCAATGCGCGCTCGGAGCACTTCGGGCGAGGCCTGCAAATAAATCACCAGGTCTGGCTTGGGTAAATCCTGCGCGAAAGATTCGTAGAATTGCTCGTAGAGCTTCAATTCTTCATTGTCCAGGGCGAGATACGCGAAGAGTTTGTCTTTTTCGAACAGGAAATCGGCGACAAAGGCGCCCCGCGTGTGCTCGATATCGGCGTCACGAAGGAGTCTGTGGCGATTCCACAAGAAATGCATTTGCGCGGCAAAAGCGGCGCCGGACTTCTCTTTGTAGAAGTTCTCGAGAAAAGGATTGTTCTCGCTATCGGTGATGCGGCGCGCGTGCATCTTGCCGGCCAGGACCTGGGCGAGGGTGCTCTTGCCGACGCGGATCGGCCCCTCGACCGCGATATAGCGCGGCGGCTTGAACGCAGGAACGGGCTTAATTTTCTTCGGGCTGGTCGCGGGCACGGCGCGGGATTATAGCAAACGGCGGTCGCGGCCGGAACGCCGCAGAGTTTAAGCAATATTCTGTGAGCGGTGGAGGGCCCGGTAAAGGAGCCACAACGTGACGCCGATCATGCCGAGCCAGCCAAAAATCTTCACAGTGCCCGCGATCTGTACGTCATGATCCAGCAGGCCGAGTTTGCCGAAGAGATAGTTCCAATCGTGGATTACATATTCGGAGTCGCCTACCGTGAGCAAGGGAAGCTGCTGGGTGCGCGCGTCCGCCATGTACACAGAGATGGGGAGGAATTGCTGGAAGAAAAAGAAAAGACAGAAAGAAACGGCGACGGCATTGCGTTGCAATGCAAAATAGACGGCCAGAGCGAAAGGAGCGGCGAGTTGTAGAAAAGTGCCGCCCGCCACGGCAATAAATTCACCGAACCAGCGAAACAGCAAATGGCCGCCTTCGTGAACGGGGACGAAAACGACGTCGAGCAGACCGTTGCCGGTGCGAACTTCTTCGAGCATGATCGCCGCGTAAAAGGCTACGGCGACCACGAGTGCGGCACGCGAAACCGGCAGCCAATTTTCCTCGAGAGGCTCGAGGAACGGTAAGCGCTCGGTGAGTGATTGCGGCAGGTCCATAGGGAGCTAGCGAACGAGCTGTTGGATCAGCGTCTCGCGCTGTTTGACGGCCAATTGAGACGTTTCGTCCAGGAGAACTCGATACAGCCATAGGGCCGCGCCGCCGATGGCCAGGAAGGTGATCGGGACCAGCCACAAACCCACAAGCCAGCGCACGAGCGCAGCAGCGGCGGCCAGAAAAGCCACGGTGCCGAAATAGATCAAGGGCACGACAAAAAACGCCAGCTTGGAGAGGCCGGCCATGCGCTGCCGGCGAACTCCAAATTCGAGACGCCTGGGAAACGTGAGCGAGAACCAATTTCCTACCGCCATGCTGATCGGCGCAACCACCAGCAGACCCGCCCAAGTAGTAAGCAGGATACTGAATGGCGGGGGCGCGACGGCGATTGCAACGATAACCCAGACGAGTACCGCTTCCATCGCGACGAATACGGCCTGAAAGAGATTCTTGCCGAGCATCACTTCGCGAAACTTGACCGGCGCCAGAAAGAGCATTTGAACGCCGGAAGAGTCATAGGCAAAAGAATTGAGGAAAAGCTGGATCACCACGAGCATGGCGTACGCCACCGCACCCGGGTAGGCGAGACTCGCGCCAGAAAATCCGGGGCGGAAGGCACCAGCGCGCGCCGGCGTGTTGTGCCAAGACATCCCAAAAATCGCCACCAAAATGATAGGAACGACGAGATTCAGCAGTTGCATCGAATTCCGGAACAGATAGCGAATCTCTTTCATAAAAACGGCGGCGACCGGCCCGCTGATGATTTCCTGCGCAGATTTCGCGCGGACGATCGCGACCGGCGATGCAGAAGCGGCGGTTGCGGAATGTGCCGGAGCCTTCAGCTTGCGTGCACGCGCAGCCGGAGCCGCGGTTTCTCCGAAGTATTCACCGCGGAATTCTCCATGCAAGCGGTAGATCAATAGGACGGCAAACACAGCGGTGTATAGGGTGAGGACGCCACAGGCCCCCAGGCCCAACGCGGTCTCGCCGTCCGCAAAGGAACTGAGAGCCGCGCGGGCTTGCCCGGGAGGGAAGGCCATCCAGAACGAGGCACTCGCCCGGAAGAAATGCGCAAGCGGCGCACCCCAGCGGTGTACCAGCATCCCCGAAAATTGCACGGAGAGGAAAAACAGCATCATCAACACAAACAGAATCTCGCGCGTGCGCCGCTGCGCCAGCAAACGCTCGAGCCAGGTAAATAGCATGCGGCTGAGGAGCAGGTTCATCAACACGGAAAGCGCCACAATCAAGGCAAACTGCGCCGCAAGTGCAGATCGTGCCATCACCAATCCTGCAAACAGGCAGACATGCCAGAAGACTCCCGTGAGAGCGACCGGATCAGCAACTCCGTAAGAAAGATGCAACGCAAAAAATGAGGAGAATCGGAGCGGAAAACGCAGCAAGCCGGTGGAATCGAAGCCGGCGGCAAATTGGGAAGCTAAAATAGGAGCTAACTGCCAGAAGAGAAAAAGTCCCCAGAAGAGATAGCCGAGCGCGTCGAAGCGATCGTCGCGCAGCAGAAAATATCCGCCCAAGCCGATGGCGATGCCGATACCAAAAGCAATGAAGCTCCACAACACGCCAGCGATGATGGTGCCTACGAGGCTCAGCTTGGCGGAGACACCGTGCAATCCATTGCGAAACATCCTCCAGCGCAGGCCCATCACGAGCCAGACTTGCTCGCGAATTCTTGGGAAGGCGTTTACCTCAACCATGAAAGCTCTTCTTCGGACTTGCGCACTGTGCCCTCTTGTCCGATAGCCGCGAGGAAAATCTGCTCGAGGCTCAGCGGCGTACCCGCTCCAGAGTTCACATCCAAAGAGGCGGGAACGCCGGCACGCAGCTCCTCAAGCGAGCCTTGGACGACGATGTGGCCCTTGTTGATGATGGCAATATGAGTGCAGAGGCGCTCGACGATTTCGAGCACGTGCGAGGTAAGGAAGATCGTGACCCCGCGATCGATCATGTGCTGCAGCATGGCCTTCAGCGCGCCGGCAGCAATGGCGTCCACGCCCTCGAACGGTTCGTCCAGAAAAAGAATCTTCGGGCCGTGAATTACGGCCGCAGCCAGCGCCAGCTTCTTTTTCATGCCATGGGAATAGTCGGTGATGAGCGTTTTGTTGCGATCGGCGAGATCCATGAAATCAAGAAGCTCGGCCGTGCGTTGGGCCGCGGTGGCCCGGTCGAGGCCGTACATCCGTCCGACAAAGGTGAGATATTCGCTGCCGGTCAAACGATCGAAGAGCGCCAAACCCTCGGGTACGACGCCGATCTGGCGCTTGGCTTCGACCGCATCCTTTTCAATGTCTAGCCCCAAAAGCTGGATGCGCCCGGCGGTAGGGGCGAGCAAGCCGGTGAGCATCCGGATGGTGGTGGATTTTCCGGCGCCGTTTGGGCCCAGAAAGCCGAAAAACTGCCCGGCATCCACGCGAAGATGCAGGCCATCGACGGCGATCAATTCGCCGAAACGCCGCGTCAGATTTTCCGTAAGAACTGCGGGGTCATTCATAGCGCCTCAAACGAGATAGTCCAGAGATGCCAGAATGGCCGCGCAAAAGCAAATGGCCGGGGATAGGAAGTTTTTCAGCAAAGACCGCGCTATGTGGGAACGGGCAGCGCATGGATCAGGAAAGACGCAGAGAGATGCCTGCGGGTGTTTCGTTCGCATCACGTGCGGGGAAAAGAGCGAGTACCGCGGGCAACTCAATGCGGAAAGTGGCGCCGCCTTGGGAACGATTGAAACATGCGATTTGTCCTTTGTGTTCAACGATTACGCCATAGCAGATCGAAAGGCCCAAGCCGGTGCCCTTGCCCGTGGGCTTGGTCGTGTAAAAAGGATCGAAGACGAGATGCGGCTCCTTGATGCCGGGTCCCGTGTCGGCGAACTCGATGACGACGTTCATACCGTCGCGCGAGGTACGGACGGTGAGAACCCCGCCGCCGACTTCCTCCATTGCGTCCACGGCGTTGCTGATGATGTTGAAGAAAACCTGGAGAAGCTGATTGGCGTCTCCGCGAACGCCGGGCAAGTTCGCGCGCGTCTCGAGTTCGATGCGGATGCTGCGGTCCATCAAATCGAGGCGGCGCAGCTCAAGCGCACTGGACAGGATGGAATTGATGTCGATCAACGTGCGCTCGGCAGGCAGCGGCTGCGCGAAACTCAACAGTTTGCCGACGAGGCCTTTGGTGCGGCGCGCCTGATCGCGAATTTTCTGGGCGATGTCACGCGTTTCGTTGGAGGTGTCGGCGCCGCACAGAAGCACATCCGAATAACCCAAGATGGCCGTGAGCGGATTATTGATTTCGTGCGCCGCGCCGGCCGCAAGCTTGCCCAGCGAAGCTAGCTTTTCGGATTGCACGAACTGGTTTTGGATGCGCTTTAGATTACGGATGGATTCCTGCGAATCGTGCAGCAAACGCACGCGATCTTCGTCCACCAGGCGCTGGCGCAGAAAGACGAGCGATGTAAAGACGACCATGGTGGCTAGGGTGACCATAAGCCGAAAGCGGCGTATCGCGTCGGAATTGCCGCTATTGAATTCGCACCACATCGCGAGCACCGGCAGCGAAAGGGCGGCAGCCATCGTCAAGCGCGGAGGCCAAAGAGTATCGAGCGTGGCGTTTTCGACGGATGTGCTTTCGAGCGCTTCGGCAGGGGGGCACACGCGGCGCGCCATGATACCGGTTGTGCCATACCACACAAACGATGCAATCAGCCCAAGATCGTAGAGGCTGCCGGTGTGATAGACGCCGCGCTCCATCGCGCCGCCGATGACGTTCGAAGAAAGCTGATAGCAGAGCGCGGCGCCAGAAAGATGAAGGTAGATGCGCCTCCAGCCCTTTTCGGTCGTCGAGGCCAGGTAGAGAAAGCCTCCGATCAAGAGCCAGTTTTCCGCACTGTAGAGACGGTCAAATCCAATGTTGTAGCGATCGACGTCGGGCGACACGTATTGCCACGGGATGACAATGAAGAGGTAGAGGTAGACCCACCAGCAGAGCAGCAACAGCAGATCCACATAGCCGGTACGAAGGATCCGCTCCGAGCGTGGTGCGTATGGGCGCAAGCCCAAAGCACCCAACAGCGGCACGGTGTGCAGGAAGAAGATAACGCTGCCGATAAATGGCGTCGGAATCGGCTGGTGCTGCACCACTTCAACGTAAGTCCACAGCAATTGGCCCGCGAGCCACAACCCCGAGCCCAGCGCCAAGAGCATCCAAAACGTGTTGCGACGCCAATCGGGCGATCCGGCATTGAGCAGCAACCCAGCATTGGTGAAAAGCAGCACAAGGCATTGCGCCACATCGCCGAAGGAATTCAGGGTCCGGCCGGAGGGCAGCGTTAGAGACGCGATGGCATAGCCGCCTAAGAAAAACAGCCACACCGCCAGAATGGCCTTGTTTTGACGAACCCAGAGCATGAGGGAAACCTGATCTATTTTAGGGGCGCAGGACTTGCGGGCTGCGAATGGCTACTATTCCCGTTAGCCAAAGCATTATGAAACCTTGGTACCAGTGCCGTAGTACTTTATTAGTTTGCACTCAACGAGATGCAAAAATGCAGGCCGAGCTTGGCATGCGGCGCGAATTCGGCTGCTTTCGATGGTGCTTTGGAGTGCAGTGTTTGGGGTATTTCGAGAAATGCCGGTTTGTGACCAAATGACAAAGGGAGAAAGCCCTTGCCAGACATTCAGATGCGGATTCTGATCGCGGACGACCACGCATTGTTCCGCCAAGGTGTTGCCGCGTTGTTAGCGGGGACAGATCCGCGGTTTCAAATTTGTGCGGAAGCCCGAAATGGCAAGGAAGCGGTGGAAAAGACGCTAGCGCTTCAGCCCGATATCGTCTTGATGGACGTAAGTATGCCGGTGATGGGGGGCTTCGACGCTACCCGAAACATTTTGCAGTCGTCGCCGGCGAGCCGGATCATATTCCTGACGACCTACAACAGCCCACAATTGGTGGCCGAAGCGCGCAAAGCGGGAGCGAAAGGCTACGTGGCGAAGGGAGATGTGTCGGACGTCCTGATCCAGGCGATTGATGCAGTGTCGCGCAACCAAACGTATTTCGAGGCAAGTCCGGAAAACTAGGCTAAGAAAATACCGCGATTCGAGATTTGTCACTCCTCAAGCCGCTGATGTCGAGCGTGCCGTGTTCCGACCATTTACCGCGTTGAATTTAGCGAATCATTGTTCGTCGAAGGCGGTGTCACAAAAACCAGGGACGCCAGGTAGATAACAATCCCAAGGCCAATGAGCGTTGCCGCAACAAAGGCGAAAAGCACGAACGAAAGCGGATGGAACCAAAGCAGGCTGACGATTTCAACTCCCAGGCCCACCACGATCAAAGCACTGGCAATTTGCAGCATCCGCCGCAGACCGATGGCGCTGAGCTTCATTGCCCGGGCCTCCACATTTTCAAGTGATCCACCTGCGAAGGGTTGTGCACCGTGTCGTGGCAACCGCTCGAAACGCACGACAATTGGTTCGAAGTGAGCGAGCTCATCATCGCCGAGTGGACTGGATCTTCCTCAAAGCTTCTGGCCCCCGCATGGCAATGCAAGCATTGTGCGTTCTTAAACCCGCCGGGTATGGTGATCGGGTTCGGCGGCGTGCCTACGTACTGAAAATAGATGCGCTTCAGACCTTTCATCTTGTCCTTCAAAGGACCGTAGATTGTGTAGTCGGTATGGCAGGAGTAGCAGGCCATGTCCGCCGGAACGCGATGATTTTGAAAGTGCTGCGCGGGGATGTATTTCGAATCGTCCACGTAGAGGCTTTGGCCATACGGAACCATTACGTGACAGGAGGTGCAAAACTTTGTCTGCTCCGATCGCTGCATATGCAGGTTCATGCCCCCCACAATGCAGAGTGCGGGAAGAACACAGAGCCCGATGAAGGCCACGATTTTCCCGCCGGCGGAGCGCGTCACGCCGGGTCGAATCAGGAAGATAAAGGCCAGCACAACGCTGGCAACAATTTGAACGATGAGAATTCCGACCACAAAGCCCCCTACACATCTGCCGGCAATCAACGGATGCGGTTTGGTTGACCGCAGCGCCCTTTGGAACTCGGCCTTGATGTCACGCCCCTAGGCGTAGGAATGCGGCGAGATACTTGCAGCCTCGCCGATGCCTACTTGTTGCCCAGGTCGCGAACATACGCAACCAGAGCCTGAATGTCGGCGGGCTTCAACTGTTTGTTGTATGCGGGCATCTTGTTCTTGCCATTGGCAATCACGGCGGCAAGGTCGGCGTCACTTTCACTCTTTACGTCCGGTGAGTGAAAATCGCGCGCTTTCAGCGCTTTACCGGCGGGCGTGCTACCCGTGCCGTCGGGGCCATGGCACGAAGCGCACTTACTGGCGGTATAAAGTTTCGCGCCATCCTGCGCCCGGGCCACCGAAACCGTGAACGTGGCCCACATTGCAAAAAGCAAAGCTGCCTGAACTCCGCGAAGAAAAGGTCGATTCATGGTGTCTCCTAAGTTATATAAATAAACTTCTAAACTGGGCCGACCGCACCCAAGCCTAAAATGCGTACTTCAGAGAAAACGTCACATTGCTGCCGTCGAAAGTCTGCGAAGGTAATGCGGCAAGACCTGTGGGATTGGCTACGCCGCGATAGCCATAGCCGTAATAGTTCCAAGCGGTCTTGTAACTTACACCCTTCCAGATATCAATGGTGATTGCCGCGTAGGGCTTTAGATAGTTGAAGTCAAGCGTGCCGGTGGGCGTGAGCGGATTCAGGAATGTGGTGTCCCCACGCACGATACTGCCCAGGTACCCAACCAAGGCAGTCACTCGCTTGTACGGTTTCCACATCACGTCCGCATAAAGGTAGTGATCTCGGCTCTCATACATGCTCAACGTACCCAGTGGTACCGGGGAAGTGGCCACAGGGCAGGCCTGGGTAAAGGCCGTCGATCCTGTATCGGCGAAGCAGATTTCCGTCTGCGTGTAGATATCCACATAGTTGTAACCGAAATCAATCCAGAGGGAGCTATAGGGCGAAAACGTCGTGGAGAAGCTATAGGTCCGGCCGTGCTCGGCATTGTCCACGGTGTAGACGTTGTCGCGGTTTTCATGAATATCCACCGCCGCATCGATGCTCGCCCACATCTTTGGCTTGTAGGAAGCGTGGACCTTGTAGCTTTGCAGCTGGCGCGGGCTGATGCGCGTGAAGGAATTGTCATTGTAGCCGGCCATGATGTCCGCGTTGATGCGCAATTGGTCCGTCGGCCGGGCGGCGAACCCAAATACCGCGGCGCTTTCGTGAATGTTATACAGATTCCGCGAAGAATCGTTGCCGGCTTCGGGGCCGGTTTCGGTGATGATTCCCGTGGTCTTGTTCAACGAGCAGCCGGATGGCAGAACGCCGCCCGAAAGGGCGCAATCCGCGCGGGCCGCCAGATAGTCGTTTGCCGCCATGCCGGAAGCGCCACCAGGAAGATAGATCTCATTGACGTCAAAAGTGGCGCCGAAGTCGGCAATGGTACGGGCTTCATAGAAGTAGCCGATATGCGCGCTGATGCGGTTTGTAAAGTCGTATTTCAGCTCCACCAGATTGTTGCGCACGTTCTGTCCAAGGAACTGCTGGGTGTATTCGTCTTCAACGTCCGGACCGGAACTGGAGGTGTGCTGCGGACAACTCGCGCTGTTATAGGGTGCGGCGGGACACACGGTGGCGAAATTCGCTGGAGTGGCGGGGGAAACGGTCAGCGCCAATCCAGTCTGCCCGGGTGGCGCGGGCTGCGCAAACAGGTTGGTTTCGGCGATAGCCCAGTTCGATGGAATGCGCCAGTTGTCATAATAAATTTCATCGCTGAGACTCAACTTCTCCGTAATGTGGTATTCACCAGCCCAATTGGCGTTGGCCAGCACGCGCTTTGACATGCTAGGGCCAGCGGTGGTGCTTTCACGCGTGGCGGTACGCGAAATCCAGCCGTTGAAGAGCTCGTTGAGATCGTTCAAGGTGTCGCTGCCGCTGCTATAGGAGGCAGAGCCGGACATAGAGAGATTTTTCACGTAGTCCGATTCGAAGCTCAAGCGCTCCACGGGAAAGGACGAGCGTGGGTTCGCCACCAAGCCGTAGGACAGAATGCCTGCACAGTTGGAAGTGATCGTCGGCGGCGTGGTAGCCGTGCTGGTAATCGGGTTGGCGCAGGGCGTGGTGCCGTTGAAGACTTCTCCGAGATCGACCGGAGTTCCGTTGGCGAGCTGAAACTGGTAGTTGTTGTCGGTGGCGCTATCGTCCGTCCGCGTGTAGGTGAGCAGCTCGTCAAAGGAAATAGTGGTTTTCGCCAATCCGCGGTAGTCGGCGCCAAAGCGGTAGATGTTTGTGGCGTTCTGAATGTTGGTGGAAAGCAGCCCGTAGGTAGGCTCGTACGTATCGCTTCCCAAGCCGCCGGTCGAAATATGCGAATAACCGGTGCGGAAACGCAGACGCGATTGCGGCAACAGCGTAAGGTCGTAATCCTGCATCTTGCGGTCGTAATAGAGCGCGTGTGGGGAGTTGACGATCGCCAGCGGTGTGCAGGCCGTGGTACAGCCGCTCGGAAACACGGCAGGGTTCAACGGATTGGCCAGCAGATTGTAATCGAAGAAATACTCGTCTCGCCGGAACATCGCGCGGAAGTCGTACCATTTATTTTTGTCAATGCGGAGACGGGTCACCGAATTTGGGTCGCCGCCATATCCGAAATTGCTAAAGCTGAGATTGTCAAAGAAAGCGCCCTGGTGGTTGGTGGAGCGCATGTCCAACGTGTAATCAAAGAGGCGCATGCCCGAACCCAAATTCACGAAGGTGTTGTAGTTATCCATGTTGCCGTGGATCATCGAGTCGCGATAGCCAAACTCGATGGTTTGCTGTACCTGGTAGTTGCCGGTGGTCTTGCCTTCGGTTGGCGACGTCTGGCCCGGAATTTGCTGTGGCCCTTGATCGACTTGTTGCGCTTTGGCCGTCATGGCAAAAAGCAATGCCAGCAGGAATACCAGCGCTAGCCCGGCAGGGCGAATGCGCGACACAGTCGCGCTGGACTGGGTTGCGAAAGTCGGTGCGGCGCTGGTTGGCCGCGAGGTTCTGATCTCGTTCTCCGGTGTACTTGTTGCACGCGTGCAGTTCATGGTCGCCCCGCTATTTCAAGAGGGTTGGGTCCATGTGCGAGCCATGGACCGCCGTGTGACACATCGTGCAAGCCTGATACTGCGCCGCTTGATTGTGAAAGGAGGGCGTGCCGGGCGCGTTGGCGAACGACGCGGTGTGGCAGGAAAGGCAGAGCAAGTTCACGTTGCTCACTTTGAGCAGATGTACGTTCGGCGAGCCGTGCGGCGTATGGCACGAGACGCAGCCTTCGACCTTCACTGGCTCGTGCTCGTAAACAAATGGACCGCGCTTATCTTCGTGGCAGTTATAGCAAACCGCGTCCATCGCAGAGGAGCTGCGCAGTTGGTGCGTACGCTCGGTGCCGTGGGGATTGTGGCAATCCGTGCACTGTATGAGTCCTTCGTTCACGCGGTGGTGCACGGGCAGCTCGAACTGCGGCTTTTGCGCCAAATGGCAAGAATAGCAGAGTTGCGGCTGGGACTTCACCAGCAGGAATTGAGACGACGTGGCGTGGTGCGGAGAGTGGCACGAGACGCACGAAACATCATTTTTCGAATGCAGCGAATTGATCGCATGCATCTGCTGTGAGCCGGAGGCGTGGCACGTCAAACAACGTTCGTTGATGGCCTTTACTTTGGCCGCGCCAGGACCTTCGAAAATGAAGATCTTCGTTTTGTCCACCGGATTTGCGACATGCTCCGAGCCCGGTCCGTGACAGCTTTCGCATCCCTGATGCGATGGACCACCACGGGTATCGAGCATCGTCTTCCAGTGCGGCGTCTTCTCCCAACCCTCGTAAACGTCCTGATGGCACGTCTTACAGGTGTCCGCGCCGACGTACTGCGCCGGGCCGGACGACGCCGCGGGTGGCGCAGCTGTAGACGAGGGTTTCGAAGCGTTGGAAGATTGCGCATCTTGAGCCGGTGTCGCAGACAGCGGCATCCAGGCCAAGCCCAGAGCAATAACGGCTATCCAGCGAAAGCCGGTCGAGTACCCCATCGGTCCCCCGTTCGCTGCAATGGACCTCGGCCCTTGGGCCATTTTCTCTTGCCTCTTAGTACCACCGAAGCACGGCCTTGGCTGTGATGCTTGCCACAGGAGCACGATTAAAGTTCTCTAATTCTCCAGTGTTTGCGTTGCATCTCAATTCGGGTGCCGGAATCAATTCGAGCAAGAAACGGGCCACTTTGCGTTCCGTAGATATCGGAAACGAATGCTTGCCCTCCTGCGCGCAAAAAAACTGATTTATTTACATTTATAAGTAATCCAAAAGTAAATATATGACAGTTACCTACTCACTGAACGTAGTGTAAGAGAATGTGATGGGTCGTTTTATCGCGCGGCATTGGCCGCGTATGTCAGAGACAGGTACCGGGTAAGACGTGCGCAAACCCTTCCTGTTGGCGCGGAGCGAAGTAACGCAGCAGTTTGGGCATTCGCAGCTATCGGTACGATAGCGTACGCAGAGCATACTCCCATTTTGACGTTTTGGGGAGGAATGCTTGCGCGGCTTTGCAAGAGCACAGAAGCGCGGTGTTTATCACACTAGATGAACGAGACAAGCGCGGCGACGATGCACAGGCTGAGGTACCGAATATCAAGGGTTTTACTAATAGTTTCGCGGACCGAGAAAAGTAGAGAATGGCTAGCAGCGGTTGTATTTCGTTTACACCTCGCTGATTTAGCTGGCCACAGGAGAAATTAAGAGGATGGAACTGGCACGACAACCACGACGCCGAGCCGGAGTCTCGTCACCGCTCATCGCCGCCAGCGCGGGGGGAAGATCGTCTGTGCACATCCAACTCGGAGACGGGGGGAAGCCAATGTCCCGCGGCCGGACGATGTCGATGGCGTGGATGCGGATGCCCGGAGAGAAGCAACACCACCGGTTCATGCGGATAACCTCGCGGTACCGTTGCGCCGGAAGAGCCCGAGAGGGCCTCAGGTCCGGCGCAACAGTCACACGAAGAATAAACAAAACAACCTGAGCGTTAATCCCTTGAGTATTCGTCCAGTTCCCTGATCAACGGTCGAGCTTCGGCTGGCTGCGGCACATTACCTCTCAGGATTTCCCCGCGGTCGGCGTGTCCGTACAAGTCACGGTCGTCATCGTGTTCCGCATGGACAAAGGCGCCCTCCAGGCTCGCGCCGGCGAAGACGCCGTGCGTTCGCGCATACGTCAGAATTTCAGCTTGCATGCTGACGTCCGTACCTGCAGCGGCGTCGCGCCCTACGGGCCCCGCAGCTATGCTCGCATCACCACCCAGGCTGAATTTGTCTGCCAGCAAGCGGGCCACCGCGTGGTCGTTCATAAAAAGCATTACGATGTCAGTGGAGGAAATGCCGATCTGCGGTCCAAAGCTCCCTCCGCCAACCATGATGAACACTGGATCACCCCAACCGCCGGCTGCCTTCCGGCAAACTACCACTCCCTTGCCACCCTTTTCGCCAACAAAGAACGCGACTTTTTCTTCGCCGGGGATGATGCCGATGCAGCGAGCGGACGCCAGTAAGTGGTGCGGAATCGCCTTGTCCGGTGTGTCCATGATTTCATGCAGCACCCTTGCAGCATGATCGATCCGGCGGGTGTCCTCATCGCGCGACGCCGCAGCGGCGACGACGGGGAGACCCAATCCCGCAATTAACAAGCCAATGGCGATTTTTCGTATTAGCACGTCTTTTTCCTTTCAAAGTCAAAGTTGGAGTGCGCCCAACAGTCGAATTCCTGTCGTAAGTTTGATGATCCAACCAGCCAAAAAGGGTCTTAGAGACGGGAAGACGTCCGGTCGACTTGCCGTGTTCACCTACCTTTCGGACATGCGAGGTCAGTACTTTCTCCGGGTGCGGCTGTTTTCTAACCGCAACGCAGGGCAGTTCTGGATCGTTTCTCCCGCTAATCTTATTGTGCCGTAACGCCGAGAAGCGTAGGATGCGCGCATTCTTCTTCCGGCAGGTATTCCAGGTCCACCAGAGAGGAGATTTGGGATGTCCACCCATCGAACTATTTGGGGAGCGATTGCTCTAATGTGCGTTGCCTTTGCGCCAACTGCGGTGCGAGCCACGCCACCGCCCTACGACGCGATCTATGTTTTTGGTGATAGCTATTGCGACGTCGGAAATGTCTATACCGCGACCAAGGGCGCGATTCCTGCGGCGCCCTATTACAACGGCCGGTTCTCAAATGGTCCGATTTGGATCGATCATGTGGCCAGCGCGTGGGGACTGCCGATGGCGCCGTCATTGCTTGGCGGCACGGACTTCGCGTTTGGCGGCGCTTACGTGACCAGCGACCAGAGCACTGCGTTTGGCGCCATTCCCAGCGTTCCGCACCAGGTCGCGCTGTATCTGAGCCTGACCGGCGGGCACGCCGATCCGAAGGCGCTCTACGTGATCGAGGGCGGAGGCGACGACATTTTAAACGCGACGGGCGGATCGCCGCAGAGCCTCGGCTTCGAGATCGCAGCCGGAATTGCAGAGAGTGAATTCCTACTGCGCCGCGCCGGCGCCCGGCATTTTCTGGTTCCCGATCTCCTTGACGTAGGCCAATTGCCCGCCGCGAAATTGAACGCCAGCTTCGCAACGGCGGCCAGCGTGGCGGCGAATAACGCGCTCGATGTGCTCCTCGAGGCAGAAGGGTTCATCGAGGGCGTGTTCATCCACCGGCTGGATGTATTCAGCCTGTTCCACGACGTGGCGAAGGATTCGACGCACTTCGGATTTACGGATGTTACCGACCCGTGCCTGACGTCAATGGTGTGCGCCGATCCTGTCCACACTCTGTTTTGGGATACCGAGCATCCGACGGAGTTCGGGCATGCGTTTTTTGCGGTGACGGTGGAAGCGAGCCTCGGCCGCGGCGACGTCGCCTGGAAGCCATAGTTCCCGCAACGCCACGGCGCGGGCATTTCAGAAGGAAAGACGCCCAGCGCCAGACACTATACGTCCGCGATACTTGGAACATGGGGGCGCGCTAATAAGATTCAGGGAAAAAGGATATTCTGGCGGAGAGGGTGGGATTCGAACCCACGGGACCCTTTCAGGCCCAACGGTTTTCAAGACCGCCGGTTTCAACCGCTCACCCACCTCTCCGTTTTCAACTACGGGATTCATTTTAGCTTGCAACCGCGTTTCGTGACAGTTCTCACTCCGTGAGGATGCTGCCTCGGAGACACTGCGCCACTGCAATCCATTGGCCTTAATACTCGACACTCCACTTATAGGCTTATATAGTCCGCGTAACGTTTAGGGGTGCCGCGAGATAATGGTCTTCTTCCTCAACGCGCTCAATTTCTGAAAGGAAAATCCCATGGCTCACTTTTTGATAGTTACAGGCAAGGTTAAGGATTTCAAAACTTGGAAAGCGTCGTACGACGACCATATCAACATACGCAAGGAATTTGGATTGGCCGAACACCACGTACTCCACGGCACTGACGACCCGAACGAGATCGTAGTCATGCTGAAGGCTTCGGACCTGAACCGCGCGAAAGCGTTTCTCGCCGATCCTAAAGTCCAAGAAGTCATCAGTAAGAGCGGCGTCGTTGGAAAACCACAGGCTCACTTCCTAAGTGAAGCCTAATGCCATACGGTAATTTCAGCCCCGGCTGGAATTTTGGCGAGGGACAACGCGCAGGCCGGGCCCACTAACATTTAGATTCCTCCGTGCGCCGTGTGCCCTGGAACGTCAGTGCGCATTCTTAGTAGTTGCAGCTGTTCCGTCTGACCAGTTGCGCACCGAAATCATGTACTCGGTGATTGGCTCCGGAGCACCTTGAAATTGTGGATTCAACATGACTGGAGAGCCCGGCAGATCTGCGCCCCAAGATTTCGGATCGGTAAGCGGGACGTAAAACATCAGATGAGGAACCCAATGCCCGGCGGAGTCGTTCAGGTATCCTTGTTTCGACATCATGTAGCACATTGCGCCCGGTTCCAGGGCGGGCAGCCCTTTCACATCGAACGCCTTAATGCCATCGATAATCTGAGATTTAGAGAGTCCGGCTAATACCAATTCCGTCCTCTTGAAAGTGAGTGGCAGAATGGATCGCACAGCGGGAGGGTTGAAACAAATCGGACCTCGCATCTTGGGGTTCCAGAACTGCAGAAAGTCAAAGGGAGACATCCACGATCGCTCGACGATGCACACGAAACCATTCTTGCCTTCGACGGCCGTTTCGTAACCGTGCCGTCCGAGAACCCTGACCTCGGCATCCCGCGAGATGGATTCCGGGGCAGCGCTTCGCGCCAGCGCTATCTCGGCACCTCGCTCCATCAGGTATTGATCAAGCGGCGCCATGTTCGCATATGTTGCTTTGGCGTCCTGTGCTTGCGCTTGCCCCGCCACGCCGAGCCCGACAACCAGCCCAACGCTAGCTAATGCGATCGTCCTGAGAGTCTTTCGTAGCATTGGTTTCCCCTGAGACGCGAGATTGTTGTCATACCAACCGGATGGCCCACGTCCTGCTTAACGTATACTTTAACATCATTCGCAGGTGTCACGATCGTCTCGTTGTGTTCATCCCTACATTGGGTCCAGAGTGGTCGACCACTTGGAAGTAATCACCTAGCCAATCCGAGGAGCGTCACAGACAAAAACCGCTTTTAGCATTTCCGAACGGCAAAGTCGCCGTTGGGCTGAAACGTATTCACGGTTTCGCGCGTTATATATGAAGACGCCCTACATATGAAGAGATCCGAGGTATAGGGATGGCTGCCAACAAAGCAGACGTGCTACAAGGAACGCTGGACATGCTGATTCTGAAAATCGCGGCGCTTGCACCGATCCACGGTTACGCGATGGCGCAACGCATCCAGCAAATTTCGAAAGACGTCTTGCAAGTGCAGCAAGGTTCGCTCTATCCCGCACTGCATCGGCTAGAGGATCGCGGGCTGCTTCACGCGGTCTGGCGTGATACAGAAACCGGCCGCGAAGCGAAGTTTTACAGCCTGACAAAAGCCGGCCGCCGCAGGTTGGAAGTAGAGTCGTCGGAATGGGACCGCGTTTCGAATGCGGTGCGGCTGATTATGCGCACCGCGGAATAGGGAAAGAACATGGGTGCTATTCGGAACCTCTTTCGACGCAGGAAACTTGACGCCCAAGCCGAAAACGAGCTGCGCTTTCATCTGGACGAGCAAGTCGCCATGAATGTCGCCGCGGGCTTGACGCCCGCCGAGGCGGAACGCCGGGCGCGCCTCGCGCTGGGAGCACCGGAGTCTATTAAAGAAGAAATCCGCGCCGCACGTTCGGGACAAAGACTCTCCCATATTTTGCAGGATGTTGGCTTCGGCTTCCGGATGTTGCGGCGCAGCCCGGGGTTTTCCATTCTGGCGATTTTGTGTCTCACTCTGGGAATAGGAGCGAATGCCGCGGTCTTTAGTTGGATCGAAGGAATTCTCTTTCGGCCATATCCGGCCATCAATCACCAGGAGAGGCTGTTCGCACTCACCGGTACGAGCCGGCTTGATTCCCGCCCCGACGACATTTCCTGGCCCGATTTTCTCGATCTCCAGAAAAATTGCACGCTCGTTGATGCTCTTGTGGCCGACAAGATTACGGGAACGACCCTAAGCATCGGCGCCCGGGCTGAGCGGGCGACTGGGAGCATCGTTTCCGCGAATTATTTTCAGGCGCTCGGCGTTCGACCGATCTTGGGCCGCGGATTCCTTCCGGGTGAAGATGTGGGGCGCAACGCACATCCCGTGGTGGTGATCAACTATTCGCTTTGGCAGGGGCGCTTTCGCGGCGACCGGGAAATTATTGGCAAGACGCAACGCCTCAATGGTGTGTTGCACACAATTATTGGCGTTACGCCCGAGGGGTTTAACGGAACGTTCGTTGGCTGGGCCATGCAGTTCTGGGTGCCGGCGTCGATGGAAGACCTTTTCGAAGCCGGCGGCTACAAGCTCGAAGACCGCGGTGCGCGGTGGGTGGAGCCCTACGCGCTGCTGAAGCCGGGCGTAACGCGAGAGCAGGCGCAGCAAGAAATTTCGGCCGTCGCCGCGCGACTGGAAACCGATTACCCGGCGACCAATCGCGGGCGCGGTATTCGCTTGTGGCCGCTATGGCAAACGCCTTTCAACAACGCCGGCACGTTGCTTCCGACTCTCGGCATCATGTTGATGGTCGTGGTTTTTGTGCTGCTGATCGCGTGCGCCAACGTTGGCAACCTGCTGGTGGTCCGATCCTTCGCGCGGCGGCATGAGATGACGGTGCGAGCCGCAATCGGCGCCGGGCGCGGCCGCTTGTTGCAACAACTTCTCACAGAGGGCCTGGTGCTTTCGCTATTTGGCGCAACAGCCGGGCTATTGGTTGCGCACTGGTGCCGTCACGCGCTGGTGCTGCTATTTCCCAGCCGTGGCGGGGTGGTGATGAATCTGCCCGGCCAAATTGATTGGAGGGTTCTTGCACTGAGCTGCAGCGTTTGTCTCGTATCGACTTTGCTTTTTGGTCTGATCCCCGCTGTACAGGCGAGCAAGATTGATCTTGCTGCCGCATTAAAGGCGGAAATGGCAGGCGTGGTCGGCGGCCACCGCAAATCGCGGCTCCGATCGTGCTTAGTTCTTGTGCAAGTGTCGCTGAGCTTCATTTTACTGGTAGGTGCGGGGCTGCTGGTGCGGAGCTTGGAGCGAATTCGAAGCGCGAGTCCGGGCTTTTCTACGAAGGGTGTGTTGGTGACATCGGTGGACCTGTTGAGCGCAGGATATGAGCCGCAGCGCGCCAAGGATTTTGAAGACGAGTTGATTGACCGCGTTCAGGCGGTGCCCGGTGTCGAATCGAACTTCGCACTACCGCGTCCAGGATGAAAAAAAGATTCTGTGTCGATAGGAACCGGGCGATCGCCTGCCGCCATCACATTTTCGAATCCCAGATCACACCCATTCAGTAGATAAGCCAGACAGAGAAGCTCTCCACCGCCTTGGTAATAATGCCGGACTTCCTGCTCGCTTTGGCAGGGACGTTGTTCGACAAACTCTTCCCAGCCATACCCCTCTCGCTTGATGAAGCGCGCCAAGCGCCAAGCCG
>Ga0209420_1000438_pt1 | contig 22461 bp, 17 predicted proteins | sample BlaSpr_A8_OM1_O1_FD_187972 | JGI IMG/M metagenome (GOLD analysis project Ga0209420, IMG submission 187972) | Forest soil microbial communities from Thunder Bay, Ontario, Canada - Black Spruce, Ontario site 2_A8_OM1_O1 (SPAdes) (version 2) | ecosystem: Environmental > Terrestrial > Soil > Boreal...
GGCGGGAGCGCCGGCCAGCTCCGACCCTCTCGCGAGCATGCTGCTGATCCACAGATTCTTTTCGTCCGCGAAGCGCCCTGACATGAAAATTGCAGTAGCAGCCCCCAATATCTGCGAAGAGCCAAACTACGCGACGAATTCAGGACGATAGCTTAGTATGAATTTCATGCGGAAACTTCAGTTTCGTCTTTGCGGTCTCCTTCTTGTTCTGCTGCAACTCGGCTTCACGCAAGAGGTCAGTTTCCGCATCACGCCTCTTCGTCCGGTGGAGGAGTTGCGCGCTGAAGCGCTCAAGGCACAACCGCCAGCCGAGGCCGGAACCTTCCTCAAGCCTGATCTTGTGGAGTTGGTCAAACTCGAGCGCACGATCAAGCTCGATATCCGCTACGCCACCACGAACAATTTTCTGGGCACGCCCGTCTACACGCAGGCACGCGCGTTTCTTCAGCGGCCAGCGGCGGAAGCCTTGCTTCGCGCCCATTGGGAACTCAAGGCTCAGGGATACGGTTTGATCATCCACGACGGCTATCGCCCGTGGTACGTCACTAAACTTTTCTGGGATGCCACGCCCGACGACAAAAAGATTTTTGTCGCTGATCCCGTGGCCGGCTCCAAGCATAACCGGGGATGCGCCGTCGACTTGTCCTTGTACGATTTGAAAACGGGCAGGGAAGTGAAGATGCCCAGCGGCTACGACGAAATGACCGATCGCGCTTTTGCCGACTACGCCGGCGGCACGCCTGAGGAGCGCGCTCGCCGCGCTCTTCTGCGCCAAGCCATGGAAAAACAGGGCTTCCAGGTTAACCAAGAGGAATGGTGGCACTTTGACTATACGGATTGGAAACAGTACGCAATCCTCAATGTGAAGTTCGAAGATCTCGGACAGTAGAAATGTTGCTGCAGCTCAACGGCGGAATTAGACAACTCCGGCAGCATCCAGCGATTGATCAGCCGCTCGTATGTCGGCTCCGGTAGCTGTACGAGCAGTGGCTTGCGTGCCGGATCGAGCCAGGTAAGCAAGGTTTCCAATTCGCCTTGCGGCATGGCAGTGCATCCAGCCGTACCCTGGTCATGGCTATGCCAAATGTGGAGAAAGACGCAAGAGCCGCCGCCCGGCTGGGGTTGGTTCGTGTCGCCCGTAACCGTGCCATTGTGATCTATGACGACTCCCCAGCGGTACGACTCACTGGCGTTCCGCATGTGCTCTGAGCTGTTCCAGTCGGGTGCGACGACAGAGCGGTCCACGATGCGGTTATATTGCTTCGAGCCAGGGTCGTCGACGCATTCGATCGACGGGGTCAGGTTTAGATAGGGCATCTTTAGTCCCTGGAGCGGCTCCGAAGCATAACCGAATGCGGTGCCCAGAGCGAAGACGCCGGCGGGAGACTTGCCGTCGCCTTCCCTTTTGACCGGGTCGGATGGTGCGCGGACTTGGGCATCATCGGTCGCAATCGTACCGATACCCCACCCTAAGCCATTCCTGCCAACGACAATCGAGATCGGGTCTCCCACAGGACGCCATTTTTCACGCACATTGGCGCGCTCATATCGCCGCAATCGTCCTTCAACCGCATTCCAGTCCGAAGTAGTGACTACGATCATCTGTGTGAAACGGCCGAAAGGATCGGACTTCAATGTGCCCTTCTGAGCCCGGCCAGACACACAGGAGCCTACGATCGACAGAAGACAAAGGAGAATGGACACAGATTTCATGAAGAGCAGTGTAAAGCTCACGATTAGGGCTGCGCCATCTGAGTATCGCTTAACCGAATATTTTTGCAAAAAAATGTCGCACGCCCTCGAATCTCTTGTGCTTCACGGGCGCCCGTTCCGGCGCCGGAGGCAGGAGTGGCAGATCTGCCATAGAGGGTGGCGCGCGGCGAGTTGACAACGGGAGTGCTCCGGCAGACACGTGTGCGGAAGGCGTGAAGGTCAGGGTAGCTTCCGCTTTCGCAGGAGGCAGGTTCCGCTGCGAGGCAGGCAGATCTGCCGTCTCCGCTCCTAGGTCAGACAATTTGGTGCCTGTTGTCATCTGCGGGGAAGGTTCGGTTCCAAGTGGCGCTGAGGAGGGCTCTTTGACGGAAGCTGAAGAAGTTCCTGGCGCGCTTGGGTCTACACTTTCCCCTACCGCCGCGCCAGAAGCCAAAAGCACCGGGGGCTGTGGGGGCGGAGGACACCCGCATTCTACCGGCAGGATCGTATCATCCCCGCCTGGAGACGCCCCGTGGAAGGCTGTATCTTCGCTGCTTAGGCGTCCCGCGTGAAAAACGATCTGATCCCGAGGCTGGAATTCGTACTTCCCGTCCCCCAGGAGTTCGTAAATGATCGCCGGGGAGGTATTGCCGGGAAGAGTCCTGACACACGTGTTGCCCTGCGGATCAGCGCGGATCGCGTAGTCAAACTCTCCCGGACCACGAAGCAGAATGCGGAAATCCGGGGTGACCACTTCGTCCGTGGAGTCACCCAGCGTGATGTGCGTCTCCAGGGCGCCGACCCCGATCGCCAGCATCAAGTCGGGACCGTTGCGAGAACGGTTGACCGAAACAGTAGTGCGCGGGCATACATAAAAGTCTCCGCCCCGCCGCAAGCGCATCACGGTCGTGTCGGACAAGGCAGTGACCGAAGAGCCCGACGGCACCCGGTCAACCGGCACGACGTTGGTGTAATCTACGGCAGCAATCGGAGGCAGAGCAGGCTGCGACTTTGCAGCGATCGCACGCAGCTGTACTAACAGACGATTTCCGGCTGATTCCCAGGTGTAATCGAGCGGCTTGAGTAAATCGATTTCCACGTGGACCTGCGGCGGATCCGTGGCGCTCAGTTCGAGACGAATCGCGCTGACGTCCTGACTCTTCACCTGTACCAGTTTACGGGGAACAGACATGTTTGTGTTCGGCAAATCGATAGCCAGACGCATGGGCTCATCGAGCTTGGTGATCTTCGGCTTCACCGGGGCCGTCGTTATAATTTCCACCGCAGGTGTGCCATCCTTCAGGAAAACGTTGAAGTGAACAACGGTGGCCGCGGTCTGAGAAGTGGGGACCTCCTGGTCCGATTCGTGTTGCGTTGGGTTGCCCCCTCGTAATTGGAGAGGAGAGGACAACAATGAAATTGCAGCCAGCAAAGTAACAGCGGCGGAACACACAATTCGACTCCGCCCCGCATCTCGCGTGTGACGCCGCTGTAGCTGTACTCTCATGGCAGTGCGAAAGTTAATGTGATGTTAGTTTCAAAACTGGTGGGGCGTCCATTACGACTCATAGGCTCAAATCGCCACTGCCTGACTGCATCGGTAGCTGCAGCCGCCAGCCCAGGATATCCGCGCACCGAACTGAGACGCCGAACTCTTCCATCCCCGCCTACTAGAACGTTAAGCACCACGATCCCTTGAATGTGATGGGCCTTGGCCGCGTCCGGGTATTCGGGCTCGACGCGGGCCACGACGCGCGCGAGGGCCGTTCGCTCCGGAATGATCCCGGGAGGTGATGAGGCGGAAGCGCTTTTTGCGCCCGGATCTTGTGAAGTCGTTGATGCGCCCTCCACTCCTGTATCTTCAAACACAACCAGCCCAGAGCCACCGTCAAGTGTGTTGTCAATCTCCAGGTCAGGAACTTGGTGCTTTGCGTGAACTGGTACCGGACTCGAAGAGTTGGCGGGAAAAGACTTGGCGGGAACCGGGGCAATGGCCTCCGGTTTCACAGGTTGAACCATTGGCGGACTAGGAAGGGCTGGCATTTGTGCGGACGCTGAGGGCTGTGGCACGACCGCCGTGGAATTCCTGGCGAACAGCCGCAATCCGTCATGCGGGACTCTCCTGCTCAATTCCCAACCGGCGAGAAGCAAGGCGCCTATCGCGAGAGCGGGCACCAGCCATCTCCGCGCTCCCGATGCGAGTGCGACTGCTCTGGCTTTTATGGATTCCGCGGGAACTCGGGACGGTATTCTGCTGGTCTCTTGCACCGGAACCGGAACATGGGCCGCAGAGTCGCAAGCAAGTTCGTCCACCCGCGCGATCGTATCAGCAACACGCTGCGACATCGACTGTATAGCCACAAGATCGCCAGCCGTGAATGCATCCGCTTGAGAAGAGAAGGCGCCGAGCACCCCGAGTTTCTCCTTCGTGTCGTTCAGCACAGGGACAAGCACAACAGAGCGCGCACCTAGACTGCGGCAAACCAACACATCGAGGCCAGGAAAGTTCTCGGAATTGCGGCAATACTGCAGCGCAGAGCTGCGCAGGCAAGCATCCACCATGCGCGGGTCACGGCGCAAATAGGCGACAAACTCGGGAGAGGTCGCCCCGTTCATGGCACGAGAAACCATCTGACCACTGCGCACGAAAGCAATGAAGGCACCAGTCGCACAAGTAGAGAGTCGCGTTTGACAAACAATTTGCTCCAGCACCAAATCGAGCGCAACGTCGGTGCGCATCACCTGGCCAGCCGGTTCGCTTTCTCGTCCGCCAAAATTGAACCGGTGCGGGGATGGGGACCGGCGCACTGGCGGAGAAGATCTCGCCCCAAAAGATGTCGAGTCGCCTGGCGCGCTATTCGCCTGGGAGGTATGAGCCGCCGCTGGTGGGATTCTGCGCTCTGCCGCAGATCGACGCCGTGACTTCACCGGCATCCCCGCGCCGAGGCATTCCGCACGCACGAAAAAGTCAGCCGTTCCCTGGACGAACCGGATGGGAGCGGGAGCAGGAGGAGAGGCTCCGTGATGGAGGAGACGAGCGAACTAGGGAGCGATACGGCCATGTCGGGCCATCTCCTAGAGAAGATTGGCTTCCAAAGCACGCGTCCATGACGCTCCACTCGGCGCATAGCGCCGCATGTGCTCAAAAGTGTGGACCGGAAAGGAAGTCTATTTCAGAGCTTGACGCACGCTCTCTCGGGGGAGGCAGAACAACAGCGACAAGTGTCCCACCCTGCGACTCAGATGTCAAGATGGTAAATACGGCTTTTCCGAAGCAACGTTCTTTTCGACCACTCAAAAAGGGCCCAGGGCTGGTCATTCGACCTGGCCCACCGACTCGCACAACCGTGCTATTGCTCGGCCCCGCATCTATGATCTAGTGTTAAGCGGCTCTTCCTAGATCACATGTCCAGTACAGTCCCACTACGGTCTTCGATGGTCTTCGCCTTGGCGTTGTGTTTTGCCCCCGGTGTTCTCGGGCAAGCCCCCGCGACCGGTTGCGGCTCCTCGGGGCTCGGTGCCGGATGTCCGTCAATCGAGACATCTTCTGCGTCTCCGTCTATCAATGCTCATCCGCCAACGACCTGTACTCCACCAGTGACCTACGCAAACGGAAAGCTGGCAATCTGCGCGCAAGGCACAACTCTGAAGGAATTACTGCGCGCGGTGAGTTTTGCGACTGGAGCGGTTGTTGAATTTCCGCACGATCGCGCGGGAGAACATATTTCTGCAAACATAGGTCCGGGGCCCGTGCGGGACGTTCTTGCCACTCTGTTCAATGGGTCAGGACTTAACTATGTGATGTTGGGACCGCAGAATAATCCGAGCGCCCTGCAACGCTTGATTCTTACAAGCGCCCAGCCGTCCACTCCGGGCGTGCCAGATCAACCCCCGGCGCAAACGGCTCAGGTCGCTCCGCCCGCGAAGCCGGACAGCACATTGCCTCCGCCTCCAAAGTTGGCCTCCACCCAAGCGCCGGCTGCTTCCGTTCCGCCAGCCCAGGCAGCCAGCCTCGTTCCACCGAAGGAACCGATCGCTCCGGAAGCCCTCGGGCAAATGATGCGCGATCTGGCGCAAAAGATTAGAAGCGGTTCCCAGAATCCGCAACCGAATGCGCCTCCGACCCCGCCCCCTCAGTAAACGTGGATTCCAACTAACTCTCGATGCCGCGAATTTGGCTACTGCACCAGTTCCTGAGTCATCACAGCGCCGCCCATGGATGCCAGAGTCGCGGTCACCTTCACTACTTTGTGAGTTTCTCCAGCGATCCAAAGAGTTTTTTTGTCCGAGCCGCCATCCGCGGAGGAAATCTCAACCCGAAGTGCATTGAACGTGCCGGCCGGCACTTTAACGTCTTCCCTTCCGGCTACGGACAGTTGCAGCAATTTCACCTTCTCTGTTTGGACATCGAAGTTGCGGAAAGTCGTACTGTAGCCCTCGGCTAGAGGCAGGCAGGCAATGACCTGATCCGAACCGGCGGCGTCCGCAAACAGAGGACCGCCTAAATCCACCGCGATCGAACGGTCTTGCCCATTCGTGCTCACCTTGCCCGCAGCTTTATTCCCGGCAAAATCCAGATCGATGGCAACCGGTCCCTGCTTGACGCTTCTCCTCAGCAAGAGCAGGCTCCCTTTCTCCAGCGTCGCCGTGTCGGTCGCACCGCCTTGCGGCGTCTCCATCTGATCGATTGCGGTCCAGGAGCCAGCGCCATCATGGACGGTTGTGGAGAGTTTCATGTTCACCTGCTGGCCACCTATCTCGATCTTCACCTGATAGTTGTAAGTGCCCACCTGCAGATCCAACGCCGGCTTGGGAGCGCTGATGCTTCCGGCATCGATCTTCTTCGCAAGGACGATCGTCTTTGGGTCCACGGTAATTTCCTTCAAGCGCGCAACCTCCTCGGTCGTGCCTCCCTCTTGATACTTTCCTCCCAAGTGCAGAGCAAAGAATTTTTCCGACGCCATGAATAGCGCCAGATTATTGATCGGCCGGGCAAAACCGTGCCCTTCGTCCGGTGCGAGGATGTACTCCACCGGGAAACCGCGGTCGCGCAACGCAATCACGATCTGTTCAGCCTCACGACGGTTCACTCGCGGATCATTGGCTCCCTGGGCCACAAGCAGAGGCGTCTTGATCTTGTCAGCAGAATTCAAGGGTGACTCCTCCATTAGCAGCGCTTTGCCTTGCGGCGTGCTCGGGTCGCCCATACGTTGGTAAAACATCTTGCGAACGGATTCCCAATAAGGTGGGATCGCATCCAGCAGCGTGATCAGATTCGAAGGCCCTACGATGTCGACCGCCCCGGCATATAGATCGGGAGTGAAGGCAACGCCCGCAAGGGTGGCGTAGCCGCCATACGAACCCCCGATAATACCCACGCGTTTGGGATCGGCGATGCCCTGCTCAACCACGAACTTCACGCCCCAGGTCAAATCGTCCTGCATTTTGCGACCCCATTCCAGGTTGCCGGCGTCCAGAAACTCCCTGCCGTAGCCTGTCGAGCCGCGGAAGTTGGGCATAAGTACAGCGTAGCCCCGATTAGCAAAGAACTGTGCCAACGGGTTGTACCCCCACTGGTCGCGACCCCAGGGACCGCCATGTGGAAGTATCAGAGTGGGCAGATTCTGTGCCGGGACCCCTTTCGGAACCGTCAGGTAGGCCGGAATCTCCAAGCCGTCGGAAGATTTGTAGGTGACGGGCTTCATTTGGGCCAGGTCTGCACGGGGGAGTTTCTCCCGAACTTTGAATTGCGGCGTCAGGACATGCGTCTTGCGGTCGAAGAGCACTGTCTCGCCGGGCTCTGTGTCGCTCACTGCCGTGACCAGCCAGACTTGTTCGTCCTTAGTGCGTGAAACCACCAGTATTTCATCGTCCGGAAACTTGTGCTCAATCCAGTGCACGTCATCGCCGAACGCCTTGTTTTTGTAGTAAGTCTTTGCGCGAGCAGCTATATACCAGGTTTCCACAAGTTCGTCGTTCGATTCAGAAAAGAGGGCGCCTCCAAAATCGACCTTGCCTAGCGGATCCGATTCCACCATCTCGGTTTTGCTCGTCTGCGGATCGAACAGGACTAACGAAGTCAAATTGGTGCCCTTGTTGGTTACGATGTAGACACGCTGATCCCCCGGGCGAAACTGTAGGGCGTAGCATGTTTCAAACACGGAGCACGAATATACTTTGGTGAATCCATCCGCATCGACGCGGAGCATCTCCGTGTCGCCGTTTTCCGCGCTGCGGGTCGCCATACGCAGCTGTCCCTTGAGGTCGAACACCCAGCCGGTAATGCGCTCGGTGTTTTTGCGGATCAGCGTTTTCTCTCCGGTGGAAATCTTCAGCCGATAGAGGTCATGCCAAGCCTGATCGCGGTCATTGAGACCGATGTAGACGATATCCGGGTCGCTCTTCGGCACCTCGAATATCGCCACGCGCACACCTTTTAGTCCGGTCAGATCACGCGAGGGCGGCGCATCCTCTCCAGCAGCAGGTTTCGCGGAAGGATCGACCGCATAAACATTGAAGTTCTCATCTCCGTCGTTATCCTTCGCATAAAGGATGCACTTGCTGTCTCGCGTCCAGAAATATCCGGCGACCGGCCGTTTGGTTTCCGTGGTAAGCAGGTGCGCAGCGCTGAACGGTTCATCCACGGCCTTCACATAAACATTGCGGGTGTCTTTCCAGGGTTTCAGAAAGGCGATGTACTTGCCGTCGGGAGAAAGCTGCGCGGCCGCAATTTCTGGATTGCCAAAGATTACGTCGCGATCAATGAGCGGCGGCGGACCACTCGCTTTGTCCGCGGCGGCGGTCGCGAGAGACGCAAGCAGGAAAATACCCACGACAACGAATCGGCATTTCATACGAGCACGTCCTTTCTGTTGACACTGGAACGCAAGCGGACAATGAACAAAAGACAAGGACAGCGACATTTTCCTCCTTGGCTGGGTGAAGGTGCAAGCGAGTTTCGGGACATCACACGGCTTGCCAGGCGAAGACTCTGCTCAATAAGGCCAAAGCCAAAGACCGCGCCACCGGGGTTTTGCGAAGCCACCCGACGAATCGCGGTTGTCATTGCGCAGGCGCAGCAGGCCGGGGGATGGATGCCACGTTGCCGACTTTGGATCTCTCACGCTTCGTTCTGGATTCCCTCTATGGCGCCATATTTCGATCAAAGACTGATCGGACGGAACGTCCGATGAAGTTGTTTGAACGATTTGCCTTTGCCCCCTTCATCGTCAATGCCAGCTAGCGCTGCGTGATCATGTGGCGCTCAGAAGTTTTATCGAAATCCAAAAATTACCTGCGGGAAGGGGACGAATTGTGGTCATGCTTCTGCGAGTCCACGCGAGAGCGCAGCATCCCTACGACATTCCACAATATGGCACTAGCGCAACCGCCATGATCCACAAGTCGTACCTTGTGCGCTCGATCGCAAATTCGATGAACGCCGCGAAGAGGATCGAAAGAACCGCTATCCGTTTCATATGACGGCTGCCTATTGCTGCCACCCGCCCCCGAGTGACTGATACAGCTGCACGAGTGCCAGCCGCTCGTTAAGCTGGGCTCCCGCCAAGTTGAGTTCCGCGGAGAAGTAATTTGTTTCACTGGTCAACACCTGGAGGTAGCTCGCCCCGCCGTTCTTATAAAGCACCTCTGACAGTTGATCGGTCTCCTGCGCTGCTTGCGTGAGCAGTTCCTGCTGCTCGCGGTACTCACGGTCTTTTTGAGAGGCAACGAGTGAATTGGAAACCTGTTCAAGAGCGTTCTGAACAGTTTGCTTGTAAGAGAGCGTGGCTTCCTGCCAGTTCGCGCGGGCGAGCCTGAGTTGCGAGCGTAGCGCCCCACCTTGGAAGACAGGCTGACTCACGTTGAGGGCCCCGTACCAGGTTTCCGAGGGCTGCGTGATGAAACTGTGTAAGGCGTTGCTCTCCAGCCCTCCTAGTCCCGTGAGTGACAGGCTGGGGAAGAATGAGGCTTTGGCAACGCCAATTTGTGCGTTGGCGGCTACCATGTTCTCCTCGACCTGGCGGACGTCCGGCCGGCGCTCCAGTAATTCCGATGGAAGGCCGGCCGGGACGTTCTGGGGGATTGGCTGTTCGGTAAGCGCGCGTCCTCGAGGAATGGATTGTGGATTCTCGCCGAGCAGAACACTGAGCATGTTTTCCTGCTGTTGAATCTGCCGCTCGAGATCGGGAATCGTTTCCGAGGCGCTGTAGACGAGTTGCTCCGCCTGGCTGACGTCTAGCCCCGAAGCTCCGCCATGGCTCTCAAGCGTCTGAGTTAACTGCAGGGATTGTTGTCGAGACGCTAGAGTGCGCTTGGAGATTTCGAGTTCACTGTCGAGCGCGCGAAGCTGGAAATAAGCTGTGGCCACATTGGCAACAAGCGAGGAGATTACGGTCCGCTGGCCCCATTCGGTCGCAAGTAATTGGGCGCGAGCCGCCTCGGTTTGCCGACGATACTTTCCCCAGAAGTCCAGATTCCAGATCACCGAGAGGTTCAGGTCGCCCGCGTTCTCCTCGTATGCGGGAAACAGGTTTGTGACCTTCGGATTTTGCTCGCTGAAAACGTTCGCGCCGACGTTTGCCGAAGGCAGCTGATTGGCGCGGGTAATGCCAACCTGCGCCTGGGCCTCGAGCACGCGCGCGGCGGCGATGCGCACGTCATAATTTTGCGCAAGGGCGGTGTGGATCAACTGCGTGAGCACCGGATCCTGATAGACCTGCCACCACTGCTCATTGCCCAGCGACGAGACTTGCGCGGCCTGTTCTGTAGCGGGGGCGCGGTATTCCGGCGGGACATCCACAGTCAGCCGCTTATACTTCGGTCCCATCATGCAGCTGACTTCCAAGGCCAGCAAAGCAGCAACTCCTAATGCAGTCGCCTTCATAGATTAGTCCCCCTGACTCGGTGCTTGGGCGGGCATAAGTGGCAGAGGTCTCCGTTGCTCAGCGCCTGAGACCTTCTCAACCACATAGAAAATCGCGGGAACAAAGAATCTGCCGATAAAGGTCTCGGCAATCATTCCTCCGATCACCGCGGTGCCCATGATCTGGCGTGCTACAGAACCTGCTCCGGACGCGGTCCAGAGCGGCACGCAGCCGAGAATAAAGGCGAGCGCGGTCATCATGAGAGGCCGGAAGCGAAGCCTCGCCGCTGAGAGCGCCGCGTCCGTAAGGGACATGCCGCGCTCGAAATCCTCCTTGGCAAAGGCCACGATCAGAATCGAGTTTTTCGCAGCCAGGCCGATGAGCATTACCAGTCCGATTTGGGCATAGACATCGTTCTCGATTTGAACCATGTACTGCGGCAGGTAAAGACCGATTACGACGCGACGCAGCCAGAGTGCAGCCAGAGCGCCGAATACTGCGACTGGGGTGCTGAGTAGCACGCTAAAAGGCACTGTCCAGCTTTCGTAGAGAGCTGCCAAAATCAGGAAAACGAACAGCAGCGACAATCCGAAGATGACTGAAGACGGCACTCCTTCGCGCGCTTTTTGCTCCTGGTAGGACATGCCGATGTAATCGAAGCCCATTTCGCGGGGCATGGTCTGGTTGAAAACATCTTCCAGGGCCGCCGATACCTGATCGGAGCTGTAACCGGCCGCGGCGCTAACATTGATCTGTGCCGACCGGTACTCGTTGTAGCGCATGGTGAACTCAGGGCCGTAACGGGTCTCAAAGTTTGCCAGAGCGGTAAGAGGCACTGTCTGGCCTTGGCCGTTGCGGACATAGAATTGCCCGAGATCGTCGGTCGTCGCCCGGTAAGGCGCTTCGGCCTCTACATACACCTGCCAGGTACGGCCGAAATCGTTGTAGTAGTTGACGAACAAGCCGCCCATGTATGCCTGGATGGTGTTGTAGACGTCGGTTAAATTCACCCCCTGCTTCAACACCTTGTCCTTGTCCACGTTGATGAACTTCTGCGGCACGCTGGGGATAAACGTGGTGGAGATGATGCCAATCTCAGGGCGCTTGCGAGCGGCTGCCATGAACTTGTTCAGGTTATCCCCAAGAAACTTGACATCCTTGCCGGCGCGGTCCTCCAACGCAAACGTCACGCCACCGGCAGTACCGACCCCGGGGATCGCGGGTGGTGAGAAACCGAAAGCTGTGCCTTCTGGAAGCTGCCTGAGTTGCTGGTTCAAATTCGCCTTGATGGCCTGATATTGTTCGGCCCGGGTTTTGCGATCCTCCCAGGGATTCAGGGTCACAAAGAAGAATGCGTTATACGAAGTCCGGACATAACTGAGCAAACTGAAACCGATGACGCTGGTGGTGTACTGAACTCCCGGTGTCTTTGCGAGAACTTCCTCCACTTGTTTCGCAGCCTCGCCGGTCCGGTCCATGGATGCCGAATTTGGGAGCTGCATGTTGATATAGAAGTAGCCTTGGTCTTCATCCGGCAGGAAGCTGGTAGGCAGATGTTTGCTGAAGAGCCAGGCTGCTAAGCCGGCGACTACAAGCAACACCATTACTACACCGGCCTTGTGAATCAGGTCGCCCGACCAGCGGACAAAGCTGTCGGTAGAGCGCTCCCAATATGTGTTGAACCAGCCAAAGAATTTTCCCAGCGGTCCGCGGGTCTGCTTCTTTGGTTTGAGCAATAACGACGCCAGCGCCGGGCTGAGCGTGAGAGCATTGAACGCTGAAAGAATCACGGAGATCGCGATGGTGACGGCAAATTGCTGATACAACCGGCCGGTAATGCCGGGTATGAAAGCGGTTGGCACGAAGACCGAGGCCAACACCAGCGCAATACCGACGACCGGGCCGGAAAGTTCGCTCATGGCTTTTTGGGCGGCATCCTTGGGAGCAAGGCCCTCCTCGATGTGGTGTTGTATGCCTTCAACGACCACGATGGCGTCGTCGACCACCAACCCAATAGCGAGCACCAACCCGAACATCGAAAGCGTATTGATCGAGAAGCCGAACAGCGGGAAAATGACGAACGTTCCCACCAGCGAGACAGGCACGGCCAACATGGGGATCAGAGTGGCGCGCCAATCTTGTAAAAAGAGATAGACCACAAATATGACCAGCACAATCGCAATCACGAGAGTCTCAAGGATCTCTTTCATGCCTTCTGTGACCGGGAGTGTCTGGTCGAGCGAAACGGTGTAGTCGATGTCCTGGGGGAAGCGTTGCTTCATCTGAGCCATGAGCTTCCGCACGCCCTTAACGGTCTGCACAGCATTGGTTCCGGGCAATTGGTAGACGGCAATGATGGCACTGGGCTTGCCATTCAGGCGACCACTCAGGCTGTAGTCCTGGGTGCCCAGCTCGACTCGAGCCACGTCTCTCACTCGAACGGTTCCCCCATCCGGTGCTTCGCGCACGATGACGTTACCGAACTGTTCGGGAGAAGTCAGGCGGCCTTGAGCCAGCACGGCATAAGTGAATTGCTGGTTACTCTGAGCCGGCTCGCCACCGACCTGGCCAGCCGGATTCACCGTGTTCTGGGCCTGAAGTGCGTTAACTATGTCCGTGACGGTGATGCCGAGCTTGGCCAGTTGGTCAGGCTTCATCCATAGCCTCATTGCGTATTGGCCCGAGCCGAAGATCTGGGTCTGGCCAACACCGTATAACCGTGCGATCGGATCGTTGAGATTGATGTAGCCGTAGTTGGCCAGATAGTTCGAATCGTGGCTGCCATGCGGAGCGAAAAGGGAAATCAGCATGAGTGGAGCAGTGGTCGACTTCTTCAGAGTGATTCCGTAATTGTTTACCTCGGGTGGCAACTGACCGTTTGCAAGTTGCTGGCGCGACTGCGTGAGCAGCAGATCCGTGTTGGGATCCGTTTTGAGATCAAAGTCGACGAGCAATGTTGTTTGCTGGTTGGCGGTGGCGTTCAGCGAGTACATGTAACTCATGTTGTCCACGCCGCTGACCTGCTGCTCGATGGGCACGGCAACAGACTGCTCAAGAGTCTGAGCATCCGCCCCCGGATAGTTGGCTTGCAACCTGATCTCAGGCGGAGCGATCTGCGGGAACTGCGCTACCGGCAAGGTCGCGATTGAGATCGCGCCGACTATAACCGTGAGGATCGCAATCACGATTGCGACGATCGGTCTTCGAATGAAGAAGTTCGCCATTGTCAGCGCTCCTCCGTAAGTCTGTATGGGATCGGATTCACAAGCCCACCTTCCTTGACTTTGTCTGCTCCAACCGCAACCACGCGTTCTCCGAGCTTTAGGCCCGACGTAACCACCCAGAGCGTGCCCACTGTCGGTCCGACTTGTACACCGCGTAGCTGCGCCCGGTTATCGCCACCGACGACAGTGACCTGATACGTTCCTTGCTGCTGGTTCACTGCCGCCTGCGGCACCAGCAGCGCTCCCTCAATATTTCCGGTTGGCGCCTGAACGCGTGCATACTGGCCGGGCCGCAATAAATTTCCAGGGTTGGAGAACTCACCCACGATCTGAATGGTTCCGGTCTGCGTGTTTACCTGCCGATCCGCGAAGATGATTCTGCCGGGATGCGGGTAGGTACTCCCATCGGCCAGGGTCAAGCGCAGCGGGATTCGTGAGGCGTGAGTCAGCCAATCCACGCTACCCGGCCCCCCGCCGCCGTCCGCCATGCGCAGGTATTCCTGTTCGCTGATCGGGAAATAAACCTTGATCGGACTTACCTGCGAAACCGCGGTGAGCACGGCAGATGGTCCGACCAGGTTGCCGACCTGCACGGTGTTGATACCGGCGATTCCGTCGATGAGGGACGTGACCTTTGTGTAGCCAAGGTTAATCGTGGCTTGTTCCACGGCGGCCTGGTCGGCCTCGACCGAGGCCTTCGCCGCGAGGAGCGCCTGGGTGTCGGTATCCAGTTGGCTCTGGGGAATGGCATGAGCTTCCGCTTCGGGGATATCACGCTTTACATTCAGCTCGGCGTTCGCCATCTGCGCCTCAGCCTGCGCCAATTGCCCTTTGGCTTGGTCAAGCGCGGCTTGGAATGGACGCGGATCGATCTCAAAAAGGAGCTGACCCTTCTTGACAAGTCCCCCTTCACGATAATCCTGGCGAATCAGGTAACCGCTCACCTCAGGTTGAATCTGCGCATTGACGTACCCTTCGAGAGTTCCTACCCACTCGCCCTGAACCGGCACGTTTTTTTGGAGGACCGGCGCCACCTCGACCACTGGCGGTGGAGGCGGGGCCGCAGCTCGCACCTTACCGTTGCCGCAGCCGAGCCCATTCAGCAGGAGCACCAAACTAACTAAACTGGTAGATACTTGCTTCATCATGTTTCCCCTCAATCGAGTTGCTGAATTTCTTTTCAATCGCGTCACTGGCGCGCCTGAATCGGGACGCTGCTCGGTTGAAGGGAAATGTGACCCGAGAGTCGTCTAGTCGATTCAGGCGCGTCAGTCAAGCGACAGCCTTTCGTAATTCACAAGCTCTTTCTTCGCAGAAAAGTGACCCGGCCGACCGAGCTGGTTAACAGCCTCTGTCACGAAATGCAAATCGCATACCAAAACCGAACAATGCTAAGTGACGCCGAATCAAGGAGCCTTGTTAGACGGTCCAGCACGAAACTGTCGAAAGGGTCAAAAATGTCATAAAGCACGACACCGAAACTCAGCAATAGGAAGTGGACGGAAGGAAGCTAAACACTTGAAAAGCCCGGAGGGGAACGTATCACCGCCCCGCAGTCTTTTTGGCAAATGTATTGCCTCAGTTCGATTTGAGCGGACAGCGGCGGCAAAGCGTCCGGGGGCCCTCGCTATTGCACCAACTTGTCCGCTCAAAGGAATGTCTCATGGAATTAAAAGATCGCGACTTTATTCGGAATCCCGTCGTCCAGAACCAGGTCTTCTTTCTTGAATCAAAATGTGCTTTCTGCGGTTTTTTGGTGCTGACACGCTCAATTGAAGAGTTGACGGAACAGGAGAAACTTCACCGAACGCAATGTGCCCGGTCGAGTGCCGCGGCATAAGAGGATTCGCGCGAGAGTCAATATCTTAAATCGCAGCCTTTCGTTTGCTAGGCTTGCCATTACAACCCTCTCTTCTCGTGCTAGTGCGGCTGCTCGTGACACATCCCTCAAAGCAAGCTGGTCGCCAAAACATATCCGGAAAGAACCTGCTGAAAAGAAGCAAGTTGCAATCTGAAGGAAGGCATTAGTCAATAAATCACTGTCACGAATAGATCAGTGTCAAACGCCGTGACACTGAGGGATCTATCCAAGTGTAAAGAGGCTTATTTGAGTAGGTCATACTCGTCTTGCACAACTGGAGTTTCGCGATCAGATTCTCGTGTTTCTGGACGGTGCCTTAGGAATTCGGCAAAAGGAACTCGGGGCACTGCATTGGCTGGACTGCGATTTCAACAATATGAACTTCAGTGTGCAGCATTCCTACTACTGGCGTCGGGGGTGGGCACCTGAAGAGCACGAAGACGGAAGCTGGCCTTGCTGGAGTGGAGATCGCTAAGTCTCTACAATCAGCCGGACGATTTCGTCTTCCCCCTCGAAAGATTGAAAGGAAGAAACCGCTCGACCTGGATTCGGTGTTGAAGAAGAAGATTCAACCTACCTTCAAGCTTACCTTCAAGAGAATCGGCATTACCGGCGTGGGCTGGCACACTCTTCGGCACAGTGGGAACCATGCTGGCAGAGATGGGCGAACACCAATTGATGATCCGAGACTACTTGCGTCACAGCGATCTGCACGTGACCAACAAATATCTCCAGGCGACAACAGAAAGCAAAAGTGTCGCGCAAGCTCCTGGATGCCATCCTGCCAGGTGGCGTGTTGTCGGGAAGCAAATCAACCCTAGTCATAACCTGAGAAGTTGGTTCTCCCGATTGTCGGATGGGAGAAAAGGCGATTCGGCAGATGCGGAGACGTTTGTTGGACCCAAACGGACCCAGATCAATTTTCGGGGTTCTTTGTAAACCATTCAAAAGAATGGCGGGGACGACGGGACTCGAACCCGCGGCCTCTGCCGTGACAGGACAACAATAGCATCTAACTGATTGATATCAAACGGTGTCGGCGGACATCTCTTGATACCATAAATTAGTGCACGTCACTTCGTATCGTCCCCTTAACGTCCCCAGATTTTCTTTGTGGGAGTTTGAGCCTGAAGACACGATTCAGCCGCGCAGCCTTCTTCGTGTGCCCAATGGAGCGAGGAATCATGCATTTACCGCAGCGATAAGAATGGCGACGAGCGAATCTTTCCCGAGTGACGGGCAACTCTTACTAATCCGATAAAGGAAGAGTTGCCGACCAACCGGCACTTTACGACCACGTCCTCGAAGACGACCTGAAGCAATCCGCCGCTGTTGCCGCGTCACTCATTTACCAACTCGCCACGCGCGATGAAAGGATTCCTCGCAAGTCGCTGTCTCCCCATCGATTGATCTCCGTGCCTGGAGCAGGACGTTGACACTCGCAGATTGGGCGGGTCGAAGCGAGCAAACTACTGGAACCGCAGGCACTGGAGGTCGGTTCAATCCCCGATGAGGTGTTAAGGCGAAGTAATCCCAAGGTAAGGTTTAACGACTACTCGCTCGGAATCCGTCGAACGTGAAGCCCAGCGCCGGGAGTTCGACTCGCTTTTGGCTCGCCCAGCCGCGGCACCGACGTCGTATGTGGTCCCCTAGAAGGTCTGATCCGTCGAAGCTGCCAAGCCCAGAGGAAGGGTGCCAGGCGCAAGCTCCTGGCGGTCTTGCGGCGGCAAGTCCGGATGGCCCTCCGGGCTGGACGAACTCAGTTGAAGTGGGTCTAGAGGAGAACTCGACACGATCACTGCATCGATATCCAGCGATGTGGAACCGTTCGCACAAAGATCCTCTCGCTTCCGACGAGCGTATGAAACGAAAGGTCCCCAGCGATCACCCAAAACCGGCTCTTCCGCACTCTTGGTCAAGCTAAGTCTGGCCTTCTGGTCCGAAAATGGAGAGGAGATGGCCATCTACATCTTGGAAGTGAGCGACCCAGTCGGTTGGCGTGGCTTGGTGCGGTTCAGAGATAAAGGAGACTCCTTGGGAGATCAAGTCCCGGTGGGCTGCTCTTACGGTCTCCACCTGAAAGACAACTTCAGTTGCTCCAGTGACGCTGGGCGCAGCATGAACATGTCCGCGACTCAGGCCCAGCATTACAGTTCCGCATTGCAACAGGGCCAGTTGGGATTCTTGCATGATCACCTTAAGACCCAGTTTTTCCTGATAAAACGCCAGCGCCAGAGACACATCGCGTACGCCGAGCATAACTGCGCTGATCTGAGAAAGCCGGACATGTTGGTGCATAAAGCCTCCTCGATCTATTGAGTCAAGCGGCTTGAACTACTTAGCATTGCTAAGTAATACCACATGCGGTAGCATATCCCAAGGTAATAATTAGCATAGCTAATTGATGGCGAAAAGGGCCCAAATCGAAGACCTGGCTGACCACCTACACAGTGCTGCCATCCTCCTGCTCCGCCTTGTTCGTGTGCAGGACACGGCGAGCGGCATTGCCCCAGCCCGGCTGTCGGCGCTGTCAGTGATCGTGTTCGGTGGGCCGGTTTCTCTCAGTGATCTGGCCCGAGCTGAACAGGTGAAGCCCCCAACCATGAGTCGCATCGTGGATGCTCTTGAGGCTGATGGCTTGGCACGCCGGCGTGTCAATCAGCAGGACCGCCGGGCATTGTTGATCGAGGCCTCGGAAAAGGGAGCGGCCATGCTGAAGGAGGGCCGGAAGCGACGAGTGAAGTTCCTGGCCTTATATCTCTCACACCTGGAAAACTCAGAACTTTCAGACATTGAGCGCGCCGTGCAGGCCATCCAAAAGGCGTTGCGACAGCAATGATTCTGGTGCGCTCGCTTGGGGATTGTTTAGGAGGGTGCGAAACGATATGCTTTCCGACCAGAAACTAGTCACGCGTAGCCGGCAATGGAGTCCTTTTCTATTTGTCGTTCTCTGTGTGGCATGTGGCTCCCACCACGATCTGTCACGATCCCTGACGGCGCCACGCGCTTTAGCCGTCGATAGGGATGTGCGTGCATACGCCAATGCTGTCGCGCACGATGTCACCCAAGAGGGTCCCGCGGCCTGGCGTAGGCATTTCGCCGACAGCCCCTCGTTCTTCATGGCGTCGGAAGGCACCTTGTGTTTCCGAACAGCGCATCCGCGACGACCGGAATTCAGGATTTCGCGCGCACCATAAACCACATGGAGCTTCACTGGGGCGAGGACTTGCGAGTCGATCCACTCACGGCGGAGTTCGCGGTAGTCGCCGCCACATATCACGAAATCCGTGTAGATACCGCGGGGAATCGTGTGGATGAAACGGGGTTCTTTACGGCAATTGCAGAATACAGACACGCGCACTGGCAGTTTCGGAATGCCCATTGGTCAGTGGCCGTTCCCCCTCCAGCCGTCCGTTAGTACCGAGCACATAACTCTCACCCTACAGTTGCGAGTAGGCAGGACCTGGGGAGACGGGATGACGGTAAAGGCGGTTTGGCACATCGTGAAGGAATCCGCCAGAAGCATTGGAGTATCCAAACTGGCGCCGCACGATCTGCGTCGCACCTGTGCTCGGCTCTGCCATGCTTCGGGAGGGGAGTTGGAGCAGATCCAATTTCTTTTGGGGCACGTTTCGGTGCAGACGACCGAACGCTACCTGGGCTGCAAGCGGCGAATTCGATCCGCCGTCAATGATCGGATTGGCATCGAGCCGAATCCTTGAGTCGGGTGCTCGGTTGTGGAAGGTTTGCCGACAATACGTCCGGAATGTGAACTCGGCTTGGGGTGCTTGTACTCCAGCCCCTCTGCCCGCTTCCCGGCGCTCCACACATTTCCGGCCTTTGGGAATTCTGAAAGGCCCCCACGCAACAACGGCTTGCGGGGCGCCCTCGCGGTCGAGTGACCTCAACGTCCAGGGCGCCCGCCCTTGCAAGGGGGAGAAGGATTAAACGTCGTATAATCTGGTGCGCGCAACTAGGAAGCAGAAAATATGAACGTACAAGAACAAATCCAGAAGCATATTACCAGCCAACCGGAGCCAAAACGCAGTGACATGCGAGAGTTGCATCGGCTGACACTTCAAGTGTCACCAGAATGCAAATTATGGTTTTTCGACGGTAAAGACAGCACAAATCATACTGTTTCCAACCCTACGATTGGATATGGATTTCACACAATAAAATATGCCAATGGAAAAAGTAGAGAGTTTTTTCAAATCGGTGTGAGCGGAAACAAAACCGGAATCTCTGTCTATATTCTTGGTGTCAAAGATAAGAAGTACTTAGCCAAAACGTATGGAACAAAACTAGGCAAGGCGAGCGTGACCGGATATTGCATTCGGTTTAAAGCTCTAAAGGATATAAATATCGATACGCTTGAAGCGGCAATACAATATGGGCTTGCAGCTCAGAATGAAAAAGGCAAGCTGATGAAATAATTCCGCTGTTAAAGGCAAGCAGTTATCGATGTAAAAGCGCTCCAGCATACGACCGCTACAGCGCAGACCAGCGCTAGAAAGCCATTCTCTATAAAACGGTCTCCCGCAATAGTCGTGCGGCTCTCTGTCAGCGCTCCTTGCCTTTCTCTGTTTGCCGCGGCCCACTGCGGAAGCGTCACGGGCTACTCTGAAGTAATCCCAAGGTAAGGTTTGCCGACAAACCGCCCGGAACGCAGTCGCTGACTTCCCCGAAGCCCGTTTACCGGGACTTTGGACGTAAGTTCCGCGTTGCTGACAAGCCGGGGACCATTCCGTGATCTATCGTTAACTAAGGTCAAGGCCGAACCCAGCGAATATCCAGTTTGATCACATATCATAGATGCGCTCAAGCACCGAAGTCGTTTCATTGCTCTCAGAGGACCAGGTAACGACATGGATCATATATGGGAATGCCAAGCTTGAAGACTGGCCGTGATGCCGCTCGCCGCCGATTTTGGTTGGCGATGTCGGGGTTTGTTATGGCGCTTGCGCTAATGCCCTTTTCCTACAAAGTCGAACGTCGTCTGGAGACAGCTGCTCACATCAAGGGCGGAGAATCCGAAAAAGTTAACCTGGAGCTGGCACAGCGTTTCCAGTCCCGGTACGCCCACCGCCTGATTGTGGTGATCAGCGGCATTCCCGATCCAGATTCTGCAGAAAGCGCAGATGCATTGGGCTTCTTAACCAGTTCATTGCGTAGTGTGCCTGGAGTGTCGGGCGCTGTCTCGAGTCTGGATTGGCCGGATCCTCTGTTCACCGGGAACAATGGCGGGGACTTGATCATCGTCGGGTTGGACCCGCACGATAAAACTGTCGAGGCGTTGGTCCCCATACTGAAGGCAAAAGCAACCTGGATGGAAGGTCAGCTTAGGTCGCAATACCCCGATATCAAACTGGAGATTACGGGTGAGACGCCACTGAGCCTCGACCTTCAAAAGGTCAGCGCAGATGACGTCAAACATGCCGAGGAACGAGCGATGCCGGTGACTCTCTTGCTGTTGTTGCTGGCTTTCGGCAGTCTTGTGGCCGCGCTACTCCCGCTGGGAATTGGAGTACTCTCTATCTCGATGGCGCTGGGTGCAGCTGCGCTGCTCGCGCATTATCTGTACCTGTCGATTTTGGTGCAGAATCTGGCGACGATGCTCGGCCTGGGCTTGGGCATCGACTATGCATTGCTGATGGTGAGCCGGTTTCGCGAAGCATTGGCCGAGGGATATGATCCCGGCCACGCGGCCGATATTGCTGCCGGGCAAGCGGGCCGGACACTGATCATCTCGGCCACGACAGTTGCAATCGGATTTTCAGCGCTGCTGACTGTGCCCATCAGCGAACTGCGATCCATCGGGATAGCTGGCCTGCTGGTGACCGTTTTGAGTGTCATGCTGTGTACATTCATTCTGCCTTGGGTGCTTGGTCTGCTAGGGCATCGCATCAATGCCGCCAGAGTGCGTCTTCCCGCCAGACGAGTCGAGACCCGGGAGAGCCTATGCGCGGCGAGTGAGCGGTGGGAACGGTGGGGCAGCATCGTAACCCGCCGGCCTTGGACGGCTCTGCTTGTCGCCGGGGTTCCGCTACTGATCCTTGCATTCCAAGCACGGAGAATCTCTCCTGGGATTCCTGACCATGACTCGCTGCCGGCCGCAGCTGAGTCGGTGCGAGCACTGCACACGCTTCAAGGCATGGGGCGGGCGGGTATTGTGCAGTCCCTCCGAGTGATTCTGGAGTTGCCGCCGCAGTCTCCGCCGCTCTCGCTGGCGGGCTGGCTTGCCGTCAGTCGCTTGACGGCCCACTTCCAGAGCGATCCTAGAGCGGAAGAGGTCTTATCTCTTCCGACTCTCACAGGAATGTCCGACACTGCGAATGCTGTCAACGATGTGCCCGAGCCAATCCGCAAGAGCTTTCTTCGAAGCGATGGCCAAGCTACGTTGATTGAGTTGCTGCCCACCGGCGTTCTTTCGTCCAACGAGCAGATACGATGGGTACGAGAGGTGCGTTCCTCCGATGTCGCGGCGATAACCGGCATGCCCGGCGCTGTGCTGCGCGTCGGCGGCGTTGCCGCACAGGTCGCAGATTATGAGGCGGTAGTAAAAGAGCGGTTGCCGAGGGTGGTCCTTGGCGTCGTATTGGGGAGCTTGCTGGCGCTCCTGATCGGGTTACGTTCTCTATTTGCGGCGGTCAAAGCAATTCTGCTCAATCTGCTTTCCGTTGGCGCTTCGTTCGGTGCGTTAGTTGTGTTTTTTCAGGAAGGTCACGGTAGCAAGCTCTTTGGGCTCCACGGACCGACCGGCACGGTGTATCCGATCGTGCCGATTCTCGCGTTTGCCATCGTGTTCGGATTGAGCATG
>Ga0209420_1000439_pt1 | contig 22454 bp, 15 predicted proteins | sample BlaSpr_A8_OM1_O1_FD_187972 | JGI IMG/M metagenome (GOLD analysis project Ga0209420, IMG submission 187972) | Forest soil microbial communities from Thunder Bay, Ontario, Canada - Black Spruce, Ontario site 2_A8_OM1_O1 (SPAdes) (version 2) | ecosystem: Environmental > Terrestrial > Soil > Boreal...
GCTTCGATTGTTTGCGGACGTTGCTGAAGAAGGATCGTGGGTGTCCGCTCGCATCGATCATGCGGACTCGGATCGCAAACCTCTTCCCCGGCCAGATATTCGTTCCATGCTGCGTCCCCTCGGTCCAATCGTCGTATTCGGTGCGAGCAACTTTCCACTAGCCTTTTCGGTGGCCGGAGGGGATACGGCCTCGGCACTGGCGGGAGGGAATCCGGTCATCGTTAAAGCCCATGCCGCGCATCCCGGTACCAGCGAACTTGTAGGGCAGATGGTTCGAGACAGCGTCCGTGAGTGCGGCCTACCGGAGGGCGCCTTCTCGCTTTTGTTTGGCACCGGTGCCGAGATCGGCGTGGCATTGATGAAACATCCGCTAGTGAAGGGCGGAGGTTTTACCGGCTCCCGCACTGCGGGAAGAATATTGATGGACGTCGCAGGCTCGCGCCCCGAGCCGATTCCGTTCTATGCGGAAATGAGCAGCACCAATCCCGTCTTCATCCTGCCCGGCGCCTTGCGAGAACGGAGTGAAAGTATTTCGGCAGGGCTGCACACTTCCTTTACCATGGGGGCCGGCCAGTTCTGCACGAAGCCGGGAATGGTCTTTTTTCCCCACAGCAGCGAAGCCGCCACGTTTACGGAAAAACTGCGCCAGTTGGTCGCTGGATCGGCTCCCTTTCATCTGCTGACCAAAAGCATCTACTCTTCGTATGATGCAGCGCTTGCCGGGCGGAAGAACAATACCGCCGTGAGGCTTGTTGCCGAAGTTCGCAAAGGCGCCCCGGACTGTGGATTTGCCGTGGGGGCTGCACTTTTTGAAACAGATGCAGATACGTTTCTAAGTTCCCACCTCGATGCGGAGATCTTTGGTCCAACCACGCTCCTTGTACGCCATTCCAAGCGGGATCAGATCCTTGAGATTGCCCGTTCTCTCGAAGGGCAGCTTACTGCGACAATTCATGGTACAGCGCAGGATCTTCACGATTTTGCGGATCTGATTTCGATTCTTGAGGGCAGGGTGGGAAGGCTCGTGTTTAATGGCTTCCCGACCGGAGTTGAGGTATGCAACGCTATGGTCCACGGCGGACCTTATCCGTCGACCTCAGACGGGCGCTCCACCTCGGTGGGAACCCGTGCGATTTTCAGGTTTACGCGGCCGGTCTGCTATCAGGGATTTCCGGAGGATGCATTGCCGGAAGAACTGAAAGATTCGAATCGGTCAGGGATCTGGCGGATGGTCGACGGACAGATGACCCGCGAGGCGACCGTGCTTGCATCTTTGGCTCCCAGACGGTGATCGTTCAACGCGATTCGAACAGCGTAGCAGCCGATCAGTCGAGCCCTGCCCGACATCCGCCGCCAGAACTTAGCGGACCTCAGAAGCGGGCTAACCCAGATGTCTCACAGTGGGAGCGGCGAAAAGGCGCTGGATCCGGCGGCGCAGGCAGCTCAAGTTCCGGAAATCATCGTACGGACCTTTTCCGCCGGGCTCACTCGGCGTCCTCGCCCCAAGGTTCCCTTTTTTATCAGGGCGAGACATGTCACCGCCCCCGACTTGGAATGCGACCCTTCGTCTCGCTGCTCCCTCCTTTGAGCGCAGAGCTGCGACTTGCAACTGTCAGTGCACCTGGCGGAATGGCCCAGGTAAGGATAGCCCGTTGCCAGCGACGCCCAGACTGTGCGTACGGTGATGCGAATCTGGGCCCCCATCTTGAGCAAACTTTTAAGGCGCCGTGTTGCATTGCGCCCGGGCCCGTTCGGTGCTTGCCGACCCCGACGGCCGGAGAGCCTGTATCAGCAGGTCCGCTACCGTCGAGAGGTAGGGCCGGATTTAATGGCTGGTAGCGAAGAGAAGACCGAAGGGCGGCGGTTACGCGCAGCTGCGCACGCCGGGACTGAGTTTATGAATTCTCCTCTTGACAATCTATAGGACTGATGTACCCTCTAGATGATCTAGAGGAGAGTGTATGAGCGCCAAGCCAGAGAAGCCGGAATTGGGCCCTTCTCAATCCAGTGAGCTGGTGCAAGGGACGCTTGAAATGCTCATCCTGAAGACTCTGGCACTCGAGCCAATGCATGCCTACGGGGTAGGTCTGCGCATTGATCAAATCAGTGGAGGCATTTTTCGGGTAAACCCCGGTTCGCTGCTTCCGGCTCTCAGCCGCATGGAACGCGCCGGCAGCGTGAAGTCAGAGTGGCGATCTACGAAAAATAATCGCCGCGCGAAATTCTACTTGCTGACTGCGAAAGGCCGCAAAGCTCTGATCTCGGAAACCGAGCGATGGCAACGTCAGATTACTGCCGTTGCTCGCATCCTCGAAGCCTGACTCGCAGCCTCGGGGACCGCGTGAAAGGGAACGCGTGAAAGAGCACGATTATGAATTGGTTTACTAATCTCATCATCGGCCTCAGATCCTTCTTTGCGAAAGAACACGTTGAACGGGAACTCGACGAGGAATTAGAAGGCTACCTGGAAGCCTCCGCCGCTCACAAGCAAAATATCGGCATGAGCCCAGAGGCCGCTCAACGTGCTGCCCTCGTAGAACTAGGCAGCCGCTACTCTGTCAAAGACCAAGTCTGGTCGACGCGATGGGAATCCATCCCAGACAATCTCGTTCAGGATCTCCGCTTCGCTTTGCCTCAGCTCATCAAGACACCTGGCTTCACTGCCGTCGCCCTGCTGTCGCTCGCTCTCGGCATCGGCGCAAACACGGCCATCTTCAGTTTGCTCAACGCCGTGCTCCTACGACCGCTGCCCGTCCCCGAGCCGCAACAACTCGTTCTTTTCGGCCACGCCAGATCGGTTGGCAGTACTGGCGGGTTGCCAGATGGCAGTTCGGAACTATTTTCTTATTCCTTCTATCGTGACTTTGCGGTTCGAACCCCGTCATTTTCCGGAGTAATCGCTGTCAGCAGCGTTCAGATGGGAAGCCACATTTCGGTGGATGGTGGCAACGTCGAGCACGTTAGCATCGATCTGGTTTCGGGCAGCTATTTCAACGTCCTGGGCGTTCTGCCGGCGCTCGGGCGGCTAATCGCGGAATCGGATGATCGCTCTCCCGGCACGGGTCCCGTCGCAGTCGCCAGCTACGGCTGGTTTCAATCGCATTTTCAGGGAAATCCCTCCGCTATTGGCCAATCCGTCCGCATCCAGGGACACGATTACACAATCGTCGGGGTAGCCTCGCCCGGTTTCATTGGGCACTCTCCGGCTGCGCCTGCCGACTTATGGATTCCCCTATCCATGGAAAAGGAAATTTCCCCCGGGTGGAACGGGCTAACCGATCACGACTTTCGCTCTCTCTATCTCATGGGCCGACTAAGCCCCGGTGTCTCTCTCGCTCAGGCGGGCGCTTCCACCAATTTACTGTTCCGGCAAATCATTCAGAGTGAATATCTCGGCGACCATCCCTCGCCCCACGATCTCACTGAACTTCAACACGCCAATATCGAGCTTACTTCCGCGGCGGGAGGTCTACCTGGTCTGCGTCTCCAGTTCTCCGCGCCTCTGGAGATCCTGATGGGCATCGTTCTTCTGGTGCTGCTGATAGCCTGTGCCAACATCGCTAACATGCTTCTCGCCCGCGGTGTTGCCCGCAGCCGCGAACTAGCTGTCCGCCAAGCCCTGGGCGCGACCCGCCGCCGCATCGTTGTTCAACTCCTTACTGAAACCTTCGTCCTTGCTCTTATTGGCGCGACTCTAGGAATCCTCCTCGCCTGGCGCGGCAGCCATTTGCTCCTCGCCCTCGCATCGCAGGGTCCCAACGCCATTCCGCTCGACCTCACGCCCGACTATCGAGTTCTCAGCTTTACCCTCTCACTCACGGTACTGACCGCGCTGTTGTTCGGTATTGCTCCCGCTCTCCGCGCCACCCGTCTGGAACTCACGCCATCTCTGAAGGACTGGAGGGGAGGCGCTACCGCCTCGGTACGCGGCGCGCTTTCGCGCTCGCTCATCGTTAGCCAGATCGCCCTCTCGATTCTGTTGCTCGCCGCCGCCGGACTCTTCCTCCGTAGTTTGCGCAATCTCACCCACCTCGATCTTGGTTTCGATCCACAGCAGGTCCTCGTCTTCTCCCTCGACGAATATGCGGCCAACCTTCCTCTCGACCCGCGCCTCATTCAACTACAGCAACAGATTGAACAAAACGTGCAATCGTTGCCCGGCGTTCAAGCCGCAAGCTTCTCTATGTTCACGTTTAATCAGGGCGAGTGGTCTGATTCAGTGCTCGTTCAGGGAGTTGCTCGCACGCGGGAGAACGGGGAAGACGTTCTCTACAACGTGATTGGCACTCAGTATCTAAAATCTTTCGGTATTCCTCTCCGTGCGGGGCGCAACTTCAACGCGCAGGACACTGCTCAGAGTCCTGAGGTTGCTATCGTCAACGAGAGCTTCGCCCGCCGGTTCTTCCCCTCGGGATCGGCACTGGGCCATCGCTTCTGCCTCTGTGACGGCGATCCCGCTCACGGTCGGAACCACCCGTTCGACATTGAGATCGTCGGTGTCGTCCGCGACGCGAGGTATGTCCGCCTCGGCGAGAGTCAGCAGATGGCTGCTTATTTCCCCTACACTCAGCACATTCAGTACTTCGGCAACTTCTCCGTCCGTTCCATGAGCTCGCCCGAAGTACTCGTCCCTGCTGTCCGCCGCGCTATCGCAGAGGTAAACCCCAACATCGCGATCGCCCAAGTCCTTCCACTCGCCAATCAGGTGCAAGGGTCGATCGCAACCCAGCGCCTTATCGGAATACTCTCGGCTTCCTTCGCGGTTATCGCCGTCTTCCTCGCGGCGATCGGAATTTACGGCCTCATTTCCTATTCTGTCGTTCGGCGTACTACCGAGATCGGCATTCGCCTCGCCCTCGGTGCCCAGACCCGCGACCTACTGTGGCTCGTCTTCCGCGAATCTCTGTTCTTGCTTGCTGCCGGACTTGTTGTTGGACTGCCCATCGCATTGGCCACGGTCCTCAGCCTCGCCGCCTCTCTTAGGAGTCAGCTGTTTAACGTCAGTGTCGTGGACCCATTTGCTTTCATAGCCGCTATCAGCATCGTCTCGGCGATGACAATGCTCTCGGCTTGGCTCCCCGCTCGACGGGTCACCAGGGTCGATCCAATGCTGGCTCTCCGTTCTGACTAGGAGTGCGATCAGGCAGGCCGAAGTAAGAGTTAGACGCCGTTCGCGGGCAATTCCTTCAGCCATTAGCCAAACAAGAATCTGTTCTGGAATATTTGACACACGGCACGTCTCTTTGAGAGCATCCCCTTCACCTCGACGCGAGGATCAGCAGCATCATCCGCAAAGTTTTGATTAGGCTTCCCAAAGTGCCGGATCAGTTCACCCTCTCGGGGCGGTAGTGGAGGTGAACCACGCCGTTGCCGAAGCGTCGTTCGGCCAGCAGATTGAGCCTCAGCCGAACAGCCGAACCTGGTTCGGCTGGGATTGCTTGCCACCTCCCACTACAATGGGCGAGATCATCAGGTCGTATTCGTTCACGAACCCGGCCTTTATCGCATGGGCGGACTTCGGGCACATCTTCCAGGGACGAACAACATCCTTATTTTTCCCAAATGCTGTGGAAATATTTGCAAGAACTTTGTGCTCAGTCGTTCCCATTTCTGGCTGGGGACGCAATGTGCGCTATACGTCTCCGGATACTAGCGTGTGCATCAGCGAGGAAGCGAACGATGGATTGGCTGCTCCGCGATATCCGCTACGGGTCGCGTTCACTGGCCAGGTCTCCAGGATTCACAGTGATAGCAGCGATCACTCTTGCTATCGGCATCAGCGCAAATACGTCGATCTTCAGCGTAATCGAGGCCGTTATTCTCCGTCCGCTGCCATATAAAGATCCAGCCCGCCTGGTTCTCCTTGCGGACTCTGGGAATCCTGAAGATGGTGGTTTTCTGTATAAGGATTTCGATGTAATCAAGTCACAGAATCGGACTCTGGAAGATATCGCGGAATATTTCCGTGACAGCGGATTTTCGCGCCTCGGCATTGTTGTTCAGCCGCTTCGCATCAACCTGACCGGAAACACGCGCCTGGCATTCGCAGTGCTGTTCAGCGCCGTTGTGTTCATCCTTTTGATCGCCTGCACCAATGTGGCGAATCTTTTGCTTGCTCGCGGCTCCGCTCGTGAGCGAGAGATCGCCATTCGAGCCGCGTTAGGGGCAAATCGTACTCGAATTGTCCGACAACTGTTCACAGAGAACGCGCTCCTTGCCGCAGTGTCCGGCTGTTTAGGTTTGCTACTCTCACCTCTCGGGGTGAAGGGCTTGATTGCCCTCGCCCCTTCCGACATTCCCAGGATCCATGAGGCCGGGTTGGACGGTGGAGTCTTGGCGTTCACTTTCGGAATCTGTTTCATCGCCGCTGTGTTTTTCGGATTGGTCCCGGCGTGGCGAATGGTAGATACGATCCAGCCCCTTAAGTCGTTTGGTGCTGGGATTGCCGCGAACCTAGCCGTCAAACGTGCTCACGACTTCTTTGTGATTGCGGAATTTGCAATTGTAACCGTTTTGCTCGTCGGCGCCGGGCTCCTGGTCCGTAGTTTTGTCGCCATCGAATCGGTTGACCCAGGTTTTGAGGCTGAACAGATCCTCACGATGAACATTAGTCTTCCTGGGGCAACGCGTGAACGAACAAATGATTCGTACAATACTGTCCTTGAACGTGTGCGCGGACTTCCAGGCGTTCAGGCCGCGGGTGCCGTGGATAGTTTGCTGGATTTGGGAAAGATCAGCGATCTCGGCTTGCGGAGTATTGAAGGGCGCAGTCCAGAGCCCGAAGAACGCTGGACTCCTCTGCGTTGGACTGCGGTTCGTGGAGATTATTTTCAAGCCATGGGAGCAAGGTTGTTACGGGGCCGGTATTTTGCGCCGCAGGACGGTCCAAATTCTCCGCTGGTCGCAATCATCGATGAGAGAATGGCCCGTCGTTATTGGACCGGCGAAGACGCGATCGGAAGGCGCTTCCAGGGTCAGGACGCACGTGGTCAAAACGATGACTGGCTGACGGTGGTCGGGATTGTCGCCGACATGCGTCGCAGCGGACTGGACAAAGAACCCATTCCGCATGTCTACGAGCCAAACACACAGGCCATTGGTGGATACCGGACTGCGGATCTAGTTGTTCGAGTCGCTGGCTCTGCTGGAGCCCTGTCGAGCCCGCTCCGAGCAGTGGTTCGCGAAAGTGATCGAGCCGCGCTCCTTTCGTCCGTGATGACGTTGCAAACGGAACTGTGGGATCAACTATCGCCGCGTCGCTTCCAGGCTTTGCTGCTTAGCCTATTCTCGCTTGTCGCACTTTTACTCGCAGGGGTTGGCATCTATGGTGTTCTCGGATACTCCGTCACGCGCAGGACGCACGAGATCGGCATCCGGATGGCACTCGGGGCACATCCGCGCGAAGTGGCGCGCCTCGTAGTAAAGGATGGTGCCAAATTTGCAGTTATCGGCCTGTTGATCGGAGTGATTGGCGCGGCGGCAATCACTCAATTCCTGAAGAGCTTGCTCTTCGGAATTGCCTCCACTGATCCCGTGACCTTTGTTGGTGTCGCGGTTCTCCTCATGGCCACGGCGCTCCTCGCTTGCTATCTCCCTGCTCAGCGAGCTGCACGCGTCGATCCGATTGTTGCGCTGCGTTATGAGTGAATTGAGCCTAAAGGACATACGGAACGATCTGTGCTGTTCCATCGACGCTGAGGTTTCGTCGGTGAGATCAACAATCTCGTTGATGGATCCGGACGGGGCACGGCTTTGGCATACTGTCGGCACCCGTGTCCCACGCGATTGGCTCCCAGTAATCAGCCCACTACCATGCCCGTCAACCCGCTACCCGAGAAGTGAATACGCGGGCATCAACATACCGCCGCTTGCGATCCGTGCGGTGCCCAATGGTGAAAAGGCGGTTGAAGCCCTTTGATTTGAAGGAGAGAACGATGCTCGACCACATGATTCTGACTGTCAGCAACATCGAACGTTCGTTGGCGTTCTATGAGGCGGCCTTGAAGCCTCTCAATATCAAGTTCTTCCTACCCTACAAGGGCGAAGGCGATCATCCCGATCTGTGGGGATTTGGTGATGGCAAGAGGGCATGTTTCTGGATCAAGCAGGGAAAGCCTGATCCAGCGTCCATTCACTGGGGGTTCATGGCCGAAAACAATGGTAAGGTCGATGAATTCTATAAGGCTGCAATATCCGCTGGTGCCAGGGACAATATTTCGCCGCGGGCACGAATGGAATACTATGCGGGATACTACGCCGCGGATATATTTGACCCGGACGGGTATTCGTTCGAGGTCGTCCATAAAAGCTAGTGATGGAACCTCCCATCATTGACCGCATTTCGGGCGGCGTTGATCGAATGCAGCGGAACTTCGAGCCGATGCGCAAGCCGGTCGAGTGGAAGCGTGGCAGAGAACTGAATTGACGGACGTCCCCCCCAAAGTGGTTATCCGCGAGGCGTTCGTCGAGGGCAGACTCGAGGCTCCAAAGCATCCCGCTCGCACCGTGCGTGATCTCTGCTTTGCGCCGAAGGACGAGGAATTCCGGCCGCGAACGATCTGGCGTCTTTCGAATGCGTTTACCTCCGCATTCAAAGAACTGGACGCCGTTCTCACAATTCAGGGCGACGGCCAAGCTGCGCGAATTCCTGGAAGCCCGGTTCTCACCGTCGTTCTAGCGCGGGCGGCGGCCCCGGCCGACCGCCGTTCCTTTTGGCTCGCGTTACCGGAAAGATCAACCTTCTGCCCCAACTAACCCTCCATAACCCAGTTCCTGGCCCGCGCGGACGGACTACTCTGCCGAAATCGATATACGCGCGGGTTCTTCGATGGCACGGAGTGCGAGGGGAATCGCTAACTAACGTCTCGCGACTAGCTGTTCCCTGATATCACGACTTCTTTGCCGAGGCTGGGTTTCCATTAGCAGGCGTGGCTGGAGGCGTGGTCTCTATGCCAAGTGGAAAAGTTGCATGGGCTCCGACGTAGTCGTTACGTTTCGCAGGTAGGAGCAGCGCGTGAAATTCTCATATCGCGTCAATCTTCTCAAATGCGTATTACTCGTGCCTCTGTTGCAGGCTCGGGCGCGGCGCACGCCCATTATATCCGCGGGGTCGGGGGGAACTAGACGAGCATCCGAAGGGCGGAGATGCAGGCAGTCTCGGAGTTGCAAAACAGTTTGCGCGCCAACGGCGTGGACAAGTATGTGGACGCCTACGGTTCATTCCGTGAGCCAGCATGGTTTTGCGCCGCCCCGCCTGAGCCACATTCAGCGAAGTCCCGCTGCAGACTGGAGAGCCGCTCGGCCGGTGTCGCATTTCCCTGGGGGACTGCCTGTCGATACCGGCAAATCCTGCCCTGCCAACGACGACAACCGAATGAGAAGTTTTTCTGAATTGAGAAACGACTTCAGTCAGCTTGCGCAACGGGGACGACTAAAGAGGATTCTTCTCTACACTTGGCAAGGTGATTTTCGCAGTGGAGAGAACAATCCGTACGGTGCTTTCATAGGGGGTGCTGTAACGAAGGGCGGCCACCTGGTGGTCGCGCCAATGTAATACAACTAAGATGGTTAGGGTGGAAATGACCAAGTTCTCTGAATGGAGCGTTCAATGCGCAGTCCCACTTCGCGATGTAGCTGCCGTTTTGTAGCGCTTCTCGCGGGTATCATGACGGCGATACCTGCAGCGCATGCGGCGCCTCAAGAAAATCCTTCTGCTGACCCGGATCGATACGGGATCTGTTCAAATTTGGGCGAGTATATTTTTGTCGGCGGGACGGGTGGCTTCGACGCGCTCCGCCATGGCGATCTGTTCGAAGAGCTTCTCAAAACCGGCCACGTGGGGCTGTACGAGCACGGGAATGCGATCAGCGCAGCGGAGAATCCACCGAGCATCCTTAGGGCAATAGAAAGGGTGTTTCGCGGAACCGGACCGGGCGAGGCTGAACTGGGGCAGGTGGGCTGGAATTATTTCACGCTACCCCCAAGCTACGGGTACTACCAGCAGCAATATATAGAAAACGGTCTCCATCCCTCTGAAGCCAACGTGAACACACCATTCGATTCGGCGATTCCGGGACAGTTGGACGAGGATCTAAAGCAGTGGAGGGAGTACGTGGACGCGGCCGGGACGATGGGAATCGAATCCGTGGCTCCGATCGTCGGTCCGAATGATCCGAGCGAACCGAAACTAGGGGAAAACGTTTTTGCGACGAATCCGTTCTATGCGCTGGAGCGGGGTGAGGCGCTGTATGGCAAAGCAATCGCATTCGACGTTCCGCCACACTTCTTTCTGACTGGCGGAAGTGGGCCGGGCTACGAAAAGTTTATTGTGCAGGCAATCCAATGGGGGAATGTCCACGGGTTGCGAACCACGGTGTTGCTCTCTGTTTACCCCTGGCCCACGAATGCGGACGGGCAGTTGGAGACCTTCGATCAATTCACGGACAATACTTTCAGTCGCGACACCGAAATTTTCGTGAGGCGATTGGTGGAAGAACATGCGGTTCCGTCGGAGTGGGCGGTCGACAACTACGAAGATACATACCCACATGATGCGCCTGCGATGGTGCCCGAAACTGCGCTCAACACAACGACTGAGGTAGGTCTGTGGTTAGCTGAGAATGCGCCGGTCTTTGTCCCTATCCATGTCCAATCGCATGAGGATAATACCGAGGGGGTGATATGTTTCCCGCCGCTCGTGCGAGCGGGAGATCTTGAGTGATCTGGTTTGGGAGGCTGTAAATGGTCTCGAGCCTGGAAAGCGGTACGTGGCCACACACTTGTCATTGCGCAAAGGCTCTGCTACGCAGAATCTCGACTCTATGATCAGGGTTATTACTGGCCGTTCGTGGTCATGTGGATCAGGCTGACCACGACTTGCGTGCGCCTGAGCAACGCGCCAAGAAGGGAAAGCATATGGCGTTATGGCAAAGTGGAGATCGGATTTCAGGCAAGAGTGACTCGGTTACTGCCGCTCTTGTCTGGCTCGTTGCATTAGTGACAGGGCTGTTGCCGGTTCGATCAGCGGTGGCACAAACAGTCACTTTCACTGAGATCTATGCATTCAACGGTACCGGTGACCTTTCGGATGGGGCTTGGCCCGAGGCTGGTGTGACCAGAGATGCAGCGGGTAATTTCTACGGAACCACTTTTTTCGGCGGCGCCGGCACGGGATGCGACATCTACTTCGGCGGCTGCGGGACCGTCTTCAAGGTCGATGACAGTGGCGCGGAAACCGTGCTGCACAGTTTTGGCGGTGCGCCCGATGGATCGAACCCCACGGCGCGAGTAATTCTGGATGCATCCGGCAATCTGTATGGCACAACCGCATTTGGCGGGGAGCATGGCCAAGGAACGGTATTCAAAGTCGATAGCACGGGCAGGGAAACCATCCTCCACAGTTTTGCCGGTGGCCCCGATGGCGCGACTCCGAACGCAGGACTCGTGCGGGACGCGGCCGGAAAGTTTTACGGCACCACGCAGTATGGAGGCAGCGGGTGCAATGGCCAGGGCTGCGGAACCGTATTCGAGCTGAGCGCAACGGAGCAGGAGGCGATCCTCTACCGATTTAGCGATGTTCCGGACGGCGCCAGCCCTCTCGGCGGCGTGGCGATCGATTCGTCGGGAAATATCTACGGCACTACATGGCTCGGCGGAGCCTACGGCCTGGGAACAGTATTCAGCCTCGACAGAGACGACAACGAGAAAGTGCTGCACAGCTTTGCCGGCGGAAGTGACGGGGCAAACCCCATCGGCGGTCCGGTCTTCGACGCGACCGGGAATCTATACGGAGCCACATCGGCTGGCGGACCCTACTATTTCGGGACCCTGTTCATGATCGACGCCACCGGCGAGCAGAGCATCTTGTACAGCTTTACGGGCGGGACCGATGGTGCGTATCCCTATTCGCACCTGCTCGTGGACACTGCCGGAAATCTCTTCGGCACCGCCTCACAAGGTGGCTGTTGCGGTCAAGGCACAGTGTTTGAGTTCTCCAATAGCGTATTGACATCCTTGTACGGATTTAGCGCGGCTCCCAATGGAACCAATCCCGACGGACAGATTCCGATGGGCGGTTTGACAACGGATTCGATAGGCAATCTTTATGGAACGGCGACGGAGGCAGGCCCTAACGGGTGGGGCACAGTCTTCGAGATCCAACTTGGCGGTCAGTCGCTTGATCGCCGGTCAAGAGATGGCCGAGCACTGGAGAGCCATCGTGATCCGCCAAGCACGAGATTCTCCGCTGCGGGATCGATTCCGATGCGCAGTGAGGTTGCGTCTGCAAACGCACCGACGCTTCAGCCGATGTGCAATCCCACGATGTCGGCGCCGGTCGAGGTCGCGTCTTCCCGTCAGCGAGACATAGCCGGCACCAAAGCGCAGCCGCCGCTCACCGACCGCTTCGATTGGCCCGATGGACAGCTCTCGGCACTTAAAACCAACGATGGCTACATGTTTTTCAGCATTGACGCCGGCCTTCACAAGCGTCACCTCTGGCGCGGCCATATGGCAGGGAACAACAACTCCGGATCCGTCGTAAGAACCATCGGTACATTGGACAATCCGCTGGGGTCGGCGCCGCCTGTCGACGTAGTCATCGACCCGAATCCCGATCCCAAAGTAAATCCCCACAACTGTGATCCCACAAAATACCCACATCACTACTGCTACACCTACATTGGCGGCGGCCCTGTCTACCAAGTCCCGCAGGATCGGGTGGGCGCCGGGAACTGGCTCCTGGTCTATCACGCTGAATACAACAATCCCGCCTATTTCCTGCTCGGTCTCGCCATGTCCTCAGACCGGGGTTTGCACTGGACCGATATCGGGGAAATCATTCGCTTCAACATGCCCTTTAGCTATACAGGCCAGTCGGCGCCCGGAGCCATCGGCGATCCACCGCTCGTGATCTCGCCCGATGGCAAGTACTTCTATGTTTATTTTCTGGACTGGCTGAAGAGCGGCGCTAACACTACCGCATCCATCGCGCGAGCGCCCATCGCAGAGGTGCTGCAAGACGCTTTCGGAGGCAGCGTGCATTTCGCGGCGCCATTTAGGAAGTACTACCGGGGTACGTGGGATCAACCGGGAATCGGCGGCGCTTCCTCCGACCTTATTCCAGAAGGGCACTTCGGAGGCGGGAACAATGTGGCCTACAACTCTTACATTCACCGCTACATGATGCTCAACAGCGACTCGCAAAACTACAGCTACGCCGAGTCGCCCGACGGCCTCCACTGGACAGACACCATCTTCCTGGGCATGTTGGGATATGTCCCGGACATCGCAGGATACTCCGGGCCGATCGGTACCGGCGATGACCCGACGGTGCTGGGGAAAGACTTCTATGTGTATTACACGCAATTCCGAGGACCGTGGCCTGGGGCACAATCCGTAAAGAGATTCACGCTTACGTGCCGGTGGGGGAGCTACCGGTCGAATGAACATTTCCGCTCGGCAATCGAATGGTCACCTTCGAGCTTCGATTGAATGTTCCAAGGCACATCTCTCCCGAATGTCTGCTGGTTGATCTTGTTAATGAGCTGCTTGCGGAGGATCGGGACGCCGTTCTTTCTCGCGTTCGCGGAGAGGCCAAAGAGATGGACCCGAAGAAGCTCGCGCGGGCGGTTTCTCCCTACGGCGAGTACTCCACGCAGAAAAGGTTTAAGGAGATGTTGCAACATGTCGCCTAAGTCCTTTCTGTGCCAGAGCGACGATCTCGAGGCTCTTGTCGAGCCTGTTGCCGATAGCGAGAAAATCAATGATCCGGCTCTGGTTGAAAAGGATTACTGGATCATGCATGCCGCCCTTGGGCTTAAGCATGTCGGTTTAACGTTTGAGCTCAAAGGGGGCACGTCACGTTCCAAGGGCTTTGGCGTTATTCATCGCTTTTCCAAGCAGATCGACGTTCGCATCGAATCCTTCGATGGACTCCAAGTAGATACAAACCCGAATCACGAGAAGCCCAATCACGTCGTTTCGCCCTTGCCTGATCGTTCACCACCTTTCATTCATCACTGAAGATCATGCGGGGGGGAACGTCCGAGCCCTCGGGCTCGATGCTTGATCCTTCGCGCGCCAGGTTTGTGCAGAATAACGGCCGCACCCGGGCGGCGCGGCCGGAGGGGAAGCGCTACGGATTGGGTTAGTTCGAGGCGCCACGCCGCGTGGCGCCTCGAATTTCTCTAGGCTAGAAGCGGACGCGACCGCCCAGCTCGATCTGCCGGTTGCCGCCGGGTTGCTCCTGCGCGGAGCCGCTATTCAGAGCGCCGAAACCGGACGCGCCTTCGAAGAGAGCCACGGCGGAGTTGCCAATCGGATCCAGCCACTGATTGTGGTTCAAAACGTTAGCGAACACGCCTTGGAATTCCAAGCTGATGCCCTCCGTGACCCGGAAGTTCTTCTTGATGCTGAAGTCCATATTCCAGTAGGGAAGCCCAGTGAGTATGCCCGTGCCGCCGTCCCGGTTATCTAACCCCAGAATGGGATTACGGAAGCTGTTAATCGCTGCCGTGCCTTGCGCGAAGAGATTCACCGGTAACCCGCTTGAGGGCTGGTTGTAGTAGGCGTGACCGGATTTGACGGGTCCAATCGGCACCGCATTTTCGTCTCCAAAGAAGTTGCTGTTATCCCCGGCGCCGTATTCCTGACCGCCTCCGGTCGTGGTCAGAACCTCGACCGGAGAGCCGCTGCCCGCGGTCAAGATAGACGAGAACGTCCATCCGCCTAGCGCCCGTCCCATGAGTCCATGCTGCCCTTTATAGAAGGGCGGCTGGTACACAAGGAACGTGTTGTAGACGAACTTGCGGTTAAAGGTCTGTTGACCGTACATCGTATAGGGATTGAAGGGATCGTCGGGAGTGAATTCACTGGTGGCCTGGACCAGCGCCGCCGTGCCCAGAGCCTTGGACCAGGTGAAGTTCGACTGCATCGTCAATCCCCTCCAGTCCGCCATCTTGACGGAGGCGAAGCCGCCGTTGTAGTTCCCGAAGCCTGTGCTGGCGTTAACACCGACGCCCGACGTCATCTGGGGCCCCAAAGGCCCTGTGGTTGTGTTCATCATGCTGTGCGGGAAGTTGAACGGGCCGCTGTCCAAATCGCTCCACAGGCTCCACACCTGAGCATTGGCGAGAGCACCAGTAGCATTAGGGTTCCCCGCCTGGGAAGCGACCCCTTCATTGAATACCACAGCCGCGGTGCAACTGCTAAACCCGTTGCAGTACCCCGTGGGTGAGTTCGCCAGCGCCGCCTCGAAGAACGGCTGCGGGGTCACCGCCGCCGCGTTGGCCGCGCAACCGCCGCCAGCCAGACCGGTTACGCCGCCGCAGTATTGCAACACCACATTCTTATACGCCTGGGCGAACTGTTGCCCGCCCAGCGTCATCATGTAAGGCACCGCGTTCAGGTTAATGGGTTGGTACTCATGGGTGATTCTGCGCCCGATGTAGCCTAGTTCCAGCGTGACCTTGCGGGACAACTGGCGTTGAATCGTCAAGTCGAACGAGTCCACCTGGTTGGGCCGAAAGTTCGGATCCAGGGTCTCGGCGGTCGCGGCCGAAATGGCATTGTATCCGGGAAAATCCGGTTGCGGCAGCGTCGGACTGGGCTGCTGTAGTGGGGCAGTCATACCATCCACGCCAATGCGGAAAGCCGTCGCCGGCGTGGCTGTGTTTTCTGTGGCGCCGCAGGTGCCGTTACCGAAGGCACTACCGACGCACTGAACCGGCTGCATGAGGCCCGTGCCCAGCAGGGGCACCAGCACCAGATCCACACCGTTCAAGCGCCCGTAGACGCGGCCATAGCCGCCGCGAATGACCGTATCTTCGTGGCCGAACATCTTGCCGCCCAGGGTATTGCTGTCGAAGTGCGGGTTCCAGGCCACGGCGACGCGCGGACTGAACGAGCCGTAGAACGGGTTGTAGGGGTATTTCAGCCCATTCTCGGTATTGCCCACCAGGGCAAAACCGATCTCGGGATTGTAGACTTGGCCCTGCAGCGCAGCCCGCTTCCGATTCGCCAAGTAGGATTCGGCCGAGATTGGCTGATCTGATTGATCGACCAACTCCACCTGCTTGCCCGCCGCTTCCACCGGCGGCATCTCCAGCGTCCAGCCCAAACCGTAAGTCAGGGTGAACGTCGGTTTCATGTGCCAGGTGTCGCTAAAATACACGTTGTAATAAGGAATGGTGCTGTTATCGAATGCCGGTGTCAGCGGAGGATTCAAAGTCAGATTTGGGCCACTCCGCGTATAGACAGTCTGGGCGATGGAAACGATGCCCAGCGCCGCCGCGGTAAGGGCGGGGCATCTGGGGATGTCTGGATTCGTGCAAATCGACACGTTGGACGCGAGTTCCGATCCGGAGTCCCCGTTGCCCAACTCGTACACCGGTTGGTAGTTGATGCCGCCGCCATTATCGGTGCGCGAATGGTAGTCCCAATTGTGCTGATAGGTACCTCCAAGCTGGAACAGGTGGTTGCCTTTCAACATGGAAATATCGTCGCGAACCATCTGATCGTGCCCATCCCAGATTCGGTTGCGGGTGTTCTGCGTGTTTACGTTGTAGGGCCCTAAATCCTGGTCTTCGCCGGCGGTTTGGCCGCTAAAAATTTCGAGGGCTCCCCCCAGCGTGGAGGTCTGCGGGGTATCTCCTTGCCGGGCGTACGCCCACCAGTTACTCAGGAAGCTATAGTGGAAATCGTTGGTGGTGCTGGTGCTGATGTTGGTGGTCAGCCCGGCTACTAACAGATGAGACTGCAGCGGCCCCTTGGCTATGGAAGCCGGGGTACCCTTCATGTCGCCGGGGAAGAAACCGCCGATATCGATCTGATTATCGTTGTTCGAGTTCAGCTTGTTCCAACGATAGCTCGACATGAAATGCCATTTGGCCCCAAAATCGTGGTCCACGCGCCCCACTGCGAAGTTGCTGGTGGTGGGCAGGGCAACGTTGGCCGTGAAGCCCAGAATGTTGGCCCCGTCGCATTCGTTCTGCGTGCAGCTAGCATTCGACTGGGGTTCGTAGGTCTTCCAGATCTGCTGAACCAGGGGGTTGATGCCAATCCCACGCGGGTCGACGCTTGCCAAGGAGGTCACGACGCCAGTTACGGGATCTGTTATGTTTCCCGCTATCAAGGCCGGCGAGGGAACGTTCCGATTGATGGTCTCGGAGTTGGGGAAACGGAAGCCTTCGTAATTGGCAAAGAAATAAGTCTTACCCCCGAGAAGCTCTTTCGAGACAAGCGGCCCGCCGATCGCCCCGCCAAAGCGGCTGTAATGGAAGCTGGGCAGCGGAACGTGGTTGTAGTCATTCTGCCAACTGTTCGACGACCAGTTGTTGTCTTTATAGTATTCGTAGCCCGTGCCGTGCCAGGCATTGGTTCCGCGCTTGGTGACCACCTTCACTTCGGAACCCGCGGAACTGTTGAAATCGGCAGTCTGGCCCGCGGTGTTTACCTTAAACTCCTCCACGCTGTCCTGCGGCGTGGGCAACACCCCCGTGGGCCCGCCGACCCCTGCTCCCAGGGTAGCCTGAGAGGCCACACCACCGGTCGGATCGCCCGCCATGCTGCTGAAGTACACGTTCTGGCTGCCGTCCATGTCGCTGCTGTTGTTGCCGCCATCCAGCGAGAAGTAGCTCTGGTCGAGCACCGCGCCCGCCACGCTGCCATCGGGACTCACGCCCGGCTGCAACTCGACGAATGAACTGACGTCGCGGCCCAGGCTCGGCAGGTTATCCAAGGTGAGACTCGTAATGGTGTTGCCTACGGTGGCATTCATGGTTTGCAGTTCGGTGCCAGCGCTAGTCACCTCCACCACCACATTCGCCCCGCCCACCTGCAGAGACAGATTGAGCGTAAGGCTGGCTCCAACTTTCACTTCCTGGTTCTCGGTCTTGGTAGTTGCAAATCCCGCTCTGCTGACTGCAATGCTGTACATGCCCGGGTTAACATCCACATAGATGTACCGCCCAGACGCATTGCTGGTCGTGGTGCGCGCAGTATTGGTCCCAATGTCAGTCAGCGTAACTGTCGCGCCCGCTACGAGCGCGCCGGTTGGATCGGTTACCGAGCCGGCGACTGTGCCGGTTGAGGTTGACTGCGCCCACGCAGGCAGTGAGCTGCCCACACAAACCACCAAAAGCAGAACCAGAGCCAACTTCACGCTGCGGATTTGCATTGCTTCCTCCGACCAATAGATTGAGTGTCGCGACTGACCATGAAAACTAGATAAGTCACTAAACACTTCCACCACGTTGATTGTTTGCAATCAGCGAACCAGAGCGTGGGCGTCACGTTTTCAAGCGGTTACATCAACGGTCAGCTCTGAAGTTATGAAATGCGGGATGCCAACCAGACAGTCCTCACAGCGTATATCCTGCGCTTGAAGTTGCGTGACGGTTAAGACCGTCACTGCGTCCTGTAGGACTACATCAAACGGGAAATGAATTTCCAAAAATCCCGATCTCCGGAGATTCCTTGACTCTGGTTATTCGAAGATGCATACTGGTCGGTATGTTAGCTATTAGAAAACGATCGCGACGCAGGCGGACGACCTCGCGGGATCCGGAGCGCACACGAGAACTCCTGTTGCAGGCTGCCTTTCAGGAGATATACCGCTCTGGCTATCGGAGCGCTGACTTGGATGCCATCCTGGCGGCAGCGGGCGTCACCAAAGGCGCGCTGTACTACCACTTTACCAATAAGGAGGCTCTCGGCTATGCGGTGGTGGACGAAATCATCGCGAGTAACCTTCACCAGAAGTGGGTGCAGCCCTTACGAAACGCCGAGGACCCCCTTGACGTTCTGGTCCGCATTATTCAGTCCGAATCGCTGAAAAGAGAAGACGTTCAGCGGGGCTGCCCCTTGCTTAACTTGTCGCAAGAGATGTCAGGTCTGGATGAGGGTTTCCGCAGAAGGACGGCAAGAGTTTATAAGGACTGGCACCACGCCATGGCGGAGGCACTGCGCGAAGGACAGAAGCGCAGGGTAGTGCGGAGTGATATAAACGCGAATGAAACGGCTACGTTCCTGATCGCGGCGTGGGAGGGGTACGTCGCTTTAGGAAAGAATTCGCAGGATCCTCGGATGATGGAATCAGGCCAAAGAAATGTGAGCGGCCAAATCGAGTCGCTGCGTCCGGCACGAGGCCGGACGCGAGTGGCAGGCCGGGGATAGCCGCCTTTTGTTGAGCCCGTCAAGTCTTCCTAGTATGCAAGCCGGTTACGATGATTACGCGAAGCCAGATCGCGCGAAACGTGTCGATTTGGGCCATTTTGCTGCCGGAGGTCAGGTCACCGTTGCGGCAACTGACAGTTTTTGCCGGCAATGAATACTCGCAGCCCCTCCCCAGCGTTGACACTTGTTGCTATAACATACATACTCGTCGGTATGATCGATGCGACACCCAAGTGGAGTGGCGGCATCATAATAGTCGGATCGTCTCAAAATCCGCAGCGAAAGGGGCAATGAATGGGCCGAAGGACAGTCAAGATAATCGGATTAGCAAGCTCCGCTCTTGTTGTCGCGCTGGCTGCGAGCTCGCGAATGCAAGCACAATCCAAAACTTCGTATCCTAGCATGGCCGCGCTTAACCAGTACCTGATGCCGGATCGAAATGCCGAAATAGCCCTGGCACGAAGTGCGGCTCCAGACTCCATATCCCACGATGCAAAGGTTCTGGTTCTTGGGCCGCATGGCTATGAAACTGCCGTCGAAGGCAAGAATGGTTTCGTATGCGTCGTGGAGCGAGGATGGATGGGCCCATTCGATGGTGAATTGGCTGTTAATTTTTGGAACCCTAAGATTCGAGGTCCGATCTGCTTCAATCCGCCGGCGGCCCGCTCCATCCTGCCGATGACGTACAAAAGAACGGAGATGGTATTGGCCGGTCAGTCCAAAGCTCAGATCATCGACGGCATCAAGACATTCATAAAGCAAGACCTGCCGCCCCTGGAGCCTGGAGCGATGTGCTACATGATGTCGAAACAACAGTATCTTACCGATGACGACCACCACAACTGGATGGCTCACCTGATGTTTTACACTCCGCTCATGGACGGTGCAGTTTGGGGTGCAGATCTGTCCAACTCTCCCGTCATGCTGAATCCACAGTTCAGTGGCGCTCCGGAACCAATCGACGTATTCATGGTGCCAGCGGGCTGGTGGTCGGATGGAACGGCGGACCCAGTCAGGGTCAGGTAGGGATACACCGCTGTGCGAGGGAATGGGCCGATGGTATCAAGCGTGGTGTATCTCTCTCGCCGGCTATCGTTTCTTCTCTGCCGGTTGAGCAGCAAGTTCTGATAGCGAGCTGAAGTCAGCCAGTGGAGACACGGTAGCCAACGGCAGCGAGAGCCTGAGGATGTCGAGGGAGCAGGATGAACCGGAAGTAGACGCGATTGACGGCCGTTCAGGTCACGATGAACTTCGGGCAGTGGAGCAGTAACGAAACCGGCGATGGAGGTATTTTGGATAACGGCGATCCGCAGATTCGTGAAGTCGTACCCCATACACGGACGCTTGCGATGGGGAAATCTGCGCGGATTGCGATCAGAGCCAAGGGGAGAATTCTCTTCATCGATGCGGCGGACGTAATCGCGGTGGAAGCCAAAGGAAACTATGTCTTGTTATTGCAAACTTCAAGTTCGCATATGCTGCGAGAGTCTATCTCGACCATGGAGGAAAAGCTCAATCTGCACGGGTTTGTGCGAATTCATCGATCAGTGCTGGTGAACGCGGCACTGGTTGAAGAGATTCATCCATTGTCGGCGGGCGATTATGCGCTCCGCGTGCGGGGAGGAAGGGAGTTCACAGCGACTCGTACTTACAAAAAGAATCTGCGACTACTGGCGCAGTTGTGGATCGGTATCGAGAATTTTGCCGGCGAGTAGGAGCTGTTATCCGTCTAACTGTCCGCGCGGCAAAGCTTGCCGTATAGGTACACGAGCAGCCCCGCCAACTCATGATCTTTGACGATACCTTAGACCTCGGACAAATTTACTGCATCGAGAGGCGAGCTTTGGTTGGGGCCAGACATTACGATCTGGTGACGCCGCTCCGGGTGCGCCGAATACACAGGACGGCAGCCAGAAGTTTTAGACGGTTCCGCCAGAACTACCCTCTATCCGGGCACGCAATGCGAAGTGGACGTTGTATGCGAAATGTGCAAATGCCGCTTCCAGCACGGCTTTTCGCGAAGTCCTGATTTTGGCAAGTGGGGACGTAGTTCACTCGGTTCGAACGCTGCCTTATAGCTCCAATATCTCTCCATCTATTACAGAGAGGCTGGGCCAAAAGACGCGCCGACGCTTTTGCTGTTGCACGGGCTTCCTTCCTCATCCCGATGTTCGAGCTCCTGTTCTCTCGGCTTTCCGTCGCTATCACCGAGTCGCGCCCGATTACCCCGGCTTCGGACACAGCGAGTGGCCAGACCCGAGAAAATTCCCGTACATGTTCGATCACATCGCCGAAACCATGAATCACTTCACCGAAGCTCTTGGGCTCTCGCGCTACACGCTTTATAGGCAGGATTACGGCGGCCCTCTGGGTTTTCGTATGGCCTTAACCCATCCGGACCGGATCGACGGTCTCATCGTCCAGGATGCTGTGGCGCACAACGAGAGTCTGGGCGCGATCTGGAAGACGCGTCGGGCCTTTTGGGCCGACCGCGCGCCCCCAACGAAGACGCGCTTCGTACCAACCCCCTGTCGCTGCAGACGACGCGGACGCGCCATGTCGGAAGCGATCCCACCGTGGAACGCTATGACCCCGATCTGTTGGACCGATGAATTTGCTTTACTCAATCAGCCCGGCCAGGTCGAGATTCAGAGCGACCTCTTCTACGACTACCGCACCAACGTCGACAACGATCCCAGGTGGCAAGCCTGCATACACGAGAAGCAGCCGCGCCTGCTGGTGATCTGGGGCAAGTATGACCTCTCGTTTGACCTCGGCGAACCAGAGCGCTACCGCAAGGATGTTCCGAAAACTCAAGTGCACGTTCTCGATGCCGGGCATTTCGCGTTGGACGCGGAGAGTTGCAGGCGCGGCGCACTGGATGAGGCATTTCAAACTGATCCGTCGTGCTATGATGCGTGCCGCAACTTGAAAGATCGAAGGCCGAAGGAATTGTTTCATTCAACAATTGAGTTGAAGCGGCCCTAGGAGAAGAAATCTTGGCGACTGCAACGATCGCAGCCCGTCCCCCTTTGCCTCCGTTCACCCGCGAGAGCGCGATTCAGAAGGTGCGTCTCGCCGAAGATGGCTGGAACACTCGCGATCCGGCAAAAGTGGCTCTGGCCTACGCCATCGATTCACGATGGAGGAACCGCTCGGAGTTCATCAACGGGCGAAGCGAAATCATTTCTTTCCTCTCTCGCAAGTGGGCCAAAGAACTCGACTACAGGCTCATCAAGGAAATGTGGGCATTCACGGGAAACCGCATTGCCGTGCGCTTC
>Ga0209420_1000440_pt1 | contig 22435 bp, 19 predicted proteins | sample BlaSpr_A8_OM1_O1_FD_187972 | JGI IMG/M metagenome (GOLD analysis project Ga0209420, IMG submission 187972) | Forest soil microbial communities from Thunder Bay, Ontario, Canada - Black Spruce, Ontario site 2_A8_OM1_O1 (SPAdes) (version 2) | ecosystem: Environmental > Terrestrial > Soil > Boreal...
TCCCTGTCATCGCGGCGGTCAACGGCTTCGCGCTCGGCGGCGGCCTCGAGCTGGCGCTCGCGTGCGACCTGATCGTCGCCAGTGAAAAAGCGCGCTTCGGGCAGCCCGAGATAAACCTCGGACTGATTCCCGGCTTTGGTGGCACGCAGCGCCTGCCGCATCGAATCGGCCACAACAAGGCGCGCGAGCTGATCATGACGGGCGACATGTTCGACGCGAAGACGGCGCTGGAACTCGGCCTCGTGAATCAGGTTGTGCCGCCAGCCGAGCTGCTCGACACGACGCGCAAGCTGGCCGAGAAGATCGCCGGCAAATCAGCAGTCGCACTCCGCCAGGCGAAGGCCGCGCTACGAGCCGCCTTCACGATGGAAGAAGACGCAGGCCTGCGCTTCGAGCAGGAGGCGTTCGGCGTGACCTTCGGCAGCGCCGATCGCGTCGAGGGCACAACCGCCTTCGTCGAAAAGCGCCCGCCCAAATGGCAGCACAAATAGCGTGCTGAAGGTCCGCGCGTACGGCAGCTCGGGACCGCAAGTCGTCGTCATCCACGGCGGCCCGGGCGCATGCGGCTCGATGGCGCCCATCGCCCGCTCTCTCGCCGATTCCTTCCGCGTCCTCGAGCCGTTTCAAAGCAGTGGCTCCTCGACCGTCGCCGCACACGTCGCCGACCTGCACGAAGTCGTCACAACGTGCTCGTCGAGCACGCCTGCACTGGTCGGCCACTCATGGGGAGCGATGGTGTCGCTCGCATACGCAGCCGCGCACCCAGACTCGGCAGGACCAATCGTGCTCATATGCAGCGGCACGTTCGATTTGGCCGCGCGCGATCAATTCAGCATCAATTTGTCGGAGCGCAAGAAGGATGAGGGCGCGCGGCAACGATTCGAACGCGCGCTGCAAATCCCGGATCCAAATGATCGATTCCGCGAATTGGGCAAGCAGACGCTTGAACTGTATTCGTACGACCTGGCGACGACGGATCAGGAGATCGACGAATCAGAGCCGGGATGTAACGAAAGTACTTGGAACGACATGGTGCGGCTGCAAAATGAGGGCGTGTATCCGTCAGCGTTCGCGGCAATCAAATCACCGGTGTTCATGTTGCACGGCACAGCGGATCCGCATCCCGGACAAATGATCCGCGCGAGCCTGGAACCCTACATCCCGCAGTTGGAGTATCGCGAATGGGATCGATGCGGCCACTATCCGTGGCTCGAAAAAGCCGCGCGCGACGAATTCTTTTCAGTGCTGCGCAACTGGCTCAGGAATCGAACCTGAGAGCGAAAGGTTGTCTTCAACATTACGCGCTTCTCACTGGGTGCAGGGGTCACCCCTGCCCAAGGAAGCGTGAGAGCCACGGCGGGTTTCACATCCAATAAAGCGATTTCCCCTTCCCCGGATGAGGGTTGACGACCTTCCGCCCCTGTGGGAAACTCCGGCAAAAGAGAGAACGACCGCGCCGCCGCACGGGCGGCGTTAGTCATTCTGATAGCATCATCATCGAAATCGAATCGTCCGGAGGATCTGTATGGCCGAACAGGCTCAAGCCACTACTGACACGGGACCGCGCCCGATCGTTCCATGGCTCAAATTGGCGCCCAAACCCCATCTCGAAGGTATCAAGTGCGAGAAGTGCGGAGCGATCTATCTCGATCCAAAACGCGTCGCGTGCTCGAAGTGCGGCGAGACTGACAAATTCAAACCGGTGTCGTTGTCCGACCAGGGCAAGGTGTACGTCTTTTCGGTCGTGCACCAGTCGTTCCCGGGAATCAAGACGCCTTACGTGACGGCGATCGTCGATCTGCCCGAGGGCATCAGCGTCCGCGCGAATCTGACCGGCGTCGATCCCGAGCAGGCGCAAAAAGAACCGAACAAGATTTTCAATCTGCCGGTCGAGTTGGTGACCGGTGTGGCGGCCAAGGATCGCGAAGGCCACGACGTAGTGGCTTTTTCGTACCAGCCGAGTAAAAATTAGGGTCCCAGCAAGGACGCGGCGAACAAACTTTACGACGGACCTGAGCTTCGGGCCGGGCCGCCAGGAGGAATCAAGATGCGAAATGTTTATGTTCTCGGAACCGGGATGATCAAATTTGGACGCTATCCTGAGAAGACCGTTCCGGAACTCGGCGGCGCGGCCGCGTTGCTGGCGCTCAAGGACGCCGGAATTGCAATCAAGGACGTCGAGATGTTCGCCTGCGGAAATCTCTACCAGTCCAACGCGATGGTCGGGCAGAGAATCCTGCAGCAAATCGGCCAGACCGGAATCCCCGTAATCAACGTCTCGAACGCATGCGCCACCGGCTCGACCGCGTTTCGCGAGGCCTACATGTCAGTCGCGTCGGGAATGTACGACATCTCGATGGCGGTGGGCGTCGAGCAGATGGGCAAGCAGGGATTGCTCGGCGGCGCCGGAGGCGGCGACCCCGCGTACTCGACCGAGGGCAAGCTCGGCTCGGGCCTGATGCCGGCGGTGTTTGGCCAGGCGGGTATCGAGCACATGCGCAAGTACGGCACCAAGCTCGAGCACTTCGCCAAAATCTCGGTGAAGTCGCACAAGCATGCGACCAAGAATCCGTTCTCGCAGTATCGCAACGAAGTCTCGCTCGAAGACGTGATGAATGCGCGCATGGTCGCGTATCCCAACACTCTTTATATGTGTTGCCCGACCGGGGACGGCGCGGCAGCTGCGATACTCGTCAGCGAGGACAAGCTGAAGCAGCTCGCCGGCGGACGCAAGCGCGCGAAGGTGGCGGCGTCGGTGCTCACTTCGGATCCGTGGACCGATCGCACCGCGACGCTGCCAGACGTCAGCACGCTCACGCGGCGCGCGTCGAAGCAGGCGTACGAGAAGGCCGGCATCGGTCCCAAGGATATCGCGCTCACCGAATTGCATGACTGCTTCGCGACTGCGGAGCTCGTGCACTACGAGAACCTCGGACTCTGCGGCGACGGCGAAGCCGGCAAGTTCATCGACTCGGGCGGCGGCGTGCATCCGAGCCTCGGCGGCCACGATCCGGTCAACGTTTCGGGCGGATTGCTCTCGAAGGGGCATCCTCTGGGCGCGACCGGTGTCGCGAATATCTGCGAAGTGGTGTGGCATCTGACCCAGGACGATCGAGCGAAAGACCGCCTGGTGCCTAACGCCAAGGCGGGCCAGGCCCACGTGATCGGGCTGGGTTCCGCCTGCACGATTCATATCCTGACGGTGTAATTCAGGATCAACGCCTAATCGGCACTTCGAGAGAGGGCCGCCCAAACAGGCGGCCCTTTTTCTTTCTGTGATGGGCCGATAAGTTTGACGGACCGGATGACCAAAATGGCAGACCAGGAAAAATCAACGGCTGAACGACTCGGCTATGCCGCCGACGCGCGCGTGCTCATCCTTAATGCCGACGACTTCGGCATGTGCCACGATCAGAACGAAGGCGTGATCAGGGGCCTGAAGGAGGGGCTGTTCACGTCGTCGACGATCCTCGTGACCTGCCCGTGGTTCGAGGAGGCTGCTGAGTTCGCGCGCAATAATCCGAACGCCGACCTGGGCGTACATCTCACGCTGACCGCCGAATGGGACCGCTACAAGTGGGGGCCGGTATTGGGGCCTCGCGCGGTGCCGTCGCTGGTCGATGAGCGCGGGTACCTGTGGCAGACCGTCGCGCAGGTATATGAGCATGCGCGCCTCGATCAGGCCGAGGCGGAGTTGCGCGAGCAGATCGAGAAGGCGTTTGCGGCGGGAATCGACGCGACTCATCTCGACTCGCACATGGGCACGCTGCAACTGCGCGCCGACTATCACGAGATTTACGCGCGGCTCGCCAACGAGTATCGCCTGCCGATCAGGCTCGCGTCGCGGCGCCGACTTGGCAGGGAAGGGATGGGCGCGATTCTCGATCAGCTCGATGCGGCCGGCGTCGTCACTCCCGATCATCTCGTATTTTACGGGCCGTCGTCGGTGCCCGCGACCGAGTCGTACTGGACCAATCTCCTGCGCACGCTGAAGCCGGGCGTCACCGAGATTTTGTGTCATCCCGCGATTGCGCGTGATGAGCTCAGGACCTGCGCGCGCGATGCGATGCAGCGCGAGGCCGACTTCCGCTACTTCACGTCCGACCAGACGCGCCAGCTGATCAAGGACGAAGGCGTCGAGATGGTCGGCTTCCGAGAGCTGCGCGATCTGATGCGTGGCAAAAGTTGAACCAAGTTGGAACTGACGCGACTCAGAGGATTTCGAGATCTAATCGGCGCCGACGCGCGTGCGATGAGTCTGATCGAAGAGCGGGCGCGCGCAGTGTTCGAGCGTTACTCGATCAAGGAGATCCGAATTCCCGTGCTCGAGCGCACGCAACTCTACCTGCGATCGACCGGTGAAACTTCGGACATCGTCGAAAAGCAGATGTACACGTTCACCGATCGCGATGAGGGCGAGACGGTCGTCGCGATCCGGCCCGAAGGCACGCCCGGCGTCGTGCGCGCATACGTCGAGGCCGGACTCGATCGTACCGATCCCGAGCAACGGCTGTTCTACTCGGGGCCAATGTTCCGTCGCGAACGCCCGCAAAAAGGACGGTACCGCCAATTCTTCCAGTTCGGCGTGGAGGTCTTTGGCCGCCCCGATGCGGCCTGCGACGCTGAGTTGCTGATAATGATCGACGAGCTCTGCCGCGACCTGAAAGTTCCGTTCACGATGGAGATCAATTCGATCGGCGATCAGAAGTGCCGGCCTGCGTTCCGCGAGGCGCTCATCCAGTGGGGTCGCGCGCATTGGGACGAGCTCGACGAGGATTGCCACAATCGCATCGATCGTAATCCGCTGCGCCTGCTCGACTGCAAGAGAGATGCGAAGGTCACGGAGTCGGCGCCCAACAGCCTCGACTTCTTGTGCGACGAATGTCGCGCGCATTTTGACACCGTCAAGGAACTACTGGCCGCCGCGAAGGTCGAGCACGTCGTCAATCCGCGGATGGTGCGCGGGCTAGACTACTACACGCGCACGGCGTTCGAGGTGATGGCGGGCGGGCTCGGCGCGCAGAGCACGGTGGTCGCGGGTGGGCGCTACGACGGGCTGGTCGAGACGATGGGTGGGGCGGCGGTTGCGGGAATCGGATTCGCGATCGGTGTCGATCGCATGGCGCTGGCTCTGGAAGCAGCGGGAATGCTGCCAGTTGCCGCGCCTGATGCCGTAGTAATCGCCATGGGACCTGCGGCGACGCGTCGCGCCGTCGTGGTGGCGCGCGAACTGCGCGGAGCGAATCTCAACGTCGAGATGCTGTCGCCGGAGCGCAAGATGAAGACGTTGCTGGCGCGCGCGTCGAAGATCGGCGCGCGCTTCGCGGTGATTATAGGCGACGACGAACTCGCCCGCGGCGTCGTGCAGTTGCGAGATTTGAAACAGAGCACGCAGCGCGAAATCACAATGGCAGAAGCGGCGCGCGCCATCGCGGATGCTCGCCGGGACTGAGTGTTTCTAAGACGCTCTGGCACAGGTATCCTTCGAACGACGGGATGAATTTCAACTGTAATGGGTAAGACTGAGCAATATTCTCCGCTGCCGCCGTGGACTCGAACCGACTACTGCGGCGCGCTTCGCTCCAAGGACGTTGGGCGCGAGGTTGCGCTGTGGGGATGGGTACAGACCAGGCGCGATCATGGCAGCCTTATCTTTATCGACCTGCGTGACCGCGACGGAATCGTGCAGCTGGTGTTGAATCCCGCGCACAGCGGCCAGGCGCACGACGCCGCAGGCGAGACTCGCTCCGAGTTCTACGTCGCGGTGAAGGGCAAGGTCGTGCGCCGCGCTGAGGGCACGGTCAACGCCGAGCTTCCGACCGGCGAAATCGAGGTGGTGGTCAGCGCGTTCGAGATTCTGAGCGGGTCGGCGCCGATGCCGTTTCAGATTGCCGACGGCGACGCGACGGCCGAGGAAATCCGCCTCAAGTACCGCTATCTCGACCTGCGCCGCCCCGAGATGCAGCGCAATCTGCGCCGGCGCCATCAGGCGTTGCAGGCGGTGCGAAGCCATCTCGATCAGAACGGCTTTATCGACGTCGAGACGCCGATTCTTTTCAAATCGACGCCCGAGGGCGCGCGCGATTACCTGGTGCCGAGCCGCGTCAATCCCGGGAAATTCTACGCGCTGCCGCAATCGCCGCAGTTGCTGAAGCAGATCCTGATGATCGGCGGCTTCGATCGCTACTACCAGATCGCGCGATGTTTTCGCGACGAGGATTTGCGCGCCAATCGCCAGCCTGAGTTCAGCCAGATCGATATCGAGATGACGTGCCCGCGGCCCGAAGATATCCAATCGATGGCCGAGGGGATGATCGCGTCGGTCTATCAGAGCGTGCTCGGGGTCGACGTCAAGCCGCCGTTTCAGCGGATGACGTATGCCGAGGCGATGGAGCGTTTCGGTATCGACAAGCCCGACCTGCGTTTTGCGATGGAGCTGAAGAATCTGACGGCCGCGTTCGCCGGTACATCGTTTAAGGTGTTTGCGGAAATTCTCGCGCGCGGCGAGTCCGTTTATGGAATCAATGCCACGGGCGACCACTCGCTCAGCCGCAAAGAACTCGACGACCTAACCGAAACGGTGAAATCGCGCCATGCGATGGGCCTGGCGTGGATCAAAGCAAGCGAGGGCGGATGGCAGGGACCGATCGCGAAGTATTTGAGCGACGGTGAGCGAGCCAGTGCGACCGTCGCCGCCGAATTGAAAACCGGCGATACGCTGATGATGGTTGCGGGACCGCCCGACAAGGTGCGCCCGGTTCTCGGCGACATCCGCTTGCAGCTGGCCGCGAAATTCGGCCTCGACAAATCCGACGAGCTCAAGTTTTTATGGGTCGTGGATTTCCCGATGTTCGACTACAGCGCCGAGGACAAGCGCATGGTTTCCGTGAACCATCCGTTCACCGCGCCGAATCCAGACGATCTTGCGATGCTCGAATCGGCGCCGCTAAAAGCCCGTGCACTCGCCTACGACATGGTGCTCAACGGCCAGGAACTCGGCGGCGGCTCGATTCGTATCCATAGCCGCGAGCTGCAATTGAAGGTATTTGAATTGTTGGGGCTGACGCGCGAGGAAGCGATCGACCGTTTCGGCTTTCTGCTAGACGCGCTCAAGTACGGCGCGCCGCCCCATGGCGGAATCGCTTTTGGAGTCGATCGGATTTGTATGATGCTTTGCGGCACCGACTCGCTGCGCGACGTGATTGCGTTTCCTAAGACACAAAAGGCGGTTGACCCGATGAGCGGGGCGCCGTCGGAAGTCGATCCGCGCCAATTGAAGGAACTGTCTATTAAGGTGACGTCATGAAGGCGAGCTGGGTCTCGGTGTCCGCGCGATTGATTCTGGCAGCGGCGCTGCTGTGGTTTGCATCCGGATGCACCACGATGGCGGCGGACACGGTCAATGCCGCCACCGAGTCGGTGAGTGACGCGATCAACCAGCGCGACGTAAAGTCGCATGCGGTGCGTTCAATCAAAACGATCAGTATCAATCGTGTCGCGGTGATGCCGCTGATAGAGGCCCCGGGAGGCGAAACGTTGGCTCCAGGAGCCAGTGACGCCGTTACCGCCGAGGTTTACAGCCAGGTCGCCGTGGCCGGTGGATGGGACCCGGTCCCGGCGCAGGATGTCGACGAGGCGATGCAGAAGATGCCGCCGACCACGATGGGGAACCTCGATCAAAATGCGCTCCAGCTCGGCCGTGAGGTGTCGGCCGACGGCGTACTCTACGGCACCGTCGAGCGCTACCAGGAACGCGTCGGTGCGGACTACGCGGCGGCGAGCCCGGCGTCGGTGGCGTTCTCGCTGAAGTTCGTCGATCTGAAGAGCCAGCAAGTCGTCTGGACCGCGAAGTTCGCCAAGTCGCAGGCGGCGTTGAGCCAGAATCTTTTCGATCTCGCCAATTTCGTGCAGCGTTCCGGAAGGTGGGTGCGCGCACACGAAATTGCGGCGGAAGGCGTGAAGGAAGCGGTGGCCGACTTGCACGGCGATCTCAACCTGACGCAAAACGTGCAGCGGTTCGAGACCGGCACCTACGGCCAACTCAAGTCGGGGCAGCAACGGTATAACACCGGGCCGAATGGGATGTATTAGGGAAGGGAGAGATCACTTCATTTAACGCGGAACCCACCGTGGGTTCCGCACCTCCTTGGGCAGGGGTGACCCCTGCACCCAGTATTCAGAAAGACAAAGATGCGGGACTTCGTCCCTGTTAGAACTGATTAGGGGCGGAGGCGTCCGATTCTTACCTCGCCCGTCATTTACGGGCGAGATATTTTTGGATTCGGATTTAGTTCCACGGGGAGTGCGGTTTCATCTTGAGTGCTTGGGCTACCGCCGGATGCACGACGTGGCCTTCGTAGGTGTTCAGGCCGTGGCGGATTGCGGCGTTCAGCATCCCGGCTTCGAGGATGCCGCGGTCTGCGATTTCTAGCGCGTAGGTAAGCGTTGCGTTGGTGAGGGCGTAGGTCGAGGTGTGCGGGACCATCGCAGGCATGTTGGTTACGCAGTAGTGGACGACGCCGTTTCTGATGAACGTGGGGCGCGCGTGAGTCGTTGGCGCTGACGTTTCCGCGATTCCACCTTGATCGATCGACAGATCCACAATCGCGGCGCCGGGACGCATCCGCGCAACCATCTTCGCGCTGAGCAGCCGCGGCGCGCGCGCTCCCGGGACCAGCACGGCGCCGATCACCAGGTCGCAGGCGGTGACTTCCTCTTCGAGCGTCGCGCGATTCGACATGACGGTGGTCACGCGGCCGCCGAGCAGGTCGCCGAGATAGCGCAGGCGCGTCGGATTGATATCCATGATCGTCACTTCGGCGCCGACGCCCGCCGCGACCCGGCATGCGTTGAGGCCCGAGATTCCGCCGCCGAGGACAACTACCTTTCCCGGCCGCACGCCCGACGCTCCGCTGAGCAGCACGCCGCGGCCGCCGCTGCGCGCCTGCAAACACCATGAGCCGGCCTGGATCGCGAGGCGTCCCGCGACCTCGCTCATCGGCGCGAGCAGCGGCAGGCTCAAGTCGTCGAGCTGAATCGTTTCGTAGCCGACCGCTGTGACACTGCGGCGAATCAGCTCGCACGCGAGCCGCGGGTCGGCGGCGAGATGCAAATAGGTAAACAAGATCTGCCCGGGACGCATTAGCGGATATTCCGGCGGCTGCGGCTCCTTGACCTTCAGGATCATATCGGCGCGCAGCCATACGCCCGCCGCGCCCGCGACGATCGACGCGCCCGCGTTGCGATAGTCGCGGTCGGCAAATCCGCTGCCGACTCCTGCTCCCGCCTGGACCATCACGCGATGACCGTGCGTGCGCAGCGCGGCCACGCCGGCCGGTGTCAGCGAAACGCGCTGCTCGTCGGATTTGATTTCAGTGGGGATTCCGACATTCATGCAAACAGGTCCTCCGTGTGCGCCCGACCGCTAACGCCATCGACGCTCGACAGTCAAGAGTAACGCGCGTGATCGATGCTCGCGATGGTTCGAATTGGAACTTGACAAAACTCGCGCCGCTGCGCTTCATGACATTGGATGTGATCGCGATCGGCCTTGCGCGAAACGGACCTAAAAATGCGCACCCGCGCGCGACCTACGGAGGAGTCATGGAGATCCCGCAGGGGCTTAAATATTCGAAAGAGCATGAATGGGTCGCGACCGAAGACAGCGTCGCGACTATTGGAATCACCGATCACGCGCAAGACCAGTTGGGCGAGATCGTGTACATCGAACTACCGGCGGTCGGCGACAAGGTGAGCAAGGACGATCCGTTCGGGGTGGTCGAGTCGGTCAAAGCGGTTTCGGACATTTACGCGCCGGTTACCGGAACCGTAATCGAGATCAACGAGGATCTGCCCGAGAGCCCGGAAACCGTCAACGAAGATCCGTACGGCGACGGATGGCTGATCAAGGTGAAGATCACGGACATGAGCGATCTCGAAGACCTGATGGACGCGGAGGAATACACCGAACTGCTCGCGCGCGAGAAGGAATAGAGCGCGGTGATTCAGGCCGGCGGCTCGGCACTCGCGCCGGCTTCGGCTTGCGATACGGAGATTCTAATCTTGCCGGCGCCGGTGGGAGGATCGATGAACACCATCAGGAAAGGAACCGACGCCGCCGGTTCCATCGCGAACGCTTTCTGCGGGCTCAACCCCTGAGAAAATTCGATTTCGCGCGGCGTCATCTCACTGAGCATCTGGACCGAGAGCTCGTTGCCCAGGTAGACGCTCTGGCTGGCGAGCGGACGCGCACTGTCGCCAATCAGATCCGCGTTAATCCCGACCAGGTGCAACGGACGGTCCCCGACGTTCTGCGCGTTGCCGGTAATCACCAGCGCAACGTGGCCGCCCTTGAGCGTGTAATATTCCGAGCGCACGTCATGCAGCGTCACCAGCATCGCGGGGACAATCGGACGCGCGAAGTAAGCGCCGATTCGTGGAGCGCCGCCGAGAATCCGTGCACTCGCGACGGGCTCGTCACAGATGAGCGCGCTCGCCGCGAGGAAAGCGATCGCGACAAAGAAAAACGTCGCGAGGAACACTCCCGACGCGTGAGTCGCTCCGGGCGATGGCGCATCGGCAGTATCGTCGGCCTTGCCCATTTGGAATGCGGTGGACTTCGCCTCGGCCGGAGGCTGTGCGAAGCGAGGCAATTCCGCTTCCAGAGGAGCGGCCATGCGACGCACCGGAATCGGCGCTGGGCGCGTCGGCGGCTGGGGCTCCGGCGTCATCGTCGGCGGCTGGCGAATCGGCGCGGATGCAAACTCGTCGTCGGGCAGGTCGCCTACCTGCCAGCCAGCGTCGTGCGGATCGGGACGCTCGAGTTCATCCTCGTCCGGGGCGTGGCCGGATCCAATTCGATCGTCGCTAAAATCGAATCTAAGATTTTCTCCGGTATCGGCTTTCTGATCGCGGTCGCCAAAGGTGCGATTGAGCGGGTCGTCTGGTTCTGGTTCCGGTTCCTGAGCGACTTTCTCGACGCGATTTTTCGGCGGGTCGGGGGGAGCGGGCGGAGCCGCGGCCGGCTTCGGTTCCACCGGTTCGCGCGGTTTTTCCGCGGGCGCTCTCTGCGGGCGCGCCTCCGCACGTTTGACCACGTCGCTTTCGACTGGGGACTTGAGCGGGCTCGGACGCGGTCGCGCGGGGCGAAGCGTGCGCGGCGCTTGCGCTTCGTTCTCGACCGCTGGCGGTGCTGGAGCCGGTTTGCGCACCTTTGCGGGGACGGGGTCCGCATTGAAAACGTGCCCGCATCGCGAGCATTTGAAGGTCGGAGTATCGTCGGGCAGGACCCGCTCATCGATTCGATAACGGGTATGGCAACTGGTGCATTGAATCTCGATCATTCCACCGCCTCGCCTCTTGCGCGGCAAATTATCACACGGCAAGGGAGCGCGCATCTTTTGCGGTCGTCGCGGCCAAGCGTCGTGCGATGCGGATAGCGCTGCTGAGTCGGCGTTTCGATAGCGCGGGCGGCGGCACCGAGCGCGATTTGATCGTGACGGCGCAAAGCCTGCGCGCAGCCGGACATCAGGTGACGATTTTCGCCGATGAGATCCGCGGATCTACCGGCGACTGGAAGGTCCGTCGGGCGGGCGCCGGTCCGCGGCTGGGACGCACGCTGTCGCTGCTCCGATTCGCATGGACCGCTGCTCCCGCGGCGCGTCGCGCTGGCGCCGAGTTGGTGCTCAGCTTTGCGCGATGCACCGGCGCGGACGTGATGCGATCGGGCGGCGGCGCTCACGCCAGTTACCTCCGCGCGGCGCGAAAATGGCGCGGCGCGTTCGGCGCGGCTGCGATGCGAATAAGCCCGTATCATCGGGTGCAGATGCTGGTCGAACGGCAGGGCTTCCGCAGTCCCGGCCTGAAGCGCGTGATCGCGGTATCGAATTTCGTTCGCGACGATCTGATTCGGGAGTTCAATCTCGCGCCGGAAAAAGTGGTAACGATTTACAACGGTGTCGAGCTCGACCGCTTCCGCCCGGCCGTCGATTCCTCCGCGCGCGCGTCTATCCGTCAGAAATTTATCGTGCCAGCGAGTGCTCGCGTGGTCGCTTTCGTCGGCAACGGATTCGCGCGCAAGGGCCTGGGATTTCTCATCGAGGCGTGGCCGCTGGTCGCGGGCGGCGCGTTTCTGCTGGTGGCCGGCGCCGATCGACAGACCGACAAATTCATGCGCCGCGCTCACGCCCTCAACGTCGGCGGACGCATAGTCTTCACCGGTCCGCAGCCGAACGTCGAGACGATTTTCCATGCGGCCGACGCGTTCGCGATGCCGTCGCTATTCGAGCCGTTCGGCAACGTCGTGATGGAAGCGATGGCCTGCGGATTGCCCGCGATGACCAGCGCGTTCTCAGGTGTCGCGGAGGTCATTCCGACTTCGATGCGTGGGTTTCGAGTCGAGAATCCCGACGACGTGGGCGAGGTTGCGCTTCGATTGGGCGCCCTGTTCGACGCGCCCGCCACTGTAGCCATCGACGCGCGCGCGACGGCCGAGCAATTCACCTGGGCGCGCTACGCTAAAGAATTGAACGCGCTGATCGAATCGATCGTTTGACATTCAAGACGGGCAGGCAGGGACTAGGGGAGGATGAACTTTCAGCGGCCGAGGCCGTCGAACATTCCGCGCGCTACTGCGAGGCGACGCTCCTCGCGCGCGATTCGCGGGAGACCAGCGCGCGTCAACTGTGCGACGCGCAGGCGCACCATCGCGATCGCGTTCTTTAGAATCACGTCCGCGGCGGAATGCTTCTCATGCAGCATCCGGCATCGGCCACGCTCGCGCGCGATCGTGATGAATCGTTCGCGATTCGCGCGTGACGGATCGACTTCGTGATAGACGAGCGCCTTGGGCGCGTATCCGATTCGAAATCCTGCGCGCCGCAGCCGCTGTGACATCTCGGTTTCCTCTTCGTGCCCGGCCGCGCCCGGACCGAGGCGCTCATCGAAGGGCCCGACTTGGCGGAGCGCATCGGCACGAAAGGCCATATTCGCACCGAGCACGCCGCGCACCTCGAGCACTTCGTCGCCGTGGTCGACAATCGGTAAATCCATGTACGGCGCCAGCTGCCCGACTTTTTTTTCCGGATCTTCGTCGGGAAGGATTCGCCCCTTCATCGCGGCGAACTCGCGATGCGTGTCGAAAAACTGCTCGACCGCCGCCAGATAGCTGCGCGCGACGACCAGATCGTCATCCAGAAAAACCAGTATCTCCCCCGACGCCTCCGCGATTGCGCGATTCTGAATGCGACACTTGCCCGAGCGCGGTTCGTGCAGATGCCTGAGCGGCGCGCCTTCGAGCGAAAGCTGCATCGGCGTGGGTGTGCCATTTTCGGCGATTATTATTTCCCGCGAGCCGGTCGCGAGTTCGGGCGCGAGGCTCGCGATCAGCCGCCGAATCGAGTCCGGTCGCTTGTGACTCGCAATGATGACGGTCGTCTTCATCGCCCTTCAATTCTAGGTTCCTGGATTTTGCGAAATCGCATGATGATGTTTTCGTCCATCAGCAGGCTCGCGCTGGTCATGAAGCCGAGCAGCTCGCGATTGATTTCATGCTGCGCTGAATCCTTCGCGCCGCGCCCGTAAAGCATCCACGAGAATCCCGCGATCAACGGCCACAAGACCGGCGCCAGGATTCGCGAGCGCACCTTGCGCCGGCTGCGCCCGAGGGCATCCATCCGCAGACCCGCGCCCCACGCGATCCAATGCAGATCGTTGAGACCCATCACGTGCCAATTGCGCCCGTCCGAGACGCGATATTTGTACGCCAGCGGCGCGCGCCGGCCCTTATAGTAGCCACTCAACAGGTAATGTATTCGCGAGCTGACGTTCAGGCGATTGGGCGTGGTGACGATCGCAACCGCGCCGGGACGCATCACGCGCGCGATTTCGCCGAGCATGTGCGGGATGTCGGCGAGATGCTCGATCACTTCGAGCAGCATCACCAGGTCGAAGCTCGCGTCGCGAAATGGGAGGTCGCGGTCTAGATTCACCGCAATCCAGCCGGGCTTGCGCGTGCGATACTCGGTCGAGACGACGCGCCACCCGCGCTCGGCCAGCATGCGGCTCGACAGGCCGTCGCCCGCACTCAAGTCCAGCGCGAGCGACGACAGTTGTGGCAGTGGCGCAAGCGCAATCGCGCCGAGAACCCGCTGGCTCATCGTAGCCGCAAATTGTGGTTCACTGTTTCATCGGCGCCGCGCGCTCGAGCCGGATGCGGAAGCGCGTCTTGAATTGGAATCATCAGCCGGTTAAACCCTATACTCTTGCCCTCGCTCGCGAGAGTGGCGGAATGGCAGACGCGCAAGGCTCAGGACCTTGTGAGCGCAAGCTCGTAGGGGTTCAAGTCCCCTCTCTCGCACCAATTTAGCAGAGCCGGACGCTGCGGCGCGCTCAATATGTCGAAGGTACCGCGCTGGTCGAATCCTTGTTGCCGGTATGTTCCGCGCCGTGGCACTTTGCGACGTCCGCTTCGCTGGCGCTGATGGCAGACGCGATCTCGGCGTCGGAGCGACCCGATTGCTGCTGCAGTTTCACGACGTTGCAGTCAACGTGGTCGGTGGACATCGAGCTGCATCCCGAAATTCCTCCCGCCAGAAGTAACGTTCCAAGCGCGGCCGCAATACCCAGTTTGCGAAAAGCGTCAGCCATGAAATATCCCCTCCGCGGTCGAATACACCCCGTCCCCAATGCGAGCATGCGCACGATATTATTATGCGGCTCAATTTTACAAGCTGAGGAACTACGCACCAGGCGGCGCGCTTGAGAGGTGAACGGCGGGACAATATGATTTGAGCGAGGGCGCCCGGCGCCCTTTTTTCGACGGAGCGATACTGGTGGATTTGCCCAAAACATTCGATTCCAAGTCCGCTGAGGAACGATGGTTTCAGCTGTGGATCGACCTCGGCTACTTCACGGCCGATCCCGCGCGTCCGGGCAAAGTCTTCTCGGTCGTTATTCCGCCGCCCAACGTCACTGGCCAGCTCCATCTCGGGCACGCGCTCAACGTCTCGCTGCAGGACATCATCGTCCGCACGCGCCGGATGCAGGGTTACAACACGCTGTGGCTGCCCGGCACCGATCACGCCGGCATCGCGACGCAGAACGCGGTCGAAAAGGATCTCGCGAAAGAAGGCAAGGACCGGCATCAGCTTGGCCGCGAGGTCTTCGTCGATCGCGTCTGGCAATGGCGCGAGACTTACGGCGACCGAATCATGAATCAGTTGCGCCGGCTCGGCGCGTCATGCGACTGGAGCCGCGAGCGCTTCACCCTGGACGCGGGTCTCTCGCAGGCCGTGACGAAAGTCTTCGTCGATCTCTACAACAAGAAACTTATCTACCGCGCGATGCGGCTGATCAACTGGTGCCCGCGATGCGAAACGGCGCTGTCCGATCTGGAAGTCGAGCACAACGACGTCAAGGGCAGCCTCTGGTACATCCGCTACCCGCTCGCCGACGGTAGCGGCGCGATCACGATCGCGACAACGCGTCCCGAGACGATGCTCGGTGATACCGCAGTTGCGGTGAATCCAGACGACGAGCGCTACAAGTCGTACGTCGGCAAGATGCTTCGCCTGCCGCTGGTCGGGCGCGAAATAAAAATTATCGCTGACGCGGCGATCGATCGCGAATTCGGCACCGGCGCGCTGAAAGTGACGCCCGCGCACGATCCTGTGGACTTCGACCTGGGCAAGCGTCACGGCCTCGAGCAAATCTCGATCTTCGATAACACGGCTCACATCAACGAAAACGGCGGCCCGTATCGCGGGATGTCGCGCGAGGACGCACGCAAGCAAATCGTCAAGGACCTCGAGCTTGCGGGCCTGCTCGAAAAGATCGAGCCGCATTCGCACACGGTCGGCGTCTGCTCGCGATGCGACACCGTCGTCGAGCCGATGCTCTCCGAGCAGTGGTTCCTGGCGATGCGCGAAATGGCCGATCGCGCGATCGAGGCAGTGAAAGACGGCGACACGACCTTCCACCCGAAGCGATGGGAGAACCTGTTTTTCAACTGGCTCGAGAACATCCACGACTGGTGTATCTCGCGCCAACTGTGGTGGGGTCATCGGATTCCCGCCTTTCGATGCGTGCGATGCGACCATCTGTTCGTCGCCAGTGAGCGGCCGTCGCGATGCCCCGAGTGCGACGGCTCCGACATCGTACAGGACGACGACGTGCTCGACACCTGGTTCAGCTCCGGGCTGTGGCCGATGTCGACGCTCGGATGGCCGGAGGAGACCGCGGATTTCGCGCGCTACTATCCGACCAGCCTGCTGCTCACGGGCTTCGACATAATCTTTTTCTGGGTCGCGCGCATGATGATGTTCGGGCTGGAGTTCACCGGCGAGGTGCCGTTCAAGGACGTGTACATCACGCCGCTGGTGCGCGACGCGCAGGGCAAGAAGATGAGCAAGACGAAGGGCAACGTGGTTGACCCGCTCGACTTGATGAATCAGTACGGCGCCGACGCCGTCCGTTTCACGCTGGCGCAGTTGGCCGCGCAGGGCCGCGACGTAATCCTGTCGCATGACCGCTTCGCCGCATCGCGCGCCTTCGCCAACAAAATCTGGAACGCCGCGCGCTTCGTGATGATGAATCTCGAGGACGCGCCGCAGCCTCTGCCGACAGTGGAAATCGCCAAGCTGGGACTGGCCGAGCGATGGATCCTGTCGCGCCTTGACGACACGATCCGCGAAGTCAGCGGCTCGATCGACGCCTACGAATTCAACGTCGCCGCGATGAAGCTTTACCAGTTCATCTGGCACGAATTCTGTGACTGGTACATCGAGCTGTCGAAGGAAGCGCTGAAGGCCGGCGGCGAGCGTCAGGCGGGCGCGCGATGGGTGTTGATCAACGTCTTCGACAAGATGCTGCGCCTTCTGCATCCGTTCATGCCGTTCGTGTCCGAAGAAATCTGGCAAGTGATTCGCCCATATCTGGATGAGCCGAATCTCGCGGCACATCTACCGATCGCGAAGTATCCTGAGGCGTCGGCGCAGAATCCGCTGTCGGCAGAGGAAGAAGTCGCGATGAATCATTGCATCGAAGCGACGGAAGCGATCAACTCGCTCCGTTCGCTGCTCGGGTGGCATCCGGGCCAGCGCGTCACCGCAGTGGTGAAGGCGGTAGATACAAAAGAGCTGGAGACCTGGCGGCCCTATGCTATGACGCTGGCGAAGCTCGATGCGCTGAATGTCGATGCGTCTGGAGACCGCGCAGTGTTCTCGCATCTTGGTTGGGCGGATGTCGGTGTCGATGCGCCCGAAGGGTTCGATTTTGAAGTCGCGCGCCAGAAAGTGAAGAAGCAGTTGGACGAGGTCGAGAAGCACCTCGCTCAGCACGAAGCGCGCTTGAACGACGCGCGCTTCATGGCCAAAGCCGACCCCGAGACGCGCGCGGAAGTAGCGCAGCGATTCGAAGAATTGCAGGCCCAGCGAAAGTTGCTAACCGAGCAACTGCGCCAACTCGAAGAGCGCGCGCGGAAGAAGAAGCTGGTAACCGCATGACGGCGCCGAGCTGATGGAACTGTTCAAGCAATTTGATCCCACCGACCTTATCAAGCGCGCGCTTGCTGAGGATTTGGGGCAGGGCGATATCACCACGGCTGCGACTGTTGCGTCGGGGGCGACCGGCCATGCGCGCATCACGGTTAAGGAACCGCGGATGATTCTTGCCGGCGGCATCCTCATCGAGCCTGTTATGCGGCAGGCGGGGGCACAGCCGCGAATCGTTACGCTCGCGCGCGAGGGGGCCGAGCTCAAAGCTGGCGATGTCCTCGCCCAGATCCAGGGCGGGCTCGCGGGTTTGCTGATTGGTGAGCGCACGGCGCTTAACTTCGTGCAATTGCTTTCAGGGATCGCAACCACTACGCGAGCTTTCGTCGACGCGGTCGCGGGGACTCATGCGAGAATCATCGACACGCGCAAGACCCATCCCGGTTTGCGCGTCGTCGAGAAGTACGCTGTCCGCGCCGGCGGCGGGCATAACCATCGCCTGGGCCTCGATAGCGGCGTGCTGATCAAGGAGAACCATATCGCGGCGGCGGGGACGGTGACGAAAGCGATCGAAGGTGCTCGCCGCGTCGCGCCGCACACGTTGAAAGTCGAAATCGAATGCGAGACGCTGGCGCAAGTTGAAGAAGCACTTAAAGCCGGCGCCGAGGCGATCCTGCTCGACAACATGACGCTCGACAATGTCCGCCGGGCCCGTGCACTGGCCGGACCGAAAGTTCAGCTTGAAGTCTCGGGCGGCGTGACACTCGAGACGGTTCGCGCAATCGCGGAGGCTGGCGCCGACCTGATTTCCGTCGGCGCGCTGACGCATTCGGCGCGATTCCTCGATATAAGCATGAGAATTGACGCGGTCTGATTGGCGGGCGCCGTGCGCGCCCGACGTTTTTCGAAGTTAAAGTGATGCCTCAGAATCCATATCTTAGCATCGAACGAGGCGCGCCGGGCCGGATCGGCTGGCGAATCCATTATTTCGACGAGATAGACTCCACCCAGGAAGCTGCGCGCGAGCTGGCCGCGAGCGGCGCCGATCAAGGAACCTTGGTCATTGCCGAGCGCCAGACCGCGGGCCGGGGCAGGATGGGCCGCACGTGGCATTCGCCGTCCGGCGTCAATCTCTACACTACGATAATTCTGCGACCGCCGATTCCGCTCGCCGACGTCCCGCGCACGAGCCTCGTCGCTGGACTCGCTGCGGCCGAGGCGCTCGAGCGCGAGGCCCCCGGGATCGTCGCACTCAAATGGCCCAACGACGTGTGGCTCCGCGGACGCAAGGCCGGCGGCATTATCGCCGAGGCTGTCACCGACGCGCGCCAGAATCTCGACTGCGTCCTGCTCGGCATCGGCATCAACATCAATCTAGCCGCCGAAGACATCCCACCCGACCTGCGCGACAAGGCGACCTCGATGCGTATCGCGACCGGGCACGCATGCGACCGGATTGCGATCGCCGATTCGCTTTTTAATCTGCTCGACTCTCGCTATATGGAAACTCTGACGCGCGGCTTCGATGCGGTCCGTCCGGCGTGGGAACGCTTCTCGGCGCTGACCGGCCGGCGCATCGCAATCGTGGACGGTGATCGGCGTCAATCGGGGGTCGTGAAAGGGATCGACGCGACCGGTGCGCTGCTGCTAGACATCGGAGACCGCGTCGAGCGAATTGTCGCGGGTGAGGTGAGCGTGGAGGGGGCGTACGAGTAGGCTTATGTGACGAACGCGAAATAACTGCATCGTTCGGGGCGCGGCGCTCTGAATTCGGCGCTGGTCCCGGCGGGCAAGCTGAGAGGTGAACTCCATGGCTGTGGAGGAAATCGGAAGGCTTCGGACAATCGCAATCGTGGGCCAGGGCGGGACCGGCAAGACGCAGGCTGCCGACGCGATGCTCTTCACGGCGGGCGCTGCGCCACGGCTCGGACGGCCCGATGACGGATCGGCCGCGATGGACTTCGAGCCCGAAGAAACCAAGCATCACATTTCGATCAGCTCCGCGTTCAATCATCTCAACTGGAAAAAGACCGAAGTAATTTTCGCCGATACTCCCGGCTACACCGCCTTCCTGCCCGAGACGCTGACGACACTCCGCGGAGTGGACGGCGTAGTGATGCTGATAAGTCCCGGCGCGGACACAAAAGTCGAATCGGAAAAAATCTGGGCCGCGACCGAGGACCTCAAGCTGCCGCGAATCGCGTTCGTGTCGCGGCTCGATCGCGAGCGCGCCAGCTTCGACGCCGCGATGAAGGATCTCGAGAAGGTGCTCGGCGCGCGGGCGGTCGCGCTGACGATCCCGATCGGCGAGGAACTCAGCTTCAAGGGCGTCGTCGACGTGCTCGCGATGAAGGCGCTGACCTACGCCGATACCAGCGGCAAATTCAAGGAAGAGGAATTGTCCGCTGACCTGAAAACCCAGGCGGAAGCGGCGCACACCGCGTTGTTGGAGGCGGTCGCCGAGACCGATGACGCGCTGCTCGAAAAATATCTCGAGCAGGGCGCGCTCGACGACGCCGAGGTTCGCGCCGCGCTGCATGCGGCGGTCGTCGAGCGCAAGATCACGCCGGTGTTCTGCGGCTCCGGCGCGAAGAATATCGGTATCGCGCCGCTGCTCGACGCGGTCACGACCTTCCTGCCCGCGCCCAACGAGCGTCCGCCGGTGGAATGCCAGAATCCCACGACCGGCGAGAGTGTCAGCCGTCCCGCCGATCCAGCCGCGCCGTTCGCCGCGATGGTGTTCAAGACGATTATCGATCCGTTCGCGGGCAAGCTCTCGATCTTCCGCATCATTTCAGGCCACGCTCAGACCGATGGGGCTGTGTACAACTCGACGCGCGAAACGCGGGAGCGCTTCGGCCAGTTGCTGCGGCTCGAGGGCAAGAAGCAGTCGCCGATCGCAAGCGCGATCGCCGGCGAAATCGTCGCCGTCGCCAAGCTGAAGGACACCACTACCGGCGACACGCTATGCGACGAGAAGGCGCCGGTGCTCGTGATGCCTCCGCTGACGCGTCCGAATGGCGTCATCTCTTTCGCGATTCGTCCCAAGACCAAGGGCGACGAGGAGAAGTCGTCGGCCGCGCTGCAGAAGCTGATCGAGGAGGATCTCGCGCTCGAGATGCATCGCGACCCGCAGACTCACGACATCATCCTGTCGGGCACCGGCCAGATGCATATCGAGATCACGGTCGAGAAGCTGCGCCGCAAATTCAACGTCGACGTCGAGCTGCAAGCGCCCAAGGTTCCCTACAAGGAAACGATCAAGGGGCGTGCCGAGGCGCAAGGAAAGTACAAGCGGCAATCGGGTGGCCGCGGGCAATACGGCGATTGTTGGCTGAAGATTGAGCCGATGCCGCGCGGCAAGGGCTTCGAGTTCGTCGACAACATCGTCGGCGGCGTCATCCCGCGCAACTTCATTCCGTCGGTGGAAAAGGGCGTGCGCAACACACTGCCCGACGGATTCCTGGCCGGCTATCCGATGGTGGACGTGCGCGTGACCGTGTTCGACGGCAGTTATCACGACGTCGATTCGTCGGACATGGCGTTTCAGATTGCGGCCTCGATGGGTTTCAAGGCGTGCCTGGAAAAAGCCCGGCCGATCATCCTCGAACCAGTCGTCGCGATCGAAGTCGCGTGTCCCGACGAATGCATGGGCGACGTGATTGGCGATCTGAACTCGCGGCGCGGCAAAGTTCTCGGCATGGACAGCAAGGGCAACGGCCAGGTGATCAAGGCGCAAGTGCCGATGTCGGAAGTGCTGAAGTACGCGCCGGACCTGCGCTCGATCACGTCGGGCCGCGGCTCGTTCGAGCAGCACTTCTCGCACTACGAGGAGGCTCCCGCGCCGGTCGCTGATAAGATAATCAAGGAGACGCTTGCGGCGCGCGAGGCCGCCGGCGCCAAATCGCACGCCCACGCGCACGCGTAAGCGCGGACGCAGGGCAGGGCGGCCTTGTATTGCCAAGACAGCCAGTCTTGTACAATCGGGCCTGAGTCAGCACTGCGATGGCGCCGATAGGAAAAAGCCTGGTCTTCGCCGGTATCGCGATCGCGGTCGTGGGACTGATGCTCTGGGGATTCTCGTCGGTGCCGTATGTAGGCAAGCTGCCCGGCGATATCTATGTGCGTCGCGGCAATTTCACCTTCTATTTTCCGATCGTCACCTGCATTCTTCTCAGCATCATCGCGACCATACTGCTCTCGCTGACGAGGCGTTGACGAATTGGCAGAGGAAAAATCCGTAAGCCCGAATCGGCTCGCCGAGCGCAAGCGGCGCCGCCGCGAGCAAAAGTCCGTAAGCCCGCATCGGCTTGCCGAGCGAAAGCGGCGCCGTCGCGAGTTGATCGCCGTCGGCGTGGCCGGCGCGACCCTGGTCGCGTTCGTATTCGCGCAGACCGAGTTGCCGCCGCTCACGCGTCACACCTCGCTGGTCTCCAATCTCGCCGTCATCTCGCTGTTCAACCTGAGTTTCCTGCTGCTCGGCCTGATGCTCTTTCTGGTTGGACGGAATCTCGCCAAGGTCATCTTCGAGCGCCGCCGCGGACTCATCGGCTCGAAATTCCAGGTGCGGCTGGTCTCGGGATTCATCGCGGTCGCGCTGATTCCGAGCGCGTTCCTGCTTTACGTGTCGGGCGTGTTCCTCCACGCCGACATCAACAGCTGGTTCAATCCCGAGTACGAACAGATCCTCAATGACTCGCTCGAGATCGCGAAGACTTACTATCTGAACTCGGCCAACAACGCGTCGCACTTCGCGCGCGTGCTGGCCGAGCAGATCTCGGCGCAGGGCCTGCTCGCGCCGGATAAGCGCGACCAGCTCAAAGCGTTCATCAACAAGCAGCAGCAGGAGTACAACCTCGGCACCATCGAGGTGTTCTCCGCCGACCGCAAACTGCTGCTCATCGACATCAGTCCCAAGACGCCCACTGGCATCGGCGCGTCGCCCG
>Ga0209420_1000442_pt1 | contig 22391 bp, 23 predicted proteins | sample BlaSpr_A8_OM1_O1_FD_187972 | JGI IMG/M metagenome (GOLD analysis project Ga0209420, IMG submission 187972) | Forest soil microbial communities from Thunder Bay, Ontario, Canada - Black Spruce, Ontario site 2_A8_OM1_O1 (SPAdes) (version 2) | ecosystem: Environmental > Terrestrial > Soil > Boreal...
CGGAGAGGAGGGCTTCGGTTGGGCGGAAGAAGATGGGGGTGCAGCGGAAGACGGCGGGGCGGCGGACGGACTTGTGGCCGGGTTAGCCTCGGCGTTGTGAGGTTTGAAGTCGGTGGAGCGAATCACCAGGCGCACGGGCACTTCCTGATCGTCCGAAGTTTTGATGACGTCATCGGAGCTCGTGTAAGTTGGCAGCCAGTATTTCCCCTGGAAATTCTCGCGGTAGGTTTCGAACATGGTAAAAGGCAGGGCGGTTCCGTTGCCGGAAAGTTCGCTGACGAGCTTGCCGTAGGATTTGACGATAGCGAAATCCTGATCGTCCACCCAGACCACGCCTTCGAAAAAACGCCGTTTGCGACTCAACATTTTCGGCTTGACTTGAAAAATATAAGTGGTGAGCTGGTCGAGTTTTTCTTGCCCGACATATTTGAAATTGTAATTTGCGATTTCCTGCGAAGTGAGAAGGAAAAGAGGCAAGCTGGAAATCGTGCGGACGTCTTCCAGCGTGTACATTTCCGCTTTCAGATTGGATTCCGGTTGCTTCTCCACGCGCATGTAGCGCTGGCCATCGGGTCGCGTGTAAACCTCGCCGGTCACGCTGAATTTTCCGCCGGGGTCGGAGAGTTCGTCAATGCGAATGGTTTGGGTGTAGTCGTAAGTGTCAAACTTTTGCTTCATCACGTCTTCATTGGCCGCAAATTTCTGAATGATTACTTCTTCGGGAATGGGCGGAGGGCCGGGATGCGGTTCGGTGGGGATGCGCTTCACTTCGTATTTCGGCGGAGGCGCCATGGGGCCGGTGCTGTCTTGCGCGGAGGCGTTGGTGCCAAGCGCCAGTAGCGAGAGAAGAACGAATGGGAAAAGTACTTTCACTTTTGATTCTTCTGAACCTTAGATGCGGCCTGGGTTCCTCAGGTTGAGCTGCTGCGTAAGAAAGCTGCATCCGCTCGAAGATATCACAGTGTGACCGGCGAAAGCCGTGCGGGCCGTCGAAACCGCGATCATTATTTTTTCAAGCGAGGCCTAGCTGCGCGTCTGATAAAATCACACGCTTGTAAAATGTCAGACAACCCCGTTCAGGAAGGTAACGAAACGCTCCAGGCCAAACTGTATCGCGTCAGCGGAACCGTACAGGGGGTGGGGTTTCGTTTCTTTGTGAGCCGCGTGGCCCGGCAGATAGGGATCGAGGGCTACGCCAAGAATTTGCGCGACGGCCGTGTGGAAGTTTACGCCATCGGCACACCGGCAAAGCTTGCTGCGCTGCGCAAGGAACTTCAACGCGGGCCCCGTTCGGCCGTGGTCTCCGACGTGGCTGAACAAGACGCGGCGATTCAGCCCAAATTCGAGCACGGCTTTTCGATTGAACGCGATTCTTATGAGGTTTGATAGCATTTAAAGGGGGGACGATGGAAGAACTGAAGAAACTGATTCGCGAAATTCCGGATTATCCCAAGCCGGGAATTTTGTTTTACGACATTACTACGCTGCTGAAAGACCCGAAGGGATTTCATTCCATGGTGCACAATCTGTGCGCTCATTACGACGGGCGAAAAGTGGATGTTGTGGCCGGAATCGAGGCCCGGGGGTTTATTTTTGGTCCGGCGCTGGCGTACCGGCTTGGCGCGGGATTCGTTCCGATACGCAAACCGAAAAAATTGCCGTCCAAGTGCGCCTCGGTGACCTATCAACTCGAATATGGCACGGATCAACTCGACATTCACGAGGATGCGGTAAAACCTGGCCAGCGCGTACTGGTGTGCGATGACTTGCTTGCAACAGGTGGAACGGCGGCGGCCGCGGTGAAGCTGATACGGCAACTCGGTGGAGAAGTGCTGGGCGCGGCCTTCGCGGTGGAGTTAAGTTTTCTGAATGGGCAGGCAAAGCTGCCGGGGATCGACGTTTTTTCGCTTTTGAAATACGACAAGTAAAGGCGACGGCGGATTTGTTCCATGCAGAAGGCAACCAAGCGCGCCTTCCTCTTCCTATTTTGTCTTTTCAGGTTTTTTGGCGTTGCGTTGGCGGACTACTTCGAAGAGGACTACGCCCGCGGTGACGGAAACGTTGAGGGAGCGGACCGGGCCGCTAGTGGGAATCGAAACCAGGAAATCGCAACGTTTGCGCGTTAGCTCGTGCAGTCCTTCTCCTTCGCCGCCGAGAACAATTCCGACTTGGCCTGAAAAGTCTGCGTCGGTGTATTTTTTTTCGGCGCGCTCGTCCAGCCCAATTACCCAGTAGCCGGCCTCTTTCATTTCTTCCATAGCTCGAACCAGATTTTTCACGCGGGCCACGGGCAAATGAGCGAGGGCGCCAGCGGAGGCGCGTTCAACCGTATCGGTCAAGCCGGCGGCACGCCGTTCTGGAATAACTACGCCGTTGGCCCCCGCTGCTAATGCTGTGCGAACAATCGCGCCGAGGTTGTGTGGGTCTTCAATTCCGTCGAGCAGGACGAGAAGTCCTTGAGCAGTTTTGGCTGCGAGCAAGTCTTCCAGCTCGAGCGCGGGTTTCGCGGCGGCGAGCGCGGCGATACCTTGGTGTTCACGCGTGCCGGTGAGGCGATCGAGCTGCACGCGGTCTTCAAATCGTACGGGCACGCTTTTCGAGCGGGCCAGCTGAACGACAGCTTCTACACGGTCGCCGTGGCGGCCGCGAGCGATCACGATGCGGTCGAACGCGCGTCCTGCGGCGAGCGCTTCTTCTACGGCGTGGAATCCGGTTAGCCAATTCATAGCTGGTGGCAGGTTTGTGCCACGGGTGATTCTAAACCAGGAGCAGATTCCTCCCTAGGTGGCCCGACATTCGTCCGAACCACGGACCAATGAAAGACTCTCGGACACTTCGCTCGGAACGACAAATCGAGCTTAGGTCTGAATTTTCGCTGCTGTACGGCGGCCTGTGAATCGTTGTTGTCCTCGCCGCGGTAGGTCAGATTCGAATACCAAGGCGGGTTCCTCTCTGCCTGTCGAGCCCTCCGCTTTGCGGAGGGAAGCTGAACCGGGATACTCCGGGCGGAATGATAAATTGGGCGCCAGGTCAGCCCTCCAGGGTGGCGATGGTATGGGCGGCGATGGCTTCGCCGCGACCGATTTCGCCTGTGCCTTCGTTGGTTTTGGCCTTCAGATTAATTTGTTCCGGCGAGATTCCGAGCGATTTCGCGAGTGCTGCGCGCATGGCCGGGAAATGCGGACCCAGTTTGGGCCGTTCGCAGATAACCACGGCATCGAGATGTGCGATGCGCAGACGCTTTTCGTCCAGCAGCTTTCTGGTGTGTTCGAGGAATAACAGGCTGGACGTGCCTTTCCATTTCAGATCGCTGTCTGGAAAATGCGTGCCGATATCACCGAGGCCGGCGGCTCCCAGCAGTGCGTCGCAGAGAGCGTGCGCCAGTACGTCACCATCGGAATGTCCAACGGAACCTTTGTCAAATGGGACGTCGACGCCGCCAATCATCAGCTTGCGGCCTTCTGCTAAGCGGTGCAAATCGTAACCGATTCCGGAGCGTACGCTCACGATATGATCCTTTGCCGCGACTTTCGCCCCCCAGCAATCCCACAAACAAACAAAAACAAAACCACAACTAAACGGAGAGCAATGTAATTGAGTAGCCAATTCATTCTGTCATCTTGACCCGCGATATTCATTCTCACGAAAAAGTCTGCAAAGGTGTTCATTTCCGCCAATCCCAGAGCCAAAAACACCATCAGCGACCAAAAGAAAATCACGCGAACTTTATCCCCCCTGGTCACGGCCGTCCTCGGCGGCGCTCCTGTTCTAGGTAGAAGCGGGCGAGGTCCATGTCGGCGGGGCGCGTGATTTTAAGGTTGCGCTCGGATCCCAGAACGACGAAGACATCGTGGCCGAAGCGTTCAACCAGCGAGGCTTCGTCTGAGGCGATAACCCCATCTTGTTGCGCCTTGCGAAATGCGTCGCGCAACAGGGGGTATGAAAATGCTTGCGGAGTCTGCGCCAGAACGATTCGTTCGCGTGGAATCGTGGAGGTAATCAGCGCGACGTCTTGGGGAAGGCTGGCGCGTTTTACTTCTTTCACCGTATCAATTGCCGGGATGCCAAGGATTGCCGCGCCGCGGAAACGTGCTTCGGCGATTACGCGGTCGATTTGCTCGGCGGTAACGAACGGGCGGACAGCATCGTGCACCAGAACTATTTCCGTGGCGGGATCCACTTGCGCTAACGCATTCGCCACGGAGTGCTGGCGCGTGTCGCCCCCATGAACTACGCGCGCGGGGCGGCCGAGCGCGGCTTTGGCAACTTTATCCTGCAAGGAAACGATGTCGTCGGCACGCGTGGCGATAAAAAAGTCGGTGATGTCGCTGCATGCGGCGAGCCGGCGCAGCGCAAAAATGATCAGGGGCATGCCGTCCAGTTCGAGAAACTGCTTTGGCATTTCGGCGCCCATGCGGGTACCGAGCCCGGCAGCGGGAATAATGGCAGCAATCCGGCTCATCGAAGGGTCAACAGTCTATCGCAATTGCGCACAGAGGTGGGGAAATCGCTTGCGGGTCAGTTTGCCCTGTGACCCGACTTGCTGGAAGTTACTAAAAAGCAGGGCACTCGATCACAGACTGGTATTGCAATAATCTTTGGAATGTCGAGTGTTCAGATAGACTCGAAGAGCATCGCGCTTTTGCCGCCGTGTTTAGCCTCGTACATTAATTTGTCCGCGCGTTCGAGCATCGCTTCGAGCGACTCCAGCGGGGCCGGAAACGTGACCACGCCAAAACTGAACCCGATCGGCCAATCTTTGGAGCTGCGGAGTCTTTGCAACACTGCCTCAAGCTTTTTCATGATGATCAGCGCGGCTTCCTCGTCCGTTTCAGGCAACAAGATTGCGAATTCATCTCCACCTAGACGCGCCACACAATCGGTTGCGCGCAAATTTGTGCGTAAACTCGCGGCAACAGCGATCAAGACCTCGTCGCCAGTCTGATGTCCCCGTCCATCGTTCACTTTCTTGAAGTCATCCAAGTCCATATACACCAGGGTTATCGGCCGTTTATACCGTTGTGAGCGTTTGCACTCCATAGCAAATAATTCCTCAAACGCCCTGCGGTTGGCCAGGCCCGTCAGATAGTCGGAGCGCGAAAGGGATTTCTCGTTCTCAAGAGCCAGAGCCAGTCGCCGTTTATGCTCTTGGAGTTCGGCTTGCGCTTTCGCGCGGTATTTCAAATCGCTCTGCACGGTAAAGGAAAGTATTAACAAAAGAACCATCTGGCTGACCAAGGCGGTAGTAAACGAAAGCTCTGTTCGAACTACGCTGGCATCATAGTTGTCCTCGCTCAACGCTTGACGTACACGAACTTTGCGATCGATTTCCGCAGTCAACTTCCGGATCGCGGCCATTTCATTGTTCCCTTCGTCCGAGTTCACGATGGCGAGCGCCGCCTCCAGGCCGGATTCCCTCCGTTTCTGGATCGTTATTTCCAATTCGCTAAATTTCGCCGCTGTGAGACCTTTCAACTCCCCGAGTGATTGCGCGCTGTCCGCATCCTCTCTCGCCAGATCCATTAGTCGGTCGAGTCGCTCGGTTATGCTCGCTTTAGCGGCACTATAGGGAGCGAGATACTTTTCATCCCCAGTTAGCAGAAACCCCCGCTGCCCGGTCTCGGCATCCTCAACCGCGGTCAAATAACTCTGTAGAACATCCACTTCCATTCGTGAATGTGCTACCTGGTCCCGATACAAACGAAATTCCAACGCTCTTTTTCGCAGATACACTCCAAAAAGGGCGATCAAGATCACGGCCAGCAGAAATCCCACGAGGACACGCGTTGACAGAGCTACTTTCACAGATTTCAATCTTAATTCGTTTACTCATGGGAGAGTTGGCGAAACTGCCGTACATGCCGAAAGGCACAACTAGTTCTCAACGATCGTGACCTTTATTCAAGGAACGCGAACGTCTCGGTGCTCTCAGCTGGACCAGCGGCTCCCGCGCAGATCCTTCCAGGGAGCGCCATCTGCGTAGCGCTCAGGATAGAGAGCCTTCGATCGCGGGTCCTCCGCGGTGTCCAGCTGAAGGACCATCCATTTTGGGTATGGAACGCCCGGATCGGACACCTGGTCCAGAATCCGGACATCTTCGTCCGAGAGCTGAAGGTCTGTAGCAGCGATGTTGTCTTCCAGTTGCTCCGCCTTTCGGGCAGCGATGATCACACTGCTGATGGCCGGGCGTCCCAACACCCAGGCGAGCGCCACGCGGGCGGGACTTACGTGATGCCGCGCGGCTACCTGCTTCAGCACTTCCACAACGTGGTAGCCCATCTCTTGGTCGAAGGGCACGAACGCACCGGCCTCTGCGAATCGCGTGCCGGCAGGAGCAGGGTTGGCGCGGCTATACTTGCCGGAGAGGAAGCCGCCGGCGAGCGGGCTCCAAACCAGGATGCCTATGTTGTGATACTCGGCGAACGATTGAAATTCGTATTCGAGACCGCGACCGACCAAGCTGTAATACATCTGCGCGGTCACGAATTTTTCCAGCTCCAAGCGCTCCTGCAACATTACTGCAGTTGCGGCTTGCCACGACATATAATTGGAAAGTCCGATGTAGCGAACTTTCCCGTCGCGCACGAGATCGTCGAGCGTCCGCACCGTCTCTTCCAGTGGCGTGTTGCTGTCCCATCCATGGATTTGGTAAAGATCGATGTAATCGGTCTGTAGGCGGCCGAGACTGTCCTCCACTTCGCGCCTGATGTTGACGCGGGTCGCGCCGCTTCGGTTGAGATTTTCCCCCATGGGTAGCCGCACTTTGGTGGCCAGCACGATTTCTTTCCTCACACCTTTTAAAGCGTTGCCGACCAGGGTCTCGCTTTCTCCAAGGCTGTACACGTCCGCGGTATCGATAAAGTTGATTCCACGGTCCAGGGCTAGCTTCACCATTCGCGTGGTGTCCTCTTGACCAAGGTTGCCCATGTTCATCTTGCCGCCGAACTGCATGGTGCCAAGCGCCAGTTCGCTGACGAGGAGTCCTGTATTACCGAGTTTTCGGAACTTCATGTTCACACTCCTTCCGCTGCACCTCAATTAGGATGGCGAATTTGTCCCCTTCGCTTCAGAAACCGGCGAAAAATTAAGAGCGGCCGGGCTCGGGATACAGCGGGCGGGGCGGACGTTCGCCGCCGACGCGATCGTCCACGGCGCGCGGACCGGGTTGCTGTTCTGGCGGAGATTGCGGCATGGAGGAGATTTGACGCGGAGGAGATTGTTCGCCACGTTCGTCGTAGCGGCCGAAAATCATTTTGCCGGCCGTGGTTTGATGCACCGACGTGACGGTAATGTCGATGGTCTTGTTAATCATTTTGCGCGCGCTATCCACCACGACCATAGTGCCATCGTCAAGATAGGCAACGCCTTGATTGTATTCTTTGCCTTCGCGCAGGATGAAGACACGCATGGTCTCGCCCGGCAACACGACGGGCTTGAGTGCGTTAGCAAGCTGGTTGACGTTGAGAATATCGATGCCTTGCAGGGTGGCAACTTTATTCAGGTTGTAATCGTTGGTGACAATTTTCGCTTCGTAGCGCTTGGCGAGCTCGATGAGCTTCAAATCCACATCCGGCACTTGCGGGAAGTCTTCGTCAACAATCTGGACTTCGAGATGGGCCATTTTCTGAATGCGTTGGAGGACTTCGAGACCGCGACGGCCGCGTTGGCGCTTTAGCGGATCGGCGGAATCGGCGACAAGCTGCAGTTCGTGCAAGACAAATTGAGGAATGATTACCGTGCCGTCCAGAAATTGGGCATCGGCGATATCCGCCACGCGGCCGTCAATGATGACGCTGGTATCTAGCACCTTGAAAGAATGCTTGAGGCTACGTTCGCTACCAAAAAGGCCGCCCAGGGCTTGCAGGTTCAGCATGTCGCCCTTATTAGCGCCAAGGATCAGCCCGGTATAAGCCATGACCAGAAAAGTCGCCAAGCTGAAGAACGAGCGGGTACTTTCGGGCATGGAAGTGTGCGAGAGAACCAAGGTAGTGAAGTAGGCGCCCAAAATTCCGAGAATCGAACCGGCCGCTGCGCCGATCAGGCGGCGCAGGCTGGCGCGGCGGAGCCTAACTTCAAATAAGATGACGGCCAAGGCGAAGAGCAAGCCGGCTGCGGCGCCCGATTCTTTTGAAACACTGAACGGGCGAAAGTGAAAGCCGGCTGCCACGCAAATGGCGGTGAAGATGACCCGGATGCCGAGCATGTCCCAGAAACTGCCAACGCTTTCCTGGCCAGGACGAGGATGGACGCCTGACTTTGAAACAGGATTCTCCGAAGATGGAAGCGCCGGGGGACGGCTTGGTACGTTAGTAGGCCTTTGCATCGAAACACCTTTATGAAGCGTATGAAAGAGCGGCTAATGCAATTTATTTTGGTCCGCTGCTACATCCTTTCGCATGTTCGGCTTTATGAAATTTCTTACTGCGCCGAAATGAAGAAACGGCAAGTATCAAATTTATAAGAACATCATAGCACCGAATTTCGGTATATCGGCAGTGGAAAACCGGAAGTATATTTCCTGTAAAGAAAGCAGGAGAAAATGACGTTGGCAGCGCGGTGTTTTGGAAGACTAAAGATAATATTTGGGGACGCGACGGCCGAGGGCGCAAAGCAGATCAGAAGTGACGGTGCCAATTTCGCGAGCTACGTCAGAAACTTCGATGGCGGCCTCGCCGTCTTTTCCATAAATGGTGACGACATCCCCTAAAGTTACGCCGGGTACGTCGGTTACATCCAGCATGGTTAAGTCCATCGAGATGGTTCCGACCAGCGGGACACGAAGGCCGCGGACCAAGGCGCACCCACGGTTGGTTCTGGCACGCACGACACCGTCGGCGTAGCCTGCGTTGATTACTGCAATCTTCGACGGGCGCGTGGTGACGAAACGCGCGGCATAACCTACAGCCTGACCTACGGGAACTTCGCGCAGTGAAATGATGCGGGCGCGCAGAGACAGACAAGGTGCCAGCGGCATGGCGCCCTTCACCTCTTCTCTTTTCTGAGGGGGGTCGAAGGACTGATGGTATCCGTAAAGAATTGCGCCAGGACGAACCATGTCCACCCACGTGCTAGGACGCGCGCAAATGGCTCCGCTATTAGCCATGTGCACGATGCCGGGAGAAATTCCGAGAGCGCCTAGGCGAGCCAGGCAGTCTCGGAAAAGCTGCTCTTGCTGGTTCGTTTGTTCGGCAGTGAAATCTTCCGCGGACGCAAAATGAGTGTAGGTGCCTTCGAGTTGTAGGTGCGGCGAATCGGCCAATGCTGCGGCGAAGGCCTGGATTTCATCCGCTGAGATTCCCAGACGATTCATTCCTGTATTTATTTTCAGATGGAAGCGGACGGGAGAGGACGATTTGCGGGACGATTTCGTGTGCAACGATTTCGCGGCGCGCTCGAGATAGCGTAGGTCGTCCACGCGAGTGACCGTGGGAGTGAGATGGTTCTGTATCAGGCGTTTTTCTTCGCCGGGCCAGAAACCGGTGAGAACCAGGATGGGTTTGCGAATTCCAGCGTCGCGCAACTCGAGGCCTTCGTTGGCACAGGTGACGCCGAACCATTCGCTGCCGGCTTTCTGCAGAGCTTTGGAAATTGGAACAGCGCCGAGGCCGTAGGCGTTGGATTTAACGACCGCGAGAACTTTTCGATTTGCGCCGACCTGACGGCGGATTACGCGCAAATTATGGAGGATGGCCTTGAGCGAAATCTCCGCCCAAACCGGCCTGCCTTCGATATGAATCTCGTTCGACATCGTCATTTAGAATGCCAGACTCCTGATCAGTGGCGCGAACGAAATTCGGGCCAACCGGGATGAACGCTGCGTTTAGGTAAACAGTCGCACACAGCGGGTTGATGCAGTTGGCGGGCCTTTTCGAAAATCACGGCTTGAAGATTGGCTTCTGGCATTCCACGGAAAATACAGAAGTTATCGGTAGCAAGATGCAAAGGACAGCGGGGCCCCAGAGCACGGCAAGGGAAACGTCAAAGGGGCGACACATCCTGTGGCTCAGCGACAACGCCTTATTCGTCGCCGACGGTGCTCCTCCAGGCGTCAGGGGCGGCTTCTTCGAATCGCGTGTGGCGGGCTAGGAAAACGAAATTCATGGTGCCGGTAGGGCCGTTGCGCTGCTTGGCGATGATCAATTCGGCTTTGGCGCGATCTTCTTCGGGCAAGTCCGTTTTGTAAAAATTCGGGCGATTGATGAATAGAACCACGTCCGCATCCTGTTCAATCGCGCCCGATTCGCGAAGGTCTGATAGCTGAGGCTTGCGCTCGTCGCGCTCTGGTGCGCGGGTGAGCTGGCTGAGCACGAGAATGGGAACTTTTAACTCTTTGGCCAAACCTTTCAAGCCGCGCGAGATGCTGGAAACTTCCTCCTGACGATTGGTCCCGCGGCCAGAGTGAGTGGGAACGACGAGTTGAAGATAATCCACAACCAGAAGCGAAAGGCCGCGGTCGCGTTTCAGGCGGCGAGCTTTGGCCCCAATCTCCATCACGGTGGACGAAGCTGAGTCGTCAATCCATAACGGCGCTTCAGCGAGATTTGTGAGGGCGCCGGTGATTTTTCCCCAATCATCGCGGCCCATGTGGCCGGTGCGGAATTTGTGAGCATCGACGCGCGCTTCGGATGCCAGCAAGCGCAAGAGCAGCGACTCTTTCGACATTTCAAGACTGAAAACAGCGACTGGTTCGCGAAGGCGTAAAGCGACATTTTCTGCGATGTTTAATGCTAGAGCTGTTTTCCCCATGGAGGGGCGCGCCGCGAGAATAATCAACTCGGAAGGCTGCAAGCCCGCCGTCTCGTTATCCAGCCCAGGGTAACCACTGGCGAGACCGGTAATGCGGCGGCCTTCGCTGAAAATCTTTTCGAGGCGCTCGTAATTGTCGCGAACGAGTTCTTTGACGCCGATCAGGCCGGCTTTGACGCGATCTTCCGCAAGTTGGAAGATAACCGATTCGGCGCGATCTAGAATCACGTCGGCATCATCGCCTGCAGCAAGCGCCTGTTCCTGAATCGCTGACGCGGAAAAAATCAGGCTGCGCAGGACGGCTTTTTCTTTGACGATGCGGGCGTAGTGCTCGACGTTGGTGACGCGCGGCAAACCATCGGCTAGCTGCGAGAGATAGGCGACGCCGCCGGCGGATTCCAGTTCACCGCGGCGCGCGAGGTCGTCCATTAAGGTGACCACGTCGATGGCTTGCTGTTTTTCTCCGAGCTGGATCATGCGTTCGAAAATCTGGCGATGTTGCGACAGGAAAAAATCTTCGGAGCGGATTTTCTCCACCGCGGCGTTTAGCGCGTGGTTATCGAGGATGATGGCGCCGAGGATGCTGCGCTCCGCTTCCAGGTTGTGAGGAAGCGGACGCTCGATAGTAGTATCCTTTGCCATTGTTCGCTTTTTATTCGCCCAACTATTTTCGCTCAAAGACCGCGCGAGCACAAGAGCGTCCGCCGCTGCTCTGATCTCGATTTCAAATTTGTTCGATTTAGAAATACTTCATTGAATGAAGCGCGGACATTGTGGCGAGTTGCACGCCGAAGGTCAATGAGTAGGAGCCTGTGGACGTTTTAGGAAAAGTGGAAAACCGAGAAAAGGTTTTGCCAGGAGTAATGGAAAGAAAACGAAAAACCTTGCGATACGGCAAACCTAGGGTCGCCGCAGATCAACTCACTCGGCAGTGCTGCTGCCATTACGCTTCTTTCGTGACAGCGACTCTTACTTTAGCGACGATTTCGCGGTGCAACTTAACCGGGACTTCGTAATCGCCGACGACCTTGATGGGATCCGCGAGCGTGATTTTGCGTTTGTCGATGTGATAGCCCTGCGCTTCCAGAGCTTCGGCAATATCCGTGGAAGTTACCGAACCGAAGAGCTGTTCGTTATCTCCGGCTTTGCGCGCGAAGCTCAAGGAGACCCCCTGCAGAGAATCGGCCAGCGTCTGCGCCGCGCCCTTTTCGGTGGCTTCCTTCTTGGCGAAGGTGACGCGCATTCGTTCCAGACGCTTCATGTTGCCAGCAGTGGCTTCGATGCCGAGCTTGCGCGGCAGAAGAAAATTGCGTGCGTAACCGGGAGCTACTTCGACCAGTTCGCCACGATTGCCGAGCTTTTCCACGTCTTCTTGTAAGATAATCTGCATGGCGTTTTCCTCAAATCGTTTCAGTTAAATTTAATCATGTTTCAATTCATTTTTCGGATTCGCCGGCGATCTGGTTAGAGTTCCGCGGCGAACGGCAACAACGCAATATTTTGCGCGCGCTTAATCGCGACCGTGAGCCAGCGCTGGTGACGAGCGCAAGTTCCGGTCATGCGACGCGGAAGAATCTTGCCGCGCTCTTGTATGAATGGAGCCAGAATTTCGGCTTTTTTGTAGTCGATGAAGTCCGCTTTGTCTACACAGAACCGGCAAACTTTCTTTTTACGAACGAAATTGCGCTTGCCGCGTTTTGCGGGGCCACCGGGGCGTCCGCCCGAACCACCACCTGGACCTGAAGAGCGTGGACCGCCTCCCCCTCCGTACGATTGCTGCTGTGCGTTTTCTTCTGCCATTCGATTTCTCCCTAATCAGAATCCTGAATGAATTTCTCGTCTACGCGGTTGGCGCAGCGGGTTGTTCTGCTCCGGGCATGGCCGGGGCTGGCGGAACGGTCTTGCGCGGACGACGCGCGGCGCGGCGCTCGCGGTGGCGCTTCAACTTATCCTGGCGCTTTAGTTCTTCGTCGAGACGCACGGTGAGATATTTGATGACCGGGTCGGACACTTTCAGCCGGCGCTCGAGCTCTTTCACTACTTCACCGTGGCTGGAGCGAATGACCATATAAACGAAATAACCCTCGCGCAATTTCTGCACGCGATAGGCCATACGCTTGCGACCCCACTTATTTACGGAGTCGATCTTGCCGCCTTTTTCTGTGGCAGCGTGCTCTAGCGTCGAGATGACTTTGTCGATGTCCGCTTCCGGCGTGTCCGGCCGAAGGATGAAAATTAGATCGTATAGCCGCTCTTCCATAGGTCCTCGATTTCCAGAATCTAATCCGCGATTTCGGTGCTTACGGCCAATCTTTACTGCGCTTCTTCTTCCGTGGAACTTACCCGGCGATTGAAGCGGGTCATTGCTTTATCAACGCCTTCGGTTAAAACCAAATCCACAGCTTCGGCGGCATCTGCTACCATTTGCGCCGCAACCTCTCGCTCCGGCTTGCGCATGGGCTTCAGCACATAGTCCGCGCGGTCGCCTACCGGATAATCGGGCTGGCATCCCAGGCGTATGCGGACGAACTCATCGGTGCCGAGCGCGCTAACCAACGACCGAAATCCGTTATGCGTGCTTCCCGCGCCGCGTTCGCGAATCCTCAGCATGCCCCATGGCAAATCCACTTCGTCGAGCAGAACAATCAAGTCCGCCGGAGTACATTCCAAACGCTCGAGCAATTCCCGTACAGCGATTCCGCTCAAATTCATCATGGTCTGCGGCTTGGCCAGAACAACTTCCTGGCCCGCCATCTTGCCGCGACCGACGTAAGATTTCGATTCGGGCCGCGTGACTCGAATTCCTTCGCGCCCGGCTAAACCATCCACTGCCAGGAAGCCCAAATTGTGCGGCGTCCATTCATATTCCGTGCCGGGATTGCCGAGGCCCACGATCAGTTTCATAGATTGGCCCAAGCGTACATCCCACGCTTCTGATGGGACAGCACGGAGCGGAGACTACTTCTCCTTGCCCTTCTTCTCTGGCTTCTCGACTTTCGCCGCGGGCTCCGCGCTACCTTCGGCTTCGCCCTCTTCTTCTTTCTTACCCTTCTTGATGACTTCGGGCTCGGCTGGCGCAGTTTCCGCAGCCACAGCTGCTTCCGGCGCGGGCTCTTCTTCCTTCTTGAGAATGACTACGTGAGCCAGCACACGCGATGGATCCGTGAGCAGCTTCACTTTTTCGCGGTCGAATGGAAGATCTCCGGCGCGAAGCTGTTTGCCGATGAGCATCTCGCTCACGTCCACCTTGAATTCCTCGGGAATATCAGCCGGCAAGCACTCGACTTCCACTTCGCGGGTAACCATTTCGAAAATGCCGCCCTGCATCTTCACGCCTTGCGGCTCTCCGAATGTATGCACGGGAACGCGGACGCGCATACGCACGTCCATAGCGATGCGAAAGAGGTCCACGTGAAGCAACGACCCGCTGACGGGATCAACCTGCCAGTCTTTGACCATGGCTTTTTCCGCAGCGCCATCGGCAACCTGCACGGTGAAAATAGTGTTGTGACCGGTCTCGGAGCGCAGAATGCGGGCAACATGCTTCGCGTTCACCGAGAGAGAGATCGAATCTTTCTTTCCGCCGTAAAGAATGGCGGGGACCATGCCGGTAAGACGAGTGCGGCGCGCCGGGCCTTTTCCACGACCCTCGCGAATTTTGCCTTCTACTGTAAACGTTTCCATACGTCCTCTTTTGCCACCGGTTGTTTAAAAGCTTTGCACTTCAATTAAACAATTCGCTGATCGAAGTCTCTTCGTGAATCGACTGAATGCCGCGAGCCAGCAGCGGCGCCACGCTGAGCACTTTGATCTTCGATACTTTTCGCGCCGCCTCGTTAAGCGGCACTGAATCTGCCACTACAACTTCTTCGATGGCGGACTTGGTGATGCGTTCGGCAGCCGGCCCAGAAAGAACCGGATGGGTACAGGCTGCAAACACTTTCGTCGCGCCGTTATCCAGCAAGGCTTCCGCCGTTTTCACCAGCGTTCCGGCCGTGTCTATAATGTCGTCGATGATCAAAGCCGGACGCCCGGAAACGTCTCCAATCAGATTCATTACTTCGCTTACGTTCACATCGATGCGCCGTTTGTCCACGATGGCCAGCGGCGCATCCATTCTTTTTGCAAAGTAGCGCGCGCGCTCCACTCCACCTGCATCCGGCGAAACAATGGTCATGGGCCCCAAGTGCATCTTCTGAAAATATTCAACCAGAACCGGTGACGCAAACAAGTGATCCACCGGGATATTAAAATATCCCTGAATCTGCGGCGCGTGCAGATCGAGCGTTAACACACGGCTCGAACCTGCGGTCTCCAATAAATCCGCGACAAGCTTGGCTGAAATCGCCACGCGCGGCCGATCTTTGCGATCCTGGCGCGCGTACGGATAATACGGAATCACTGCCGTAATGCGCCAAGCCGAAGCGCGCTTGAAGGCATCGATCATCAGCAAAAGCTGCATCAGGTTGAAATCAACCGGATGGCTACAAGGCTGCACGACGAAAACGTCCGCGCCCCGCACATTTTCCAAAATCTGAAAACGCGTTTCGCCGTCGCTGAACTGACCGTGTTCGGCCAACCCCAACGGAACGCCCACATACTTGCAAATAGCTTTGGCTAAAGCGGGATTTGCCGTCCCGCAAAAAATCTTAAATTTGTCGTCAGCCAAATTTTCCTCTTAAACCGCTCGCACGCCACCCAAGCGAACGGCCATAGTCTTCCCTGGATAGAGTTTCGACGACGAAAACCGAATCTTCCGGGAATGCACGAGCGGTTCGGCGCGCCTGCGCTGGGTTTCGGAAGACTCCGAACACCGCCGACCCGCTACCCGCCAGCGCGGCATCTGCAGCTCCTCGCTTGAGCAATGCGTCGCGGATTTCTCCGAGTCGCGGATGACGGCCGAAGACAGGACCCTCGAAATCATTCGAGAGACCGTCTCCCTGCCTGCTCCAGCACAGAGCGCAGAACCCCCAAATTTTAGGGGGTTTTGCAGCCTTTGTCAATTCCGCAGAAATCCATTCGTAGGCGTCTTTAGTGGACACGCCGATATCGCGCGGAGAAACAACCAAGATGGTCTGTTTCGGAACATTGGGAAGCGGATAGATTTCGTCGCCGCGATTGACTGCCAGTGCGCGGCCGCCGAACAGAAAAAACGGAACATCGGCGCCCAGGCTTGCGGCGAGTTCCATCAGACGCGGCAGCGGTACTTGCGATTTTGTGAGTCGCATCATACCCACGAGAGTTGCTGCGGCGTCGCTCGACCCGCCGCCTAGTCCGCGCGCCACGGGAATTTTTTTGTCCAGGTGAGCATGGACGCTGCCGCGAAAACCGATTTCGCGGGTGATTGCATCGAAGGCGCGAGAAACAAGATTTTCCGGACCCAGCGGCAGTGTCGCGTCATTCGAAGTTAGTTCGAACTTAGCTGACGCACTGGAAGTGATGGAGAGTTCTAGAGTGTCGTGAAGCGAGATGGCTTGAAAGATTGTGCGCAACTCGTGATAGCCATCAGGCTGCTTTCCCATTACCTGCAGACATAGGTTGATTTTTGCAAAGGCAGGCAGGCGCACCGATCTTCTCTTAGCTGTCGCGCGAGTCACGCCGGGAGCTTACTGCGGTTTGGCCGTTTCCGGAGTGGATTTCTGCGCCGTATGGCGACGGAGATTCTTAAGCTGCGCGTCAACGTCATTCACTTTGTCGGCTTCGTAATCAGCGGGAATAGCTTTCCGCCATTCGACGAGTGCGCGTTCCCAATAGGTGGCGGCGCGTTCAGTTTGACCGAGTTTCATATAAACATCGCCCAGATGCCCGAGAATGGTGGGATCGTGAGCTTGGCGTTCGGAAGCTTTGCGAAGATATTCTTCCGCTTCGGCTAGCTTGTTCTGTTTGTAATACGCCCAGCCGAGACTATCCAGATACGCGCCATTGTTGGGTTCGAGTTTAACGGCCTTCTGAATCATTTCGGTAGCTTCCGTTAGACGCACACCGCGATCGGCGAGCATGTACCCGTAATAATTCAGCACTGCGGCATTGTTCGGATTTTGCTCCAACACTTTGCGGAATTGCTCTTCGGCCTGATCGAATTTTTTCTCGCGTTCGTAGATAGCTCCGAGCATGAACCAGGCAGATTCCCTGTCGCCATTTTCGCGCGCCAGTTGATCGGCTTTCTGGGCGGACTGCTCCGCGTCAGAATAGTTCCGGCCGCGCTCCTGGACCTGCGCGAGATCCACGTAAATTCCTTCGTCGCCGTCGTTGTTTTGGAGCAAGCCGGTCAGCAGCTTAGTAGCCTGATCGGTATTCGAATTCTCGCCATACAACATAGCCAGCGTGATAATCAAGCCTTGGTCGTTCGGCGATGCCTGAAGTTCTTTTTTGGTCTCGGCAATGGCGCGATCAAGATCGCGGTTCTGGCGGTAAGCGTCAATCAGAAGCATTTCCGCACGTTTCTGCGCGTCTGGGCCCATCTTGCCCATTTCTTCAAACGTGTGAATGGCGGCGGGATAATTTTCCTGGCCCACGTAGGCGTGGCCGAGTTGCTCGTAAAGAATGGCTAACGCGCTCGCGTTGGGGGTGTCGCCTCCGGCAGCAGCAGATTTTCCGGAGGTGCCTGATTGATTCTTCATGCCGTTGATCGCGTCGGTGAGGACCTTCACGGCATCGTCATAGCGACCCTGATCTTCGTAGAGCAGCGCCTCGTTGTAAAGGACTTCAAGATTGTCGGGAGAAAGTTGCTTCGAACGCAGTAGGGCAGACTCCGCTTCGTCAAATTTTCCCATTCTGCGATAGAGCTCCGACATGCGCAGGAAATTTTCCCAAGTGCTGGGTTCCAGCTCGGAGAGACGTTTGTACTGCTCGAGGGCTTCGGCGTATTTGTCCTGCGATACCAGCGCTTGCGCGAGGCCATGAACGTGCGCGGGGTCGTCGGGATCCTCTTGTACCGCCTTGCGGTAAGCATCTTCAGACTTCGCGTATTCTTTCGACTGCGCGTAGGCGTCGCCGAGCAGATCGTAGATTTCCGGCGAAGCGGAATCACCAGCCGCCTGCGTCAGCAGCGTGACAGCTTCCTGAGAACGTCCTTCGTCAACAAGCAGCTGGCTGAGCTGTTCGAGTGCGGCGCCGTTGCCGGGGTTCAGATTTACTGTGTTGCGCAAAACTTTCTCAGCTTCTTCGTGCTTGTTTTGAAAACGATAGAGGCGCGCGAGCCACAGCGCGGAATAGGTATCATCCGGCTGAATTCTTAAAATGGCCTGAAATTGTTCGACCGCTTTGGCAAGATTTTCTTTCTGTAAGTCGCCGGCGCTCATATCGCCAAGCGCGTGCACGTAAATTTGTGCGAGCAGGCGGTGGGCATTTACATCGTCCGGGTCGAGCTTCAAAACATTTTGGGCTTGAACTTCGGCTTCGCGGATGCGCTGCGACTTGGCATAAATTTCCGCCAGCCGCTCCATGATGACGGTTGAACCGGGAGCCAAGTCGAGCGCTTTTTTGTAAGCTTCGATGGACTGCGCGGCGAGTTCAGGGCGGCGCGTGGTTTCGTAGCGCTGCTCGTCCAAATGGCCGAGTGCGAAATAGTAGTAAGAATCTGAATGCGCGGGAGTGCTTGCGGCGTCAGCTTGCTTTGCGGGAACCGCAGAGGATGAACCCTGAGCCGGTGCGACCGAATGATCAGGTACGGAATCCTGCGCCTGTACAACAGGCGCCATTAGAAAAAGCGATAAAGTAAGGAAACTCGAAAATGTTTTCATGCGTTAGCCGTGAAACTCCATTATCGTATAGCAAGCCGAACGCGGTCAAAGTATTCCCCTGACCGGCGTTCCTCGGTCCATTCATTTAGACGTATGGAAAGGACGCCTGGATGCGTAAAGACGAAAAATGTCACACGAGGTCGTACGAGCATCCCTGAGACTTCGGCACAGAAATAGGGAAAATTCATGACTGAAATTAGCAGACAAATGATTGTGGCGTTTTTTTTATGCACTTTGCCGGGGCTGTTAAGCCCAGGAGTTTCAGCACAACAGCACGCTATAACGTCCGCAAACCCGACAGCACAAGCAACCCGTCCCTCGCTAGCAGATTTTTCCTGGCTGGAAGGGACTTGGCGCGGCGAGTGGGGACCAAGAACGGCAGAACAGGTCTGGTTAGCTCCCCAAGCGGGTGTGGCGCTCGGGATTTTCAGGTTGGTGGAAAATGACAAAACGCTGGTAGTCGAATTGTTTACGTTGGTAGAAACTTCAAGCGGCATAGATTTCTATCTGCGGCATTTCACGCCACAACTAATCCCCTGGGAGAAGTCAGACGCGACGCTGCTTCATCTCGCAAGCCATAGCGATACGAAGTTTGAATTTGAGAATCCGGCAAACGGGATGCCTAAGCGCGCGATTTTGACCCGCCTAGATGCGGATACGTTCGTGGCACGCTCCGAAATCATCCCCGAAAGCGGCGAAATTCAGGTGGTGGAAATTATCTACCACCGGCAGAAGCCGGCGGCGGAAAATCCTAGTGCCGGAAATGCCGCACACCGGAAAAAACCATAGCCATACTTAGTTTGTTGGAGGCCGCGATCACCTCGGAGTCGCGAACCGATCCGCCCGGTTGAATGACCGCGGTGGCTCCGGCTTTTCCCGCTTCTTCCACTCCGTCGGGAAAGGGGAAAAAGGCATCGGAGGCGACTACGCTCCCAGCAAGAGAAAGGCCAGCCGTCGCTGCTTTGATGACCCCGATCTTTACGGCATCAACACGGCTCATCTGGCCGGCGCCAATTCCCACCGTAAACCCGTCGCGAGCGAAGACGATCGCGTTGGATTTCACGTGCTTGCAAACCTTCCAGCCAAAAAGCAGAGCGCGAAGTTCTTCCGGTGTGGGCGCGCGCTCGGTAACAACCTTCAAATCGCTTTCCGATAGCTCGTGGCGGTCGGCGTCTTGAATCAGCACGCCTCCGGAAATTCGTTTGAGTTCGAGTTCTTCAGAGGCGGAGTCGCGCGGCATTTCGAGCAACCGCAGATTTTTCTTGGAGGCAAATTTCTGAAGCGTCGCGTCTTGGTATCCCGGCGCGACAATACATTCGACAAATAATTTTGCAACTTCTTCGGCCGTCTCGGCGTCAAGAGCGCGGTTGAAAGCCAACACACCGCCGAAAGCGGATACCGGATCGCACGCCAGCGCTTTCAGATAGGCATCCGCCAAACTTTCCTGTTCAGCAGCACCGCAAGGATTGTTGTGTTTTACGATTGCGACACCAGGGCGCTGGAATTCGGTGACAAGATTCCACGCTGCGTCCAGATCCACAAGATTATTGTAGGAAAGCTCCTTGCCTTGCAGTTGCTTCGCGCCGGCCAGCCCGGCGACGGGGTGTCCTGCAGGTACATACAACGCGGCGTGTTGGTGAGGATTCTCGCCATAACGCATCGTTTGCGTACGCTCCAGAGATATGTGGATTCGCTGTGGCAATTTTTCTCTGGTGCCGATAGTGACCTCGCCGTTTGCCGAGAGACGCTCGAGTTCCGTTGCAATTTCGCCATCGTAAAGAGCGGTGCGAGCGTATGCTTTTCGCGCCAAGTTTAATTTGGCAGACAGACTCAACTCGCGGTTGACGCGCAATTCCGTGGCGATCCGAGCATAGTCTTCAGGGTCAGTAACAACGGCAACGCTCTGAAAGTTTTTTGCCGCTGAACGCAGCATTGCAGGACCGCCGATATCAATGTTTTCGATTAATTCGCCGGCGGTGACGCCCGGTTTCGCCGCGGTGGCTGAGAACGGATAGAGATTCACAACGACTAAATCAATGGGGACGATTCCATGGTCTCCGGCTTCTTTACGGTCGCCAGGCTTTGCGCGTTGGAGCAAGATCCCGCCATGAACTTTGGGATGCAGCGTCTTCACACGGCCTCCCAGCATTTCCGGCCAGCCAGTTAGATCGGCGACATCGCGCACACGAATCGCGGAGTCGCGTAGAAGCCGTGCCGTTCCCCCGGTGGAAACAATTTCCACACCAAGCGCGGCCAGTTCGCGCGCGAACTCGACGATTCCAGTTTTGTCATAGACGCTAATCAGTGCCCGTTCAATAGCCACTGTAGATCTCCGAAAACACAAAGGGCTGGCTAGTGTAAGCGTTTTCGGAAAATTTCGGAAGGATGCGATTCATCGTCTTACGGAATGACTGCGCATCGCACAAAGGAACCGTTCGACATACGACAAGCGGGGAGATCATGTTGACTTCCAACTGCCGCCTGTACTCGCTGGGCCGCAGATAAAGCAGTGGCCCACTCACCACAATTCCTGCGTTATTGACCAGGCCAACCAGATTCCTGTCGCCTATCGCTACTATTCGATCTTGAGCTCGCGGAGTTTTTCGTAAAGAAGCCTTCGATGAATACCTAGACGCTCCGCAGCGTTGCTCTTGTTCCCCTCCGCATAGCGAAGAGCACGCCCGCGAAGGTAGGTTCACTTTGGTCGCTCCGGGTGTGGGGGCTTCGATTCGAAATCAGTGGACAGGCTGAGTTCTTTCCAGGACCTTGCTTCTTCTAGGCGTGCGAGGTCGTTTTTCTCCGCCCCGTTGTACGCATCGCTGCCGAGCAACAGTCGCAATGGAGGTTTCTGTTCCTGCGTCAGTCGCACGATCGCTTGAGCCGCCTTTTTCGGATCACCGGGCTGCTTACCGTTGTAGTCGCGTTGAAACCTGGCGGTTGCTCCAACAGTCGAGTCGTAGTCGGGATTTCCTTCGCTCAGTTTGGTGGAACTGCCGGCGAAGTCCGTGCGGAAGCCACCCGGCTCAACGATGGTGACCTTGATGCCTAGCGGCGCCACTTCGCGCGACAACACTTCTGAGAAACCCTCGACACCCCATTTCGCAGCCGAATAGGGCCCACGCCCTGGAGGCCCGATCCTGCCGCCCATCGACGAAAACTGAACAAAATGACCGGCTTTCCTTTGGCGAAAGTACGGAAGAGCGGCCTTCGTCACGATGATCGTCCCGAAGAGATTCGTTTCGATTTGTGCGCGAAAATCCGACATCGGCGTGTCTTCGACGGACGAGAGATTGCCGTATCCTGCGTTGTTGATAACAACCTCCAGCGAGCCAAAGGCACCGATCGCCGCCTTCACTGCGCTCGCTGCCGCGGACTCGTCGGTCACGTCCAGCGCGAAGAGCTTGATCTGGTCACCATGGCGCTCCGATAGGTCATGTAGAGACTCGATGCCCCTAGCTGTCGCCAACACTTTATTACCCGCCGCAAGGCCCGCTTCGACAATCGCGCGACCCAGACCGCGAGAACTGCCCGTCACTAACCAAACTTGCGCCATTCATCCTCCTATTATTCGCAATCGGTTCCTCAGGATATAAGAACTCATTGCGAAGTCGTAGCTATGTCGAAATCGCACGTGCCGCGCCCCGCGCAACCAGCATGCAACTTGTGATCAGATATCCGGCGTTGGCTTCATCTATGCATTTCGGTCTGGCTTTGCGACCGCTTAAAGCGGGTTGCATATTCGCCGGCAGTAATGCCGAGAACACGTAGAAACGTTCGGCGCATGGCAAGAGGCGTCTGAAATCCACAAGCATCCGCGATCTCCTTAAGACCCATCGCGGAGCTATCGATCATTTGCTGTGCCGCCTCCACGCGCATGCGATCGACGAATTGCCCTGGATTCAT
>Ga0209420_1000443_pt1 | contig 22388 bp, 15 predicted proteins | sample BlaSpr_A8_OM1_O1_FD_187972 | JGI IMG/M metagenome (GOLD analysis project Ga0209420, IMG submission 187972) | Forest soil microbial communities from Thunder Bay, Ontario, Canada - Black Spruce, Ontario site 2_A8_OM1_O1 (SPAdes) (version 2) | ecosystem: Environmental > Terrestrial > Soil > Boreal...
CAACGAGATCGGGAATGTCTAGCTTGCGAAATCTTAGAGGGGGCACATTGATGTCGCCGACCATTAGTCGAAAATACAAGTCAAGCCGGAAGGTTCCTTCAGCTACGAGGGTGTTCAAGTCCCGGTTGGTCGCTGCGAGAAAACGGCAGTTTAGTGGAATATATTGCGTCCCTCCCACCGGTAAAATCACCTTCTCTTGCAATGCTCGCAGTAGTTTTGGCTGCATCTCAAGGGGAAGCTCTCCAATTTCGTCCAAGAAGACAGTTCCACCTTGTGCTGCCCGGAATGCCCCGTCCTTATCTCGATACGCATCAGTGAATGCTCCACGGACATGGCCAAACAATTCTGACTCAATTAAAAAAGGGGATATGGTCGTGCAATCGACGGGTACGAAAGGCTTGTTTCGTCGATCACTGCGATCGTGGATGGCGCGAGCCACCAGTTCCTTGCCGGTTCCGGTCTCCCCAAGAATTACGACATTGCAATCGGCGGCGGCGAATTGGTCGATAAGCCGGTGCAAATTCTGCATGCCGGGGGAACTGCCGACCATGCCACAAAAAGGTTCGCATTTTTCTGAAAGGATTTCTGTTCCAAGAAGTCTGGAAAATTCTGGGTTGAGGACTTTCGATAGGCGTTGCCGAAGAGTTTTGGAACACAGCGGTTTACTCAAATATTCGGCGGCTCCAAGCCTAACTGCCATAAGCGCTTCCTCGATCGTCGCGTTCTGGGCGACGCACACCAACGGCGTCGGCAGAAAGCGAGATTCGAGAACGCGGAGTAGGCCATCCCCACCGAGAACTGGTACCGCCATGTCGGCCACAATGGCCCGCATGACGTGTTCGCTGAGCACATCCACCGCCTGTGCCAAATTGGTTGCGCTAGTCACTCTGTATCCGCAGGCTTCGGCGATGGGGCCGCAGAGTTCACACGTTCGGGGATCGGGATCAACGATGAGGAATCTCTGGCTACGAGATACACGAAGATCGAAGCAGATTTCTGAGCACAAGGGCTGGGCACCTTCTTTCAGGGAATTTGCAGCGCGGTTTATAAACGTAGAGAGGAACGCCAGACAATCCGAATTTGTACTTAGGGTATTTTACGTACGTAATGTTTGGTGTTGACGTTCGCGGATAATTCAGTGCTGAGCAAGACCTCGGGATCTGCTTTGGCGACTGGGACTCGCAAAGCGTACGAGGACAAACCCGGTTCACCCTTCCAAATAACTCTCGGCCCTTTGTCGGTGGGAACTGCGATGGGTCGAATCTTTTTGTGAGGAGAAGACCATGCGCAATCTAATGAAGTACGCATTCGTTCTGTTCGCATTTGCGGTATTAGCCTATCCGCTTGTGGCCAAGCAGAAACACAAACAAAAACAGAAAACGTCGCAGATCGACAATCTCGTTGATCGAATTGTTGCAAGGGAAAAGGATGAAGTTGAAACAATCCGAAGGTTTCACCCCATGGTGGAGACGTACATTCAAGACACTCTACCCAATAAGGAACTCGGCAGTGTGCCTGTTAGGGACGCGTACTATCTGGGCGTCGCGGATTTTAGCAGCGCCGTCGCCGAGCATTCGCTACTCGACCCGACCGGAAGACTAGCCAGATTGTCGAAGATCGTCTCCAGCCTCAATCTTGGGGCTGAATCATACAGTCCTACCGGATTCCTTTGGATGGTGTTCATTGGCACAAAAGCTTTCGACCGCGATCACTTTCACTTCGAATATGTTCGACGCGAATTCTTGGGAGAAGTCCGTTGCATCGTATTTGATGTAACTCCATTGCCCACGACTAACGGAGGTTTCCAAGGCCGTTTTTGGGCAACTGAACAGGATTTGACCATTGTGCGCTTTAATGGGGTCTTCACTCCGGTGTCCACCTTCGATGGTTTCAACGTACACTTCGATTCGTGGCGCGGGAATCTTCGGCCCGGCCTCTGGTTGCCGACCCACGTTTATAGTGAGGAAACCGCACTCAAAGACTTTTTGTGGGGTACCAGGCGGTTCAAATCGCAAATTCGGCTGTGGGGGTATGACCTTACGGCTAATGCCCAGCAGAGCGAATTTAGCCAGATGACCATCGAAGCGCCCGGAGGGATACAAGACCAAGCGGAGGCTTCACAAGACGCGTCTCCGATTGCAGCAGAACGACTGTGGCGCCGGGCAGCGGAAGATAACGTCGTGGAGCGGTTGCAGCGTTCTGGTTTGTTGGCTCAACCGGGAACCGTCGATAAGATTCTCTCGACTGTGGTCAACAATCTCGAAGTCACCAATAACCTCGATATTCAGCCAGAAGTACGCTGCCGTGTTCTCCTGACGTCAACTTTGGAATCCTTTTCTATTGGGCACACGATTGTTGTTAGCAAGGGACTCCTAGACGTTCTTCCCGACGAAGCCAGCCTCGCCGCTATTCTCGCTCAGGAATTGGCGTCAGTCCTCCTCACCGAGCCCAAGATGGATATATGGGGCTTTAACGACCTAACCAATATCCCTGCGGTTGACGTCATCCAACGTTTGAAGTTCCGGCTGCCCGATCACGACCTGCAACTGGCAAATGAAAAGGCGTTTGAACTCCTCGAAAAATCGCCATACAAGGACAAGCTCGTCAATGCGGGATTGTTCTTAAAACAACTTGAGGCTGAACGTAGAGTTCTTCCGTCACTTGTCGAACCCAGACTGGGAAACCCGGTCGTCTTCGCCGACAAGCTTATGGCTTCGGCGCCCACTCTAGAGCCAACAAATATCGACCAAACGGCTGCTCTGCCTCTCGGTGGACGCATAAAGGTTGATCCTTGGAATGATGAAATAGTGATGAATCAGAGCGCTCAAATTCGACCGACATCACCCCGAGAAAAGATGCCGTTCGAAGTGACGCCGTTCGAGCCGTTTTTGACCTATTTCAAGCCAGCATCGGCGACGGTGATGGAGCCGGTCCACGGATCAACCGACGCGGCGGTCGATACAAGCGACATATCAAAGGATTCGTCCACCAACATAGCCAGCCACTGAGCGGGACTGGCTAATTGAATTTCTAGGAATCCCTCTCGTTTCTGCTGTTACTCGACCTTTGAGTTATCCCCCTTCCTTAGCGGCCTACAAGGCTCCGCGCCTTGAGGGTCAGCATATATCGAAGGAGGACTCATGGTCCGGATGCAGCGAAAAGCGCTGGTAATCAAAACCGTCGGCCTCGCCGTTGCATTGTTGTGCCTAACAAGTTGTGCTTTACACGGACCTCCCAATATTCAACCCCAGCAGCCTGATTCCGTTTCTCTTGATCCACAGAATTGGTACATCTACTACAGCGGGGGATTGCCCCCTCATCCATCACCCGACGCCTCTGCCGCTTGGTCGCTAGATTTCCCAAGTTTTCAGGACGGAGGACACGTTAACTATGTTGAGACACCATTCCGTGCGAGTACTAACGTTCTTCACAATGTCCACATCAGTTTCGTTGTTCAGAGCGACGCACCGAAATATCACGTAATGGACGAGACCGATAAACCTCCGGCGACAGTCCACGTCTTTTTCGAACAGCAGAACGACAATCTCGTTGAACCGAATGGTCGTTGGTGGGCGGACCCCAGCAAGTACAACCTCGGTTCAGACGATAACGACGAAATTACGATGACCATTCCCCTCACGCCAGCCTCCTGGACAAATGTCTACTCAAAGAGCGACTCGAAGTCCTTCTACGAGTCTCTGCAAAACGTGGGCTGGATCGGCGTCACGTTCGGCGGCCAAGACTTCTGGGGTCACGGCGTTGCTCTGACCGGCGGAACTTCCAAGTTTGTATTGAAAAATATGTACGTGGATTAAATGTGGCAGGCAGACATCAACATTAAGGAGCCGGGTTTGGATCAATCCCCGCCAATTCTTGGGATGCTTCCAAGTATCCGTACTTCTACGAATAGCGGACACCGGGCGATCCTGATAAAAGGGCGGTCCTGTTTCCAAGGAGACCATAATGCTAACTAAGACAATACCGCTGATCGTTGTAATCTTTTTGCTATTCGAATGTTCGTGTATGCGAACCCAATCCGCCGTTCCTGCTAGGCCAGCAGTTGCTCTAGATACGATCCTGGCTTGCGCCAACAATCCGATCATCGCCAAGGCCTTTACCATTGACCTCGCGACGATGCGTCAAGCCGCTGCCGCAAATTCGGAGCTGAAGTCCAAGTCCCAGGTGAATCCTGACCCGCCTGCCTCAATCAGAGATGCCGGACTTAACGTTTATAAATCTGCCGACGACGGTTCACAACTCCGCTTTTGGATAAATAATTTCAGCCGCACCCCAGGCGCGTACTACTGCGCGGACGCTTTGAGGGGTGTGGAATATTCTAGTGATTCGGCGACTTCGTTGCCGAAAACAGTGACGCTCGACGGGGTACACTTCGACTTCGACGCCAATTCAGTTTTTCTACGCGCACAAGAGTTCAGGTTTGAATCGGGAGAAGTGCGTGATGATTCTCGAAGTTATCCTCATACTTACTTCCAAGCTAAAAACGGTCGGGTAACCCTCCGATTCCTGCCAACAGAAAGATTGGTGCTTGACGGCGTCTTCATTGACCGGGCGAACTAAAGACGTATCCATATGGAGGGAGATTTTCGAAGGCTGCGTTAAATTGGACGCTCCCGCCTATGCAAGAAGCACTCAGTGAGAGTCCATTTTTCGATTCGGGGCGACGCCAAATCGCACCGGCGGCGAATTGACTGGGAAAATTCCTCGGAACCCTAGTGCCCGGAACTTTCACGCACGGGAGGAGCCGGGAAGGAAGGCCGAAAGGTTCGGCGCTACTCTGTCCGGTCTTTGATCTTGCGAGACAAACCCGCCCGCCAGGGGAGGACGAATGGAAGCTGTCGAGCACTGGTCTTCGGTGTTAGCCAATGCCAAGAGAAAATTTCCGCCCAGCGAATTCAGAATTATCGAACGGACGGACCACGATGGACTGGTCTTGCAAATATTTCAATTAAGTGAGATGCGCCCGATTTTGACACTGATCTTCAATCCTACAGCCGCAATCATCCATGGCGAACACAGGGTTGACGGTAAAACCGAACCCGTGCAATTCAATATTATCGACGCAAGGATTGATCCTGACATCTACGCCTTTTTCGACCTGATGTTTTAGAAACACCCCGGCCAAAAAGAACAAAGCGCCCTCGCTTTGAGGTCGCCTGTCGGCTCGATCCGATAGTACCGGAGAATTGGAACCTGACCGGGGTCCGAGTCTCTCGACACTGTCCCCTTAGTTCACTGGAGGAATGCAATAGACGACGAAGCCCTCTGCCCCTTCACGGTCTTCAATCTCAAGGCCGGTACAGCGAAACGTTGAACCATCAAGGGCGGTCACGTTGATCGTGTGACCCATCAAATCTTCGCAGGCCACTTCTGCGAAGGCCCGAATCTTCCATGCGCGGGCCTTTGTAACGTTCGGCGCAAATACACAATCAACGTGATTTGAATCGCGCCACTTCCAAGAGCACAAATATTGTTTCATGGGTAGATCGACGGAAGGGGGGCTTGCTTTCTGACGACCCAATAATTATGGGAGAAATCGCGCTCTCGCGAAAGACGTCACTCGGAGGTCACGGAGCTAGGCCGTCACCTCCTCGATTTAGTGAATGGGCCGATTGCCTGACAAATTGCAGGTTATTTTTATTTTTTTGCTTTGGTTTTTATTATTTTGTTTTTTGTCTTCTTAACCTTTGCGTTGCCAGGGAACAACCGTTCTATGAGGGTTCCGAAAAGGGTAAGGCGCCGGGGGGCAGTTCCCCCATAAACGAAAACACCACGCGAACAGCAAAAACGAAAAACACTTCAGTACCACACGGAGGAACGCTCCGAGCGAACTGCCCCAAACGCTTTTCAGAGCCCGCCCGATTTCTTTGCATTGCAGTGATCGTTTTGATTGGCTGATTTCTTGCCGCGCTTGCTCTGTGAACTTCAGAATTTTGCTATTGACATAAGCACCTTTACCTAGTATTGTTGCAATTAAGGTGAGGGCACGATGAGCCAGATGGCGGCGCTTACATCAAAAGAAATCTTGGCGGTTCTAAAAATCGCGGCTGAATCGAAGCGGAATCAAGCCATGATTTTGCTAGCGTTCAAGCACGGTATGAGAGCTTCAGAAGTGTGCGAGTTGAAGGTCTGTGACGTGGATATGCGGAACCACACCATTACGATCAATCGGCTAAAAGGCTCTTTGAAATCGACTCAGGACTTGCTTGACGTTGCCGGCCAACCGTTGCTCTCTGAACGGAAGGTTTTAAAGGCTTGGCTTGTCGAACGCGAAACTTATGGCGATCGCTCCGATTACCTTTTCTTGAGTCAGAAGGGCGGCAAGCTAGACCGCTCTGCTTTCTTCCGGCTATATCAAGCTGTTGCGGAACGGGCCGAACTGCCGGCTAATAAGCGGCATCCTCACTGCCTGAAGCACTCGCTCGGCTTCTACCTCCTCGAAAGTGGTGTCGCTCTCCCTTCCATCCAGCGAGCACTCGGCCATAAGTCGCTCGCTTCAACCGGGGTTTATCTCCGGGTGACGGAAGATCGGGCTAATCGAGACGTTGCCAAAGCCTTCGCCGATTTCTAGACCCATCCCACCACAGACAGGCCGCCTGCGGGCGGCTTTTCTGTTTTAGGCGGGAATGAGGCTTTTCCGAAAGGCATCGAACTATCAAATTGATGCGTTATTTCGAAAATTGCGCCTGCAAACCCTTTATTTCCGATGGGAGTCAGAATCCGAATCTCGCCGTATTGTTGCGTTTTGGGGTTTTGGAGTCGTCTGGGGAACTTTAGGTCCTGCACGATGCGGAATATTGAGCCTATACGCTCACCGGGTTTTAGCCCCGACATCAAACCCGGAGGAATTCCATACGGTGCCTTTGCAGCGATTCTCCAGAATAATTACCTCGTCTTTGCTGTTTATCATCGAGAATTTGTTGGTCACCCTCCTAGGAGTGTTGGTGATCCGAAACAGGAACGTCATCCCACGCACAGTGAGCCCTACGGGTGAAGTATTGGATTTTTGGTTGTGCTTGGTTGGCATGTAAAACATGTGTTGGCTTGTTTCGTCCTTACACACCACTACGCCCAATCGAGCATTTCGCGGGACCGGCGCGTGACCCAACAAATATTGTCGAATTTCTTCGTTATATTTCCTGCCTAGATCAATGGAAATCAGCGTGCCGTCCACGTCTCTCCATTTGTGTACCGAGGCCCGCCAGAAAACACTTATCGCGAAGTACGCGAGCTTCATGCGGTCAATGGTCGGGGTAACTGCGGCTGAATATAGGGCCGACGAACTCGTTTTCACGGTCGGAGAAATAGCATTGAGTATTTTGAGAAGAGGGAACTTGTCATCGCTCTGAGTGACGAGCGGCGTAACATAGGCTTCACCATTGCGGCTGAAACGCTGTTCGCATTCACGGCACAGCACGTAGTCCTTCACCTGAAACGAAGTTTGCCGGTATCCATCCACATCCAACACATAAGGATCTTGGTTCCCCGGACCTGTCCCGCGACACAGTTTGTACATCGCGCGGCCAACCAAATGACTCAGCTGCAAGTCGCGCGTTTGGTGACACAACTTGCAGATTCCCGATCGCATTTAGACATTATAGAACTAGGAATCGGGAACGAGCCTGTCCCAGTCCTGCGCCGGGATCCACCGACTTTCAAACATAATCTCGAATTCATTGCCTGCCTGATTTCTGGTCGGATATCCCAGTCTTTCGGCACGCGTGAGAATTTCGCGACGATGATCCGGTGGGATTTCCGTGCGAACCGGCGCCGGGTAGCTATCTCGAATGTATTGCTCATAATCACTGAACGGCTGCGCTGGAGGCGGCATCGGCGAGGCTACGATCGCCGGCAAGGGCGTTTTGCAGTCTTTGGGTCCTTGCAGGGAAACCGATTTAGGTCTGAAGGCGCCCGCGTTATACGTGCCTTTTGGCGGGCCTCGCTTTTTAAGGGGAGGGCGGATCCAGCCAATCGCACGCAGCCGTTTTAGTTCGGCGGCGTCCGATGCGTCTTTCGGGAATTGCAACGCCCACGGGTCACGCTCTGCTTGTAGCTCGGTGAGCCACGCTTTCAGGAGGGCCACAGGAAGGCGCTGGGGTTTCCAGGCGGGACGCATGGCGGCACATGCTGCCCAACCCTTCATCGTCAGGAAAACGCGCGTACAGCGCCGACGTGACTTCACAGAACCACACTTCTCTACGACGATCAACCCCTCCAGTTCAGGCTGAGCCTGGTTCAACAGACGCCCATCGTTACTTCGGCGGGAGATTTGCCACAGGGTGGCACTCCCACCTTGGGCCATCAGGAACTTTAAGAGGCGGCCACCAGGTGTAGACGTGCCACGACGACCGCGCGGATAAAATCTAGCCATTGCTCCTGTTCTCCAAAGTGGATTTTTAGGTTCGAACGGGCCACAACGAAAGTTAAGGGATTTGAGGCAATCAGAATTAAAGCGAGGGGCGAAGCTTCAACGATTAAATTTAACCTGCCGGATTTAATTAAGTCGGCTAATTTTAACTCCCACGGGCAGCAGAAATTCCTAACCTGTCGCTCCGCTATGAGTGCTCTGGACGGTGTTTTTGGACGATCATCACGAAAAAAAGACACTACCGTCCAAAATTACTGTCCAATACGAACACAATGAGGGGGTACCTTTTCAATCTTTTTAAGTAAATGATTTTACAGGGGTTATAAAACTGTCTTTGTGAAAATTTAGCGGTTTTTGTTGGACGCTGGACGGTGTTTCGGGGGTGTTTCGGGGGTAGTTTTTTTTTCCGAAAACTCATGCCAAAACACCCCGAAAACTCCCCCCATCGTCCAACGTTTTCGCTTGGAAGTTCGGTGTTCTAAAAATCGACTTCGATAGCTGGTTGTGATATTGGGGAGACAACCCTGTCGGGATCGATCCATTGGTACTGCGCAATAGCCCCTTCACCGTTCCGTGGCCTGCCAGTCTTCCTTCGAATTATGCCTTGCCGGTGGGCTTCGCGAACAATGTTCCGGGAAGTCGAACGGGATACGTTTAAGCCCTTCATAAGATCATTGGCTGTAAACCATCGGCTCCCTTGCGACTCGAACCACCGTTCCTCTGGCGATTCCTCCTCATAGTTCGGGTTCGGGTCGATAACCAATTTTCCGTCGGTGAAGATTAGATCGTATCGTTCGCTTCGGGCATTTCGTGGAAGGATGAACAAGGTACGGCGGGAATCTGTATCGTCACCTTGCCGGTAGAAAAGAACGGCTACGGTCTCCACCATTCGGCCCCACACGCTAGAGCCGAAAATGTTATCCCGTTTCGCCGTGTACCCTTCCCCGATTTTCGTCTTAGGAGAGCCAACGCTCAGAATGATCCCAATGTGGTAGTACTCGGCAATCTTCTGTAAACGCGTTAAGAATTGCTTCGTAGGTGCCAGCTTGCTCGGATCGGTCGAAGCAAGGTCGCCGCCTTCCACGTAAACGATTTGCGGAAACTCCTCCGCTGACTCGATTTTCTCAATGATGTTTTGAGCGATGGCGTTTGGGTCATCCAGCATCGGGGAGAGATATGTCGTAGGAAAGTCTTTCTCTCGCCCTTCAAGTCCCAGCCGTCCCATCGTTCGCTTTGCCGCATTCTCCCCGCGGTCGTAACAGAGAATCAGGAACGGGCGCCCAAAGGTCTCATGCCCAAAAAAGTTCTCCCGCCTTCTTTGGCTATCTAGCATGCTGTAATTGAGGGAGGATTTTCCCCCGCCTGAAGGCGCACACGAGACCGATACATCTCCTAGCGGAAACAACCCATCTCTTTGCCCGGATAACGGTGCGCAAACAAAATTCAGGTGCCCCGTTTTTGGATCCGGAATCACTTGCGGCAACGCGAACTTTAATCCATGAAAACTCCTGAGCCCGTCCGTCTGTCCTTCTGCGCCACCGGCTTCCTCTCGTATCGCGGATTTCTCGCCGCTTTTCGAGATTGGCGGGTTTGCAATCGCCGTTGCGATCGCCTTCGCTATCGTACTTCTACGAAAATCCTTTTCCCGCTTAATCCACTTCTCACGATTCGCCTCGATTCGCATCGGCCACGCGAGGTAATCAGACCAAATCGAATCCTCTAATTCCACTTCGCGCAATCCAGCATCTCGATGCTTAAACGCAGAGAGGTTGCAAAAGGCCATTTCCACTTCGCTCCACGAGTCGTAGGAAAGCTTATTTCCGTAACCATCGCGGAGTACGAAGGGCCGCTCGCTTTCAATCTCACCATCAAAAAGAAGCTCGAATTTGCTGGTGACACTCGTTCCCTGCGATTGCACTTGAGTTGACCTAGTAGCGGCTGTAGAAACGGAACTGGATGCCGTTGTTGTTGGGTTTCCAGCGGATTCAGAGTCGCGGAGATACTTAGCGCAAATCTCCGTCAAATCGACTTCGCGAACAGGTTGGGAAGGATTGTGGAGACTCAACCCCGTAACGGTCATGTACCGTGTAGTAGTTCCATCGTAAATCTCTATCGAGCCTTTGCGACTGCCCACGCCTTTGGGCTTAGTCCCTCGGCCCCAGCCGTGAACACCACGGCCAGAGGGTGAGATTTCCCAATAGATCGGTACTGAGTCCACGATTTCCCGTGCATTTGGCATGAGTTCCCCGCTTGAGCCGATGCATTTATCTATATCAATGCAAAATTCGCCTTCAAGAATATGTCTCCCGAGTTTGTATTTCGGATTCGTGATTGCAAACTCGATTGCAGCCGAATACGAAATGTCTTTCGCTTTGTCGTTGCTCGATTCGCCGTTCTGGTAGGGCTTCTTGTCCACGTGGTGCAGGAATGCCATCGCTGTTTTTAGTTCTGCCGGAAACTTCGGAAGTGGATCCCCCGACTTTTCTGGTTTTTGAAGCAAGTCATCGAAATTGTCTAAGTCCACTTTTGTGGCGATATTAGAGGGATTCATTCTGATCCCCCTTCTCCACATTCAGAGATGCGCTTGAATCGTCACGCTTGGACAAGCGGATTTTGACGGCTTCCGTCAGACCAGGTTTCTTGCGGCTCGGCTGAACCTCGAAGGTTACCAGGTCACCTTCACGCAAAATCGTACGGTCGATCACATCATTGAGGTGGAAGAACTGCTCGGTTCCATGTTGGCGAAGCTCTTCGAGAAAGCCGAAGGCTCGCATCCTGTCATACCGTTTAACGACACCAATCAATCTAGTGCTCATGCTTATGCTCCTAATGGCGGCAAAGCCGCAAAATTTCCGGCCTGAAAAATCGGGTCAGGTTGATTCAGCACTTCGGATTTGTTTTGCTTCGATTTTTTCTATTGGGGGGATTGGGAGAATTGGCAAGTCATTCTTATTGAGACTGAAGTTTGCCAACCGTTTTCACGGATTGGCGGTTACTGCTTCGAACTAAATCCTTTTACACACCTCTGCGGCGGGCTCCCAAACCTGCGGGAACCCTCTCTAGAACCCTATTTGTTGAGGCGGAAACGGCTATTTGCGGGGTTTTCAACGCCGGGGTGGGTCAAGCCCCAAATCAGACCCCTTTACAGGCCCCATAACCACTGTGAAGTGGGCTTAAATTGGCCTATTGAAGCCAAGTGAAACCAGTGCAAGCTGTTGAAAAACAACGATTATCATCTTGGTATGGAAGATTATGAGTCCGCTGCTCTAACCAGCTGAGCTACGGGCCCCTGTGACCGAGCGTTTCCGAACGCGACCCCATCGGAATTGCGCTCTGGTGGCGTTCGACAAGTCTGCCGAAAGGCAGTCGAATGCGCAAGAGTTGCGGTGATCGCAGATTTTCTTGAGTGGCTACTTTTTCACGACGCTCAACGTCACACTGGACGAATACTCTCGGGAGTGATGAACCTCGTTATGAGCAACCACACCCTGTGATTCGCTGATGTTGTCGCCACCGGTATTTAGGTTACGGTCGAATCGCGGGAAGTCGCTGCTGCTCACCTCGATTCGTAGTTGATGCCCAGGTGCGAAGTAGTTGCTGGTTTGCATCGGCTGAAACGTCACTTTGTAGATTTTGTTTTTCTCCATCCACACAGGCGGCTTGTCATATCCCTCACGGTAGCGCATCCGCTGAATGTTCTCGTCGATGTTGTAGGCCGTGCCGTCAGGTAAGACGTCGATCAGTTTCACGGTAAAGTCCGTGTCCTTCACGTCGCTCGACACGTAGAGCGTGACGTCGATCGGACCACTCACCTCGAGGCCTTCTTTGAGTGGCTCTGTGCTGTAGACGAGGATGTCGCTTCGAGCTTCCTGTGAGCGTTGATCGAGTGCACCCGGTTTATAAACCTCGCCCATGCAGCAGAAACCACCGCCATGAGTGGACACAGGATTCATGGGATCGTAGACAAATTTGTCAGTAATGTCCTTTTCCCCGGGAGAAGGCAGCAATTCTCCATCGCCATTCAGAGAGTTGGCCTTGCCAGCGCTGGCCAGGTAATACGTAACTGGCTTGGCGCCTTCCGGCGGCCAAGTATCGGATGACTGCCACTTGTTGGCGCCCATTGTGTAGTAGCGAATCTTCGGTGTCTTGCTGAGGACGTCGTTTGCCTCGCCCTTGAGGAAGTGGTCGAACCACGCGTATGTGATGGCGTCGTAATTCAGGCGTGCATCTCCCATATCTCGCTCGCCGACCATGGTGTGTTCGGTAGCAAGTTCATACGCACAGTGGCTTACAGGGGCGATGATCGCATACTGCTCGTTGCCGACATCGGGGTTGGCGTTTTTGCGGACGAAGTTGTATGCCGCGAGGTTGGGCGCGACGCTGACGTCATACCAGGTCATCATCCATAGGCCGGGAATGTTGATGCGCATGCTGTCGTTCCAGAGCCCGCCTTGATACCAAGAGGGGTCGTTCGGGGTGCGCTCGATCATCCCGGGCTTGCCAGAGGGCGTGGTATCCGCGTAAATGCCGTCGGGGCTGTTTACCGCAGCCAGGAGGTCCTTTTCTGGCAGGTGGAACAGCGCCTTCGACCAATCGACGTAGGCCGGATGCGCGACCAGGTCCCATTGTCTCGCTGCCGTCAGCAGGTCTTGGGATTTCGTTCCTGGAGGGAAATTCGGCTTCGCATCGTTTGTTTGCAGGCCGTAGTCGTAAAGCCACGTCGCGAACAACATCTGCACAGCGCCGCCGCGGAACCAGTTGCCCTGCTCATAATAGGGCCCAACGCGCCCTACACCCGCTCCGAAGCTTTCGGGGATGAACGTGGCCAACGCCTTGTTGCCGCGCGAAGCCGCCGCCAGTTGCCACTCCGCGGTGGAGGAACAGCCAGTAAGCCCCACTTTGCTATTGGACCACTGCAAGCCGCCCAGCCAATCCAGTTCATCGTCAGAGTCGGTCAGCGGCACGCCGAGGATGTCGTAGTCGCCCTCAGAGAAGTAACGGCCGCGTTCGTTCATTACCACATAAGCATAGCCGCGCTTAACGGCATCGAGTTCCGTGGTCATGTCTTGTGGCGCACCCAAGGTCACATCCCAGTAGTTGAAGTCGTACGGCGTGCGCTCGAAGATAATTGGATACTTTTTTGAAGTGTCCTTCGGCCGGTAAATGTCGGCCTGCATACGCTTGCCGTCCCGCATAGGAACCATAACTTTGCGTTCAATAACGCTAATGGATTCCAATTCCTTCTCGATCGCGTTCCTGCGCTCGATCAGCGCCGTGTCCTGAGACCTGGGTTCCTGCGCCCTCGCGGACAGGGTCATTGCACCTATGGCGATACAGACTGTTGCTACCCACCCCAATGTTGAAATTCTTCGCATCGGATCCTCTCTCTCCAGACGCAATAACTTTCACTTATCTCAATAAGATCGACCTGAGGAAACTCTATATTGGCCGGGGCTTACGCCGATGAGCCTTTTGAAAGTTCGAGTGAAGTGACTCTGGCTGGAAAACCCAGTGTTCAGGGCAATATCAGCCAATGAAGTGGTCGAGGTAGTGAGCTCGCGTATTGCGCGCTGGATTCTCAGTTGACGAACATAGTCACCGACGGTCGAGTGATACCGCCGATGAAACTCAGTCGCCAAATAGACGGGATGAACTTTGACCGCCCCGGCAATCTCCGCCAATCGTAAGGGCTCGCTAAACCTATCATCGAGAATTTTTCGAGTTTCAATCAGCCAGTTTGGAAGTGGAGGAGAAGGTCGGGCCGTACTGCGAAGAACACGGCCAAGCATCTCCAGGACAATGCCATCCATGACCAGTGGAGAGACGGCGTCAGGATTTTGGAATTCGCGGTAAAGCTTTGTAGCAAGCGAGACAAGCGCGTCGTTCCGGAATTCACAGGGACCCGCCTCCGGCGAGCCTTGCATGAGCGGGCCAAACCGCGGAGCGCTTACTGATATGCGGAGAATGGCAGCTCCCTCTTCATTGCAAGACCTGGAGTGAGGGAAATTGGGGGGATGAAACACTAGCGTGCGAGCCACGCGAAGCTTGGCGTCGCTGCCGTGGGTCTCGGTATACGAACCACGGAGAACAAAATAGAAGAGAGCGTTTCCGGTTGTAGGGGCTGATACTTTAAACCCGGCCGGATATGTCTCCTCTTGAATGATGAAATCAGTGCCTGGTGAAGTTCCTACGAATCCGCCGTACCCCTTCTCCGCATCTTCGTGTCCCATGGCCTGCCCCAGGGTCGAGTGACCGAGCCGAATTCTTACGGCTATGAACGAGAGAATCTACACGACAGCGACGAGCTCTAAAGTTGATTTGCAACTGCCCTGCTTCCGCTGAGTGATTCGAAGGTTTGGCGATGTCGGATCGTTATGAAATTGTGTATACATTATAATATACGGCATAAATATACCGCAGACGTTTAACCGCTGAGGCGTCCACCTGTCAAGTGGAATGTTGAATTCTTCATGAAGCAACGCGGAACAAAGAGGCATAGGTTGAACTGGCGATAAGTATGCGGACTGACAATTAGCTAATGTTAGTCGGTGTGACGCGGGTAATTCGCGACCAAGCGGAGTTAGCTCAGGATGCGCTGGAAACGCGGTCCGACACCAGCGACACAATAAACCTATTGTTTCGCGAGCTGTTCGAAATGCGCGAGAGCCTTCTCGTAAACATCACGAACCTGTTCCTTCTGTTGAGGATTGTCGAACGTTCGCTTATCCAGCAATTCAATGGAGCGATTCATCCATTGAATGAAGTATTGCGCATCCTCGACGGACCGCATCGGCTTTCCAGCCATGGATACGTAGATAGGGTTGGTGTGGGCGTAGACGTAGCTGTCCATTAGCAGGTGTTGCGCGGAGGGGCCGCTGACGCGTGCGGCAATCCACGCACTGCTAGGAACCTCCAGTGTGGTACGCAACTGAATCCGCCCCGTATCCGTTGCTTTTTGAGTGAAAACGACTTGGCCGTTTTCGATGATGTCCAGTTGTTCCATCGGCACCAGCGACCAAGCATCGGCCTTCACATTGACCCGAACGCTGTCAGAACCAGCCAGATTGATCTCGTCACCGGGGCCCTTGCCGTTCACGGTTAAGGACAAAAGAGGGCCGTTGCTCACAAAAGCGTGTCCCTTCAAGAAGGCGTCGGTGTAAGTGCGATACGTTAGCGTTGGGCCGGTGTGGGCGTACACCCGAACGGATCCGACCGTCGGGGCCCTCCAGTAGTTCGTCATTACATCTGAGCCGGCGGAGATCGGTATCCGAAACCCGAGGTTGAGAAGGCGATACCAAACACCCTCGGCTACGAACTTATCCGTCCAGATGCACATGACATCATAGAAATCCACTTTGCCGAGCGCGGCATCCGCGGGAAACTCGCGCGCGCCCGCATAGTCGACCTTCGACGGATCCTCGCCGCGGGGAATCAGAAAGGGATGTGCGAATCCCCCGATTCCGCCCTGGCTGTGAACTGAATCTAACACTTGTGCATTGCTCGGGTAGTCTGACGCGAAAGGCGTGCCAGGGTAACCTCCGTAAATTGGAAAGAAAAGTTGCTTAAGATTCAGGAGGTCCATGTGGCCCCCGAAGCTCGGGCGGTACTCCTCATTGAAATACAAGATGTTGCGGGCGGTGGAGTGGGAATCGGGATGCCCGGTGAAGTACTGCATATCAAGCAACCTGTTCTGATTGTTGGTGGGAAAATCGTTCAAAACGTTCAGGTCCTCCGCGTCCATTTCGCTGATAAGAGAAGTCGGTGTTTCTCGAAAAACACCGCCGTAGTTCATGTGTACGTGGTTGTCCCCGGACACCCAGCCGTCGAGAGCGTGGCCCGCTATCCGCTTCAGCTGAATTTGGATTGTCGATGGCGTTCCCTCGCGTATTTGCACGCTTTGCTTGGTGAAGAAGCGTTGAAAGCCTTTGACGGCTTCGACGGTGGCGGTGCCAGTGGGAAGCTCAACAGAGAACTCGCTTGGAGCTTCAAAGTAGCTGTCACCAGTGACGACTGAAACACGCTGGAAAGCGCCATCAGGAGCCCAGCTTCGCCCATCGCTCGCTTCGAGATAGACTCTTGCTGAAGTTGGTTTTTTCTCCTCATCGACTACTCGGACGTGAAGAACGCCCATCGGATTTCGATAACGCAACCGGGTGATATGTACCTGCTTGGGGATGCCACCCACGGCAGGAACTGTCCAAATAGCAAAGGGATGCCCAGCATTGGTCGCAAACGCGATCGTTTGGCTATCAGGAGACCAGGATGGATTGAATGCCTCCGAATCTTTTAGGTAGGTGAGTTGGACCGGAAGCCCGCTAGCCGGATCCAACAGCCAGAGTTGGTTCGAGCCGGTGCGGTAGGACACGTATACAATCTTCCGTCCATCTGAAGACCACCGCGGTCGCGCGCACCATAGGGTTTCCTCTCGATCCAGCAGCGCAAGCTTCCCGTCCGTGAGGCTAAGTTTCCAAATGTCGCCGGAGCCGTAGGTCATTTTGCCTGGAAGAGCTGAACCCGGATTGGCAAATCCTTCGCGCGCACTGATGAAGACTAGAGAATTCCCATCGGGCGAAGAACTCGGTTCGATATTTTGTTCTCCATCGACAAGCACTTTCGAGGGCGTGCCACCGCTTGCGGAAATTTGCCAGAGTCCAAACTTTTTCCCTTCAGCCGAGGACGTGTAATAAATCGTGTCAGACGAATGCCATTCCGGATCAACGTCAATGCCGCTGTCTTGCGTCAGCTGGTGCTGCGAGGTTCCGTCGGCGTTCGCGACCCAAATCTCGAAAGTGTGGCCAGTGTCTTTGGTGTAGGCGATCTGACGTCCGTCAGGGGACCAGGCAGGTTCTGAATCGTATCCGGGCCCAGTGGTGATCTGCACAGCTTCGCCACCGTCTACCGGCACTTCCCATAAACTTCCGTGCGCGGCGAAGATTAACTGTTTGCCGTCAGGTGACCACGCCGGCGACCAGGGTCCAGTCGTTACGCTCGGCAGGTACATGCTCTCCATATACATCTGGGCAGCAGGGGCAGGTGTGACGGTTGCGTAGGCGGTTGGGACCTGAGCTCGAAGCGGCGGCGAGGATATCGACAGAGCCAAAGGCAGGAGCACGACTAGCAATAGCTTCGGCCATTTTTGAAGCGACATAGGTTCTCCCCTTCCAAAGCACTCACTTGCCTATCTGGCGGCCGTTTAAAGCGCGGAGAGGGCTGAGGAGTTGAGTTGAACTTGGAGGGAACACCGCGCATCGGCCGCATACGAATCTGAAAGATCGCCCTGGCAAATTCCTGCGCTAACCGCGCCAAATGTCGTGGTCCGGCCCCGACGACCAAAGCAATGACATCAAACTGGCACCCGACCGGCCCCAGATCGGGCGGACCGGTCAGGCTGAGTGTTGCCGCAAACCTAGAAGATGTACTTCAGCGCAAACTGGATCAGGCGCGGGTTCACCGAAGTCGAGTTGATTATTCCGAAAGCCGGAGTTCCGAAAGCCACTCCTGGATCGGCAAATTGGGCGTGGTTGAAAGCGTTAAAGAACTCCGTCCGGAACTCGAGTCGGGCGCCTTCGGACAGGCCTCCAACCGTGGTCTCCTTGGCTATGGACATGTCCCAGTTGTTTTGACCTGGGCCGCGGACAATCCCGCGAGCTACGTTTCCGTAGCCGGTTCCGTCGCCGATTGTCGGAGGAGCACAGAATGCAGCTGGATTGAGGTAGTTGTTCAGTCTTGATTCCACCGAGCCCGACGTTGCGGCGCTTGCGTTGGTCATCCCAGGGCACAGCTCGGCGCCGGAAGTCGAGGCGAACGCGTAGATCGAGCCGGCAGTGGAATCGGTAATAGTGAGCGGATCGCCCGATTGAAGTGTGGTCACCCCGGAGAATCTCCAGCCATTCGTAAGATGCTGGAGGAAGCCGGAGTCGCCATGAGTGCCGGGGATATTCCAACTGTAATAGAAGATTACCCGGTGGCGGCGGTCGAAGTCCGCTGGGCCCCACCGTTCAGAACGGATATTCGTATCGTCAAAATTTGAGCTGCCGCCTGTAAAGACATTGGCAAGGCCGACGCCGGTTACGTCGGTCATGGCATTACTGTAAGTATAGGAAACTTGGAAACTGAGGCCGTGTCGCAATTGTTTTCCGACCCCGGCTTGGAGTGCGTTGTACATGGAGAAGCCGTAAGTCTCGCTGTCAGAAAGGCCGGTCGGAGCGAAGCCCAAATACGGCACGCGTTCGGCGGCGTTAGCCACCGTGTTCGTGGTAATGCCGTGTATAGGATCCGCCGTGCTGGCCAGCAATGGCTCATTTAACTGACGCGATGCGCCCAGCCGCGTGCCATGGTTGCCCACGTAAGCTACATCGAGCAAGAAGCCATGAGCGAATTCATACTGCGTATCCAAACTCCATTGCTGGATCATTGGCGAATCATAGTTCTCGGCCAGTGTTGAATTCGACAGCTTGGTCGTGGGAGTGCGAATTTGGAAGGATCCGGTGGTTGGGCGTGGATTGAAGGGAACCTGGAAGGTAGCCGCGGCGTTCGAGGCTCCGGCAAGATCGCCTTCTCCTACGAAAGGTTCCTCCAGCAAAAGTTGGAGAACGGCATTGGCTTGGGTGCGGTCGAAATAAATGCCATAGCCGCTCCGCACAACAAAGCGATCAGTGTTGAACGGCCGCCAAGCGGCACCAATCCTAGGGCCAACATTATGCAAAGGATGGGGGTCCATGGCGGCGGTGTCGTTATCTCGGCGGACGATTCCAGAAGGAATCGGCAGTTTGTAGTTTGCCGGCACGGTAAAGCCCGCATATGTTCCCGAGGCCGGCGGTACCCCTCCTGCCAGGCTTGGCCAGAAGTTTGCCAGGCGGCCGTAGATATCGCTCACGCCACCGTTCACTTCCCAGCGCAGACCCACGTTAAGTGTTAGCCGGGGACTCACTTTGATATCGTCTTGAACAAACGACGAGTAGTTGTTCACCCGGAAGGCGCGGTCCATCTCCCCCGAAATTCCGAACGAAAGAAAGACGTTGCTGAATGGACTTCCGTTCTGAGCTGCGCTTTCGCCCAACAAGAAATCCGGGAAACTCGTGAAGACAAGCAATCCTCTCAAAGGGCCCGGCAGAAAGAAATTGTCCTGAATCCGCTCGAAAGTAAATCCGCCACGGATCGTGTGCCTTCCATGAGCCCAGGATATCTGGTCGCTTAGCTGAAACTGATTGATTGCCGTGATGAAGTCGTCGTTGAAGTTTCCACCCCAGGAAAACAACCCCGAAACCGACCCGATAGGTATTTCATTGGCGTAGTTTGGGTCGCCGGGAGTGATGCCTGCTGCCGCGTCAGTGATCGGGGTCAAGCTTTTGGTGGTGCCCGAAGTCCGGGAGAATGCGAATAGACCTTCGTTAACAAGATTCGGGCTCAACAACGACGTGAGCTTAACAACCGCATTGCGGTTGTTGAATACATCATTGCCGCCCGAGCCCGGATTCATGTTCTGTACCGTGAAGTTCACCAGCTCAGGATCCCTGGAATAGAAGAAGCGCTCGGAGAGAGTCTCGGTTGAGTTAATGCGGTAGTCGGAGTTGATCATGAATTGGTCTTGGTGGTACGTCGAAGGAAGGCTAAACGCAGCTAGTCCAGTTCCGTTCGGGAGAATGGTTTGAGGCGTGGGGATGTAATAAATTCCATTCGGCAGCTTGTAATTCAGGATCGCCAGCGCCGTCGGGTTGATGTTATTGGTCGCTCCGCAAGTAATAGCGGCACCGCCGAATGTCCCAGACTTACCACAGAACTCCTTCGCCAACGTGGCCGCCGACCTGTCGTTGGTGAGAGGCGGCAGAACCATTTCCGAAAGCGAATTGGCGCCGTAGCCGTTCACCTGGCGAGTACCCTGGTAGGAACCGAAAAAGAAAAGTTTGCCTTTCTTGATCGGCCCGCCAATCGTTCCCCCGAATTGATTCTGACGGTCGGTTGGCCGAGATTGGCCGAATGAGTTCAAAAAGAAATCATTGGCATCCAGCACGTTATTCCGTAGGAATTCCCAAACATCCCCGTGAAATTGGTCGGTTCCCGACTTCGTAACCACGTTTACGTTGGCTCCGGTACCGCGACCGTATCCGGCGTCGTAGAGGGTGGTCTGGATCTTGAACTCCTCGAGCGCATCCGGGTTCGGGATCGAAATGCCGCCATAGCCAAGCCAGCTATCAGCGCGGCCGGTTCCAAGGTTGTTTATGTCCGCTCCGTCCATTTGATAGTTATTGCTGACGTTGTTGGAGCCATTGACGTACACGTCCTCGCTGTTCTTGCCCAGGGTGGCTGCGTTGGTTACGTTGGCCACCACGCCGGGGGAGAGGGAGAGCACCTGCGTGTAATTTCGGGTGGTGAGAGGAATGTTGGTGATCGTCGTGTCTGAAACCAGTGTGCCTAGGGTCGTCGACTCAGTCTGGACTAGTTCGACCCCTGCTTGCACAGTCACCGACTCTTGGCTGCTTCCGACCTGCATCTTCGGACTCAGCACGTCGGTCTCTGTCACATTCACAGTGAGTGGTTGGGAAGTCAGCGTTGCAAAGCCTGTCAGTGCGTAGGTCATCGTGTATTGGCCGGGCTCCAACAAGCTAAATGAATATGTTCCCTGGGCATCGGTCGCTGTCTCACGCGTGGCACTCGTGCCGACGTTGGTCAAGATCACGCGGACGTTAGGCATCACGGCTCCGGAAGGGTCTGTTACCACCCCGGTGATCGCGCCTGTAGTGGCCGTCTGCGCCCAAACGGGTTCAAAAGTGCCTCCGAAAAAAACAAGTGTGGCGACTAAGAGAGCAAACTGACACACAAATTTATGCAAACGGAACATAGGTCCCCTTTGTTTAGAAAGAGTCATTGGAGCACAGACATAGCGGAGCCAATTCGTACGAATACGGGTTCCTGGTGCGGGCCTGGAGGTCAAAGGTGCTGCGAATTTGAAATCGAGCAAACGTGTACATTTTCCTTTTTATTGCGACGCGCAATGGCAACACTACCCCGCCTAAAAACCTTAAATTAAGCTGTGACAATTGTTCCGGGAGGCTACATCGGGGGAACTTGGATGTCTTTCACCTAAATAAGCCTTTTTGACCGCAATTAAGATAGGGCGGGGAAATTGCGACAGAGTGAAACAACCGAGCGGATGTATTTAAGGCTGGAAGAACCCCGTTATGCCGAGGCGAGCTTCGTAACAGTAATTTGATTTTGTAAAGCGTCGACGGCGCTGCGTTGAATGGCGCCGGGAATTGGCGCCAGGCAATTTGCAGCGCCGCAGGCGGCTGCAAAGCGAATAGTGTTTTCGCTGTTGAATCCCCGCATTGAGGCAAGCACAAAGCCGGCCAGCGTGGTGTCGCCGCTGCCCACGGTCGAAACAGGCTTCAGTTTTGGCGGCGTTGCCAGCCAAGCGGGTCCTTCCTTTGATTCGAGCCAAATGATGCCATCGCCGCCGAGGGTAACAGCTGCGGATTGCGCGCCGCGGTCAATGATCTGACGCGCTGCGTTTAATGCGTCCGCTGGATTATTGATGGGAGACTGGAGTAGCTGACGGGCTTCGTCGCGATTGATCTTCACCAACGCGGGCTTGGCTGCGAGCGATTGTGCCAGAGCGGCTCCGCTGGTATCGAGAAAAACGGGAGAGCGCTGGGAATTTGCGTGGCGGGCCAGTGAGGCGAAGAAATCGCTAGGCATTCCGGCGGGCAAGCTGCCGGAAATGGAGACCGGGGCACCGTTCAAGTCTGTTTGGAGGGTCTCGACCAGTGTCCGGGTGAATTCTTGCATTGCTACGGCACCCGGCGGATGGCCGGGCTCGAGAATTTCGGTAACGGTTCCGTGATCATGGAGGATCTCGAGATTCAGCCGGGTAGGGGACTGCAAGGCTACCGGCAAAACCTCCAGGCCGAGCCCGCGAAGTTTAGCGGCGCATTCTTCGCCGGTTGCGCCGCCGAGAAAGCCGATCCACGTCGGTTGCGCGCCTAGGGCTAGCGCGGCCATAGCC
>Ga0209420_1000444_pt1 | contig 22382 bp, 12 predicted proteins | sample BlaSpr_A8_OM1_O1_FD_187972 | JGI IMG/M metagenome (GOLD analysis project Ga0209420, IMG submission 187972) | Forest soil microbial communities from Thunder Bay, Ontario, Canada - Black Spruce, Ontario site 2_A8_OM1_O1 (SPAdes) (version 2) | ecosystem: Environmental > Terrestrial > Soil > Boreal...
ACCAGTTTAGCGCATGGCTGAGGCAATTAGGCGATTTCACTCAAGATCGCAGCGATTGAGAAGAGGGCAGCCGCCAATCCCGCGACAACTCCACCTAGATAAAGACATCAAAAGCCTGATGGTGCTGGGTGAAATAAATTCAACTGGGGATTACACTCAACACACCGCTTATTGTCGTGATTACCACCGTCCGGCCAGTTTCAGCCCTGCGAAGATGGCGAGTGCCCCAAAGAGAATGCCTGCGATGAGGTGCAAAATCCGCTGCGCCCAAGGTGAGAGTACAGAGGTGGAGCACTAGTGATGCTCCCTCGCAAGAACGAGAATGATGCCCACACACTCACGAGAACCGCAATCACGTAACCGAGTCTCTGAGGCATCTTCATTTCTCCAAGTGCGATTGCTGGAGAAATCCATCTCGCGGATTCTCGCGTGGTTTTGTTGGCCCAAGTGGAGAAAGGGACGCGGACATCGCGAGGAATACAGTTCATCCTATGGTGAACCACTTCGGCGTGATGCACATGGAAGCCTTCGCCTGAATGCCGCACAATCTTAATCTGTTTCAATAGAACAGGCGAGGGAACCAGTTGCAAAATGGAAACTGTTGAAAACAGGCGATCAGAATCCCTTGTTCCGGGCATTGCCTCCTAATACGCCCGGATCAGTTCAGCACTTACGCCTCCGATTTTGTCCGTGTCCATATAGTGGTACTGTCCGGAACTGGCCTTTCCGATATCCCCCCATGCACCGGCCTGCCACACCGCAAAACCGAGTTTTTCGTATGCGGCAGTAGCTTTGGAGAGGTCGTCCACCGGCATGCCAATGTGCTGGAAGCCTTCACCATGGCGCTTCAAGAAATCTTCATAAATATTCGCTGGAGTGGATGGTGGCTGAATCCACTCATAACTGATGGCGCCCATCCGTTGAAAGCCCACGTCAAACGCCAGTAAGAGGGGCTGGCCGCGATAGCGCGAATCGTCGCGTGGCGTGGCATGCTCCAGCTCAAACCCAGGCAAGCCAAGTTTCTGCCAGAAGCTGGAAACCGCCGCCGCATCGCGAACCGCAAGAGCAAGGTGGGAGACGGTTTTCTGCTCCAGAGGCTTGGGCGCTCCGCCCGGCCAGTAAACAAGGCCAAGAACGTATTTGCCCTGTGGCTCCGTGTCGAAGTAGGTGTAGGTCACCGGCGCGCCGTCGATTTCAAATGTGACCTGCTGCAGCACGCTCACTCCGAGGCGGGCCATGCGCTGGATCTCCTTGTCCATCGCCTCCCTGGACGGAACCTCATGGACAACGGAAAAGATGCCGTCCTTGTGCTTCTTGAGAAAATCATTGTAAGAGTCCGACTGGCCTTCGTCTGGTTGAAGGAAATTGACGGTTAGATTGCCCAGACGTCCGGTAGCCTGCCAGGTACCGATGGTCGTAGGCTTGCCATGATCAGTTCCCACGGCCTTGATCTTCGCGGACTTATGGATATCGGTCATTCCGAGTGCAGTCCACGTCGGCAATATCCCCTCGATGTTCTGCGAGAGCCACGTAACGCGGTTGATGGTTTGATAGTATTCCGGCAACTGGGCATAACAAGTTCCCAGCAGAAAGCACATCAAAACAAGACAGCGCAGAAGCTTCATCTGCCTCTCCATTTCTCAGAAATTCCCATGCCACTCGGTCACAAAAACGATGATGGCGCAGTCCGATTGTCATTCCGAACAGCCGCAGTTTGCGATGGAAACAGATTCATCGACGCATTAGAACCAAACAGACTAAATAATAATTAGAAAGTGGGCGATTCAAAATGGCTTAATGGCTTAAGGGTGACGTCGAACCGCTGGCGTAGAGACCTCGCCTCGGGGCTCCGCCACGTCATGCCCGTAGTCTTCGAGACAAAGTGCTCTACTTCCCGATAGAATGTCGACTCCGGTCCTGTCACCCATGCGCACATTCATGCCAAAGTTGTGGAGTATCCTCAGAAGCTGGACCGTCCTTCCCAGCGGACTCTAATCCGCCCGCTGCTGCCTGGCGGCTCGGTTGGCTTCCTCAAGAAATAAATCCAGTGCGAACGATTCAGAAAGTTAAGAGCGAATGGCTAACTCATACGACGTAATCGTCATCGGCGGCGGCCATAACGGCCTGGTCAACGCGGCTTATCTGGCACGGGCCGGCAAGAAGGTGCTCGTGCTCGAACGGCGTCACGTGTTGGGGGGCGCTGCCTGCACGGAAGAAATCGTGCCGGGGTTCAAGTTCTCCGTCTGCTCTTATGTGGTCTCGCTGCTGCGGCCGGAAATTATTCGCGACCTCGATCTTCCCCGCCACGGTCTCGAGATTCTTCCGCTCGATGGCACGTTTACGCCCATGCCTACCGGCGATTATCTGTGGCGCGTCAACGATCACGGCAAGACGCATCGGGAGATTGCCCGCCACTCGCGAGTTGACGCCGAGGCCTACGACGAGTTCGGCAAGGCAATGCAGGCCATGTGCCGCTTCGTGAAACCGATTCTAAGCATGGTGCCGCCCGACCCGACCACTCTGAATCCGCGCGAACTGATGAAGCTGTTGTTCATCGGGCGGCGTTTTCAGGCAATGTCGAGCTACGACCAATACAACCAGGTACAACTGATGACCATGAGCGCCGTTGATTTTCTCGATCAATGGTTTGAAACCGACGTGCTGAAGGCAACCATGTCGGCCTCGGGAATTATCGGCACGTTCCTCGGCGTGCGCTCGCCGGGAACGGCCTACGTATTGCTGCACCACTACATGGGGGAGATCGACGGCGCGTTTCGCGCCTGGGGATTTGCGCGCGGGGGCACCGGAGCGATTTCAAATGCCATCGCGGATGCGGCGCGCGAGGCCGGCGTCGAGATCCGCACCCAGTCTGCCATTTCGCAGATCATCATCAAGAATGGCAAGGCCAGGGGAGTCGCACTCGCGCATGGCGATGAGGTCTACGCGGACGTGATTTCGTCGAGCGTCGATCCGCGGCTTACCTTCACCAAGTTCATCGAAGCCCAGCATCTTCCCGGCGATTTTCTGGAAGATGTCAACCGCTTTAAGTTTCGCGGCTCTTCGGGCAAGCTAAACATGGCGCTGGATGGGCTGCCGAATTTTAAATGCATGCCCGGACCCGGCGCGCATTTACGCGGCGCGATTTCGATCTCACCGTCGGTCGAGTATATGGAGCGGGCCTATGACGACGCAAAGTATGGAAACTTCTCGCGGCGGCCGTATATCGACATCGTGATTCCGTCGCTGACCGATCCCTCCGTGGCGCCGCCGGGAAAACATGTGATGTCGTGCTTCGTGCAGTATGCGCCTTACAAGCTGCGTCCGGGGCTGAATTGGGACGATCAGAAGGAAGCCTTCGGCGACACCGTCGTGAACACGATTGCCGAGTACGCTCCGAACATCAAAGACATCATCATTCAGAGGCAGGTAATCACTCCGCTCGACTTGGAGCGCGAGTGGGGATTGACCGAAGGAAACATTTTCCAGGGCGAGCTTTCGTTGGAGCAACTTTTCTTTCTGCGTCCCGTGCCCGGCTGGGCACAATATCGAACTCCCATTAAGAACCTGTATATGTGCGGCTCGGCAACCCATCCGGGAGGCGGCATCATGGGCGCGAATGGTCGATTGGCGGCGCTGGAAATTCTGAAAGATATCAAAGGAGCGGCATAACCATGGCAGCGCCCGGGCACAACAAATCGCGCGACGTGGTCATCATTGGCGGCGGCCACAACGGGCTCGTCACGGCGTTCTATCTAGCCAAGGCCGGATACAAACCGCTCGTGCTCGAGCGCAGCTCGCAGGTTGGCGGGGCCGCGGTTACCGATGAGTTTCATCCCGGGTTTCGTTGTTCAACCCTGGCGCACACGGCGGGGCCGATTCAACCGCAAATCGTCCGCGACCTGCAGTTAGAAAAGCACGGGCTGAAGTGGATCACGCCCGAGGTTTGCGTGACCGCCCTTTCGCCCCATGGTCGCGCACTATCGCTTTATCAGGATGGGGCGAGGTCGGCGCAGGAGATCGCGGCGTTCTCGCCGAGGGATGCGACGAAGTATCTCGAATTTCAGCACTCGCTGGGGAAAATCAGCAAGGTCATTGCCGAAGCACTGGCCACTACGCCGCCTGACATCGACCATCCCAGCCGTGGCGATTTGTGGAGCATGCTCCAAACGGGGCGCGCGATCCGAAGGCTGGGAAAGAGAGATATGTTCCGCCTGCTACGCTGGGGGCCAATGGCGGTGGCCGATCTGGCGGCGGAATATTTTGAAACGGAACTGCTGCGCGCGGTGATCGCAGCTCGCGGGGTATTTGGGACATTTCTAGGGCCGTGGTCGGCGGGAAGCGCGCTGGTATTGCTGATCCGCGCGGCGGGAGATCCGCATCCCGCGGGATCGGCATCGTTTGCTGCGGGAGGCATGGGCGCAGTCACGCAGGCCATGGCATCGGCCGCAAAGGCGGCGGGCGCGGAAATTCGCACGGGCGCCGAAGTAATTGAGATTCGCATACGGAACGAGGCCGCCACGGGTGTATTGCTTTCCACGGGCGAAGAGATTCAGGCAAAGGCCGTCATCTCCAACGCTGATCCGAAACGCACGCTGCTCAAGCTAACCGACCCCACCCACCTTTCGCCGGACTTCGTGCAGAAATTGCAGCACTATCGCGGCCACGGAACGGTGGCGAAAGTGAACCTCGCACTGGCCGGCCTACCCAAGTTCACGGCGCTAAACAACGGCGATGCCAGCGCTCTCAGAGGGCGCATTCACATTGGCGATGAGATTGACTATCTGGAGCGAGCTTTCGACGAATCCAAGTATGGCAACTTCTCGCGCCGGCCATATCTTGAAGCCACGATTCCGTCGCTGATGGACCCGACGCTTGCGCCCGAGGGCAAGCACGTGATGTCGATTTACATGCAGTATGCGCCCTATCAGTTAAAAGGCGATTGGCCGAAGTGTGACTGGGAACAGCAGCGCAACGCGCTTGGCCAAAGCGTGGTGCAAACTCTCGCGCAATATGCTCCCAATCTGCCGGAGCTGATTCTGACCCACCAGATCATTACTCCTCTCGATCTGGAAGAAAAGTACGGTCTCACCGGCGGTCAGATTTTTCACGGGGACCTTGCGCTCGACCAATTCTTCACCATGCGCCCGCTGCTGGATTGGGCGCGCTACCGAACTCCGATTCAGAATTTATATTTGTGCGGGAGCGGGACGCATCCCGGCGCAGGTCTCACCGGCGGTTCGGGGGCGAATGCTGCACGAGAGATATTGAAGAACCTGAAGAAATAGGGGCGCCCGCCGAGACCCCTCCAGCTACGCGCTGAAGCAGATCCCTCACCCACCCTTTCTACCCTTACCCGCGAAAGGTCATGTCCTAACGGGGAATCACCTTGCCATCGTGACAATGCCGCTCCGATAGTAACTTGCACCCGAAGTTACTTTTCGTTTTTACTTAAGACATCGTAAAGGTTTTAGAGAAAATTTATCCTCGCGGGGGCAGGTTTGGCCGAAGATCTTCGGTTTGAATTGGCTATTTTGGCGACCGTTCAGGGCTTCTACCAGAAGCTTATGCGGGACGCGCTCGGCGGGGATGTGCCCATTCCGAGTGGTCTCGACGAGGACGCGCTTCGCCACTCCGACCATGAGTTGCCCACCACGCTGTCGCGCATGTACCGCTGGTTGCACATGTTGGATATGGCGATCACGCCTGCAATGGTGCGGCAAGGGCTGACTCCGGAAACCGATTCCGAAGTTGCGGAGGCTTTGCTGCGCTATTTTGTGCGGCGTCGCGAACCGAGCGACGTCAACCGCGACAAGGCCGATCTGATTGCGACCTTTCTTTATCGGCATCCTCGCGTGCCCGGACAGTGGCAGCAAAGCGGCTACGGTTTGGATGGTGCGTTGCCACTTTCGCCCTTTGAAATCGCGCTCATTGAGATCCTGGCCGATTCCGATGTGCCGTCGCTGGCTGAAGAGCACGTGCAATTGTTGCGGCGATTCGATCCCCTGCGCGAAGAGATTGCCCGCTTCCGCGACTTCAACTCATTGATCGATTCCGGCATCATTGGCCGCGTCCGCGAACTGAAAGAGTGGCTGAATGGGTCGTTTTACCATCCCGGAGTGCTGGCCACGGTCTCGGCTTATAACGCAACTTTCGGTAAGAAATTTGACGAACTGTTCGCCAAGGCCCTGAGCGAGATCAAAACCTTTGGACAGGCTCTGGAAGAAATGGGGGGAACGATTCTCACCACGGTCGACGGCGTGGAAGTTACGGTTGACCATGTGGCGGCGATCGAAGGGCAGCAAATGCTGCAGGCCGACTATGGCAGTGCGTTTGAGAAGTTTCGCCGGGTTTCGAAGCTGAAAAAGGAACTGGATCGGCGGCCACCGATCCGGCGAGCACTGCTGACGCCGGCCGCGCAGACATCGCGCGCCGCGGGCAGCGCGGCAGCCGCGGCCAAAACCGCCAAAGCGGCTGCAGCCCAAGCTTCGGCCACGGTTCCGGTGTTCCAGCCGCCCATCGTGACCAGCCAACAGATTTCAGCAGAGGAAGGCAAACTGCGCCGCGTCGAGGAATCCATTCGCGTATTTGTGCGCGTCGCCGACCCGAAATACCGCCAGGTTGTGCCCATGCGATTCTTTAACCTGACGTTGACGGTCCCCGAGGCGGACGCATACGGTGCTCCGTTCCTGGAAGAAAAAAGTCTGCGCGCCGACGTGGCTCGCATGCTGATCCGGATGGTGTCGCTTTCCGCACGCATCAGCACGGAGTTGGAAGAACTCAAGCGCACTTCAAAAATGTCATCTCTATGGAAATTGCACGCCGACGCCGTGGTGGTATTGCTGGCTATGGCCAGCACCTCCACCGAAGATGCGGGCAGTATGGCAAAAGCGGATGAACAGAGCGGCTCAGGCGGGGCCGGAGGTGCGATCCACAAATCCCTGCAGAAGATGCGCAACCATGCCGATATCGCAGTGAAGACTCTCGCCAACGTCGGGTAGGATCCCGGAGCAACTCAGTCCGGTGCGAGATTCGATCGCCCAGACGCCCGGCGTGGCTGTTTCGAATTCTCTTCATGTTTGTGTGTTATCCGGAAAAAATGCCGGGGCCCTGGACGGCGCCTCGGCATTTTTGGTGCATGGCAGCTTGTTTATTTTCTGATTGCCGTGTACGGCGATGCCCGGAGCGCGACGTGTTTTGCGGACGCTGTTTCGATGGTTGAGGCTTCGACCGGTACCGGACAGACATCTCCCGAAAGCGTCGTATAGGTAACGTTCATGAAGGTGTCTGGAGAGGTTATGTTGCCTGTGCCTGTACCCAGGAGAATGCCGGCGCAAGCTTCGTTAATGGTATTACGGGTAACGCTGTTGTTGCTGCCGGTGGATGGCGGACAACCGGCATTCACGTGAATGCCGGATTCTGCGCTGCCGTAGAGAGTATTGGACTCGGCCGTATTCCCGTCGCTGCAGAGATCGATGGCATCGAAGAGTTGCGTTCCGCCTATGTGGTTCGACTTAATAACCGCGTCGTTTGCGGTTCCGTAGGTTGGGTCGGACGTGGTGACAATTCCTAGCTGCGTGCTGTCGACGGTGTTGTTGGTGGCGGTTACACCGCTTGAGGCATAGATCAGGATTCCAGAGGCGGCGTAACATTGCGGCTGACTGGTGCTGCCACACGGCGGGTTGGTGTAGAGGTCGTCGGCTACGTCGTTGGACGTGACTGAGCCGGTGGCTCCATACCCAATCTGGATGCCGTTCTGAGCGGTGGCGGTGGTTGCGCCTATACCGATCACAGTGTTGTCAGTGACGGTAACGGCCGGGCCGCCGCCGGTCCCGGGACCGCTGGCGACGATTCCAGCCTTGTCGTAGTTCCGCACAGAATTGTGTGACACGCTAACCGCTGGAGTGCCGGTATTGCTTTCGACGCTGATCGCCAAGCCGACCTGGCAACCCTGAAGAGACGGGGCCATGATGACATTTCTAACAGCGTTGTCAGTTATTGTCCCGGAGGAATTCTGGTAATAGATACCCATCGGGTTGATGGTGCAGTCGGAGAGGCCATTGTTGCTGCCATCAATAGTGAGATGGGAGACAGTGACGTCCGCACCCTTGACGAAGATTTGAGCGGCTACTGAATCGCCACCAATGTTCGTTCCATTTGCGGCCAGACCGCCGGATGGAACCACGATTGTGGGGGCATAGAGCGTTCCATTCTTGATGCCGCGTAGAGTTAGATTCTTGGAAATCGTGACCTGTTCGGGGTAGGTTCCGGGACACACGTCGATGGTGGCGCCGGACGCGGCTGCGGTAACGGCCTCATTAATGGTGGCGTAATGTGTCCCCGGCCCGGCGCAGGAGCCGACGGTAGAGTCTGTGGATGCAAAAAGGCTTTGACTCATAAGCGCAAGGGTGAACAGAGTTACGAACAACGGGAGTTTACGACGCATACAGAACCTCTAGGATCGGATTGTGGTGCAGGGCCCCGGTTAGAGCGAACCTGGTGAGAACTCGGCGCCAAGTCTATGTTTGAACATGATACCGCAAGCTAGAGGTGCGAAAGACGTCTTTCCTTTTGAAATTGATTTTATTTTTCCTGATATACCCGACGGAACTTTGCGGGGATTGTGGAAAACTCTCTGATTGGCCTCAATTTGACATGGACTGAGCTCGATGGGTAGCACCCACTGCGTTGGTGATGCCAGCGGGATCAAAGCCTGGGCCACCCGCCCTTGACAGAGCCGACACCTTCATCGATGTACCACTCGCTTATTTACATTGTATCCGCGGCAGTTTGTTAGGTTTAGATGAAACCATCCTGTACTTTCCAAAAGATCATATCTTCTCTATAAATTTCGGTAAATACAACCTTTAATTACTGGTGATAAGTCACTTTGTATATTAATTGCTGTCAGCAACATAGCTTCAGTTGCACTCGGGCAATTTTTTAGGAAGGTAGCGTGCACTACCAATCGAGCTGACGCTTGCCACAAGTTTTGTCCGCCGCATTTACGGCTTGGCCGACAAATGGAGGTTCACACTCGCGGAGATCCGGAGGTATAGACACACCCTGCGTGTCTTGTGTTGGAAAAAATTCTTGGAGGAACACGATGAACACCACAAGTAAGCGGGGATTCTTCCTTCACGTTGGACTGGTACGCAGGGTGGCAGTCTCGGCAATTCTCGTTGCCATAAACACTGTTGCGCAGGGGCAGTCTACATCTGCCTTGCAGGGCACGGTGACAGATAAATCCAACGCCGCCGTGGCGAACGCGAAGGTTCTGGTACGCAACGAGAGCACGGGAGTAGACCGCACCACGCAGACCGATCAGGCTGGCTTATATCTAGTTCCCGGTCTGCTCCCGAGCCTCTATCGTGTCGAAATCAGCGCGCCGGGATTCCAGACAGTGGTAATCAAAGATTTGAAACTCGACGTTGCCTCCACGCTGACGGAAAACGCCCAGCTCCAAGTGGGCGCAGTCGCGACAGAGGTCGAAGTCGCCGGGACAGCGCCGCTCGCGGATACGAGCACGGTGTCGCTTGGACAAGTGATCGAGGAAAAGACAGTCCAGGATATTCCGCTGAACGGCCGCCACTTTTTCGACCTGGTCAACCTCATTCCAGGCACCGTAACGCCTCCGCAGAATGGTTTCCTCGCCGATCCCCTAGTCGGACTGGGAGCGCTCGGCGTGGATACCGCCGGACAGCGCGAGAACACCACGAACTTGATGGTCAACGGTATCAATTTGAACGACGAAGTCCAGAACCAAGTCACCTTTCAGCCCTCGATCGACACCGTCGCGGAATTTAAGGTAGACAACTCGACCTTCCCCGCGGAATATGGGAGAAACTCCGGCGCGATCGTTAACATCGCAACCCGCTCAGGAAGCAATGCTTATCACGGAGAAGGGTTTGAGTTCATCCGCAACAACTTCTTCGATGCCCGTAACTATTTCAATCCCGTCGGAAAACCTCAGTCGCAGTTCAACCGCAACAATTTCGGCGGCGACTTTGGCGGGCCCATCAAGAAAAACAAGGCATTCTTCTTCTTGAGTTACGAGGGCCTTCGCCAACACCAGGGAATCACGCTCGCTACCCCGGTTCCGGCTGCAGGCGCAACCTCGACCAGCCCTGCCGTGACCAATCTATTGAAGCTGCTCCCGCAACCCAATGGTACGATGACTACGAATGCGGGCCCGGTGCCGGCGTTTTTTGGCTCGGCCAGTACGCCAGTGAACGAGGATATTGGAACCGCAGACCTGAGCGTCAGCCTCACTGCCAAAGATCAGCTTCACGGATACTACGCCATCGAAGTCGATCACCGCTTCGAGCCCACGGAAGGGCCGGCGACGGTTCCGGGTTGGGGTGATACGCGCGATGGTCGCCGGCAACTGGTTACCGTGAATGAGACCCACACCTTCAGCACCAGCCTAACCAACGACGTACGACTGGGTTTTAACCGCTTGCACATTACCTTCCTACCCAATGGGCTATTCAATCCAACGGCAGAGGGTCTCGGACTCCCTTCCGGCGTGCCAGCCGACTCCGGATTGCCGCTCATCGACATTGCAGGTTCCCTGGAATTCGGATCGCCTGAAGGAGACCCCGAAGGCCGCGGAGATACCACTGTGGTTTTGGGCGATACCGTCAGCTGGCTCAGGGGCCGACATTCGGTCCAGTTCGGCGGCGAAATTCGGCGCTTCTACAACAACAACCTTTTCGACAACTTGGGCGAGTTCTTCTACATCAACCTGAACAATTTCCTGGCCGACCAAGCCGAGTCGTTCACTACCCTTTCGGGCAACGGCGACAATAAGATCGTCGAGGGCGCCTGGGGGTTGTTTGTGCAGGACAGCTACAAGTTGAAGCCGAACCTCACCTTGAGCCTCGGCCTACGCTACGACTGGAACTCGACGCCGAGCGAAGCGGCCAACCGGTTTTCCGTCTTCAATCCAGCTGCGGATGCCCTGGTGCAGGTCGGAAGCCCCGGCTTTGGCCAAATCTACCAAACCAATAACAAGAACTTCCAGCCGCGCTTGGGCGTCGCTTGGGATCCCTGGGGCGATGGCCGAACCTCGATTCGCGCCGGTTATGCCCTTTTGACCCAGCAGCCCGTGACCAATATTGCCTCCGATTTGACCCAAAACCCGCCGTTTGCAACGCCCTTGGCTGCTTCTTCGTCGTCCAGTTCCATCACCCTGGAAGCTCCGCCCGCCAATCCCAAAACGGTTTCTCCGCTCACCATCGCCCCGAATCTCAAGAACGCCTATGCCCAGGATTGGAATTTGACCATCCAGCGGTCGCTTACCGGCACGATGGGAGTACAGATCGCCTACGTGGGATCGAAGGGCACACACCTGCAGCAGATACTCAATGAAAACCAGCCCGCGGTGGTGAACGGCCTTTACCAAAGCGCCGGACCGTTTTCCAATTTCTCGGAGATTGAGGAATTCGCCAGCAACGGCATCTCCAGCTATAACGCCCTGTGGTTTACGTTCACCAAACAGGTCTCCCATGGCCTCCAGCTCATGGCTTCCTATACCTATGCGAAGTCGCTGGACGAAAGTTCGCTGGACATCGCGAATGCTTTTCCGCAGGACAGCACCCACCTGCGGCAGGACTATGGTCGGTCAGATTTCGATGCCCGGAACCGTTTTGTGCTGAGCGGCTTTTATCAACTGCCGTTGAAGGGCAACCGCGCCATCGCGGGATGGGAGCTCTCCTGGATCAGCTCGGCGCAAAGCGGCAATCCCCTGCAGCCCGCTGTCGCCGCTGGCCTCTTCCCCGGAATGAACCTGCGCCCCAACGTCACCGGGTCGCTCGGGGTCACGGGCAATCCCACTCAATGGTTTGCGGACCCTGCGGCGTTCGAGAGCGCCAGCTCGGTGCCCTGTACTGTGGTGGGCAAGCTTGTCGGGCCCTGCTCGCCGGGGGATATGGGACGCAACTCCGTGATTGGACCGAGTTTTGTGAACAGCGATCTTTCCCTGATCAAGGACACGAAGATTTCGGAAAGAGTGAACTTGCAGTTCCGGGCGGAGGCCTTCGACGTGTTCAATCACCCCAACTTCGGCGATCCCAACCTAAGCGTCGCTCCCAACCCCGCCAATCCGAACACGAACTTCGGCGTCATTACGAGCACCCGATTTCCCAACGGCGATTTCGGATCGGCGAGGCAGTTACAGTTGGCTTTGAAACTGGAATTCTAGTCGCGGGTCACGTTTTGTTCACCACGAAGGGCACGAAGTCACACGAAGGACTCAATGCGGTTGTCCTGAATGGACCTTCGTGCGATTCCCCATGCAGTCCGATTCCGGGCAAACCGTACCCTCGGATTTGAAGTAGATTTTACTGATGTTGCAAGGACCTGGCAGCGGGAGCGACCGCGGCACTCATTTTCGATAGATCCTGTATCAGAAGCAAAGTCCTATGGAATTGTACGTCTTGCTCCGCTCCGCGTTGGCTGCAGCTCATTCGGATCGCAGTGCTTGCATCGGAGAGATCGAACTTCCCCGGTACGCAGGAACGAACGCGGCAAAAAGGCCCGATAACGCCATTGTGATTCCTGCTGTCGCAAGGACGATCGGATCGAATGGGCTGAGTCCAAAGAGCTGACTGCCCAAGAATCTACCGACCCCCAACGCGAGTGGCAGGCCAAACAGCAGTCCGAATGCGACTAAAAGAAAGGACCCTCGCAAAATCAGGGCAAATATATCGCTACGATCGGCTCCCAGAGCGACACGCATTCCGATCTCGCTCGTTCGACTAGCGAGGTTGTAGGCGGTCACTCCGTAGATCCCGATCGACGCAAGAACCAGAGCCAGGATGCCAAACAGCGAAGTGAGACGGGAGATCAATCTTTGCTGGCTAAACGTATTCGCCACTTGGTCGCTCAGCGTCTGCATGCGTACGATGGCAAGATTGGGATCCACCGACGCGAGCGTACGGCGGGCCAGCGATTCAGATAACGTCGCACCGGGTCTCATGCGCACGACGAGATCATGCAGATAATGCGACCGGATCTCACTCGATGCGGCAAAGGGATCCCGATAGCTGGTCGATTGCGTGCTTGGTAAAAAGAAAAAAGGACCTACAGGCTTTTCGAGATTGTAGGTTAGATATCTTGCATCCCTCGCCACGCCGACGATCTCAAACTCGTTGGCATATTCCATCCCGCTCTTGCCGAAATGCTTCCCAATCGGATCCTCATTCTTGAAGAACTTTCGCGCAAATGCCTCATTAATTACCGCGACGTGCTGGGCTCCAGCTTTGTCCCGTTCGTCAATTGGACGTCCCTTTATGATCGGATCGCCGATCACATCAAAGAATCCCGGCACAACTCGCGCCCACCACGCCTCAGTATCAGCGTTTCCCCCGAGTTCCAATTTGCCTTCCACTGAGATTGGCAGGCTCCAGCTATCGCCGCTCATCGGTGAGTATTGGACGCAAGCGACCGAGGCGACACCAGGAAGGTTCGCGAACGAATCGTGAATCCGGCGGTACAGCAACTCGAGCTGCTCCGGCTTGTAACCTGCAAGCACCGGATCGATGTGGATTACGGTCCGCCCATCCAGTTCAAATCCAAAATTCTGATGCTCGATGTTGTGTAACGCCGCAGTAAGCAATCCCGCTGCAAAGAGCAGCACCAGCGAAAGCGCCAGTTGGAGAACAACGAGCGTCTTTCGGGGTAGTGAGCCCACCCGGCGCGTCGACCGGTTAGCAGCTCGAAGTGCGTCGACTGGATCTGCGTGCGTCGCCATCCACGCCGGAGCAATTCCGAATGCGATACCGGTCATGAGCGAGATTCCAAACGCGAATAGCAAGACGGGGATGGAAGGCGAGGTTCTGATCGGCACGGCTGTCATCGTTTCGAATGCGAAACGCAGTATCAGGCGACTCCCGGCAAACGCAACCGCGAGACCCAAAGCGCCTCCCAGCAAGGAAAGCAAAAGGCTTTCCGTCAAAGCCCCTCGAATAAGACGCATCGGCTGCGCGCCCAAGGCCATACTCAACGCCATCTGTTGGCGTCTCTCCAGGCCGCGCACAAGCATTAAGTTCGCCACGTTCACGCAGACGATCAGCAGGACAAAGCCCGAGACGATCATCAAGATCCGCAGCCAGTCCTCGTACTGCTGACGCATGCTCGTAATACCGTCGCCCCCCGGACTCAGGTAAAGCACTTGCTTGGGAATATCGAATGCCGCATTTGCGTCCATTTCATTTAGGTGCGATCGCAGCCACTGATGCAATTCCACTTGCATCTGGGCCTCGATCGATCGAACGTCGGCGCCCGGCTGTATGCGCCCGATGATCTCTAACCAACCCGCATCGGCATGCTTCAAAAGCGAGCTATCGCCCTGAATGAGAGGCTCGGTGGCAAGAGGCAAGAAAAAATCGGGCGCCATGGACTTCAACGTGTCGCCAAAGAAGCCAGGAGGTGTTACCCCGACGACAGTGAATGGCTTGCCATTGATGTTGAATTCGCTGCCTATCACCGATGGATCGAGTCCATACGTCTGCTGCCAAACGCGATAGCTCATGATCGCTGCGGGCGCTGCACCAAATTCGTCATCCGACCGGGTCAGCGCCCGTCCCGCATAAGCGCTCACGCCGAACATCGCGAAATAATTGCCAGATACGAATTCGCCAAAGTAACTCTCGGCCGCACGCGCGTCGTGCACCCGCCGAACCGCGAGAAAGTTGCCGTCAGCCTGGAAGGCAGCCATTTCTTCAAAGCCCGTCGTCTTGTCCCGAAAATGCGTATACAGCTCGTAAGACACAAGGGAATAATCCTTGTCCCGAAAGTATCCGCCTTGGACGCAGCAATCGGCTTCTTTCCCGAGACGAACGAGCCGATCCGGCTTCGATACCGGAAGTGATTTGAGCAGAACGGCATGCACGAGAGTAAAGATCGAGGTAGTCGCACCAATTCCCAGAGCGAGCGTCAAAGTCGCCGTGACAGTGAACACTGGAGCTCTGCGCAATCGGCGGAGCGCGTAACGCACATCTTGGAGCAGGCGTTCGATCCGCGGGAGTCCTGCTTCGGCATGGTAGCTCTCTTGAATCGCCTCCGCCGGCCCGAACTTCAGTGCAGCCTGTCGCCGAGCTTCTTCCGGCTTCATGCCCGCACGGATATTCTCCTCTGTCTGCAGCGCAAGGTGCTGCTCCATCTCCTCCCGGAGCCGCGGCGCGCCGTTGCGCCTGATCGCGAAGTTACGCATGCGTTTCCACAAACGCCACAGAACTCTCATGACAGTTGCTCCGCTTTCGCCGTTAGAAACCGCGCGATGATCCCGGTTGTCTGACGCCAATCCCGCACTTCAGCCTGCAGCTGTCGCCTGCCTTCCCGCGTCAGACGGTAATACCGCGCACGACGGTTGTTCTCCGACGCGCCCCAGCTTGACTCGATCGCTCCCTCCTGCTCGAGCCGCAGCAGCACCGGGTACAGCGTGCCCTGGTTGACCGAAAGCAAATCGCCGCTGATTTGCTCGATGCGCTTCGCAATTCCGTATCCATGCAATGGCCCAAGAACATCCAGTGTCTTCAGCACCATCAGAGCCAACGTTCCCTGTTGTACATCGGTCTTCTGCTTCATTGAAGGAGTCATGTTGGTTCCCCACATAAGACTACCATTTTCCTTTGGGAAAGCAACAGAAAAGAACTGAATCACCAAGTGTCCATCAACCAACGCAGCCGCTTTCGCATCTACGGTTGATCGGTTGATCGCTCAAGCCAATGGAGCGGGTGACGAGCAAACCGGTAGTAACCCGGCGGGCTGAGGTTTTTTGGATCCAAGAGGCGAAGTCACGCCGACTGCGGATTCAATCCGTCAACCATGTGTTTCCTCTGACGTTTACCTTGATCACGCACGAATCTGGACGCCAGCAAAGCGGTATCCGGTCATCGAGAATGCCCTTTCAAGCAGCGCGACGGGACCGTATGCGACGATCTGGAAACGTGCAAAGTCGAAGTCTGAAAGTCGCTCTTCGCTCTCTGCAACCAGCCCCCCGCGCACCTTGTTTGGTATACCTTGACCTTCTACACATGAGGATGTATATGTAGAAGCCGTAGGTATGAGCACCGCAGACAAATTCGATCTCCCCCAGGGTACCCTCGATCTCCTCATCCTGAGGGTTGTCGCGCTCGGCCCCATCCACGGCTATGCGATCGCACAGAGAATCCAGCAGATGTCCCGCGAAGCTCTGCAGGTGCAACAGGGATCGCTCTATCCCGCACTTCACCGCCTCGAATACAAGAAGTTGCTCAAAGCCACCTGGAAAGAGTCCGAGACAGGCCGGGAAGCCAAGTTCTATGAACTCACTGCCGTGGGGCGTGCCCGTCTCAAGACCGAAACCGAGAACTGGAGCCGACTGACTGACGTCGTCGCTCTCATTCTCAAGGGAACACTGGAGGGGATCTGATGAGCTGGCTCGGCAGGCTTTTCGCTCGCAAGCGTTTGGAAAACGATCTGGAAAAGGAATTGCGCTTTCACTTCGAATCGCAGGTCGAGGAAAAGATGCGATCCGGCATTCCCCAAAGCGAAGCCCGCCGCCTCACCCGTCTGGAGTTCGGCGACATCGACCAGATCAAAGAGGACTGCCGCGGAAGCCGCGGAACGCTGTGGCTCGAATACCTGGTACAGGACATCTGGTTCGGCCTTCGCCAGCTGCGCAAGTCTCCCGGTTTCACCTCGATCGCTCTGCTCTCCCTCGCCCTGGGTATCGGCGCCAACACGGCGATTTTTACGCTGGTAAATGCCATTCTTCTGCGACCTCTGCCCGTTCAGAATCCGAGCGAACTCGTCCTGTTTGGCGATGGCAGGGCGCAGGGCCTCACCTTTTCGGTTCCCGACGGCAAGTGGCAACTCTTCTCTTATTCCTTCTTTCACGATTTTCGCCGGCTAGCCACGTCCTATGCAGGAATCGCGGCCGTAAATAGCACCCAGTTCGCCAGCAAGGCTTCCATCGCCGGTTCCGCGTACCAGACGACCCACGTCGATTTTGTTTCCGGCAGCTACTTTCCCGTCCTTGGCGTGCCCGCCTTTCTCGGCCGCACCATCCTTGAATCCGACGACAATGCTCCCGGTGCCGGCCCCGTTGCGGTTGCCAGCTATGGGTGGTTTCAACGCCATTGCAACGGCGACCCGTCCGCGCTCGGTAAAACCATTCGCATTCAGTCGCACGATTACACCCTGATAGGCGTCGCGCGCCCTGGTTTCTCTGGAGTTACGGTCGCCCAATCCACCGACCTCTGGATTCCGCTCTCCATGGAGACGGAGATGTCCCCCGGCCAGAATGGTCTCGCGAACAAGTTTTACCAGTCTCTCCAGCTGATCGGACGGCTTAAGCCTGATGTGAAACCAGCCCAGGCGAGTTCCGAAACCAACCTCCTTTTCAAACAGATCATGCGCGATTACCTGGGCCCGCAGCCCTCGCAGAAACACATCGAGGACATCGCGCACGCCGGCGTCGAACTCACACCGGGAAGCCGCGGGATTTCCCCTTTGCGCGCCTCGTTTTCGCTGCCGCTCAAGATCCTCATGACAATTGTCGCGCTGGTGCTCCTCATCGCCTGCGCGAACATCGCCAATATGCTTCTCGCGCGCGGCGTTGCCCGCACCCGCGAAGTCGCTGTTCGCATGGCCCTCGGTGCATCTCGCGGACGGGTCGTCTTTCAGCTTCTCATTGAGTCCGCCCTTCTCTCCGTGTCGGGAGCTGTTGCCGGTCTTGCGCTGGCGTGGAAAGCCAGCATCCTCCTGCTTCAAATGGCCACGCCCGGCCCCGCCCCGGTCCCGTTGAACCTTACTCCCGACCTGCCTGTGCTTGCCTTCACTCTCGGGCTTACTGTTCTCACCGCGCTGCTCTTCGGCTGCCTGCCGGCCCTCCGCGCCACGGGCATTGAATTCACCCCAGCACTCAAGGATGGCCGCGGCAGCTCCTCGGTCTCGGCTCGAGGCGCGCTGGCACGTTCCCTCATCGTCGGCCAGATCGCACTTTCCGTGTTGCTTCTTGCTGTCGCCGGACTCTTCGTGCGCAGCCTCATCCATCTCACCGGCATCGACACCGGCTTCGACAAGCACAACGTCCTCGTTTTCTCCCTCGATTCAAGCACCGCCAATCTTCCCCATCACTCGCCGGACGAGATCCGCTCCGTCCACCTTCAGGAGCAGATCGAGTCCCGCGTCCAGGCCATTCCCGGCGTCCAGTCGGACAGCTTTGCCTTCTTCACGTTCAATCAGGGCAGTTGGAGCGACCTTGTTCTCTTCCAGGGCGTCCCGCGAACCCCCGAGAACGCCGATCCGGTGTTCTTCAACAACGTTGGCAACGGATTTTTCTCCACCATGGGCATTCCTCTCCTTGCAGGACGCACGTTCACTGCTCAGGACACCCAGAATTCGCCAAAAGTCGCCGTCATCAACGAGAGTATGGCCCGTCGCTTCTTCCCCAATGGATCAGCCGTCGGCCGTCGCTTCGCCGTCGGAGAAACCCCTGATCATCCCGGCGAAATCGAAGTAATCGGGGTCGTGAAGGACGCCAAATACAACGCGCTCGACGAAGGCTCTTTGCAGGCGGCCTATTTCCCCTGCACCCAGAACGTCGGCTTCTATGGCAGCTTTGCTGTGCGCTACGCTTCCGGGGCAAACCGGCGCGAAATCATCGCCCGCGTTCGAAATTCCATTGCGGAGATTAATCCCAACATTCTCGTTGATGGCGTGACCGGCCTGGACGACCAGGTGAATCAATCCATTGCGACGCAATCGCTCATTGCCCGCCTCACTAGCTTTTTCGGATTTATTGCCGTTTTCCTCGCCTGCATCGGAATCTACGGTTTGCTTTCCTACTCGGTAGCCCGCCGCACCAGCGAACTGGGAATCCGTCTCGCCCTCGGCGCGCAATCCCGTATGTTGCTGTGGCAGGTCCTGCGCGAGTCTCTGCTTCTCTTGATCATTGGCCTCGCCATCGGCATTCCCATCGCCCTGAGCTCCACCCGCATTCTCAAGAGTCTGCTTTACGAGCTGAGCCCGCTCGACCCGGCTGCGATCACAACAGCCGTCGCCGCAGTTGTGGTCATGACCCTCGCCGCCGCCTGGCTGCCCGCCAGGAGCGCCACCAAAATCAACCCCATACAAGCATTGCGCGCAGAATAATTCAAGGTGGACGCAGACATCAGCGGTGCCAGTTTCGATTGAATCCCCGCGATCGCTGGTGCGTTGATGCTAAATCGCCAATGCGTGTTTCGAGGTTTAGCCACTAGTAGGTTTAGCCGAGATCGCTGCTGGGACCGCAAACCCGTATCGAGTGTAAGTGTCAGACCAAACACACGGTTGACAGATTGAATCCGCAGTCAGCTTGACTTCACCACTTCACCGGCAAATTTTGAGGCGGCGGAACCCTGATTTCGCCAATTATCCCCCAGCGTTGGCAAAACGGTAAAACCAGCTTTCGTTCTGGGCGGATTATTTCCGGTTTGCCCGTTATCCCCTAGTCCAAGTTGAACTCTATCCAAAACACAGCCGTGGTCATCGTTCAAGCACCCTACTGTATGGCCTTAAGCTTTGCTTTCTCCTCGGACAGAAACGATGATTTCGCAGCTGGGTCGAGTGTTTCGTCAGTTGGAGCAAGAGCAATGGCGCGCTGCACTGCCGCTCTCGCGTTTTCTTTCTCATTCACCGACGAATACCCATCCGCGAGGCTGTCCTGGGCATTCGCTGACTGAGGATGCGCCCATGCGTTCAGCTGAAAAACTGTCAGGGCATCCTTCGGACGCCGTTGGCCAAGCAGGTTGTATCCCCAAGTGTTGAAGCGATCCGCGTCCATGCAGGCGGTCAGGTTGTCCTCTCCGCAACTTGTGATGAATGCCTGCTTTGCAGCCTCAAGGCCATTCTTATTAGCCAGTGCCGCCGCTTCCGGAGGAGATGGGGGAGGTGCCACGGTAGCCAAGTGCTTTACAGAAATTTCTTCATTCTGTCCAGCAAGACGGTCAATCTCCCCCAAGGCATTCGAATCCGACTTCAGTTTCGCGTCCAAAAAAGAAAGCACGATCTTGCACACTTTCTGATATCCGACACGCCCGCTCTCCCGATTCCACCCGTTGAGTGGATAGCTTGTCGGCAGCGGTGCATGGAATTCTGCTCCTATCATTGCGAACGAAGTGAAGTCGCTATGGTGCATCTTCTCTATAGTGATGAAAGTGCGATCAGCGTGGCGAAAGGAGTCAACGGCACTGAAGTCGAGAGGCTCATTGCCCTGTGCGCCCTGGGCCCGGCGGAGGTCCAGAAATGAGGCCCTCATCTTCTCGGGCGCGTAGCCGTAGGAGTGGGTCAGCACGCTGGACAGTCCTTGGAACCCATACGTCCCATCCAAGGCAATGACGGCAGAGACATCGGCGTTGCGCAATCCCAGGATGACCGCTTCGATGGCGCCAACACTGTGTCCAATGACCGCAAGTTTACTTTTGTCGATGTTCTTCGGCTCATCTTGCAGAATGGACCACGCAAACTCCATGTCCCGGACCGACGATTCCAAATCGTCGGGAGTTCGCGACTGAAACGTTTGTTCGTCAAATGGTCCGAGTAGCGAGATGCTGGCGACGATATAGCCTTGACTGGCCAAATACTCAGTCAGAACCGCGTTTGAATTGATCGGAGCATTCAGTCCGCCGAAATAGAGGACTACAGGAAAAATTCCCTTTTCTGACAGCGCATCGCGATATGCATTCATCTGAGCTGAACGCAAGGCTGGAATCTCGGCACTGGGCACGGAGCCAGCAGCATCGTCTCGGCTGCGCTGCCTCATGATGGTATTAAGCGCGGCGAAACCTTCCGGTGCACTCTGGTCGACATAGTCGCCAAAGCGCATCTTGGTGGCTGATTGATCCGGCGACGCCGGATACCAGAGGTTGATTTGGATCGGACGCCCCTTCAGATCAGGCGAGAATGTCCTGTCGTAGCCGCGGGTTGTTTTCCAAGTTCGGGAACTGTCATAGCGGAAAATCGTGCGAAAGCCCACCGCATGCCTTCCAGGGTGCAAATTACCCCACAGCTGTGGAACTGAATCCAGGTCAGCGCTGGTAGTTTCTGTCGGGAGTTGAGGGAAAGCGCCAATCGTCAATGCCAGAACATCGAGTGTAATGAGCACGAGCTTCCATCTATTTCGCATGCTCCTGAATACGAACTCAAACCATTGTTAGTTCCACTCTGAGTGAGAATTGCAGGCGTGAGTGCCTCACCATGGCACGCTGTGGGTGAGTCGTCGCCAAACAGGAAGCTATCCGGTTGCTGTCGCAAAACCACCTTCACCCATCGCTTGGGTCGATGAATGCTGGGCGACGCAGGCAGCAGGAGTTAAGGTCTGGGATCCGCTGGATTGGGAGATCAGCGAGTCCGGGAAGAACTGAGGCCAGATATTCGCGCACTGGGATTTTCAATCTACGGCAGCTCTCTACTATCGAAAGAATTGCCGCGATCTTCGGTCCCGCCTGCGCGCTTCCTATATGGATCCAATTCCGCCGACCAAGAGCTACGGGACGCATCGAATTCTCCGCCAGGTTATTGCTCAACTCCAATTTCGGATATTCCAGGAAGCGCGTGAGTTTGTTCCAGAGGGTTAGCGTGCAGTTGCAGGCCTTGGCCAGCGCGCCCAGCAAGCAGTGCCGTGGAGCGGGCGATTTCGATCTGCTTCTGGATCACACCCAGTTGCGGTCGCGATTGCTTGCTGACGCAGAGCATGGCGGCCCAATCCAAACACGGCTTACACTCGCTCCAGCGCACTCATCAGACGTTCGAAGGTGTGCACATCAAAATCGCGCCGCACTTCGATCCGCCGTCCGGCCGGCAATACAACGGCCAGCCCGCAAGTCGGTTGCTGCTCCGCCAGCGGTTTCCTGAGGGCCAATTCCACTGCCACGAACTGGCCCTTTGCGGGAGCACTTGAGGCTGCGTCCTTGCTCTTTTTAGGGGCGTTATTGAGTGCTCGAGCCGGATGAAGGGAAACTTTCAAGTCCGGTTCTTAGGGAACTGAGCGGTCGCAAGGCCGCTCGGTTACCCGGCGAGCCTAACGGCCGCGTTCACCGGCACCCCTCGTGATCGCCTACGGCCAACGCCGCGCATCAGTCGGCGCGCACCGATTCTCAGAGGCAACGACCCAGTTATCTTGCGCGCAGCTCCGCGGCATAGCGTTTGTAGGCTACGTTTCCCATTTAACGCTGCATCAGGAATCGACTCAGGGGACGTGTGCGTTCATCGTGCTACGCCGGGTTCCAGGAAGACCATAGGTTGCCCGAAACTTGGCGCAGTAGTTTTCCAATTTCGCTGCACACTCATAACTGCGGTAATACCGCTCTGCCCACCCCACGAGGTTATCGAACTGCAGAATGACGCCGGGGCGGAGC
>Ga0209420_1000445_pt1 | contig 22336 bp, 22 predicted proteins | sample BlaSpr_A8_OM1_O1_FD_187972 | JGI IMG/M metagenome (GOLD analysis project Ga0209420, IMG submission 187972) | Forest soil microbial communities from Thunder Bay, Ontario, Canada - Black Spruce, Ontario site 2_A8_OM1_O1 (SPAdes) (version 2) | ecosystem: Environmental > Terrestrial > Soil > Boreal...
CGTAATCGGTAATCCCTTGGTCATGAAGGAAATGGCCAAGCATGTTCCCGACGCCGGATCTTATGCGCCGGTTACCATTCTGGTCGATGAACGCGAAGACGGGGTCCATTTGTCCTATGACAGAATGGTCAGCTTTTTGGCGCCGTACGAAAACCGGGAAGCGCTGGCAATCGCTCACGATCTGGATCATAAGATCGAAAAGCTCATCAATGATGCAGCGGTTGAGTAATCGTTCCGCTAAAGACCGCAACGCTTAAAGGAGGAAGGTATGGTTTTCGCCGGCATCAAAGTTCCCGACGCGGCTCTGGTCCGCGATGCGGTTGACCTATCGCGGAGTTCATTAGAGCCATTTCTTTTCAACCATGTCATGCGCTCGTGGCTTTTTGCCGTTGTGCTTTCCGACGTTGCTGAACACCCACCAGATTCGGAGCTTTTGGCTGTTGCCGCAGTTCTTCACGATTCGGGTTTGACCGATCGCTACACCACTGAGAATCGCTTTGAGGTAGATGGCGCAAACGCGGCTCGCGCCTTTCTGAGTGATCGTGGCATCTCGACGCGGCAGATTCAACTCGTATGGGACGCTATCGCACTTCACACTACTCCCACACTCGCTCTCCACAAGGAGCCCGAGGTTGTAATGACCCATTCAGGGATAGCCATCGATGTCCTAGGTGCCGGTCTAGATCGAATCCCGCAAGATAAGCAGCGTGCGATTCTGTCGGAGTTTCCCCGGTTGGCCTTTAAGGATCAATTCAAGGGATATCTTTGCAGCGTCGTTCGTCAGAAGCCGATGACCACGATTGACAACATTCTGCGAGATTTCGGCATTCGTTACGTCGAGGGTTTCGCGCCTCCGAATTTTGCCGACCTAGTGGCGAATGCACCATTTTCCGAGTAGCTGACCGGCGGGTCGCGCGTCCTGGAGCAACGCTACCCCGGATTGCGAAACCTTCCGCGCCAATCATGGAATAAATTTCGAGTTCCAGCATTCCCATTAGCTCTCCTCATCGAAAAGTTCGGCGAACAGTTCTTGACGAAAAACGGTTCGCCGTACGTGACGCACTTCGACGTCGGAGGGGAAGGAAGATGTCAGGAACTTCAAGGAAACGGACAACAAGTTTTCGGAAATTGAGGGAAATGGCAGACATTGCGACAGGGCGAACAGATGTTAGTTGTACTAAGTTGCTGATTTATAAATCGCTTACAAGATTGTGACGGTGAGAAAGAAGCGTTCTAACCAACTGAACTAAGTCCCCAACTTGTTTTCATCGGGCTAGAGGGAAACCCTTGCTCCTGTTTTTCTCGCTGTCGATAGAGTTGCCGGTGTCAACCGATTCCGCCCCGTATCATCCAGTGCGGGGGTTTATCGACAAGTCACCGTAAGAAAGTATTGCCATCCAGTTTCCAACGCAGACCTACGACCGGGAGCATCTGTCCATGCCCGATGTGGTGATTGTTGCAGACGGTCGGTTCATCCCTCAGTCCTGGATACGAAACAGATCGACGATTTCGCCAGCGCTCTGTTTTTCAGCTTTTCAGCGCATGTGCTAGGGAAGCGAGGTCAAAAGCGCGCTGGTTGCCGTTCCATAGGATCTGTACGCCGATGCACACGAGCGGGACAGATAAGAGTTCGTAAACCTTACTCGAACTGAAGCATTACAATCTCGGGATTCGATCCCAGCCGCAGCGGCGGTCCCCAGGTTCCCGCTCCGCTCGAGGTGAAAACCTGCATCTTCCCGATCCTGCTCAAGCCATAGACAAACTGCCGGTAAATCCGCCGGGCCATCCAACTCCAGGGCAAGAACTGCCCAAGGTGCGTATGACCAGACAGTTGCAGGGAGACGCCGGCGGCCTCCGCGATCTCCGGATGGTCAGGCGCATGAGTCAATAGAATACTCGCGCGGTCGCGATCCAAGCCGATCGCATGCAGCACCGACGCGAGTTGTCCATTCTGCGTCGCATTCCGGTACGGAACGCCAATAATCTGCAAACCGTCCACTTCCACCTTCTCGTTGCTAAGCACACGCACTCCGGCCGCCGCGATCGCATTCAGATATTTGCTGTCGTCTCCAAATTGCTCATGATTTCCTGCGACGAAATACACGCCCTGTGGGGCTATGAGCTTGTTCAATGGCTCCGCGGCTCGGCCAGCGTCGATGGCCGTCCCATCATACAGATCGCCAGCAACAAAAATCGCGTCTGGCTCTTCCTTCAAGGTCTTCGCAACCAAGCGCCGCAGAAAACTGCCGTTCCGCACGTGCCCAAGGTGCACATCGCTGATCAGCGCCGCTCTTCGCCCGCGCCACGAAGCCGGCAAGTTCGCGAGCCTCACTGTCGTTCGCGTGATCCGCGTCCAGCCTGCGTTGAAAACCCCATAGAGTCCGGCCATTGCCGCAGCACCGAACAGCAATTCCACGGTCCGATGGAAGTTCATGTTCAGCCCCGCCAGCCGCGCAACTCCGAAAATAATCCAGGAGGAAACCGCACCGAGAAAGAGGAAGCTCACCAGACCAATCCAAACCGCGGCAGCCCTGTAAAACGCGCGTAGGGCAGCATTTGTATAGCGAAAGGCAAGAAGCGAAGCAGCAATAAAGCTCACCGACAAAAATCCGAGGACGAGTTTGATCCAGAATGCGCCAGGGGAGTCGCCCCCTGCGGTAGAAAAGATCCAGGTCTCATAGAGGAGATAGTGGGTTAAGAAAAGAACGGACTGAATCACCGCGATAAAACCGATTAACTCTTTTCGTACACGCATGATGCATTAGACTCCCCAACCCGCCATTCGGATTGTTGGCATAAACTCTTGAAAATCCGCACTCTCTCGCTCTAAGTATACCGTATAGTCTCCTCTGGTATACTCCGTGCTGTTGGATGGTATAGCAGTGAAAAAGGCTCAGAAAAAAAAAGCCGGGGGCAGGGACGGTGGTTCGACCAGGCCAAATGCTATCGTGTTGGCGGGACTGAAGCTGTTCGCCCAGTACGGATATCGCAAGACTTCCATTGATGACATTGCCAACGCGGCGCAGGTAGCCAAGCGCACTGTATACCTGCACTTTGAGAACAAAGCGGCGGTCTTTCTGGCAATTCTTGAATATCTCGGCGGCCAGGTGCGGCAGCGATGCGCGGCCGCCGAGAGCGCGGGCGGCACGTCTGTGGACCGGCTGGCTGGGCTACTCGATGCCTACTACGGAATGGCGTTTGAGCTATTCAGCAAATCTGAGCACATGCCGGAACTGGAGGAGACTTTCTCAACTCTGGCGCGGGCGCGGATCGGCAACCTGAATACGGAATATGAGGATCGGCTCGCGAGATTCTTGCGATCGCTCCAGAAAACGGGCACGCTTGGAGGGCCTCCACCAGGGCTCACCGTGGAGCAGATCGTCCACATCCTGGTGCGGGCCGCTGAGGGAGCCAAACACGACCCAGAAGTGCAGGGTGACCGGAAGGGTCTTGAACGCCGGCTGCGGGAACTGGCGATACTTGCCATTGCCGCCATGAACAAATAGTTTGAGCGCGCAAATTCTCACCACAAGGCCGAGAACTCCAAGGAACAGGTTTTCTTTGCGCCGTTTTCGTTGGACCGCCCTCGTATCGAGAGTACCGCAACGGGACGCGGAACCTCGATTCACCAGGATGCGCCGGCCTTGCCCATCTCTAGGCGCTTTTCGCCGTTGTCATGGCTTGGCGAATCGCCGAAACCAGCGTTTCAAAGTCGAAGGAACCATCATGACGGTGCCCGTTGATGAAGAACGTCGGCGTTCCGTTCACTCCACTTCGGACGCCGCCGTTGAAGTCGGCGCGGACACGGGCTTCGAATGTTCTCTGCTCCAATGCCTGACGCAATGCGGTGGTCGATAGCTTGAGCTTTTCCGCGAGATCCAAATAGAGCGCTTCGCCCAAGCGCCCCTGATTTTCATACAACTTATCGTGCGTCTCCCAGAACTTGCCTTGCGCGCCGGCAAACTCCGCGACTTCAGCGGCAGCTTCGGCATGGGGATGCATCTCGCTCAAAGGAAAATTACGAAACACAAACCGGAGGCGCTTTGCAAACTGCTTCTGAGCTTGCTGGACGATCGGGTAGGCCTGTCCGCAATACGGACACTCGTAATCGCCATACTCCACCAAGGTCACGTCCGCGCCTTCAGGTCCCTGGGCGTGATCCTCGGCAGCGACGGGCACCTTAAGTGTGGCCATAAACTCCTCCCATTTTCGGCAAATCTTTGTTTGGCAAATCCTCGAGCGCCTGCAAAATGCCGTCCGCGCCAGGATTCACGGCAACCGGCGAGCAATAGCTCCAGGTGATGATTCCCTTCTTGTCGATGACGAACAAAGCTCGCTCACAGACGCCATCGGCAGCACGATAGGCGCCATATTGCCGGGCGATGGCTCCCTTGGGCTCAAAATCGGAGAGCAGCGGGAAATGCAGATGCCGGGACGCCGCGAATGCATCGTGACACCAGGAACCATCCACCGACACCCCCAGCAGTTCCGCCCCGAACTTGCGAAACTCGGGGAGGATCTCGTTGTAAAGAGCCATCTGGTCACCGCATACCGGGCTCCAGTCCGCGGGATAAAACGCCAAGATCACAGGACGTCCCAGCAAGTCACTCAAAGTCAGGGTTTGATCAGGCGTTACGTGCAACGTGAAGTTTGGGGCCGCTGCCCCGGCGGGGAGGATCCCGCCGCTGTGTATCGGAGTAACTTTGCTTGCACTGCTCTGTGCCATTGCTTTTGAACTCCCTTCAAACGGTATACCGACCAACCCATCTACTATGCTGTCAAAACAAGGTTGTCAAAACAAATAGAGGACGCGGCAGGCCGCGTCCTCTTAAGCGACTTTGGTCTCGCTATCGGATTTCTCTAAGTGCCCACCAAATTCATACCGCATCGCGGACAAGATTTTGTTGGCGAAGTCAGCCTCGCCCCGAGAACTGAATCGCTCGTAAAGCGCTGTGGTGAGAACTGGAGCTGGCACTGCTTCGTCAATCGCAGCTTTGATCGTCCAGCGTCCTTCTCCGGAGTCAGAGACACGGCCGGCAAACTTCGAAAGATTCGGGTCCTGAACGAGGGCCGCCGCTGTCAGATCCAGCAGCCACGACGCGATCACGCTACCGCGACGCCAAACCTCCGCGATGTCTCGCAGATTCATGTCGTACTCATACTGCTCGGGGTCGCGTAATGGCGTAGTCTCCGCATCAGCTGCCACTTTGGCTTGCTTTCCGACGTTAGCTTTACGAAGAATAGAGAGACCTTCCGCGTATGCCGCCATGACGCCGTATTCGATTCCGTTGTGGACCATCTTGACGAAGTGGCCCGCGCCGTTCGGGCCGCAGTGCAGGTAGCCCTGTTCGGCAGTACCATCGATTTTATCGCGGCCAACGGTGCGTGGAATGTCGCCTATCCCCGGAGCTAGGGCAGTGAAAATCGGGTCGAGCCGCTGGACGACCTCGCTCTCGCCCCCAATCATCATGCAGTAACCTCGCTCCAGACCCCAAACCCCGCCGCTGGTTCCTACATCGACATAGTGGATCTTTTTAGAAGCGAGTTGCTTTACCCGCCGGAGATCGTCGATGTAATAGGAGTTGCCCCCGTCGATGAGGATATCGTCTGCCTCGAGATGAGGCGAAAGATCGGCGATGGTACCATCAACAGCCGCGGCCGGCACCATCAGCCAGATTGCTCGTGGTTTCTCAAGTTTCTTCACAACCTCGGCGAGCGACGCGGCGCCAATAGCCTTTTCCCTGACGAGTTCGTTCACCGCTTCTGGCGATCGGTTGAACACCACGCAGCTGTGACCTTTTCGGATGAGCCGCCGCACCATATTGGCTCCCATCCTTCCAAGACCGATCATGCCTATTTGCATAGCTCCCTCCTCTAAACGGCATCGATTCGAATCAACAGCGGTGCTCTTCCCTAGCTGGCGCGCGCCAGACTGTCTAGTTCCTGCGACTTACTTGCGTCAATCTTTAATTCCGCTGCTGCCACATTTTCCTCGAGATGTTCGACCTTGGAAGTTCCCGGGATCGGCAGCACAACTGGAGATCGAGCCAGCAGCCATGCCAGAGCCACCTGGGATGGGGTAACTTTCCATCGTGCGGCGATATGACCAATAGCACTCTCGGAGCCGGAAACACGCCCGGCCGCCAGCGGAAACCATGGAATAAATCCCAGCTTTTCCCGATGGCAGTATTCCAGAACATCTTCCGATCCGCGGTCGGTGACGCTGTAACGATTCTGGACGCTCACAATCGGAACAATAGTTCGCGCATGCCGAACCTGTTTGATGCTCACTTCCGATAAACCGATGTGCTTGATTTTTCCTTGCGCCTGCAAATCCTTAAGCATACCGAGCTGATCTTCGGCTGGCACCTTCGGATCGATTCGATGCAACTGATAGAGATCAATCCGCTCAAGTCGCAACCGGCGCAGGCTGCCTTCGCAGGCGGATCTCAGGTGTTCGGGCCTTCCGTTCTCAACCCATTCGCCAGGGCCCGGTCGATCGAAGCCTCCCTTGGTGGCGATCACCAGCCCTGCCGGATACGGATGCAGCGCCTCCGCTATGATTTCTTCACTCACGCCGGGACCATAGGAATCGGCAGTGTCGATGAAATTGATCCCCAGTTCCACAGCGCGCCGTAAAACCCGGACCGCCTCTGCCCGGTCCGCAGGCTCGCCCCAAACTCCATCTCCCGTAATTCGCATCGCGCCGTATCCCAGCCGGGTAACACGAAGATCGTTTCCGATCAGGAACTCGCCAGACTTCCTGGCCGGTGCCTGGCTTCGTTGCGCTGCGAACTTTTGATCCGGCATATGTTCTCCCTTCAACGATGAGGACCGATGCGTCGATCGGCCCATCTGGTTTGGAGTAGCGAGACTCGGGTGGCGTTGCAAGAAAACATGTCCACTTGATCTGCCGCAATTCCTTCTTTTCTCATGCCGCATTCCGCGTACTCTACCCACTCAAACTCTACTTGCCGTGGCCGAGTTCGGCACTATTGCGACGGAGTTCAAGCAGTTCATCCCAGGAGGTTGGTCCTTCGCTGCCCGCGGCATAGTTGGGGAAGGCGGGCGCGGGTAACTGCGCCCACGCTTCTTCAATCGGCGTAATGATGCGCCACTCCGCCTCTACTTCGTCTCGGCGCGTAAATAACGTCGCATCGCCACGCATCGAGTCGAGCAGCAGAGTTTCATATGCAACCGGCCCTTTCGACCCAAAGCTCGCTTGATAAGAGAAGTTGGCCTGAACCATCACAGTCCGCATTTGCGTTCCCGGTCGCTTCGCATCGAATGCAATCGAGATTCCCTCGTCCGGCTGAATATTAATTGTGATGACATTCGGGCCAATTGCCGACGACGTGCTCGCAAACAAGGCCTGTGGCGTCGGTTTGAGATGCACGCGGATCTCCGTCAGATTTCGGGCAAGGCGCTTCCCTGTTCGGATGTAGAAAGGGACTCCGGCCCAACGCCAGTTCTCGATCTGAAACCTCACCGCTGCGTAGGTCTCGGTTGTGGAGTTTGGCTTCACGCCTGGCTCTTGCCGATAACCCGGTAGAGGTTTCCCATCAATCATGCCGGAACCATACTGCCCTTGAACGGTGAATCGTGCTACATCATCGACACTCATCGGTCGAATGGAACGAAGTACCTGTACCTTCTGTTCACGCACTGAATCCGCATCGAACGCAAGCGGCGGCTCCATCGCAGTCAAGGCCAGCAACTGAAGCAGATGGTTCGCGACCATATCTCGAAGGGCGCCCGTTTCTTCGTAAAACGCCGCGCGGCTTTCGACTCCAACCGTTTCAGCTGCGGTGATCTCCACATAGTCGATGTAGTTCCTATTCCATACTGGTTCGAACAGCGAGTTGCTGAAGCGGAAGACAAGGATGTTTTGGACTGTCTCTTTTCCAAGATAGTGATCAATCCGGTAGATCGCTCTCTCGTCGAATACTCCGTGCACCGCGTCATTTAGCACGTTCGCCGATTCCAGGTCCCGCCCGAAGGGCTTTTCCAGAATAATTCTCGTCCACCCCTGTTCACGGCGATTCAGTCCTGCTGCTCCCAAGCCTTCAATGATGGGACCCGCGACCGAAGCGGGCGTTGACACATAGAACAAATGGTTTGGACTCGAACCACTTTGCTCCATCTCTTCGAGCCGAACGCGCAACTGCACATAGAACTTCGGATCGTTGATGTCGCCTACCATGTAGTGCAGTCGCTTTTCAAAGTCAGTCCATCCTGACTCGCTGAAGCCGCGTGTGTCTTTCGACTCTTTGGCCGCCTCCCCCGTCTTCTTGCGAAACTCCTCAGAACTCATCGGCGTGCGGCCAATCCCGAGAACTTCGAACTCAGGGTTCATGCAGCCCACACACGCCAAATTGTAGAGGCCCGGGATCAGCTTCCGGTTCGTCAGATCGCCCGAAGCTCCAAAGATGACTAGGACACACGAATCTCCGGTAGGCAGTGGTTCTTGCGAAAACTCCTCGAGAGGACTAGCTTGGATGATGGCTGACATAATCTCTTATCTATAGATGCTCTCCATGTGGATTGCGCATCATACCCACAGACTCCGTTCAAGAGACTTTCCTCTCCGAATCAAAAGCGCTCACTTCGCGCTCGGCGATGCTTGGTGAGATGCTACCGGATAGTCTCGGCAGTATTCTCCTCTCCCGGAGGTTTCCGTAGATTTCGGAAAACATCGTTTCGCTATCGATGCACTCGTGAAAACCAGCCTGCCGTACTTTAATCGTGCTCGATACGTTGTCGAAGTCCTGACGGAAGGCGAAGTCTCCGTAACCCCAGGCGACGATCTGTTCATAAGGAATGGGCCGCAGGTTTTCTCTCTTCACGATCGCGTCCCACATCGGCCGCTTGTCCGCCATGTAGGTTGTAAGCAGGAATGGAACCGGATCGGCAATGTCCATCTCGAACATCTTTGCTATCCGCGGCCACATATGCTGCCAGCGGAGAGTGTCGCCATTGGTGACGTTGAAGATCTGGTTTTGTGCAGCCGTCGTTTCGCCCGCCCACACTGTGGCACGAGCCAGCAGATCGGCGGATGTGACCTGATACAGCGCTCGATAAGTCTTTTCGGGACCGGGGAAGCGAAGTGGTAAGCCCATCTCTCGACAGATCGTTGCGTATACGCCGATCACAGAAATAAGGTTCAGTGGGCTGCCCAGTGATCGGCCGCAGATTGCTCCACCGGGACGCAAGACGGTGAAGCTCCACTTTCTGCCCTTCTGCCGGGTGCGGAGCAGATCCTCCTGATCGTAGTAGTAGTTGGGCGACATCAGGCGCGGATCATCCTCGCGAGCTGGCGTCTTATACGGTCCGAGATCTGATCCGTAGGCTTTGCCTCCTTGGAAGATCGTGATGTGCCGGAGAAGTGGTGCCTCGGCAAGAGCGTCAAGCAGATTCTTCAGAATTCGCACGTTCACCTCGCTCTTCTCGGCAGCATTCTGCTTGTCGATGTAGGCTCCGAAGAACAAGTGCGTGGTCTCTCGGAGATCATCGAGCTTCGCTTTAACATCATCTGCGTTCAGTAGATCGACGGAAATGTGTCGAGCATTGCCATCGTTTTCGACTGGCCTGCGGGACACTCCGTACACCGTCGTTCCCGGCAGGGCGGCGTATCTTCTCAGCACTGCCGCGCCGGACACTCCCTGGGCTCCAGTCACGACGACAGTGCGCTGGGTATTCGATTCAATGTGCTGGGCTGTCATTTTGCTTTCCTTCCAACGTTATCTGCCATGAGCGACGATTCGCGGAAGCCCTCTTCTCCATCTCCGCAGTCTGAGCCTGGAGTTAGCTCAGGCATTCATTCCGCCATCCACGGTAAGATTCGCTCCCGTGATGTAAGAAGATTCCGGCCCCGCGACAAACACCACCAGAGCCGCGACCTCATCGACGTGGCCGTACCGGTTGAGTGCTGTAACGGCCTTCTGCGGTACCGCCCACTCCCCCGTGGCGGGATTCAAATCCGTGTCGATTGGACCCGGTTGCACGTTGTTGACCGTGATGCCCCGGCTTCCGACCTCTCTGGACAGTGCCTGAGTAAATATCTTCACGGCTCCTTTCGTGGCTGAATAGGGCACCAGCCCCGGCGTCAGGACACGCTCACCCACAGCCGAACCGATCATGATGATGCGACCGCCATCACTCATGTGCTTCAGCGCCGCCTGCGTTGCTACGAAGACGCCGCGGATGTTGATGTCAAGCACCCGATCCATCTCTTCCAGCGTTGTCTCCACGAACGGTTTCGGAACGGCCGTGCCGGCATTGTTCACAAGGACGTCCAACCTGCCGAAAGTCGCCACGGTCTTTTCGACCGCTGCCGCGGCGGCATCGGCATCTGCGGCGTCGGCCTGAATCGCGATCGCCTTTTGGCCAGAGCGTTCGATTGCTTTGACCACGGCGGAAGCCGCCTTGGCATCCTTCGCATACGTAATGGCGACGTTTGCTCCATCCGCGGCCAGACGTTTGGCCACTGCTGCGCCGATGCCACGCGAACCGCCGGTAACGAGTGCTACTTTATTGGCTAACTTAGACATGAAATCTCCTTTGACCATCTGGGAGTACGCCCGGTGCTGACACTTCCACTGCTTTGTATGTGCCGTTCGTTTCCATTTTCCTCTCATTCGTATTTCACTCTGGCTGAGGACAAGTACGTCGCTGTGGCGTTGATTCCGCCTTCAATCTTTTTCTCGTCCCATGTCGCAGGAAGTCCGGTCCGAAAATGCGGTGCAATATCTTGAGGCTGAGGACAATGGAGACCTCTCTTGATGGGACTGCGGAAGCTCCCTCGAGTAGCAACTCTGTCTTCGGCACTGAGCGGACGAGATTGAACAGCCTTTCGCGACCTGGTGCTATGTGCGCGCTGTGCTGAATGTAGTTCGGTGACCACAAACGCTCTGCAGCCGCATAGTCACGCCTGTTGAACAGTGTGTCGAGGGCTAGAACGAACGCTTTGTTTTTGGATTCGATCGTCTCACCTGCCATTTTTGTTTTTGCCTTCTGCCGGCCCTCCTCATTCATCCGAGCGATTGCAGTTGATGCCAGCCAGGCGCCAGGTCCTTAAAGCTTCGACCCGCCATCGACGGGGATGCTGGCTCCCGTGATCCAGCGGGCTGCGTCGGAGGCCAGGAACGCGACGACGTCCGCAACATCTTCCGGCTTGCCGATTCGCTTCAATGCCTGCATTCCAAGCACCGCCTCCCGACCCGCTTCGGTTTTGGTGAAATTCGACATGTCAGTGTCGATCACGCCGGGAGCGACTGCATTTACGCGGATGCTCCGGGGCCCAAGAATGGCAGCCCAGTTCTTGACCAGAGTCTCTAACGCTCCCTTGGTCGAGGCGTAGGCAAGGATCGAAGGGTTTTCCAAACCAGGCTGGCCAACCACGGCATGCGCCCCGATCGAAGAGATCACAATGATGTTCGAACCTTCGCCGAGAACGGGCAGGAGTTGCTGCACCAGAAAAAACGGGCCCCGCACATTCGTTGCAAAGAGCTTGTCAAAATCCTCTACCGTATGATTCTTGATGGTTGCTGCCTTGCTGATTCCGGCGTTGGAAACGAGTACATCCAATCGCTCCCCAACGATCGAGCGGACTTCGCTGGCCAGCAGTGTTGCTCCGTCTGCAGTTCCCAAATCCGCCTTGATCGCATCTGCGCGTCCCCCTTTTGCGTGGATGCTGGCGACGAGAGATTCCGCGTCCTGGGTGGAACGGCCGTAGTGAACCAGAACATGCGCCCCGGCTTCCGCGAGTGCTACTGCCGTGGCGCGACCAATTCCCCGTGACGCGCCCGTCACTAATGCAGTCTTGTCTTGAAGCGCAGCCATTTTACTTACCTCCTCATATCTGCCAGAGAGCACTGGCCGCCGACAGTTCAGCGGTTACCGTCTTCAGCGCCGACTGGCGCGTCAGCGTTGGGGCTAGTCCGCGATCATTCCTCCATCGACCGCCAGAGATGCCCCGATAATGTAGGAAGCTTTGTCAGAACCAATGAACATGATGGCGTTTGCAATTTCTTCGGGAGTGCCGATGCGTTTGTTAGGAACCTGTGAGTCCAGGAAATTTGCCTTGTTCTCCTTGGTTTGTGCAAAGTGATTGAACATTCCTGTTTCCACCGGACCGGGGCCAACGATATTGACACGGACGCCTGTGCCGGCGAGTTCGAGCGCCGCAGACTTCGTAATGCCTTCCACCGCGTGCTTGCTGCCGACATACACCGCCGCGGCCGGGCCGCCGACTTTGCCATACGCGGAAGAAATGTTAACGATGCTGCCTTTGTCTTGCCGAAGCATTGCCCGAATTTCGTGCTTCATACTCAAGAGCACACCGAGCACATTCGTATCGAAGATGGCGTGATAGGCTTCGGTCGTTACATCGGCAGTGGGGCCGGGATCGCCCACGGTACCAGCGTTATTGACGGCAATGTCGAGGCGACCGAAACGAGCGATGGTCTTGTCGACCAGGTTTTTGACCTCGTCTTCATGACGCACGTCGGTGCGTACAAATTCGGCCTCGGCGCCGAGATCGCGCAGTTCAGTGGCTAACTTCTGACCTGCATCGTCGTGTCGACCGGAAACAACCACCCGCGCTCCTTCATGCGCGAAGGCCAAAGCTGTGGCACGACCGATACCCGTCAGTGCGCCGGTAATTAGAACAACTGGTGAATTCATGGCTGCTACCTCCTTGAATCTGGCACCCATGCAGGTGAGGCATGACTTGAAGTCTGCCAAAACTGTCGCGGGATAGCTCGGATTACCTGGTTAGATTGCGCCATTAACTATTGGTAGCGCAGTTCGCGCATACTTTGTTGGGCTGGCATAGATGCCTCGCGAGCATGGGAGTCAGAAATGAAATTACAATATCGCCGTTGTTTTCAGCGAGGTTGCCCAGGCAGGACGCCTAACGGCGGGAGCAGAGCGAATGCTGCACACGTCACAAAGTCCGTTCAGCCAGGAGATTGTAATTCTTGAAGACGAGGTTGACGACCAACCTCTTACGCGCGGCGCTCGCGGCATCGGCTGATATCCGCCAAGGCGTTATTTAAAACTTGGCTTCGGCGGGGTGCAAACTGATTCAAACCAGCGACTTATGTACACCTCGGCATGAGCTTCCCCGCAGTAGTGCCGTGAACCAGCCGCGTTTGCGCTTTCAGAATTCCAACGGTACACGGTAAGAGCGGAATCTCCACAGCGAATCACGAACCAGTGGGTGGGCTTCGTGGTCACGAGTCCACAGACCTCACACCTGAATTCCTGCAGCGTTGTCATGGCTCAGTTCCTTAATCTATCAGTGGTTAATCACGCCCAGTCGCGATCGAGCCTTGTCGGAGGCTTGGTGTCAGAATCGTTAGGTCGCCGACCTGTTCCCTTTTCGCGGTATCCCCCAGGTGGGCATGGTCCATCATCCAGACTTCCGGAATGATTTCACCGACCAGTCGTCCGTGGCAGAAAAGCCGCACCACCGAACTCTCAGAAACTACAATGCCCACGGCCTTGGTGACAGCACTCATGTTGGCGGCGGCAATATGGCGGCTGCCGAGTCCTAGAGGCACCTCCACTTGTGCGGCCACGGCGTCGAGGTAGCGGCACGCGGAAAGCACAATTCCTTCGCGACTTACCACAAACCCACCGTCCAGCTGTGCCAATTCCTTGACGGTTCCGCGGAGATTGAGATTCGTGACATGCCGCGAAGACTCAGGATGCCCCAATAACGGATCCAAAATCAATGGCCTGGATCTCGCGAGCACGGCGGTCTCATCCCCGAGTGTAAACAGCGTGCCAACCCGCCTTCCCTCTCGACCTTCACGGGCAATTTCGACTGCGAGCCCGATCAGGGACTCGAGAATGTCGGGATCATGATCTGTTACCTGGCAGAGAATACTCTCAAACATCCATCAACTCCTCGCCTCGAGTAGAGGCCCACCCGGTTCGCGCCGCTGCCTTTGCAATCGATTTCTGCTGGGCTTACGGTTTTAGAAGAGCCTTCCCGTAGCCGACAGGAATGGCGAAATTTGACCCTCCGAACTCACGCACCATGGCAAAGTTAATTCCTATCACCTTGCCTTCGTTGTTGAAAAGCGGACCGCCAGAGCCGCCTGATGTGGTTTGGGCATCATAAACGATCTTGTCGGGCAGCACGTCGCCGATGTGCCCTTGGGTGGTGGTAGGCCGGATCAGATGGCGGCGGGCGAGTTCCTCGATGACCTGCTTCGGATCACCTTTGGATACAGCCGCGATGGACTGGAGCGTCTCCGCACCTGTGCGGGCCAGAATTGCATCAAGACCAGTGGGATATCCGAGCAGCACGACCGGCCCGCCCATGACAGCCGAATCCCGGCCGTCGGCTAGGGCTATTTGTTTGATTCCGGTGTCTGAAACGTTTCCCCTTACCACGGCAACGTCCGCAGCAGATGAAATCTTCTCGGTGTTGACAGCAATGCCTCTGGTAACGCCGGGGAAATATGCTGTCATCTCGGCGATGACCGGCTCAACACCTTGGTCGAGCATTTCCTTCAGATCGTCATTCTGCCACCAAGGCTCGGCGACGTGATGATTGGTGAGAATTTGTCCAGCGCCGGAGACGAGAAAGCCGGTGCCAAAGACATCCAGGTGTACTTCCGGACCATTTCCGGTGAGGCCCACGAGCGCATTATTGTGTTCGTCGGTCATAGGCTCACCCGTGCTCGTCACCCCAGCATAGCGGAGTCTCAATCCTGTAGTGTGGTCGCGGAAAGCAAGCACAACATGGATGAGGCAGACGCTGGGTTCATAGGACTGGATAACTCTTTCAGCAAACTTACCGTCGGTTTCAATCTTCTGGAGACGGCTTTCTACCGCAGCTAACTGATTTTCTAAAGCAGAAGCGTTTTCTGGGGCGGTGGTCGCAATTTGCGACTTCAGGTCTTCGCTCTTCTTCTGCAGTTGAAGCTTTTGGGGATCGCCCACCTGGGAGGGGCCGCGGTCACGGTTTTCAAGAGCTCGACGTGAACGTTCCATTAACTGCTGTTCGGTCAGCACACCCGTCTGCAATCGAGTGATGGCCGCATAGACCCGGGTATTTTGTTCCTGGGTGTGGTGGTAGAAGAAGAAAAAGACCACGGAAGAAACGGCAAGCACGGCAATAGTCGCGAGTCCGCCAACCCGAAGCGTCCGCCGTTCTTCGTTGACTGCAGTCACAACCTGCTGGGTAGCGTTCCGATTTTCCTCGGCAAGGCGCAGCCGCTCTCGAAACTCATCCGTGATGGACTTATTCCGCAGCTGCGTACGCACCCGCGACAGCAATTCATGGGAGTCGAAAGGCAGTGACAGCGCATCGTCGGCTCCGAGATCCAGCCCCCGAGTGCGCTCGGCTGACCCTCCCGGAGATAGCATCACAACACGCACGTTGTGCGTCTGCTCGGACCCTTTGATTTCAGAAAGAAGGTCACAACAATCGAGCCGGGGCGGATCAGCACCCAGGACAACTGCGTCAGGGTTGAAGGCGACGACTGCTTTCATTCCTGCCTGGCAGTCAGTCGAGACCTGATATCCTGCGTCGCTCAGCACAGAAACGATGTGTTCTCTGAGACTATCGTCAGACTCCACCACCAAGACTTTCCCTGGTTTGTCGTTCATAGCACTAGCTTCTTAGGATGGTCCCAGACTGTCACAGGATTCAATTCGGGGTGGTTTCATCCCGGACTGGTTCACACAAGTCAACGGCGGGAAGCATTGTCGAGCTCTTCGGTACCGGACACGCCAGGTGAACAGGGCGACGACATTTTATCGAAACCTTCTGCATCTCCGTTACATCAGATCAGGCAAATCGACAAATTGGGTACTCGTCGTTTCGTCCTCGCGGTGGTTGAGAGTTCGTGGTCAAGCACCACAACGGAAGTCTATGAATCCCTTGCCGGCAACGACCTCACGAATGAATAAGCAACAGGAAGCGCTGCTGCGTGGCGGCCGGTTTAACAAATGAGCACTTCTTCGATGCTACCGGACCACTCGCTCGATTCTCAGGAGTCGCCGATCGCAAGACCGGAATTGCAACGCGAGAGCGACCGACTCAAGCTGCTCCTGGACATGACGGCTACCTTGGTCTCCACTCTAGAGTGTCGCGAACTCCTTCGTACGGTATCGGCGAGCATTCGGCAAGTCATGCATTGCGACATCGTCGGGGTGTGGCTGCCAGATGCGGAGCAAGTCCACTTGAGCCAGACCGCTATGGACTTCCCCGAGAGTAAGGGATTCGCTAAGGAGGATGCGCTGCAACCCATCGAGGGGTCCGTAATAGGCACGGCATTCAAGGCAGGCAAACCTGTCGTATTGGATCTCAGTCGGGAAGAAATGGCTGCCCATGTTGGTACTTATGTTCGCGCCGAAGGCCTCGAGTTGGGTTGCGCTCTGCCCCTGATCAGCCGGGGCCGGACGCTCGGCGTGCTCACGCTCGGCAGCCGGACCAAAAACGCAATCCGCCCGGAAGACGTTGATTTCCTTCTGCGTGCCGCGGGGCAATTGGCCATCGCCATCGAGAATCGCCTGGCCTATCGCGAGGTAGCCGAATTGAAAGACAAGCTCGCACAGGAAAAACTGTATCTGGAAGATGAAATCCGGGGGGAGATAGACTTTGAAGGAATCGTAGGACAGAGTTCGGCTCTCCGCCACGTTTTGAATCTGGTAGAAACCGTGGCTCCCAGTGACTCGACGGTGCTGCTTCTTGGCGAAACCGGCACGGGAAAGGAATTGATTGCTCGTGCCATTCATGACCGCAGCCATCGCAAGGAACGGACCTTCGTAAAGCTGAACTGCGCCGCAATTCCAACCGGACTGCTCGAGAGTGAGCTTTTTGGACACGAACGGGGCGCCTTCACCGGCGCGATTGCGCAGAACATTGGGCGGCTTGAACTCGCCGATCAAGGTACGTTGTTTCTCGATGAGGTGGGAGATATACCGATCGAGATCCAGCCGAAGCTCTTGCGCGCTTTGCAGGAGCGTGAGTTTGAAAGGCTGGGCAGCAACCGAACAAAAAAGGTCGACGTTCGACTGGTAGCGGCCACCAATCGCGACCTCGAAAAAATGATGGGGAATCGTGAGTTCCGCAGCGACTTGTACTATCGCCTGAACGTGTTTCCGATCCGCATCCCGCCTTTGCGCGAACGTCCCGGAGACATTCCTCTCTTGGTCCACTACTTTACGCAGAAATACGGCCGCCGCATGCAGAGGCGGATCGAGTCGATTCCCACCGTGGCCATGAGGAAGCTTTCCAGTTGGCATTGGCCGGGAAATATTCGTGAGCTGGAAAATTTCATTGAGCGTTCAGTGATCCTTACCCATGGAACGGCGCTGCAAGCCCCGATCAGTGAACTGAGCAACAATGGCAGGACCACCCCTGTGATGGATACGCGTGAAGCTAATGAACGTGATGAGATTGTCCGCATTCTGAAAGCCACGAACGGACGGGTCGCAGGCCCTGACGGTGCCGCGGCGCGCATGGACATAAAGCGCACGACGCTGATCTCCCGTATGAAGAAGCTGGGCATCGAGCCGCGAAAAGTACTGTGACCCCCTATCAAGCAGGCGGTTTCCGTACCTCCTGACGGACTTCTGCTGCTTCCTTGAACTGTGGATTCTAGCGTTGCCCTGTCAACCAATCGTCAATAAGTGTCGACATCGCCTTCGACATTTCACGACACTATTGCCACTCCGGACGTATCTCCCCGTTAACGTAAGCGATTTATGGACGCTCCTGTAGCACTTCGCTTTGGTCCTTCGATTGCTTGACGCAGGTAGCGGCAGATGTAGCCCGAGCGCGCAGACACGTGAATAGGATCGCGCCCGTTCGCGGCGCTTAAAGAGGAGACACGTTATGTCGGCAATAGCAACATTTATTGAAGGAGACCGGTCAGTTAGCGGCGGTGTCTTTTGCGAGCGTGCTCAGGAACTGGACAGCGTCGTGTCGCGCTACCTCCCTATGTTTTACAAGAGGGCTTTCCGGTTCTTGGGGAATGCAACAGATGCGGAAGACGCCGTCCAGGATGCGCTCCTTTCCGCCTACAAGCATTTAGGCCAGTTCAGAGGGCAAGCGCAACTTTCAACCTGGCTAATAACAATTGTCACCAACGCCGCGCGGATGCAATTACGCCGGCGCCGCGGTGGCTACTTGTCGCTAGACGAAGAGCATGGAGAAGACGGTCTCACATTCTCGGAACGGCTACCTGATTCGAAGCCAAGTCCAGAAGAGGTGTGCTCAACGGCGGAAGCACGAGACCGGTTGGTCGAGGGCGTAAAGCAGCTCTCACCAAAGCTGCGCCAGGCATTCCAGTTGCGTGATATCGACGGCTTAACCACGAAGGAAGCTGCGCTTATCTTGGGTGTTCCCCAAGGGACAGTGAAGGCGCAGCTCGCCCGGGCTCGCGCCAAGCTTGCTCGGAGCATACGCGTGAAGCCTGTCAAACAGCGGTCCCGAATCAGTTCGCTTCGTGTGGCGGTGTCTACGAAGGCGCCCTCCGGGAATTGGGCTCACGACGAGGCTTTATAAACTCGCCATTTCGTCTCAGCGAGAGGAGGCCGAATGAGGAGTCCGCATCGACGAGTCATGAGAGTCTGGTCTAAGAGTCCGTTCCAACAGGCTCTAGTCCAACGAGGTGAATTGCAGACGCCGCACGCGATGTCGCAAACAAGTGATGGCATCATTTCCGGCATTCTTAACTGGGTGTGCCCCGAGTGTGGCGGACGGATGGGCGGACGAACGAGAGAGTTCAAATGTCAAGGTAAATGTCGAACGGACTGGCGCGACGTTTGGGAACGTCGTGTTGGCAAACCAGCTACGAACCCGAACTCGCCCCAAGTTCAAAGCAAGCAGTTCAAGATCTATGCGACGACTGGGGCTGCGCAGGAGGCGCAGCTGTGACTGCCATCGTTCAGCTTCTTGTGAAGCATGGTTACTCGGTTCTGTTCGTTTCAGTATTCGCTCGCCAAATGTGGTTGCCAGTACCGGCAGTTTTGTTTCTGATTGCCGCCGGGGCTCTCGCAGACTCGGGACGGATGACCTTAGCCGTCGCTCTCGGCCTCGCTATCGTAGCCTGTTTGCTGGCCGACATCGTGTGGTACGAGGCGGGCAGGCGGTGGGGTGACCAGATCTTGCATTTCATCTATGGGCTCGCGCTCGACCCAGGCGCCGCCTGCCGCCGATCGAAAGAGACCTTCGTACGCCATGGGGCTCGGACTCTCATGCTCGCCAAGTTCGTCGTGGGACTGGATGCGGCAACGCCTCCCTTAGCCGGCGTGTCAGGCACAAGCAGGCTTCGCTTCATTGCCTTCGACGCCATTGGAGCCGCTCTCTGGTCCGGTGTTTACGGCGGACTCGGCTATCTCGTTGGCAAAGACCTGGATCATGCTGCCACGTACGGAGCCCGACTGGGCATGTTTTGGGTGATTCTTCTGTTCGCTGCGCTGGCCATGTACCTCAGCCGCAAGCTGGTTCGATGGCATTGCTTTGTGCGCGAATTTCGATTGGCGCGGATCACACCCGAAGAGCTTAAGAAGAAGCTGGACGCAGGCGAACCGGTCACGATTGTTGATCTGCACGGCTGCCGGGATGGTCCGCGAGGCCACCCAGGTATTCCCGGCGCGGTGTGCATCGATCCGCACCGGCTTGGACTGCACGATAATCCTAAAAACCGGAGGGAACTCCCTCGCGATCGCGAGGTTGTCCTTTATTGTACGACCCTGCATGAGCTCACGAGCGCGCGTGCAGCACTTGAGTTACGCCGCCGTGGATTCGAGCGCGTTCGCCCCCTTGCCGGCGGTCTCCAGGCTTGGCACGAACGGGGCTTCCCCATGACTTCGGTGATTCTCTGTGGCTCTACGTGAACTGTGCCGCGAGAACCACGCCTCGCCCTGCCCGTCTCGACAATTGTCGATTTATCTCGACAATCTTCGACACGCCCGTCGCCGGTTTGGGCAGCGCCAATAGATTCAACAGATTGCTAGGACGTCAGGAGCGTGGATTTTGGCAAACGTCTTGCGTAGCAAGTCTGAAGCAAAAGCGCAACATGTTCAGGATATCCATCGCTGATACTCCGTCGCAGCGCACGCTGCTGGTGGAAGGATCCCTCACCGGAGCCTGGGTTGCTGAGCTTGGCACGACCTGGAGAAAAGCAAGCCAGGACCTGGGAGGCCGCAAACTGGTCATCGACCTGACCAACGTGACCGTCATTAGTTCCGAGGGAGAAGACGCGCTTTTCGATCTGATGAAGAAAGGTGTGAACTTTTCCTCCAGCGGCGTTCTCACCAAGCATGTGCTGAAACAACTTGCGCGGCAGAAACATCAGGAATCACGACGGAGGTGAAAATGCGGAGATTTCCACCGATGATCCTTCTATGAAGCGAACGATTCCGACTCTGGCCATTTACCTTGCGCTTTAGGACTTGATTTGATAACAACGATCACAAGATTAACGCGGATTCTCGTGCTTGCGTTGTTTCTTATTTACGCAGTGGATTTCAGCCTGGACACCGCATGGTTTGATCTCGTGATTATGACTGCAGCACTCGTGATCGTCATATCGGGCGGACTGCGCCGCCCTTGAATGTGGGGCGCGCACTGCGGTGTGCTCTGGCAGAAAAGCCCTCCTCCACGTCACAGGGCCGCCAGGCGCATCGCGCGCCCCGCCAAACATCCGTTGACCTAGCCGTTCTACGTACAAACCTTACTGCTCTTTCTTAGAGACACGAGCGATCAACTCGTCCAATCTCGACAGCAGAAGTTTCAGGATGGGCGACTGGTTCGACTTTCTGTAGCCGAGGACCAGATCGACAGTTGGCGTATATCCCTTCAGAGGGCGACTCGTGGCAGACGAGGGGAGAAAGTTCTGTGCGTAAGCAGGTAACAGTCCTACGCCACGCGTCGACACTATTAAGGAGAGTCCCATGGTGACATGGTCCGCCTCATGGGCGGGCGTGATACTGACTCCAGACCGCTTCAGGTAACTGTTGATGACCGCACGCAGTACAGGAGCCGTATCCGAAACAATCACGAATGTCTCGCCTACCAGATCCCTGGGACTGACGGCTTTGAGCGCAGCGAGATGGTGGTCTCTCGGCAAGATCAGGATCAGAGGCTCGGTTACAAGAAGACGGAACGCTAAACCCGGCACTCCTTTTTCCCGCCGGAGAAAAGCTGCGTCGATTTTTCCCTTTGAAAGACCGTCCGCGAGCAGCGGGGAGGATTGACTCGATATCATCACGTCGATGTTGGCGAGTTCGTCGCGCAAGATCCGCATAGCTTCGGGCATCCAGGTCAATTCGTGGCCGGTCAGAAAACCCAGGGTGAAGCATGGCTTGGCGGGATGAGCGACCCGGCGCACGGCTTCAGTTGCCGCGTCAACCTGCGATAGGACTGCGCGGGCGTGATCGAGGAAAGCCAGGCCCGCTGGTGTCAGGTCGATGCCGCGAGCTCTTCGAGTCAGGAGTTGGGCACCCACGTTCTCCTCAAGATCTCGAATCTGCCGGCTTAGGGACGGCTGTGACGTATGCAGCTTTTGCTCTGCTGCCACCGTCAGGCTTCCCGCTTCGGCAACTGCGACGAAATAGCGAAGGTGTCGTAATTCCATTTCCACTCCCATGCTTGTGAGGCATCGCTACCAGCTTAACAAACTACGTTTCAACGGCGCTGCGCACGCGCTTTCCGCCGATTGGCCGGTAACGCCCCCGACTGAGCGAAATGAAAACTTATGCGACCGACCGGTCGCATATACATCAAACCATTGAGCGGCAACATAGATATTGTGTGCAGCAACGGTAACGAGAGCTGTTTGTTCAGCACCTTGCCCAGTTCTACGGAGAAAAAGCATGTCCCAAAGGCTTAAAGACAAGATCGCTCTCATCACAGGAGGCACCGAAGGGATTGGACTAGCTACGGCAAAGCTTTTCGTCAGAGAGGGTGCCTACGTTTTCGTCACGGGCCGTCGGCAGAAGGAACTCGACGAGGCCGTGAAGGCAATCGGCACCAATGTATCCGGCGTTCAGGGAGACGTTGCCAAACTGGCCGACCTTGACCGGCTCTACGAGACCATAGCCGAGGTGAAGGGGCGACTCGATATTGTTTTCGCCAACGCCGGGGTTGGCGAATTTGTTCCCTTCGGGGCCGTCACGGAAGAGCATTTCGACAAGCTGTTCAACATCAACGTCAGAGGAACGCTGTTTACGGTGCAGAAGGCGTTGCCGCTCCTGAAGGATGGTGGCTCTATCATTCTCAATGGCTCCGCCGCGAGTGTTAAGGGAACTGCCGCGTTCGGTGTCTACGCCGCGAGTAAGGCTGCAATCCGCTCTTTCGCGCGGA
>Ga0209420_1000446_pt1 | contig 22299 bp, 21 predicted proteins | sample BlaSpr_A8_OM1_O1_FD_187972 | JGI IMG/M metagenome (GOLD analysis project Ga0209420, IMG submission 187972) | Forest soil microbial communities from Thunder Bay, Ontario, Canada - Black Spruce, Ontario site 2_A8_OM1_O1 (SPAdes) (version 2) | ecosystem: Environmental > Terrestrial > Soil > Boreal...
GCGCGATTCCACCGCGCCTCCGAACCGCCGGCGCGCGATGGCCAGTTCGGTGGAATCAGAGGCAGCGCAGCAGGGCGGTGAATTGTTCCAGCCGGCAACAGAGTAGAAGTCGAGCCTTTCATTTCCGCATTTCGGATGCTGCATGGGAATCCGTACTTATAGCAGGTGCATTTGGCGAATCGCCGTGTGGACTTTCGCCATCGCATTGCCAACGGCCGCAGACGCGCCTCCGAACCAGCGACTCACTCCAGCGGGAGTGCTTTCAATCATGCAACGCGTGGCCGATTGGCAGCTGGCGCATCCTTCGCTGCACCCCACGACCGACTGGACGCAGGCCGCAGGAGACGCGGGGATGATGGCTCTGGCAGGCATCTCCAGCAACCCGAAATATCGTGACGCGCTGCTTGCGATGGGCGAAGCCAACGGCTGGAAACCCGGACCACGCTTGTATCATGCCGACGATTTGGCAATTGGCCAAACCTACGCGGGTCTTTATTTTCTTTATCGCGAGCCAAAAATGATCGCGGCGTTACGCTCGCGGCTCGACGCCATTCTCTCTGCGCCACCGAATATCGAAAGCCTGGATTTCCATCAGCCTTACGACCAAGCCTCCCAACTGTGGTCCTGGTGCGATTCGCTGTTCATGGCCCCGCCCGTTTGGTTGCAGCTGTTCGCCGCCACTGGCGACGAGCGCTATCTCGATTTTGCGCTGAAAAATTGGTGGCGTACCACGGAGTATCTTTACGATCCGAACGAACATCTCTACTTCCGCGATAGCACCTACTTCGACCGGCGCGAAGCCAACGGCAAGAAAATCTTCTGGAGCCGCGGCAACGGTTGGGTCATGGCCGGGTTAGTCCGCATGCTGCAATTGCTGCCGGCAAACCATCCGAGCCGCGCGCGGTTCGAGCGACTGTTCCAGGAAATGGCGGAGAGGATTGTGGGTGATCAGCAACCCGACGGCCTGTGGCATTCAAGCTTGCTCGACCCGGGCAGTTATCCGCTCAAGGAATCCAGCGGCTCGGGTTTCTACGCCTACGCGCTCGCTTGGGGCGTGAACCAAGGCTTGCTCGATGGCGCAAGATTTAAGCCTGCGATCCGCAAAGCCTGGGCCGCCCTTGTCGATAGCGTGGACGCCCAAGGCAAATTGACGCATGTTCAACCCATCGGTTCCGACCCGAAAACGTTCCCGGACGATTCCACCGAGGTATATGGTGTCGGCGCGTTTCTGCTGGCAGGCAGCGAGGTATACCGCATGGCGGTGTTTGAGAATGGCAAGCCGCTGGCGATCGAGGTAAGCAATCCCGCCGAACTGTACCGTCATTCCGAAACGGTGGAACTAAGCCTTGCTCGATTGGCCGGCCAGGGACTGCGTTCGACAAACCTGGCAGTGATGGACGGCCATGGGTCCCGCATTCTCGATTCGCAGACTTACGCCAGTGAACCAGGGCGGCCTCTGGACACCTTCATTTTCCAGACGGATCTTGCGCCGGGGGAGACGCGGACCTACTACATCATGGACGCTTCCGCTTTGGCTGCCGTGCCGCAACCGATTGTGAAAACCTACGCGCGACAAATCGGCGAGCGCTACCGCGACATGGCCTGGGAGAGCGATCGAATCGCACATCGTGTCTACCACCAAGATTTAATTCCAGCCGAGGGCACGGTGAGCAGCGGCGTGGATGTGTGGGTCAAGAGCACGCGCGCCATGGTGATCAACCAGTGGTACAAGAGCGGCGATTATCACAAGGATCACGGCGAAGGGTTGGATGATTATCGCGTCGGGCGCAGCCGAGGTTGCGGTGGCCTCGGCATTTGGGACGGTCACTCCTACTACGTGTCGGGCAATTACCGCAACGCGCGAATGATCACGAACGGGCCGGTCCGTTCCGAATTCGAGCTGAGCTATGATTCCTGGGATGCCGGACAAGGAAGAATCTCCGAGACCAAGCGCATCCGCATTGACGCTGGCTCCAACATGACTCGCGTCCAAAGCATATTCGCCGGAGCCCATCACCAGAACTTCGAAGTCGGGATCGGCATCGCGCAACGTCCAGGTAGCGGCGCGATCGCAACGAACCAAGAAGAAGGTTGGATGAGCTATTGGCAGCCCGCCGACCGGGACAGGGGAAACATAGCATGCGCGATTGTGCTGCCGGATAAGATCGAGGAATTCGCAACCGAAACCGCCACGCTGCCCACGCTGGCGCAGACCGAGCTCGTTACACCCAACGACGAGGGCTTGCCGCCTGTCGCCAATTTGCTGGCCGTCACGCCGGCGGAGGCGGGAAAGCCATTGCTGTACTATCTCGGCGCGGGTTGGAGCAAGAGCGGCGATTTTGCCGCGGAAACAGACTGGGGGAATTACGTGCGACAATTCGTGGTGCGAGTTCGTGCGCCGCTTCAACTGAAACTCAAGAATAAATAGATGTCTGGGCTCTTGCCAAATCGAATCCCAGGATCACTTTGGCAAACAGGAAAACTCTGGACAAGTTTCTGACACTAGCGACGCGTCGAACATGCAGTCAAGGCTTATCAGGACCTACTGGCGTGCAGCAATCTATTTCAGGCCCTTTCCGGTGGTTGTGATTACCAGTTGACCGTGTTTCACTCCGCGAAGACTCAATATTCGATTCGCCAGGTCTCGGATCGTGCTGCTTCGGCCTCTCATAATAATAACTTCCAGGCAGTTGTGATGGTCCAAGTGGACGTGCGTTGCCGCCAGAACTTGATTGCCTGCGTGGTGCTGTGCCTCTACCAATTCCTCGGTTAGATTCGGACGATGATGGTCGAATACGATCGTCAACGTTCCGACGATCTCTTTGTCCTGTTCGACTTCCACAGATACTAAGTGCTCGCGGATCAGATCCCGCACGGCCTCGGAACGATTCTTGTAGCCCTTCCCTGCGATAGCTCGGTCAAACTTCGCAAGCAAATCTCGATCTAGCGACAGTCCCGTTCTGGTTAACTCGGACATGTTTAATCCTATGCTTTGGAGTTCGAGAGAATCCCTTCGTCGAACGCTTGTATATAGCACGCGCGCCCTGCGAGAGGCCAGTTGCGGCTGGGTGACTTCTAGCCTGCTGAGGTCTGGCGGGCGGGCCGGTACCGAAATACCTGTGGGGAAATCCCTGATAGCACGATTTGAAAAAACGTGATACATACTCATTCGCTCGGTAACACGTATTCGAGAGTCGTGTGTCGAGGTTGAAATGCGATCCAATCGCGCGACGGGCCGGCTGCACACCTGCATGGCCCTGATAATTCTGTCTTGTTCCATAACTTCGGTGTGCGCAGCTGCAAATGCGCAAGGAATCGCTCAGCTATCAGGAACCGTCGTTGACAACTCTGGCGCGGTAATTGCCGGGGCTAGCGTGCAGGTTCGAAGAACGAACGGTACTGTACGGATGACGACTCAGACGGACGCGAACGGCGCCTTCATTATTTCTGGACTCTCGGCAGGTGCTTATCGACTCGTGGTGTCGAATCCCGGTTTGGAAACCAAAGAAATCCCCGTCACCATAGAGACCGCGGAAGCGCTGGCCCCGCTGCGCATCTCTCTGGCTATGAGTTCCGTGAGCACCACCATAAACGTGCAGGGCCGGGAGGATAGCCTCATCGGAATTGCCGATTCCGCCACCCAGGGAACGGTGGGCGCAGCGGAAATCCAGGATCGTCCGATTCTTCGTTCCGGAGAAATTTTGGAGACGATCCCCGGTCTCATCATCACGCAGCACGCCGGCGGAGGCAAGGCCAACCAATATTTTCTTCGCGGCTTCAATCTCGACCACGGCACGGATTTCGCCATTTTCATCGACGACATGCCGTTGAACTTGCCCTCGCACGCGCACGGCGAGGGCTATGCGGACATGAACATCGTCATCCCGGAGTTTGTGGAGCAGGTGAATTTCGAGAAGGGTCCCTATTACGCTGATGTCGGCAACTACGGCTCGGCTGGATCGGCTCATGTGGAATATTTCAAGACGCTGCCGCAGAACTTCATCCAAGTGGAAGGCGGCATGTATGGCTATGGGAGGTTGGTTTTTGGCGTATCGCGAAAGCTCTTCAAGGGCAATTTGCTGTACGGCGGAGAGGCGTATCACGACAACGGCCCATGGACGACGCACGAGGATAATTTTTACAAATATAATGGCCTTGTAAGCTACAGCCAGGGCGGAGGGGACAATGGTTTCAGCGTCACGGCGCGCGCTTACCGTGGAACATGGCGCTCGAGCGATCAAATCCCCGTTAACGCCATTCCCCTGGTTGGTTTCTTTGGAGCACTGAACCCGACGGACGGCGGCGAGTCACAACGTTACAGCCTGCAGGCTGAATGGCATCACAGCAACGCAAATTCCGAGACGAAAATCACGGCCTACGGATTTTATTATGATCTCAATTTATTTTCTGATTTCACTTACTTCCTGGATGACCCCATCAAGGGCGATCAGTTCGAACAGCAGGATCGGCGCTGGGTGGCGGGGCTTGACGCGCGGCACACGATTTTCGGCACGTGGTTCGGCCGCAAGGTGGCAAATACGTTCGGCCTGCAGCTCCGCAACGATTGGATCCACAACGGCCTTTTCCGGTCGGAAGACCGTGTGCGCACCGACAAGAATGATAGCAACGCATGCGACGACGAACCCATCCCCGCCTGCGTTACCAATCCGAATCTGACGGCAATCTTGCCCGCGGACACCGATTTGAATAAATTTACCGACACCATGATCGGTTTTTATGTGGAGAATAAAATCCAGTGGGCGGAAAAGTTCCGCTCGGTCGTGGCCGTGCGCGGCGACGAGGCGATATATAACGTCACCAGCCTGAGTCCGCCCTACGTCGCCGCCGAACTGCCTGGCGCTCCGGTGGTCAACTTTGCGGAGCTCAATTCCGGCACGGCCTCCAAGTTCCTGCCCAGTCCCAAAGCAAGTTTGATTTTCGGCCCCTGGGCCAACACGGAGTTCTATCTACAGGGCGGATTCAGTTTCCACAGCAACGACGCGCGCGGTGCAACGCAAAGGGAGGAACCGATTTCGCCCGACTTTCCTTTCCCCACGCCCAGCACTCCAATTTCGCCGCTGGTCCAAACCAAAGGTGGGGAAGTCGGCTTGCGCACTTCGGCCGTCCCACATCTGCAAAGCACCTTTTCACTCTGGTATCTCCACAGCAACTCCGAACTGCAGCAGGATGGCGACACCGGAGGCACGGTTGCCTCAGAACAGTCGAGCAATCGCGATGGCGTCGAATGGGCCAACTACTACGCGCCACTGGAACATTTGGCGGTTGATTTTGATTTTGCGGACTCCCGCGCCCGGTTTACCCAGATAGACCCAGATGACGCGACGTTCACCAATGTGGGTGGTGGCCAGTATCCCGTGCAAGGCCCGGGTGGTTATCGTGTGCCCGAAGCAGTTGGGATGGTGATTTCTTCGGGCGTCACACTGCACGATTACCGGGGCTTTTCGGCCAGTTTGCGCCTGCGTTACTTTGGCCCGCGCGATTTGACGTCCGATGGAATTTATCGTTCAAATTCAACGGCGTTGGTCAACGGTGAGGTGGCTTATCAAATTAACAAGAAATTCCGCGTTTCGGCCGAATTTTTGAATTTGCTTAATCGCCGCGATCACGACATCGACTACGCCTATATCTCCCGAATAACGCCAACAGCCGCGCCTGAATTCACAGACGTTTTCCATCCCGTCGAGCCGTTTCAGGTGCGATTCGGGTTACAGTACCGGTTCGATCTGCCTCAGTGATCCTATATGCATTCCTGTGCGGAATGGAGAACACTCCGTGGGAAAAACGACGCTCCGGTAACGACTCTCCAGGAATTTGGCTCATAACTCCTGTCGAACCAATAGACGAATCTCGCCAAGTTTCTGGCTCTAGCGACGCGTCAAGACACCGTTCGGACTTAGGATTACCGGCCACTCAAACAGCCGTTGCGCCATTGGCGGAATGAATCCTCCTTCAGCCTGGTTCGATGCGAGTCTAGTTTGGTTTTTGTGTCGCGGCGGCGCGCTCTTTCGCGTCCGCGACGATGGTGGCGAAGCGCGGATCGTCGTGGAGCGATTTCAGGTCGGGGTCCTTATCGACGGCGAGATCGCCCCAGGGAGGAAGTCCGTGGTCAACAGACTCGCGCAGGAGCGAGAGCGCCTGGTCTTTGTGGCCCTGGCGCGCCGCTAAGCAGCTCAGACCGTAGACGGTAACAGCCGTATCCGGGTGCTCCGGACCGAGCACACGACGTTGAATCTCGAGCACCTGGCGATCCAGTTTCTCCGCTTCGGCGTAGCGGCCTTCCTGCTCAAGAGGCGCGCCCAGGCTCATGATTGCCATCAGTGTATTCGGGTGTTCCGGGCCGAGCACCCGGCGTCGAATGTCGATCACATCGCGATACATTTTCTCCGCCTCGGGGTAGCTCCCTTGATCATCAAGAGCCTTCGCGAGGTCGTTGAGCGTCCTGACCGTTTCCGGGTGTTCTGGCCCGAGCACACGGCGTTCGATGTCGATCACTTGGCGATCCAAGCTTTCCGCTTCGGCGTAGCGCTTTTCGTTTTCAAGAGTCGACGCCAAGTTGTTCATCGTGATTAGTGTTTGTGGGTGCTCAGGCCCAAACAGACGACGCCGAACGTCGAGCACTTTCCGCTCCGTGTCCTCCTCCTCCGCGTAGCGTCCTTCGTCCCTAAGAACGCCGGCCAGATTATTAAGTGTCTTCAGTGTATCCGGGTGCTCGGGGCCGAGCACCCGGCGTTCGATGTCGAGTTCCTCGCGCTCCATCTTCTCGGCGTCGGCGTAGTGGCCTTGGCGCTGAAGAGTCGCTGCCAATTCGCGCATCGATTTCAAGGTGTCTGGATCGTCCTGGCCCAAGACTTGGCGTTGAATATCCAGTGTCTCCCGCGCTAGTTTCTCTGCTTCGGCATAATGCCCTTCATCCAGCAAGAGCCACGCTAGGTCGTCCGCCGACCTTAACGTTTCTGGATTCCTCGGCCCTTTAACACGGCGCTGAATGTCCAGCGCATGTTCGAACAGTGGGTGCGCTTGGGGATACAACCCCAGACTTTCGTACACTTCTCCCATTACATCCATAAGCTGCGCCTGCGTCTCTGGATCTTTAGCCAGCCCGGTGTCGATTTCCTTCGATGCACTGTCCAGGAGTTCTCGTGCGGTGATGCTATTGCCGCGCGCTTGGCTTGGGTCTGACACTTTGAACATCCCCTTCATGAAACTCGCTACCCGCTGCGCGGCTTCTGCTTGGCGGCTTGCCCGATCGCGCTCGGCGGCGATGCGCCGCGCCTGGACCGCCGTCACCGCGGCGAAGGTAATCAACAGGACCACTGCGGAGGCTGCTGCCGCGACGGCCCAGCGATGGCGCCGCACAAACTTGCTGGCGCGATATGCGGCGCTTGGCGGGTGCGCAATCACCGGCTCGTTGTGCAGATGCCGCTCGATATCCGCGCCGAGTTCCGCCGCCGATCCGTACCGCCGCGTGCGGTCCTTCTCCAGCGCCTTCATGGTAATCCAGTCCAGCTCGCCTTGCAGGTGACGTGCGAACGTCCGCGGCTCCTCGCGCCGGTTTGACGCCGCAACATTCGAAGCCTCCCCCAAGCCGCGAATCCGGGTGCTGAGCTTTGGTGGGTCCTGCTCTCGAATGGTGCGCAGGATCGCTTCCAGCCCCGCTGCACGCAGGGCTTTCACATCGATGGGCAGAACTCCCGCCATCAATTGATAGAGAATCACGCCCAACGAATACACGTCCGTTCGCGTGTCGATGTTTTGCTCGCGCTGGTCCGCTTGCTCCGGACTCATATACTCCGGCGTGCCCATCATCACGCCGAGCTCGGTAAACATGGTTTTGTCGGTCAGCCGCTGCGCCGTTGCTTTTGCCAATCCGAAATCGATGATTTTTGGCACCGGCTTGTTGTCCTGCTCGACCACCAGCACGTTCGAGGGCTTCAAATCGCGGTGAATGATCGCTTTCTGATGGGCGTGCTGCACGCCGTCGCAGACCTGCATAAACAATTCCAGCCGCTCGTTCACGGTGAGGCGGTGCTTGTCACAATATTCGTTGAGGGGGAGTCCCGGGACATATTCCATCACAAAGTAAGGCCGTCCTTCGGGGGTGGCACCCGCGTCAAAGACTCGGGCGATGTTCGGATGATGCATCAGCGCCAACGCCTGGCGTTCGGATTCGAAGCGAGCCACCACGACTTTGGTGTCCATGCCGGCCTTGATGAGCTTCAGTGCCACCGTGCGGCGTATAGGCGATTTCTGTTCCGCCAGCCACACCTCGCCCATGCCGCCTTCGCCGAGCAGTTGCAGCATGCGATACGGCCCGATCTGGCCGGCCGCCGCGCCGCCAGGGCCGCCGGTACTTAGCGTGCGATCGGAAGAGTCGGAAGCCGCTGCATGGTTGGGTTGATTTGGCGGGTCGTTCGTTCCCATTTGGCGTTAGCCTCCCGAACGAAAAATCTCAAACTGGCAAGCCACCTGGGGGTTCGCACAGTGCGCGGATAAAACAGCGTTTATATCACAGTCACCGCTGCGCCAGCTGACCGTGTTTGAGAGTAGCGCACACGGGGTCGAGGCGGCTCAGAGACAAGGTTAGGATCCACAGATAGCAAAACAAAAACCGTCTTGACTCCGACCGGCCTTCTCATGGAAGGGTTTGGGACGGGTTGGCCGGAACAATCTCCATCGATCAGTGACTCTCCCCCTGCACAAATGATCACCGCAGTTTGGCGGATTCGGACTTAGCAGTGCGGGGATGGAGACTTCGGGGTCGGGGTCTCCGGTCGGGCGAAGCTTCATGTCACTCCACGCCGCTCAAGGCCCAGACGTCACCTCCCTGTGGCCTAAAGCGATCAAACAAGACCCACTTTCCATCCGGCGACCAAACGGAGTAGTCGATTCTCACATCAGGGTCAGGAAATTCGTACACCATGTCCGACTTTCCGGCGCTCACCGGAGAAACCCAGAGCACCCGATGGCCCACGACGTCCATAGTGCGAGTATGGTCCGGCGAGAACGAGATATGCGCGCCACCCTTCATGTCTGCGAAAGGCTGCGGTTCGCCTCCCCCGGCAGAAACCATCGTCGTGGCAGGTTTTCCACTGCACGTGCAGCGGAAAACGACCTCTCGACCATCCACAGTCCAGCGCATGAAGTGTCCGGACACAGCGACGTTCGTCAAACGGCGAGGGTTGCTGCCGTCGCCGCTCATGGCCCATACCTCGAGCCGGCCACCCTCGTCGGACTGGTAAGCCAAAAGTGAGCCGTCCGGAGAATAGATCGGGTTGACATTCACACCCAAATTCGATGTCAATTGTGTCAGGGCGGCACCGGTCACTTCTACCTCCCAGATATTGGGACTCCCGGAACGGGAAGAGAAGAAGGCAATTCGTTTCGCATCGGGTGACCGCCCATTCTAGGTTCTCTCGAAACGCTTTTGACCAATCTGCCACTGGCCGAAGGACGAGGATTTTGCCTGACCGATTTGGATGATGGACTAGTGCCACGCCAATGCCCATGCGGTTGCTTCGTAGGGTGCCGGCCGGGATACAAGGAAGTGGTTGTTTCCGTGGACCAGGATGCCGACCATGAATTTTCAAGCCTCCAGGCGTGGATCGGGAACGGGGTAACCAATTGCGAAATGGTAGACGACTTGTCCTAGCTCAGGAGACAGGTCCAGATATCGGTTCACTCGCTCATCAAAGAACGCTCCGATGCCCGTTGCTCGCAGGCCGAGCGCCTCGGAAGCAAGATACATTCGTTGACCAATAGCACCCGCCTCGAAATGCACGTATCGGTATCCACGATCACCGTAACTGCGGGCAGCACTCTCAAAATCGCCGATCATGGAGAATGCCACACAAGCGTTACCCGCCAGGTCTTGTCCCAAACTGAGAGCTGCCGCTACCAGGCGCTGGTCCCCTTCCTTGATTTTCTCCAGCTCTAAATGCTCCGGCCAGTAGCGGTAAACACCCGGCGCCAAGCCGTCGACGCGGTGGACGTAAAGATACATGTAGACGAAACGAGATGCTGCGAAATCCGCGCAGAGGCGCTCTTGTGCGGTGGAGAGAACGGTCGCAAGTTGCGAGAAGGAGATCGACTCGCCCCCACCCCTGAAGTCAAGAGCGGAACGCCGGGCACGAACGACGTCGCCGAAACTACGGCTTGTGGAAACACGCGGCGGCAGGTTGATTCCCCCTCGCCCGAGTGACTTTGACTGGCAAAGTACGGGGATGGTAGCTTGGGTGCTGAGCTTCGTAGCAACGTGGATTCGTTCAATCAGTGGATAAGGTTCTTGCTTCTCTGACAACCGGTTGGGCTGACCTCTAAACAAAATCGTCTCGACGGGATCCAGCATCCTCACGGGAATGGATGGGCCGTGAATCCCGACGATTAGCATGGGCCACTCATCCTCATGCAGCAGACACTGCTCCGCAACTCGGTCATCTGCGAAATGGCCAAACGCAAAGCTTTCGCATCCGATAGCTCGAGCAGCAAGCGTGAGCGCCTGCCAGGCATGTCCGACGTCGTGCAAGCAATACCGATAGGCACGGTCTCGGTACTTCCAGGCTTCGCGCCAGGCAATACTGGTCAGAACGAAAATGAGCGGGGCAGAGATGTCGACGAGTTTACTGCCAAAATCTCCGATGGCACGTTGTTCTGCAGTGTGGGAGGAGGGACGGTAATGATAGAGGCCATCGGGCGAACCGGCCAATCCTTGCGAACAGAAGTGAAATTCGGTCGGATGAAGGTTGCCGGAAGAGGGATTGACACGCAGAGCGTAGACAGCTCCAGTGGCGGGGGCTCGTTTGGACGCGCTAATTGAGGCGGAATAGAACATCAACTGCGAAAGAAATTCCGCACCATCCCGGGCCAGCGTATTTCCGATTTTGCCCTCGAGTACTTCGAGAGCTGAAATCTGTGGAGCGGGCGGGTCGGCCGGCAAATCCAGAAGGGGGACGCCCTCATAATGCCGAAATGGATTGGGCATATTGGCCCAATCCAGATAGTGCTGAGTTCGCCCCAGCGATTCGACACTATGCTTCGTCAATTCATGGTATTCGCGCCAGCCCATGCAACGTAGGTCCTCAGGACACTGTACTGGCAAAGGAGGCATTCGGGTAGGGGCACGAAAGAGAGACTTTGACTCTGCTGCGATCTGAGGGGCGCAACAGAGTACAATCGAGCGGGCGAACACAGGTCTTGACATCTGTAGGATTCAGTAGAGATATTCGGAAATCGAAAGAGGAGCAATCTGAACATGGGATACGGTAATCGTGATAAACCAGAACGCAATCCTGGACGAGCTGGATTCGTGGATGCCCGCCTCGAAGCGCTTCGGCGTCGGTGGGAAAATGCGACAGACGAGCGCGAGAAAACTGAGGTGTCCGAACAAATCCGCGAGTGGCAATCATTTAGGCCAGAACGGTCCGCACCCTCAAGAGGTGGACGATAGGAGTCCCTGTGGCGAGTTCAGGCGGGTAGGCAAGATGCTGCCAAATGAAGCCAACAGAACCGGACTAGACGGTCGTAACCCCTGATTGATCGCGTAACAAGAAACTGAGTGTCGGATTCCGGTAACCACTGCGAGCTCAACCGCTCCGGTTGATACGACCGTACTTCCGCCAGAGCACCGATGCGCCTGGGCGTACCCGATTAGAACCTGACAGGGTAGTATTCTGTTCGAATCAACGCTGGCGAACGACTTTAGCTTTTGAAACTCGTGCAGGTAGATTTCGAGCTAGTATTGCGTTGACTCATTGAGATCGCCGCGTCAATTGGGCACTGAGAATTAGCCGGCGATCGTCGTGTATTCTTTTCGAAGAGCTAGGCATCGATTGCCAGATTGGTCCTCCGGCGAAGATTCGAGCGGCTAAACCACAGAAGCAGAAAACATGACCGGCACTATCGCTTCGCGAAATGCGGCTTTCCGCGCTGGCGGCCGCTCGTTGATTTTATCGGGAACTTAGAAGCACAGATTGCGACTTATTTTCCAAAATAAAAGTTATTCAAGCGTTTTGACCGGGGCTAGTGCTACGGTCACCCATTGCGTTGCGGTCATCGCGGTGCGAGCAATTTCTCGTTCCATTTGGTGTTTTTCCCAACAGCTTTCTTCCTGTTCTCCGCAGGGTTTGGCGTGGAAGTGGTGGTATGCCAGATCTTGGCCATTGGACTGAGGGTCGTGAATCTTTTCCCGTACCCATGTCTGGCCCAGTGCGATTGACGATTGGCAATAGTCACAGGATTTCACGTTAAAGACGATCACTTCTTACTCCTTGCGGAAACTTGGCGAAACAACCAGGTCGAGAATTGCGAATGCTTTCGGAATTTGCCCAAATGTTGCAGCTCCATCATGAAGCTCTCCTGAACCGGGTCCTGGGAATCTTACCGATTGTGAGTGACGTGTTGAGCAATTCGGAGGAGATTGCGATCGTACCGCCCTACGAGTTGCTCGAAAGCAGATACATCTCCATTCTGAGTGGCATGGACACGCTCCAAATCCTCGCTTGCCACTGCCGTCCCTGCGAATTCTGCCCAGACTGCAGTCATATTCATTCAATTGTTCCCTCCGGGATGGCAAAAGGGAATCGTGATCTCGATCAAAGTTCCGGTCGCATTTCTCCTATCAAGGTAGATCTCCCCGCCATGATCCTCGACAATCTTCTTCGCTATCGCGAGGCCTAGCCCGCTGCCCTCGATCTTTCCATAGGTCACAAAGGGTTGAGATACAGAGTCCTGAATCGTCGGAGGGATGCCGGGGCCGTTATCCCAGCGCATGCATGTTTTATCCCGAGCAATTCGGCGGGATCACCGTATCCGAGCATGCGCGCCGCCGAATGATTTGCAGAAAGACAAATACCATCTGAATCGCAGCCACAAATCGCTTCCGTGGCGGAATCGAGTATTAGGCGAATTCGCTCCTCACGATTGTGCAGTGCGTCTTCCGCCTGCATTCGCATCGAGCTGTCTTCAGAATGCGTCATGCGCCAACTGTAGCGCGAGGCTGGGTAATAGGAGAAATAGTTTATTCGCCTCCAACTGCTTAGGTAGCACCTGTTAGTGGAGCGTGCGGAATGTAGGAGCTGAGAAGCGAGGTCGCATTATTCACTAGCGAGACGTTCGTCAAGCGAAGCATGAGTCGCATCAAAGCGGACAAGGCAAGATAAAGGATTGGGGATAAGGAACGCGTCAGGAAATTCTAAGGAGTTTGTAAAGACAAAACCGTTTAGACCGGGATTTCCGATCATCCCGCCTTGAAGACTGCAACCCACTGGCTGCGTTTACGAGCATCCGGGATCGAATGCCTCTGTCGCGCGCGCTTCTCGAGAAAGTTGCAGCGAATGTTCTTGTCGGCCGTGAGCGGGACCCAACCGTTCTTCCCGACTTCCGGCAACCAACTTTCGCCAGCAGCTCCGCGCGTGAAAAGCTCAGGATGGCGTTCCATACGAACTCCCAATTGCTTTAGCGCAGGCGCCCACGGAACGCCTCGGCGTCGCCGTGATGCGCCCGATCGCGCAGAGCAGCAATCCTGCGGATGCTATCAGAAGGTGCGAAATCCGCTGCAAAAGGTCTAGCAAAGGCCTAACAAAACGGCACACTGAAGCACTGAAGTTAGAAAACCATCGTTTTCAAAGGGAAAGCGGCGCGCCCGGAGAGAGTCAAACTCCCGACCTTTTGGTTCGCAGAGTGAACAGACCCTAACCTACGCTGTGGTCCGTCTTGCTTTTCTGCGACCCACGGACAAGCGTTAGACAAGATTCAGACAATAGGGCCGGCACTGGTGGCAAATTCATGGTGCCGCTACTTCTTTTCTGCGTTTGCCACCGGCGCGGTGGCCGGAGGACTTGCCGGCAGGTTCGCGGCCGGCGCAGCCGCATGCGAGGAATTCACCCCTTCTTTGAAGTTGCGGATGCCTTCGCCAACTCCGCGCATCACATCGGGAATCTTTTTACCCCCGAAGAGCAGCACTATCACCGCCAGAACAATGATCAGATGAAACGGGCTCAACGCTTCCATAAATCACCTGCCTTCCAAACTTTTCCGGACCTTGGATAGCGGCTCACGACGCCGCGCCGATCGCATTTGTCATTTCGAACCTGCTTGGTTGAAGGGCTCGCATGCCTTATTCGTCCCATCTTAGGATAAGAAATGGTCCCGATCCTTCCCGCTCGGTGTGGAAAGCCGGGACCATTCCCGTACAAAGTGAGTCGCCAGCCGATTACAGCTCGCGTGTGGCAGCGTCCGCTGCTTCCGCCATTTGCTGCAGCACCCGGAGAAACTTCGGTTGTTGCCCGACGAATAGCCCATCCGCGGTGAACGATGCAATCGTCGCCACGGCACCGGCAAATTTGTCGTCGCTTGGTCGAATCACCGCGCAGTGGGGCAAATCTGCGCTGATGAATTCGCAGGGAACGGGAAAGATCAGGCTGGGCTGAACCAGGCTGGGCGGCTGTAACGGTGGGTTGTTGAAGAAATCCGGAAAGGACAGACCGGATATCGGGTCCTTAAAAGGCGCCACTGGCTGTTGCACACCATTCCCCGCGAAATCCACCCATTCGAGGAAGTGCGCAATCTCGTCTCCCCCAATACCCAGCGTGATCTTCAGCACTTCCAGACTGCTGACCTTCTGGCTAAGCGCTGCATAGAGGCTCGATCCACCTTGTTCGATATATCCAAAGTGAAATCCCGCTACATTAGCGATCGCCTGGATGTGGTCGTTACCCTTAAAGTTGGGATTCGAAGCGCCTTCGAAATCCTTGTTGTTACGGGGAATGGCGGTAACGTTATTGAGTTTGAGCGCCTGAGGGAAAGTAGCGCCAAAGTCTGGATTGGTTGCACTGCGGTAGCGCACGAACCAGCTGGTGTCCACGTTGAGGTGCATCAGGTTGGTCAGGCGGCCGATGTCCTGCGCACCCGTCGCCGTGCTGCCCTGCAGCGTGCGGAACTCGTCGAAATTGACCGGGTCTGCGCCTTTGGATTCCAGGTATCCGTTGAGGAAGGCTGCGTGGCTGATTTCGTCAGTGGTGTTGCTAGTGATGTATTGTGGGCCATCGCCATCGAGATTCGACAAGGCGATCTGGTAGTTGTTCAACATTTCGTTTTGGTCAACTTCGATTGGGGGGTTATCGCCGATGCCACCCAGTTCCGCGTACTGTATCCAAAGATCCGATTCGATAATCTCGGCCGCGGCCAAGAATTGAAGAATGGCTACATCTCCCTTGTTGAGGCCACTCGAGCTGCTCTGGCCGAATGCGACCTTGCCAGCGCCCAATAGCCCAGCGCCCACCGTAGCTGCTCCGGCCATCATTCCCTTCTGCAAAAGCGACCGGCGATTTACCGTGTGATTCATCAGCCCCTTCATTTTGTCCATGATGCTCCTCTCGTGTTGGATTAGGATCCGCTGCCCGAGTCATCACGGTAAGCGCACGCCGAGCGGAGCTTGTCACGAAGAAGTCAAATGAATGACCATTTCTTGTGAGGATCTTGTCTCTTGCCAGGTAGAGTGCCGATTGAATTAGCCTCTGCTCGTAGGGCATCGCGCCTGTCCCTGGGAGCTTGACGTTGCGGGAAGTTCGAAGTTTCAAGGTTACGGCAAGAGAAAAAATCGCGAGAGGCGGGCTCGAGCTTGACGCCCGTGCCGGTTGCATTTTTCATTTCGAACCTGCTTCGTTGAAGGCCGCGTCGGATTCCGCCAGTTCCTCGCGTACCGCCCCGACGGTTAAACGCGAAATCGGCATGCCCAATGTTGTTCTTGTTCGTGGCGAGATGAACAGGATGAACGGTTCCAGTTCCCCCCTGAAGCTCGATTTGAACACCAACATATCTCCCGCCTTCGGCCTCAACGATCGAGGACAGTTCGGCTTCGCTCAAAAGCAGAGGCGTCTTGTTCCGCCTCTCGTGATGCTGCTCCATGTTCTTGCCTATCATTTAGCTCGCCCGTTTATTTCCCTATTGTGGTAACCAGTTCCGCCTCGTAGTCTTGCATTCGAAGAATGTCTGCAGCGGAGCTTGCGTTCTTTCGTAAGTGCGCTGTTGACGAGAGCTGCTAGGTTCGCATGGAAAAAGCGTCCTGTTGTGATGCGTTGGCCATCAGACCCGCCACGTAGGTTCGTTGGCAGGGTTCAATCGGCTGATTTGGCGGGTACACTCAGTGGGCAGCCCGTTCAGTAAGTAATCCGGACGGGCAACAATCCTCCGGTCTTTTCTCCGATCTCCTATCGGTATCCGCCGCCCTCAAGTCCGCTTGTCATCTCTTGCAGTTCCCCGAGCGAGTACGCCCGCAGGCGAGAAATCAAGCCGTCGAAGAAAAGAACGGAAGGAACCACCGGCATCAAGTACGTCCACAGGAGCCGCGATCAACGGAAGGGACGCCGGAAGGGGACGAATATCCACGCAGCGGCCTTTCGGCTGTGCAATCGATAGATTCGTGCAAACGCGACGGCATCGTCCTGCTGAGCCAGTCGCAGGACACTCGCTTCAGTCAACTCTCGTAGTTCGGCCTGTCTGGGATGCTCTCACGGTATCGTCTTTCAAATCTTTGCCTGCTTTTTCCGAATGCTGCCCGTCAAGTACGAATAGCCTGATCAGAAACCATCCCCGCGCTCCGAGGCCGCTTGCGCCAACCCGGCCGGCGGCGCTTAAATTTCGCCGTCGGCCAGTAGACGCTGTGCATAGCCCCCAAGTTACTTGCCCGCCACTACAGTGATCTGCTTGGCCGACGCAAGCTCCTGCTGCATCTGCTTCGGGTAGACGAATTCATGGCCCGTCGTTTCACCCGGATAGAACCAGGTCACGATTGCCTCAGGCTGTGCAGATCCACGCTCCGCGAAACCGAAGACCGTGTTGTCCGTTGGCTTCGAACGCTCGACACCAATTGTGAAAAGCGTCGCAACCAACATGCTGCGATCGGCGTTGAAGATGCGGACTTGAAAATGATCGTTAGCTTCGTCGGGCAGCACGAACACGTACGTTCCCGCGGGCAGCACGCGTCCAGGAATCCGAACGGGTTGGCTAAAGGTGACTCTGGTTGCCTGATCCGCCTGGTCTGCGTGTACAGCAGGCAGGACGATCACGACGGCAAGTACAAACAAGATGGTGACAAGACTTTTGGCGATGGTAAAGCTCTTCATAACAGCTCCTTTTTGTAGTATTGAGGCCGGCTGATGCTCGCAATTCACATCTGTACGTTTGAGTTAACTACCGCTTCGAAGTTTTTATTCCGCCCGAACGGCACGGAAGAGAATCATCTTCAAAACGTGCACACTGATAAGACGTGCTTGTTCGCTGCCGGATTGCGGAAAGGGTGTAAAGCTTTTGTCACCGACAGGTCTCGATCGTGTTTCACGCACGCCTGCGAACAGAGCCTGAACAGCAGTTACGAGCTGTTGGCGCAAAACAACGCTGACCGAGGGGCCGGGCAGGGCGTTCTCTTGTCAGAATCCTCGAAACCTAACAAGTTGCTTGAAAGGCAAACCATAATTTTGTATCAGCTGTGCGAACTCCTGAAGCTCGCCGATACTTAGCTCGGAAACTCAGCGCAGATACATGCTGCCGCATTCGCAGAATTCCATTTCTTCCTTGCGCCACTCGATCCATCGATAACCCTGTTCTGCGCCGGAACTCGGAGCACGGTCCTTCTCGTCCGTGGGCCAGATGAAAACGTTCACGAAATGCTTGCGGCGGGCATAGACCAGAGCAGCTGCAGTGCGGCCATGAACGACGTCGATGCGGCCGCCCTGCAGCGGAAATCCCTGATCGACAAAATCTTGGACTGGAGGAGAGAAATCCAGTTTGCCGTCGAACCACGGCTTTACGCGCGCAACGACCAGGACGACCGCACGCATCTTGGGCTCGGGCAGGGAACGCCGGACTGTAGAACCCGTTCCAGCGCCTATGGTCGCGTCCTATCTCATGAGAGACTCGGCGGGTTGCATCATCGTTACGATAGGGCTGCCCAACCGCAAGTGTATCGTTCTGAAACCGCAGCTCGAACTCTGTCCTTAATATATATGCGGGACGCAGCTCGGATTGCTAGCAAAGAGAATCTTGGCTAGAGCCCCCGTTCAATTTCTCGATTTTTCCTTCAGACGATCGCGACCGTTTTCAACAGCGCGCATTGAACAGGGGAATTCGGCGCGTTTCCCTTTGAGCCGGCTCCACTTTCTTTCTCCACGTCCCCCTGGAAGCCGTCACACAGATGACGAACCGAAGGACGCCGCTCCGCCAATTTTTCCAGTTCGCGCGCCTTGTTCTCACCACCTCTTCACAAGAAGTTTACAAAAAAGATACTCGCGGATTGCAACCCACTCCTCACCGAATGCCAATATTCGCGGCTGGCGGGTCAGCATTTCCTGTTAGACGATGTACAACATCGCGCACTGGCCCGCTACAAAGGAGAATCTCGCATGCAAGTCCGCACCATCGCTCTTTCTGCGTGCCTCGCCGTCGCACAGCTGATCGTTCCTGGCTTGGTCCGCGCACAGTATCAAGTCACCAATTTGGTTTCGAATCAGGAAAAAACCGCAAGAACGACCGATCCGCTCCTGGTGAACGCCTGGGGCCTCACTCACCCGCCGGGCGGCCCTTGGTGGGTCAGCGACAACAATTCCGGTTGGTCCACACTCTACGATAGCAACGGCGCCAAGGTAGCCTTGGACGTATTGATTCCCACTGCAGGCGGGGATGGTCCCGGCTCGCCCACGGGCACGGTTTTCAACGGGTCATCGGAGTTCAACATTAAGGGATCTCCGGCGGTCTTCCTGTTCGCCACGCTGGATGGCACCATCAGCGGTTGGGTGCCTTCGGTGAATCGCAACGCCGCCATGATTGCCGTCACTACTGCGGGCGCGTCCTACACGGGTTTGGCCATCACCTCCAAGACGTCCGGCAATTTCCTGTTCGCAGTGGACAACGCTAACAACAAGATTGACATCTACGACGGCACCTTCGCGCTCGCAAAGTCCGTTACAGACCCCACAGTTCCCGCCGGCTTCGCGGCCTTCGGCATCCAGGACTTCGGCGGCCTCGTTTACGTCTCATTTGCCGCCACGTCCGGCGCTTCTGGTGGGTTCATTGATATCTTCGGCGAAGACGGAACCCTCCTGAAGCAGCTCTCGCACGGTTCTCCGCTAAATCAGCCTTGGGGTTTTGCCATCGCGCCCAAGAATTTCGGAGAATTCAGCAACACGTTGCTCGTGTCGAACAATACCAACACCGGCACCATCAATGCTTTCAACGCCGTCACCGGGCAATTCGTCGGCACCTTGAAGGACGTCAATGGCGACGTGATCCACATAGACCAGCTCTGGGCAATTCAATTTGGTGACGGAACCGGCTCCAATGGTGCCACCAATCAGCTCTTTTTCAGCGCTGGCCCCGACAACAATCTCGCTGGATTGTTCGGCGTGATTAACTCCAAGTAACGCGAACCGGCTGGTAAGAGTTCGTGTAGCGAAGGGCCGCCTCCCAGGGCGGCCCTTTCCCGCGCGTCAACGAGCACCCGCGCTTTCCGGCGCTTTCCCGGCCGGGCCGTGAGTCTTGAGACTGTCGTGCAGCTTTGTGTTAAGGGAGCTTGCAATTGGGACCGCTCGCATGCCTTAAATTGTCGAAACGTCTGAAAATCACGGGATTAGAAATCCCCGCCCTTTTCGCCCTGCAAAAATCCAATAAAAACGACCGTTTATGGCAGCCAATCGTTGCATTAGAAGTCGGTAATTTTGCCTATGCCCTCTTGCACCCCAAGAAGTGAAATCATGCGGTTTTGTGCAGATTCCCGCGGGTTGTGGCGAGCCGAACGCAACTATCCTAGCGACGCAGGATGTGCAGGGCTATTACCAGAAGGCCGAGAAAGATCAGGATTCCGAGCAGCAACCACTCGCCCGCTCCTTGCTTCAATTCATCGCGGTTCATGGGCGTACCCCCCGCAGCGGTCAACGTCACCGCCGAAAAATTAGGCCCATTAGGTTTGTCCGTTGGCTTTCAAAAGCCTCTTCAGGTTTGGGATTGCGGGACGCCAGTGCGATGGGGATATGCTCTTGACCATTTCCGCCTCTTAACTGTGGGTGGATTGGTCCGAGGGAGCGCTCCGGCGTGGATCGCAGCGAGCGTCCCGCGACCAGAAGCTACGCCCTCGATGCTGTGGAAATCAGGCAGAAAGGCACAGGGCACGTTGTAAAAGGTCAGTTACAGACGGTGGCGTTAATCGGCGGTAACCCGACATTAGAGCAGACGCGCGTCAGCATAAGTCACTGACAGTCCAGCGTACTCACGCCCGACGACGTAGTTGTGGGCTCGCAGTGCAAAGACGCGGGTCGCTGGCCGTTTCGCTGTCCTGAGTTGGAGTGGCCTACAAGCGCGTTGTAACGTGCCGCAAGGTTCCTATAGCGAGTGCTTTCTGCGTGCTCTTCATAATCCATCTCAGCGTTTAGAGCGAAGTTCTCCAGTTTTTCTAAATTCTCGTAGTCTCCGAAGAGAGGGAGAAGCTTCGTTTCTACATTGTCGACAATCTGAAAAGGCAACGTGGCGCTTTTCGATGGCGGGATCATAGAGTCAAAGGACTCCGTCTTCAGATCTTTTATGCTGTTCGACAGGTCATGGGCCACTTGTATTGCTTTGTGAACTAGGGTGCCGTAGCAGGCGACAATCGCCGAAGCCTTTGCCACATCAGCTTCGACAGTCGCAGGAGGCAAGTCTTGCTTTTGTAGACGAGCCAGGGCAGCGACGTGGATATCGTTCCAAGCTGATGAGTCGCAGCCGCTAAAATTCTGAAAACCATTAAAGAAACCGTCCATCACTTTTACTGCGTCCCTGTTTTCTGCGCGAAGGCCGGGACCGCGGTCAGGATTACGATAACGAATAGCATGATTTTCATTACTGACTCCCTTCTGCGCTACGACGGGTCTCCACGCAAGCGGGCACGTCCCCCAATCCCCCGATTGGGAAATGACTCCGTTTCCGGAGCCCCCCTCGTTACTAGATTCGTAGGGAGGAACGTTCCCTGCAATGGACCTTATTCAAATAGTCATGTGCGAACTGGAGAGTTTCTACGTTGTCCGGATTGCCAGGTAGGCTTCACGGCATCCGCCGGTGACGGACATATCTGAGTAGTACACCGGAAGCGCGGCAACGAGCCGAGAGAGCGCTTGGCATTTCGACCAATCGGGAAGCCCAATATGGAGCTGCGTTGGCGCTGGGATTTGCGGGGAATCCGGCGCGGGCTGAAACAATCGCGGAGGCTTTGGCGACAGGGTTCCCGGAGGCCACACTGGTACAATTCAACTACGTTCCAACCATTCACGCTCAGACCGCGATTGGCCACAAGGATTTTCCAAAGGCTATCGAAGTCCTTCAAGCGGCGGCTCCGTACGAACTGGGCGCGCTGCACTTCACGGCTTTCGCGCCGGCGCTGTACCCGGTCTATATGCGAGGAGAAGCGTTTCTAGCTGCCCATCAAGGAAACGAGGCCGCAGCCGAGTTCCAGAAAATCCTCGACCATCGCGGAATTGTGCTCAACGAACGCATCGGGGCACTGGCGCATCTCCATATCGGCAGAGCCTACGCCCTTCAGGGCGACACCGCCAAAGCTAAAGGCGGCCTATCAGGACTTCCTCACGCTCTGGAATGACGCCGACACGGACATTCCCATTCTCATCTCCGCGAAAGCCGAATATGCGAAGCTGAAATGAATGTATTCCGCAGGGGACAATCTTTCGTTTGCTTGGAATTTTATTGGCGTTCAGAAAGAAGGATTCACGCTTTGGCCCGGGCGCTAGCGGTGATGAAGTCACTTGCAAGGACTTCCTGCTCGGTAATGTGCGGCAGGCCCTCACAGCAAGCCAGGAAGCGCGAGATGGCCTGCGTGAGAAATAAATTGTTTTCGCTGGCGCGCATCAGCTCTAAGGAATCCCAGAGAGCGACCAGTGTCACCTCCGGTGATTCCGATTTTCCTGAGGCCAACGCGAAAACGCCACGGTATCCCCCTTGCTGCCGTGCCAAGTCGACAACGGAGGACAGGGTGTCCTGGAAATCTTGAACCTTACCCGGGCGAAGGTGCAGTTGCCAAACGCGGGCATGCATGGCGTCCTCCGTGATGTGTACCCTAAGGATGTTGGGGAATGGTACACCAACTCCGAACGTTCTGGGCAGAGGCTGCGGGTCCCGTGTCAGTAGCACATGATATGTCCGGTTGAGATAGCAAGTGATATGTCCGCTTTTCGGGCGGTGGTAGGGGACCATGCAAGGCATGATCTCTTACACACAAGCCGCCATGGAGCGGGCGATGAAAGTACAGGA
>Ga0209420_1000447_pt1 | contig 22159 bp, 19 predicted proteins | sample BlaSpr_A8_OM1_O1_FD_187972 | JGI IMG/M metagenome (GOLD analysis project Ga0209420, IMG submission 187972) | Forest soil microbial communities from Thunder Bay, Ontario, Canada - Black Spruce, Ontario site 2_A8_OM1_O1 (SPAdes) (version 2) | ecosystem: Environmental > Terrestrial > Soil > Boreal...
CGTCATCATGGGCCCGGTCGTCTCGGCCAAGCAGCGCGAGCGGGTGCTGGGGTACATCGAGAAGGGGGTGGCCGAAGGCGCGACGCTTGCGCTCGGGGGTGGGAGACCGGCCGACCTGCCCAAGGGCTGGTTCGTCGAGCCGACCCTCTTCACCGACGTCGACAACTCCATGACCATCGCCCAGGAGGAGATTTTCGGGCCGGTGCTCGTCGTCATCCCGTTCGACGACGATGATGACGCCGTGCGGATCGCCAACGACAGCGTCTATGGGCTCTCGGGCGGCGTGTCCTCCGGCTCGCTCGATCGGGCCCTCGGCGTGGCCGAGCGCATCCGCACGGGCAGTTTCTCCGTCAACGGCGGCATGCCGATCGGGCAGGCCGACATGCCTTTCGGCGGCTACAAGCACAGCGGCATCGGCCGCCAGAACGGTCTGGCCGGCTTCGACCAGTACCTCGAGACGAAGTCGGTGGCCTGGCCGACACCATGAGCGACCGCGACCCCGTGCTGCGCGACCACGGCTACCACGCGCTGCGGGTCAAGCAGATCGTCACCGAGACACACGACGCCGCGTCCTTCGTGCTCGACGTCCCGGCCGAGCTGACCGAGACCTTCCGCTACCGGCCGGGCCAGTTCTGCACGTTCCGCGTCCACATTGACGGCGACGAGCAGTTCCGGTCCTACTCGATGTCGAGCGCGCCCGAGACGGACACCGACCTGACCGTCACGGTGAAGCGGGTCGCCGGCGGCCTGGTGTCCAACTGGTTCCTCGACCACCTCCAGGACGGCGACGTCATTGAGGTGACCAAGCCCGCAGGCGTGTTCTGCCCCCAGCGGGCCGAGCGCCCGGTGGTGGGCCTGTGCGGCGGCAGCGGCATCACGCCTGTCATGTCCATCGCCAAGCACGTGCTGGCCACCACCCATCGCTCGGTCCGGCTGCTCTACGCCAACCGCGACCGCGACTCGGTCATATTCGAGGAGGTGCTCGAGCGGCTCGGGGCGGAGCATCCCGGCCGGGTCGAGGTGCGGCACCACCTGGACGCCGACGGCGGCTACCTGACCCAGGACGACGTGGCCGCGTTCGTCGGCTACGCCCGCGGCGCCGACGCCGACTTCTACATCTGCGGACCGGGACCGTTCATGGACCTGGCCGAGTCGACGCTGCAGCTGCTGGGAGTCGGGACCGACCGCATCTTCATTGAGCGGTTCCTGGTCGAGCAGCAGGAGAAGGACGCCGCCGCCGAAGCCGCGGGAGGCGCGACGGATGGCGAGGACGTGCCCGAGCGGGTCACCGTCATCCTCAACGGCAAGAAGGTGGAGGTGGCCTACCAGCCCGGCGACACTCTGCTCGAGACGGCCCGGCGCGGTGGCCTGCGCCCGCCCTTCTCGTGCGAGGCCGGCAACTGCGCCACCTGCATGGCCTTCCTGAAGGAAGGCTCCGTCGCCATGCGGGCGAACAACGCGCTGACGCCCGAAGAGGTCGAGGAGGGCTGGGTGCTCACCTGCCAGTCCGTCCCGTCCGGGCAGACGGTCATCGTCGAATACGAGGCGATCTGACGCGCGAGGCTGGGCGCATGACAGACATGCGCGACATCCGCGAGCTGGCCGGCGACACCGAGGCCTACCGCTCCGAGCTGCAGCGGCGCTGGTCCGGGCTGCTCAGCTACCGCTACATCGGGCGCAACCACTCCTCCATGAACCTGGGCCCGGAGGACAACACGGTGCGGATCCGCCACGACATGCGCAATGAGGCAGGTGGGCTCATGGTGGCCCCCTTGGCCATCTCGTCGCCCGAGGGCTGCCAGGCCGACATGGTGGCGGTGCCGAATCCGGTCATCGCTTCGGTGCAGATCTTCGACCCCGGGTACGACGTGCGGACGATCGAGGTGCGGGAGTCAGGCCTCATCCACCAGGGCCGGACCATGGGCTACGGGCGCTGCCTCATTGTCGACGCGGCCAACCCCGAGCGCGTCCTCGCCTTCATCGAAGGGCAGGGCGCCACCATCGGGACGCCGCCCGAGGGCCTCGAGCGCATGGACGTCGACGAGGCCAAGCTCGAGGTCGAGGACTCGCCCGACCTCCCGCCCCTGTGGCAGGTGTTCGGCGCCTCGAAGCGGGACGACGGTCACTGGGTCCTGCCGCCGCTCACGGTCGAGTTCGCCTCACCCGACGCCGCGCTGCACATCGGACCTCAGCACGTCGTCCTCGAGACGGCCGCCGTCGACCTGGCCGCCGAACTCGCCGGCACGCGGCGGCTACAGGTCCAGGGCTGGCACGTGATGTTTCTCGCCCGCGGCAAGGTCGGACCCTTCCGGGTCGAGGGCTCGGCCTACCCGTCGCCCGACGGCGGGCGCATCGGCGTCCGGCTGCTCATCCACGACGAAGGCAACGGCGACCGGGCCATCACCTCGGCCTCGGCCGTGCTGGCCGTCGTCGACTGAAGGCTCAGGGCCCGGGCTCGACCAGCAGATCGAGATAGGCGGCGCCCGTGTCCGGCACCGCGCCCTGGCCCCAGCACTCGACCGGGAACGACACCATGACCATGGAGTACAGCATGTGCATCAGGTTCGTCGCGTCCTCGGGCATGTCATCGACCGCGAACTTGTCGCAGTACGCCATGGCGTCCTCGTAACGAGCCGTGATGGCGTCGTAGAACGCCTGCATCTGATCCATCGGAACGACCAGGCGTTGCGCGAAACGCTCCGCCTCCGACGCCAGGCACCATGTGGTGGCGAAGGGCTCCAAGTCGGAGAATTCGCCCGGCAGCATTGCTTCGGCCATCTCTCTCACACCTCCACCGTCTCGCGGCTCTTCTTGTACTCGTCCACCCACTCGCCGGCCACCTGGTGCAAATGGCGGCACAGCACCTCCTGGTCGTTCAGCGGGAAGCGCTTGACCACACGCGACTCGAGCATCGTCTGGGTGGCCTCCAGGGTGTTGGCGTCCTGCAGCCCGTACTCCTTGAACGAGACCGCCGCGATCTCCTGCGCCACGCGCTCACGGGGCGTCTTCGGCGGCACGAAGTACAGCGTGCCCTCGAAGATGTGCGTGTTGTGGGACGTCGGCCAGTAGTGGTAGGTGAGATACCAGCCCTGGCCCCACACGAGGATGGTGAAGTTGGGGAAGATCTGCCAGGAGTCCAGGCCCCACGGGTCACAGCCCGCCGGGTTGATGCCGGCGGCCTTTTGGTCGTAGTCGAGGTCGGGCTTGTCCCAAGGACCGAACAACCCGCTGCGCAGGATGCGCTCCATCGGCTTGAGCATGTTGTCCGGCAGGGTCCAGGGATGCACGCCTGCCGTGCTCACGAGGCGGTGCGGCCCTGAGATCGTGTACGCCGGCGCCTCGAACCCCGCCTGCTGCATGGAATTCGACAGGTCGGGCGGCGTCTGCTTCGCGTGCAACATGGGAGCGTGGTAAAACTCCTGGAAGGCGTCCATGTAGAGCTTCCAGTTGGCTCCGACCTCGGCGCGGTAGAACCAACGCTCGGTCTGCGTTTCGAAGGGGTAGTTCTCCAGCTTGGTCACGTCCGGGCCGAGAAAGTCGATCAGGTTCTGCTCGGGCTTTTCGGCCAGGTTGACGAAGATGAAGCCGGCCCACACGTCGCAATGCACCGGCACCAGCCCGTAGTCACCCTTGTCGAGATCGAAGAACTCCTGCTCCTGCTGCACGAAGGAGCAGGCGCCGTCGAGGTCGTAGCGCCACCCGTGGTACTTGCAGACGAACTGGCGTGAGACACCGCTCGTCTCCTCCCGCGGGAAGTCACGCCACACGAGCTTGTTGCCGCGGTGGCGGCAGACGTTGTAGAAGGCCCGGATCTCGTCGTCGGCACCGCGCACGATGACGACCGAGGTCTTGGCGATGACGAGCTCCTTGGTGAAGTAGCTCCCCTTGCGCGGCAGCTGCTCGACCCGGCCGACGTTCAACCAGGCGCGCTTGAAGATCGCCTCGCGCTCGAGCTCGTAGAACTCGGGGGAGATGGAATCTTCGTAGGAGATGGGCTCGGTGCCGAGCCCGTAGTGCTCGGTCCAGCTCCCCTCGGGTGGCTTTGGCCATTTCGCCATGATGCGGGTCCTCTCGTCCTCGTGCGCCGGTCGGTGACGGCGCTCATGGTAGCATGCCTCTCACTGGATGAGAAGGGCGTTATCGGTTTTGGGACGACCGGTACACCGCCAATGGTGAGGGGCTCTGCCTGGCCCTTTCCGTCAGGGGGGCCGGCAGCGGGCTGGTGTAGGTCCGGGTCTCCGGACCTGCGTTAGAACAAGTGCTCTCTCCTCAGACGAAGGCAAGCACATGGTCATGACCGATTCGAGCGTGTACTACGACCCGTACGACGTCGCCATCAACGCGGACCCTTACCCCACCTATGCCCGGCTCCGCGACGAGGCGCCGATCTATCACAACGAGCGCTACGACTTCTGGTTTCTCTCCCGGCACGAGGACGTCCAGAAGGCCCTGGTGAACTGGCGGCTGTTCACCAGCACCCACAGCGACATCCTCGACATCATGAAGGCGAACATCACACTGCCCAAGGGTGTGGTGATGTTCGAAGATCCCCCGGTCCACACGGCCCAGCGCGGACTCCTGTCGCGGGTCTTCACTCCGAAGCGGATGGCCCAGCTCGAGGATCAGGTCCGCCGCTACTGCATCGGCTGCCTCGATCCCCTCGTCGGCTCCGACGGGTTCGACATCATCGCCGAGCTCGGGACGATGCTCCCGATGCGGGTGATCGGCATGCTCCTCGGCATACCCGAACAGGACCAGGTTGCCGTGCGCAACAAGACCGACGAGAACCTGCGCACGAAACCGGGCAAGCCGATGGTGATCGTCGAAGACGCGGAGGCGAACGGGGAAATGTTCGCCGACTACATCGACTGGCGCGCCCAGCACCCCTCCGACGACCTCATGACCGTCCTCCTGAACGCCGAGTTCGAGGACGAAACGGGAGCCACGCGGACGCTCACGCGCCAAGAGGTCCTCACCTATACCTCGGTCCTGGCCGGAGCGGGCAACGAGACCACTGGACGCCTTATCGGGTGGCTGGCCAAGGTGCTGGCCGAACACCCCGATCAACGACGCGCCGTGGTCGAAGAGCGTGCCCTCATTCCCAACGTCATCGATGAGACCTTGCGCTTCGAACCTACGGGCCATGCCACCGCTCGCTACGTGACCGAGGACATCGAGTACTACGGGACGACCGTGCCGGCCAGAAGCCCGATCCTGGTGTCCATGGCCTCGGCGAACCGCGACCCGCGTCGCTTCGAGAACCCGGACGTCTACGACATCTACCGCCAGGATGTGCAGCACCTCACCTTCGGTTACGGCCTCCACTTCTGCCTCGGCTCGCACCTGGCCCGGCTGGAGGGTCGCGTGGCGTTGGACGAGATGCTGAACCGGTGGCCCGAGAGGGACGTCGACTACCGCGGCATCAAGCTGGCGCCGACCTCGACCGTTCGTGGTTGGGAACGGATGCCGATCATCCTTCGCTGAGGCGCGCCTTGTGCAGGGTGTTGGCGGCCAGGCGCATGTGAGCTGCGTCCACCAGCTTGCCGCCGCGCCCGATGGCGCCCACTCCCCCGGCCTCGGCTTCCCGGTAGGTCGCCATGGCCTCCTCGGCCTCGGCTACCTCGGCGGGCGTGGGCGAGAACACCTCGTTGGCGATCGGCACCTGTCCGGGGTGGATGGCCCACTTCCCATCGAAGCCGAGCGCGCTCGCCTGCAGCGCGGAGCGCCGGTAGCCGTCGGGGTCCTGGTAGGCGGGAAAGGGCGCGTCCACCGCGTCCACCAGACCGGCCCGGGCCGCGGTGAGGACCTGCGCGCGGGCGAAGTGCCAGAAGTCCCCGGGGTAGTCGACAACGGGGTCGAAGTTGCCGTCCACCCGCGCGTGCAGAGAGGCCGAGAGATCGCCCGCCCCGAAAATCAGCGCCTCGAGCCGGTCGCTCGACTGGGCGATCTCGAGCGCGTTGGCCAGGCCCTCCGCCTCCTCAATGAGCACCTCGAGCCCGATCGGGCGGGTGAGCCCGAGCTTCGTCTCCAGCTGGGTCAACAGGACGTCGACCCACCAGACGTCGCGGGCGGAGCGTACCTTGGGCACGATCAGCACGTCGACGCAGTCACGCGCCCCTGTCACGATCTCAATGATGTCGCCGTGGCACCATGGCGTATCGATGCCGTTGACCCGCACGGCGCGCACCGTGCGTCCCCAGTCGAGGCCCGTCAGCGCGCCGACGGCAACGGCGCGGGCCGAATCTTTCACCGCCGGCGCGCAGGCGTCTTCGAGGTCGAGGAACACGAGGTCGGCACCCGAGGTCGGGGCCTTCTCACACATGCGCTCGCTGCTGGCGGGCGTGGCCAGCTCGGAACGTCGGGCCCGGGGTGCGCGCACGGTATCTCCTTCAGATCGTCCCGGCCGCACGCAACGCGTCGAGCCGCTCGGGACTGAGGCCGAGGAGGCCACCGTAGACGGCATCGTTGTCGGCGCCGACGTCTCGGCCCAGATGCTCCACCCGTCCCGGGGTGTCGCTCATGTGCGCCACGGGCGCCTGCACTGTCATGGGCCCCAAGTCGGGGTCGGCCACCTCGATGAACGTGCCCCGTGCCCGCAGGTGCTCGTCTGCCATGAGCTGTGGGGCGTCGTACACGGGCGCGCCGGCCACGTCCAGCCGTTCGAAGACGTCCATGACCTCGCTCAGGGTACGGTCCTGAACCCAGTCGGCGATGATGGTGTCGAGCTCGACCGCATGGCGCTGGCGTCGCTGCGGGTCCACGTAGTCGGGGTTCTCCACGAAATCTGGCCGATCGATGGCACGGAAGAGGCGGAACGCCGTGTTCAATGATGCACTCGAAATGGCGACCCAGTGATCGTCCGACGTGCGGTAGGCATTGCGCGGTGCACTGGCCGGGAGCAGGTTGCCGATGCGGCCCATCACCGTGCCCAGGTGGTTGAAACTCAGGGTCGAGGTCTCAATGAGGCGGGCCAGTGGATCGATGAGGTTCACGTCGATCAGCTGGCCGGCGCCGCCGTGCACGTCGCGGTGGTAGAGCGCCATCATCACGGCCGTTGCCGCCGTCTGAGACGCCACGCCGTCGGCCAGGAAGAAGGGGGGCAGCGTCGGCGGCCCATCGGACTGGCCCGTGACGTGGGCGAAGCCGCTCATGGCCTCGGCCAGTGTGCCGAAGCCGGGCCGGTCGCTCTTGGGACCACCGAGTCCATAGCCGGTGACGTGGAGATAGATGAGGCGCGGGCAGCGCGGGTGGACCGACTCGTAGTCGAGCCCCCACTTGGCCAGTGCGCTCGGCCGGTTGTTGATCACGAGCACGTCGCTCACCTCGAGCAAGCGATTGAAGAGCTCCTGCCCGTCGGAGCTCCGTAGGTCGGCCGTCACACACTGCTTGTTGCGGCCCACGCTCTTCCAGAACAGGCCGATACCGTCCTTCTGGTCGCCCCACGTGCGCAAGGGATCCCCTGCGCCCGGTTGTTCCACCTTGATCACCTTGGCCCCGAACTCCGCCAAGACGGTAGCCACCAGGGGCCCGGCCGCCAGGGTGGCGGCGTCGATGACCCGCAATCCCTGCAGCGGAAGGGTGACCATTTCAGCCACCAAGGGCGCCCGCAGGACGCTCGAGCCCCAGGTGCTCGCGCAGAGTCGTCCCGCTGTAGTCCTTCCGGAACACGCCGCGTCGCTGCAATTCGGGGACGACGAGGCGGACCACATCCTCGTAGGCGCCGGGCGAGTGGGTGGCCGCGATGACGAAGCCGTCGCACGCCCCGCTGTCGAACCAGGCCTCCATCTGATCGGCGATGTCAGTCCCCGTGCCGACGAAGCGCGGCCCCTGCAGCAGCGTGGCCCGGTGACCGGCCAGGTCACCGAGCGTGACGGTGTCGCCACCAATGTGCTTCTTGATGTTCTGGACCAGGCCGCGGATGCCCGACACCGACTCGATGAGCTCGTCGGTGATGGGCGCGTCGAGCGGGAGGGCCGAGAAGTCGTAGTTCATGAGCTCGGACAGAAGCGTGAGCGAGGCCATGGGGTCGACCAGGTCGTGGAGGAAGAGCTGCTCGCGCTCTTCGGCGTGGGCCTTGGACTCGCCGACCACGGTATAGACCATCGGCAGCATGCGGACGGAGTCGGGGTTGCGCCCTCCCTCGCCGATCTTCTCCTTCTGGTCCTTGTAGTGCGAGCGGGCGATGTCGATGTCGGGGTCGCCGGTGAAGATCAGCTCGGCCCAGCGCGCCGCGAACTCACGGCCGCGGCCGGAAGAGCCCGCCTGCATCAGCACGGGCCGGCCCTGCGGCGACCGGGGCACCGTCAGGGGCCCGCGCACGTCGAACCACTCGCTGTCGTAGTTGAGCTCGTGCACCTTGGACGGGTCGGCGAAGAGCGGCGTCTCGCGGTCGAGGACCAGTGCGTTGTCCTCCCACGTGTCCCACAGACCGGTTGTCGCCTCGAGGAACTCGTCGGCCCGGTCGTAGCGGGCGTCGTGCGGGATGGCCTGCTTGAACCCGTAGTTCTGGGCCTCGCTGTCGTTGACCGACGTCACGACATTCCAGGCGGCGCGGCCGGCCGAGAGATGGTCGAGGGTGGCGAAGGTACGGGCCACGTGGAAGGGCGTGTAGTAGGTCGTCGAGTAGGTGGCCCCCAGGCCGATCCGGCTCGTGACGGCGGCGGAGATGCCGAGCACGATGCTCAGGTCGAGTTTCACGGGGCGCGCCCCCGTACGCACCGCCTCGGCCACCGACCCGCCGTAGATGCCGGGCATGGCCAGGCGGTCGTCGTAGAAGAGGAGGTCGAAACATCCCTGCTCCAGCGTCCGGGCCAACTTCTCGTAATAGCTGGCGGTGAGAAATCCGTGCTCGGTGGCGGGGTGACGCCAGGAGCCGGCGTACACGGTGGCGTTACCAGCCTGCATGAAGCCGACCAGGGCCATCTGACGTTTCGGGCTGTTGCTCATGGCGTCCCCTTACTGGGTCATTGTGCGCCACCCACATTAATATGTAATATTTCAGATATCAAACTGATCTCGACCACTGTGCGGGCCCAGGCGGCCAACGAGCTGCGCGACCGGATCCTGACCGGCCGGCTGCAGCCGGGCGATCGCCTCGACCTCGACCAGCTGACGGGGGAGTTTGGCATCAGTCGCACGCCCATCCGCGAGGCGCTGCTCGAGCTGTCCTACGAGGGGCTGGTCGCCATCACGCCGCGCAGCGGCATGGCGGTCATCGGCATCACACCCCAGGACGCGGTGGACAACTTCGCCGTCCTGGCGGCGCTGGCCGGTAAGGCGGCGGAGATGGCGACGACGCGCATCACGTCTGACGAGTTGGGCGAGCTCCGGCTGCTGGCCGGCGCCATCGACGTATCCGACGACGTTGTCCGGGCCAACCGCCAATTCCACCGCGCCATCAACCAGGCGGCGCGCTCGCCGCGCCTGCTGACCTATCTGCGCCAGGCCGTGCGCGTGGTGCCGGGCAACTACTTCGAGCTGTTCCCCGAGCAGGCGGAACGGAGCCGGCACGAGCATGCCGCGCTCCTCGACGCCATGACGAAAGGCGACGCTCAGGTGGCTCGCACCATCATGGAATCACACGTGTTGACGGCCGGAGAAGCACTCGGCGGTTGGTTGGCCACGGAACTTCGCGGCGACGCTGCGCGCGCGGAGGAGCAGGGGTGACGTCCCAAGAGCTTTGGCAGTTGGTGGCCGACTCGCGCAATGGAGTCCTGGCGACGATCAACCGGGACGGCACCCCGCAGCTGTCGAATATCTACTACCTGTCAGACCCTTCCGCTGGGATCGTCCGATTCTCCACCACCACAGTCAGGACGAAGGGACGCAACCTCCTTCGAGACTCGCGAGCCACGCTGCAGGTGGCGGGAAAGGATTTCTTCAACTTCGCCGTGGTGACCGGAGCGGCCACTCTCTTCGTCCCTCGTCTCGCCGATGATCCGGCCGTCGATGAGCTCTTTGCCATCCACTCCAAGTTGGGAGCGGCGATCGATCGCAGCGGTTTCGGTGAAGAGATGTTGGCCAACAACCGGATGGCCGTGCGGCTCAACGTGGATCGCATCTACGGACGGATCCTGGACCGCTAATAAGCGTTCAGACCGTGAGCGCCAGGCGGGCACCGAGCAACAGATCTTCCCCGCTCGGCGTGGCGTCAGGGTCCAGTAGCCACTGCACCATGTAGCCGTCCGACATGGCGATGAAGAACGACGCGACCGACCGCGCCATGTCATGTGGGAGCTCCGGGACGACCCCCACGATGCCCTCGACGATGCGGCGGCGCATCTCGGCATAGCCCTCGGCCAATCGGGTCCGCAACGGAGCGCTCCGCTCGGCCTGGGCCAACGCCTCCACGAAGGCGACGAGCAACGGCCGGAACTCCTGCGTCAGCTCGGTCATAGCCACCCAGGCCCGGTCCACGGCCTGGCGCGGGTCGGTCTCCGGATCGCCCACGGCACCGGCGAGGGCGAGCACCTTCTCGGTGTACTCGACGAAGACGTCGTCGAGGGCCTGGGCCAGCAGGGCCTCCTTGGACCCGAAGTGGTACCCGATGGAACCGAGGTTCGTCCCCGACTCGGCCACCAGGTCGCGGGCCGTCGTCCGGGCGTAGCCCCGGGTGACCAGGCACCGCCGGGCCGCGGCCAGGAGTTCGTCCTTGTGTCCCATCGGCCAGACGTCCCCTCCCGTTCTCTATACAAACGTCTTAGACAAGCGTATATTACCCGACCATGGAAAGCACGCTCCCTCCCGGCCCGAACTGGCCCCCCGCCCTGCAGGCGCTCGGCACGGCGAACCTGCCGCGCTTCTTGGAGTCGTGCCAGAAGCGCTACGGCGACCGCTTCACCGTGCGGCTCGGGCGCTTCGGGACCTTCGTGTACCTGGTCGACCCCGAGGACATCCGCCAGGTCTTCCGGGGCGACGACGCCGTGTTCCACGCGGGCGAGGCCAATGCGCCGTTCCTCGGTCGCGTCCTCGGCCCGTCATCGGTACTCGTCACCGACGACGACGTGCACCTGCGCCAACGACGGCGCCTGAGTGGCCCGTTCCATGGCGACTCCATCGCACGCTTGGCCACCGTGATGACCGACGTGGCGGCGGAAGAGATCGACACCTGGCCCGTCGGCCGGCCCTTCCCCGTGCTCGAGCACATGCGGCGCATCACGATCGACGTGATCCTGCGCGCCGTGGTCGGCGTGCAAGGCGATGACACGGCACGCCTCGACCAACTGCGCTCGACCTTGTCCGCCCTGGTCGACTTCGACCTGGTGAAGATGGCGCCGTTCGTGTACCCGAAGCTGGCCGATTACTGGCCGTGGAAGGGCTACAAGGACGTGCAGTCCAAGGCGGACGAGCTCCTGCACACCGAGATCGAGCGGTGCGCGGCCGATCCGGCGCTCCAAGAACGGACCGACGTGCTGGCCCTGCTCGTTCGTCACCGTGAGGACGAAGGCACCGCCATGACGGCAGACGAGATCCGCGACCAGCTCGTGACCCTGCTGCTGGCCGGGCACGAGACGACGGCCACTGGCCTCTCATGGGCTCTCGAGCGGCTGGTGCGCCATCCCGGCGTCCTGGCCAGGGCCGTGCAGGCGGCCGACGAGGGCGACGACGCCTATCTGGACGCCGTCGTCACCGAGAGCCTGCGCATCCGCCCGGTCGTGCCCGATATCACCCGCAAGCTGGTGACCGACGTGACCATCGGCGAGGGCGTCCGGGAGCTCCACCTGCCGGCCGGCACTTTCGTCGACCCCGCCATCTTCCTCGTGTTGCGCTCACCGAAGAACTACCCCGACCCGCTGATGTTCCGGCCGGAGCGCTTCGTCGGGCAGCGGCCCGACCTCAATGTCTGGATCCCCTTCGGTGGGGGCAGCCGCCGCTGCCTCGGCGCCGCCTTCGCCCTGACCGAAATGCGCGTCGTGCTGGCCGAAGTGCTGCGCCGCGTGGAGCTCGAGCCGACGTCGCGGCCGGCGGAGCGGACGCGGGTGCGCCACGTCACGCTGATTCCACACAAGGGGGCCGTCGTCACTGTGCGCCGGCGCCGTCCCGTGGTCCCGTCGGCGGCGGCCGATGCTCCTGCGATCCTCACCCAGGTACCGACGCACGCCTAGTCCCGCCCACCGGGCTCCCGAAGCAGGCGAGCGCGTCCGCCCGCAGCTGGTCGGGCATGAACAGCAGCCGGTTCGGTCGGGACACGGCCTCCCCGCTCAGGCACGATGAGCCCGGCTATGCGCCCTCGCGCTCGCGTTTGAGCATGCGGTCCACGTTGGCCCGCAGCTCGGGCGACGTGAACGAACGGTCCTCCGCGCTCAGCGCGTAGTCGAGCACGGAAAGGACGGCCCGCTCCATCTGGATGTTGAAGATCCGCTTCGTGTCCTCCACCGCGCCCTGCGGCAGTTTGGCCAGCCGCTGCGCGCACTCCATGGCCCGAACGAGCACCTCGTCGTCGGGAACCACGTGGTTGACCAGCCCCATGGCGGCCGCCCGCTCGGCGGGGATGCGGTCCCCCGTCAGCGCGTACTCCTTGGCCAGCTGGAGGCTCGTGAGGAGCGGCCATACGACCGGTCCGCCGTCGGCGGCGACCAGTCCGAGGAGCACGTGCGGGTCGGCCAGGTGGGCGGTCTCCGCCATGAAGACGATGTCCGAGAGCGCCACCAGGCTGCAGCCGAGCCCCACCGCCGGACCGTTTACGGCGGCCACGATCGGCACGCGGCACCGGACCATCCCCGTCACGATCTGCTTCCCGTGCGTGAGGGACAGGTGGCGGAGGTCGCGGTCCTTCGACAGCTCGTCGATGTAATTGAAGTCGCCGCCGGCCGAGAAGGCGCGCCCGGCCCCTGTCAGGACCGCCACCCGGGCGTCCTCGTCCGCGTCGATCTGCGGCCACAGACCGGCGAGGCCGGCGTGCAGCACGTGGTTGGTGGCGTTGAGGTTCTCGGGCCGGTTCAGCGTGATCACGCGGATCGGGCCGTCGGAGCCGACGAGGATCTCGTCGGGAACGTCGTAGGTGGTCATGAGGTGGGGAGCTCCAGGATCCGGGTGGCGACGAGGTTACGTTGGATCTGCGACGTGCCGCCCATGACGCTCTGGGCACGGCTGTAGAGGTACACGCGCAGCCAGGTGTCGTCCCCACCCGCCGGCGCGACGCCCCCGACCGAAAGCGCGGCGTGGCCCACGGCCTGCTCGGTAGACGTCATCAGCAGCTTGTCCACCGAGCCCTCGGGACCATGCGTGAGACCGCCGAGGCGGTCGGACAGGCGCCGGCTGACGTGGCAGCGCAGCATCTCGACTTCGACCAACGCCCAGGCCAGGTCGCGGCGCTGCTCGGGACCGAACGCGGCGGGGTCCGCTCCCACGACGTGGGCCAGTTCGTTGGCGAGCTTGCCGTAGCGGGCGACGTAGCCGAGCTCGCCGGGCTCGCGCTCGTGGCTCACGACCGTCATGGCCAGCCGCCAGCCCTCCCCGGGTTCGCCGATCATGTTGGCGGCGTCGACGCGGGCGCCGTCGAAGAGCACCTCGCCGAACTCCCGGGTGATGCCGTTGATCATCTTCAGCGGCCGCTGTTCGATGCCGGGCTGGCGCATCGGCACGGCGAAGGCCGAGATCCCCTTGTGCTTGGGCACGTCGGGGTCGGTGCGGGCCAGGACGAGGCACCACTCGGCCTGGTCCGAATAGCTCGTCCACACCTTGTGGCCGGTGATGACGAACTCGTCGCCGTCGCGCACGGCGCGGGTGCGCAGTGAGGCCAGGTCGGAGCCAGCGTCGGGCTCGCTGAAGCCCTGGCACCAGCGGTCCCGTCCGTTGACCAGCCCGGGCAGGAAGCGCTGCTGTACGTCCTCGTTGCCGTGCTCGAGCAAGCCCTGGACCAGGTAACCGATGCTCGGCCGCGGCGGGGCGGCAGCGGCGATGAGCTCCTCGTCGAGGATCACGTCGTAGACGCTCGGCAGTCCGTGCCCGCCGACCGCGGTCGGCCACGACAGGCCGAAGAAGCCGGCGTCGTAGAGCCTCTCGTGCCAGCCCGCCTGCGCGGCCCAGTATTCGTCCGACGTCGACGAGGGCGGCAGGCCCGGGTTGTTGTGCGCCAGCCACTCGCGCAGGCGCTGGCGGAAAGCGGCCTCGTCGGGCGAGTCAGCGAAGTCCATGGTCACCTCCAAGACCGTGCGACGCCAGCACCCGCTCGAGGTTGGGTCCCACCCCACCGAGCACATCGGTCGAGAGCAGCGCGCGGCGCAGGTAGACGTGGGCCAGGCACTCCCAGGTGTTGCCGATGCCACCGTGCACCTGAATGGCGGTCTCGCACACCGAGCGGGCGGCCCTGGCGCAGTAGGCCTTGGCGGACGAGGCGGCGACCAGCGCGTCCGCGGCCGGGAGCGCGTCGACGGCCCAGGCGGCATGCAGCGCGATGGAGCGCGATCCCTCCATGGCGACGTGGGCGTCGGCCAGCAGGTGCTGCACGGCTTGGAATGACCCGATGGTGGCGCCGTACTGCGCCCGCTGACGGGCGTACCCGGTGGCCAGGGTCACCGCTCCGCACATGATGCCGACCAGGTCAGCGCAGGTGACGGCGAGGGCAAGGCTGTCCCAGGTGCCGAGGTCACCCAGTCCGAGCGTCGTCGTCTGACTCTCCAACGCGGCGACTTCGGACGCCGGGATGGTCACGGAGGGACGCGTCAGGTCGAGGCCGGCCGCGTTCTCGCCGAGCGCGACCGCGCCCAGCGCGTACCCACCGCCATCCTCCATGAGGACGAGGGCGCTGGTGGCACCCAAGGCATCGATCGCGACGGCGCCGTTCGGAAGCACACCGTCGACCGCGCACGCAGGAGCCGAGAGGTCGTGGCGCAGCGCCACCGTCTCGGGCACGCCGGCGTCCGGGGCACCCGCCCGGCGGCGCAGTTCGGCCGCCAGCGTGGGACCCAGGAAGGCGGCGTCGGCCAGGCCACGGCCCAACTCCTCGGCGACGATGGCCACCTCGACGGCCGACGCCAGAGGTGCACCGCCGTCCACGGGGGTGCGCAGCTCCCGCCAGCCCGACGCTGTGACGGCGGCGTCGAGTTTCGCCGTGCGCTCGGCGTCGTCGAGGCCGGCCACGGTGGCGGGCCCGAGGCGATCGACCGCCTGAGCCGCGGCGTCGCGCAGCGCGGACTGTTCGGCCGAGAGGCGCACGTCCATCAGCCCGCTCCGCTCACTGCGAGGGGGAGCTGCGGGGCCCACTCGTCGCGCAGCACGCGGCGTAGCACCTTGCCCGACGGCGTCCGCGGGATGCTGTCGACCAGGACGACCCGGTGCAGGTGCTTGTAGGTGGCCAGCTCGGCGGCGACAAGGCGCTGGAGGTCGCCGGCGCCGACGGTGGCTCCCGGCTCCAGCTGCACGGCGGCCACGGGCACCTCCCCGGCCTGCTCGTCGGGAACGCCGAACACGGCGCAGTCGACCACGGCGGGATGCCCGTGCAGAACGGCTTCTATTTCGGCCGGGGCGACCTGGAACCCGCTGACCTTGATCATCTCCTTGCGCCGGTCGGTGAGGTGCACCCAGCCCTCCGGCTCGAGGTAGCCGACGTCGCCGGTGCGGTACCACTCGCTGTCGGCGAAGGCGGCCGCCGTGGCCGCCTCGGGCAGGTACCCGGCCATCGCGGTGGCGCTGCGCACCTGGATCTCTCCCGTCTCCCCAGCGGGCAAGACCGCACCGCTGTCGAGGTCGGCCACGCGCAGCTCGACGTCGCCCACGGGCAGCCCGGCCGAATCCAGGCGCCAGGCGTCGGGCCGATCAACCGGGTTGGCGGTGATCACGGGCACCTCGCTCGTGCCGTAGGCGGGCAACCAGCGCACGCCGGAGCGGGCGGTCACGGTCTCGGCCACCGAAGGCGTCACCGGCGTGGCCCCCCACATGACGTAGCGCAACGACGACAGGTCGCAGCGCTCGAGGTCGGGGTGGTTGGCCATGGCCAGCGCGATGGGGGCCACCGCCATCTCGAGCGTCATCCGCTCCTCTTCTATGCAGCGCAGCTCCTCGTCGAGGTCGAAGCGCCGGTGCAGGCGGACCGTGGCGCCGGCCGCCGCCGCGGCGAGCAGGTTGAGCAAACCGAGGATGTGCGACGGCGGCGTGGCGACCTGGAACCGGTCGTCGTTGGTCAGTCCGAGCGCCAGGCACCAGTGCTCGGTAGCCAACGCGATGGAGCCGTGGGTGTGGCGCACCGCCTTCGGGCTGTCGGTGGTGCCGGAGCTGAACACGAAGACGGCGTCGTCGGTCTCCCGCACCGCCGCATCGGGTGGTCCGTCTGTGCCGGTCCGGTCGATGACGGACGCGGCCCGGGGCGCGTCGAGGTCGAGGACCGCGGCGGCGCCCAGCTGGTCGACCAGCAGGGCCACGGCGGCACCGTCGGCCACGGCGCAGCGAGGTCCGGTCAGGCCGAGCGCCGTCGCCACCTCGCGGGCCTTCCAGGACGAGTTCAACAGCACCGGGGCGGCGCCCAGCTTGCTGGTGGCCTGCACGACCACCACGAACTCGGGCCGGTTCGACGTCATCACGGCCACGCGGTCTCCCGGTCCGACGCCCAGGGAGACGAGATGCCCCGCCGCGGCGTTGGCTGCCCGATCCAGCTCGGCAAAAGTCCAGCGGTCATCGCCCGCCAGGACGGCGACATGATCGGGAAAGCGGAGCGCGGCCGACTCGAGCCCGCGATGCATGAGGCCCGTGGTCACGGAAACAATCTTCTCCAAATTGAGATTCGGCGTCAACACGATTGAAGGGTAGGGTTATCGCCGAAAGAAAGGCGGTGCCGGCGTGACCGGAACGAAGCCCGCAGCGACCGACGAGGCCGTCCGGTCCGAAATCATCGAGACGGTGCGCAAATTCGTCCAGCGCGAGGTCATCCCGGTGGCGGCCGACCTCGAGCGGACCGACACCTTCCCGGCCGCGATCGTCGAGCAGATGAAGGAGCTCGGCCTGTTCGGCGTCACCATCCCCGAGGAGTACGGCGGGCTCGGACTGGACCTCTTGACCTACATCGGTGTCATCGAGGAGCTGGCCTACGGCTGGATGAGCCTGACCGGCATCGTCAACACGCACACCATGGCGGCCATCCTCATCCTGACCCACGGGACGGAGGAGCAGAAGCGGCGCTGGCTCCCGATCATGGCCACGGGCGAGCGGCGGGGGGCGCTCTCCCTCTCCGAGCCCGACGCCGGCAGCGACACCCGCAACATCTCGTGCCGGGCTCAGCGCGACGGCGACGAGTACATCCTCAACGGGAGCAAGGCCTGGGTGACCAACGGCGAGTTGGCGTCCATCGTGGCGCTGGCGGCGCGGGCGGAGGAGGGCATCACGGCCTTCATCGTCGAGAAGGAGCCGGGACCGAAGTTCGAAGGGCTCACGGTCAGCAAGCACGTCAGCAAGCTGGGCTACCGCGGCGTCGAGACGGTGGAGATGTCCTACGTCGACCACCGCATCCCGGCGGCCAACGTGATCGGCGAGCTCGGTCGGGGCCTGCCGCAGATCCTCGGCGTGCTCGAGGTAGGCCGGATCAACATCGCGGCGCGGGCGACGGGCGTGGCGCGGGCCGCCTTCGACGCCGCGCTCGCCTACGCCCAGCAGCGCGAGACCATGGGCAAGCCCATCGGTGAGCACCAGGCCATCCAGCTCAAGCTGGCCGACATGGCCACACGGCTGGAAGCCTCCCGGCTGCTGACTCGCAACGCCGCCGAGCGCAGGGCCAAGGGCCTGCGTTGCGACGTCGAGGCCGGCATGGCCAAGCTGTTCGCCAGCGAGACGGCGCTCGAGTTGAGCATGGAAGCCATGCGGATCCACGGTGGGGTCGGCTACACGACCGAGTTCCCCGTCGAGCGGCTCTACCGTGACGCGCCCCTGATGGTGATCGGAGAAGGGACGAACGAGATCCAGCGGCTGGTGATCGCCCGGGGCCTGCTGGCCCGGGCGCGCGGTCAGGCCTGAGCCGCTCCGTCAAGCCTGACGTGACCGACACCTACCGCTTGGCGACCGCGTCCATCGAAGAACGCGTCGCAGATCTGCTCGCCCGCATGACCGTGGAGGAGAAAGCGGCCCAGTTGACCGCCGTCTGGATCGACGTCACCGACAGGGCTCAGATTGCCCCACGCGAGGTCGACGGCGACGCAGCAGCGGCCATGAACACACCCGATGCGCTCGCCCACGGGATCGGTCATGTTTCCCGTCCCTACGGCAGTCGTCCACTCGATCCTTCGGTCGGGATCGACAAAGTGAACGCGCTCCAACGGCGCTTGGTCGAGCAGACACGGCTGGGCATACCGGCGATTTGCCACGAGGAGTGCCTTTCGGGACTGATGGCGCAGGATGCGACCTCGTTTCCCTGTCCTCTCAACCTCGCGTCCACCTGGGACCCGCAGCTCGTCCGCCAGATGGCCGACGTCATCCGGCGGCAGATGCGAACCATCGGTACGCACCAGGGTTTGGCCCCGGTGGCCGACGTGGCCCGTGATGCCCGTTGGGGTCGCGTCGAGGAGACATTCGGCGAGGAGCCCTACCTCGTCGCCGTGCTGACCGCAGCGTATGTCGAGGGTCTGCAGGGTGACGATCTCTCCAATGGCGTCGCCGCCACGTTGAAGCATTACGCCGGGTACTCCTTCAGCGAAGGCGGACGTAACGTCGCACCCGTCCACGTAGGCCGGCGCGAGCTGGCGGACGTCTTCTTGCTCCCGTTCGAGATGGCGGTGCGTGACGCCGGGGCCTGGGGCGTCATGCCGGCGTACGTCGCCATCGACGGTGAGGCCGCTCACGGATCCCGCTGGCTCCTATCGGACGTGCTGCGGGAGGCGTGGGGTTTTCGCGGGACCGTGGTGTCCGACTACTTCGGAGTTTCCAACCTGCGCGATCAGGACCACGTGGCGACCGATCGCGCCACCGCCGTGGCGACTGCGCTGACGGCCGGGATGGACGTCGAGCTGCCGTTCCCCGCCGAAATGATCGAGGGCGTACCCGAAGCGCTGGACCGCGGACTGCTCGACATGGCGACGGTCGACCTGGCGGTGGAGCGAGTGCTTCGAATCAAGTTCGAGTTGGGCCTCTTCGAGCGACCGTATGTCGAACCGCTCACCGCGGCCCTGGAGGAACCTGCGGACCGGGAGCTGGCGAGAATCATCGCTGTGCGCTCGATCACCCTGCTGAAGAACGACGGGGTGCTTCCGCTCGACGGGCGGTCAGCGAGGATTGCAGTCATCGGGCCGAATGCGGACGATTCCTTGGCGCTGTTCGGTGACTACAGCTTCGAGAACCACGTGCTGGCGCGTGGTTCTGCGGACGCCGCGGTTGGCGCACCATCGCACACGGTGCTCGGGGCACTGCGGACACGGCTGGATCAGGCCGTCTCGTATGTCGAGGGCGCACACGTGATGGACCGCGAGCTCGAGGGGATCCCCGAGGCGGTCGCCGCGGCCCAGGCAGCGGACGTCGCCGTCGTCGTGCTGGGCGACCGGTCGAGACTCTTCGGCGAGGGCACCGTTGGGGAAGGGTCCGATGCGTCGGATCTGTCCCTACCGGGAGGTCAAGCATCCCTCCTCGAGGCCGTGCTGGGCAGCGGGACGCCCGTCGTGCTCGTCCTCCTGAGCGGGCGTCCCTACGACCTGACGCCCGCGTCGTCGTGCGCCGCCATTGTGGAGGCGTGGTTCCCGGGTCTAGAGGGTGCGCACGCAATTGCGGACGTCCTCCTCGGTGAGGCCGACCCCGGCGGTCGCTCGCCGGTCACCTTCAGCGCAGGCGCAGGATTTCAGCCCATTTACGTCGGCCACTTGCCGACGTCGCCCGGGAGTCCCCCGTTGAAGGGGTTCGGTGCCGTGTACCCCTTCGGGCACGGCCTCTCCTACACGACGTTCGACTACGCCGACCTCGAGGCACCCACGGAGCTGGCGGTCGACGGGTGCATCGAGGTTTCCTGCAGCGTCCGGAACAGCGGCACCCGCGCCGGCGAGGAGGTCGTCCAGCTCTACATCCGTGACCGGGACGCATGTGTCCTGCGGCCCGTGCAGCAGCTCGTCGGATTCCAGCGGGTCGCACTGGCGCCCGCACAGCAGGCCCGGATCACCTGGAAGGTGCCGACGGACCTTCTGGCCTACTCGGGTATTGACTACACCCGGATTTTGGAGCCGGGTCCGGTCGACCTCCTGGTCGGTGCCTCTTCGAGCGACATCCGCCTCGAAGTCGAGTGTCTCCTCACGGGTTCCGTGCGGCAGCTCGACGGGGACCGCCTCCGGTCGAGCACAGTCACTGCGGTGCTGAGCCCGTCCGCTTGAACGGACCGGGATCTCAGACGCCCGGAGGCTCTTTTCGCCCCGCCAGCTCGGCCAGCACGGCGTCGGTGTGCTCGCCCAGGCGCGGCGCCGGGGTGTGCGGCCGGATGGGCACGTCGGAGAAGCTGACGGGGCCGTTGATCGAGCGCTGTGAGGCCCCGTCCGCCTCGCTCGTCAACTCCACGATCCCGTCGTTGGCCAACAGCTGCGGGTCCTCGAGCACCTCGGCCGGCGTCTGCGCCGGCGCCCACCACACACCCTCGCGTTCGAAGCGCTCGGCCCAGACACTGAGGGGCTCCTGCCCGATGATGTCGTCGAGCACGGCGATGACCTCGGTGCGGTTCTTGCGCAACGCCCGCGCGTTCGCAAAGCGAGCGTCCTCGTGCAGGTCCTCGCGGCCGAGGGCCCGGTAGATCTTGTCGATGTGGCGATCGGCCTCCAGGCCGGTGAAGAAGAACCAGCGCCCGTCCTTGGTCCGATACGAGTTCATCATCGGGGTCTGATTCACGTGCCGCGCTTCGGCCGGCGCCACCTTGCCCAGGTTGGCCTGGAGGCTCAGGTCCCACCCGAGCACGTATGCCCCCGTGCGCAGGAGCGACACCTCGACCACCCGGCCGCGCCCGGTCTGGCGCTGCTCGAGCACCGCTGCCAGGAGCCCGGCCAGCGTGGCCAGGCCGCTGATGTGGTCGCCGATGGCGCCGCGCGCATTGAGCGGCACCCCTTCGGCGTTGGTGGCCAGCTGGACCGACAGGCCGGAGCGGGCCCAGAAGGCGCCGATGTCGTAGGCCGACCGGTTGCGGTCCTCCCCGCGCAGCCCGTACCCGCTGACGCTGCCGTAGACCAGACGGGGGTGGCGGGCCACCGTGGCCTCGGGCTCCAGGCCGAGCCCGTCGAGCGCGTCCGGGCGCAGGTTCGTGAGGAAGACGTCGGCGGTCTCGAGGAGTGCTTCGAGCTGATCGCGGGCCTCCGGCTGGCGCAGGTCGAGGACGACGCTGCGTTTCCCCCGGTTGTCCTGCGCGAAGGCCGGGTTGGGGAAGTCGTCGCCGCCGATCCCCAAAGACCCGAACGCGTTGCGCATGGGATCGCCCGTCGGCGGCTCCACCTTGATGACGTCCGCTCCCCAGTCGGCGAGCAGGGCCGCCGCCGAGGGCGCAGCCACCCACACCCCGAGCTCGACCACCCGCAAGCCGCTCACGGACTGCAGGCCGCTGCGTTCGGAATCGGTCATGCGGACGCGCCCTTCTGCTGCGCCTGCGACGTCGTTGCCCGCTGACGCAGCTCGGCCTTCACGACCTTGCCGGTGGCGTTCACCGGGAGGGCGTCCACGATCTCCACGGCCCGCGGCACCTTGTAGTTGGCCATCTGCTCGCGGCTCCAGGCGATGATGTCGGCTTCGGACACGTCCCCGGACACCACGACGAACGCCATGCCGACCTCTCCCAGGCGCTGGTCGGGGATGCCGATGACGGCCGCCTGCTGTATCGCCGGGTGGCGCAGGAGGGCGTTCTCGATCTCGGCGGGGTAGGCGTTGAAGCCACCGACGATGAACATGTCCTTGACGCGGCCGACGATGCGCAGGCGACCCGCGTCATCTATGACGCCGAGATCGCCGGTGCGCAACCAGCCGTCGGGTGAGAGGACCTTGGCCGTTTCCTCGGGGTCGTCCAGGTAGCCGGCCATGACGCTGCCGCCGCGCAGCAGGACCTCGCCCGCCTCGCCGGTCCCGAGTTCGCGGTCGCCCTCGCCAACGACACGCATCTCGAAGCTGGGACGGGCCCGCCCGACAGTGGTCGCGATCGCTTCGGGGTCGTCCCCCTTTTCGGTGGCGCACGCGGTACCGCCCTCAGTGAGCCCGTAGCCGGTGACGATCGTGTCGAACGGAAGTTCGGCGT
>Ga0209420_1000448_pt1 | contig 22117 bp, 15 predicted proteins | sample BlaSpr_A8_OM1_O1_FD_187972 | JGI IMG/M metagenome (GOLD analysis project Ga0209420, IMG submission 187972) | Forest soil microbial communities from Thunder Bay, Ontario, Canada - Black Spruce, Ontario site 2_A8_OM1_O1 (SPAdes) (version 2) | ecosystem: Environmental > Terrestrial > Soil > Boreal...
ATCAAAGAGTGGGAGCGCGGCGTCGTCCTGCGCCTGGGGCGCATGCTGCCCGAAGCCAAAGGCGCGGGCCTGCAACTCGTTTTCTTCCCCATCGACAAGCTAACCCGCATCTCGCTACGCATCGAAACGCTCGACGTTCCGCCACAAGACGTCATCACGCGCGACAACGTCTCAGTAAAAGTAAACGCAGTGTGCTACTTTCGGGTAGTGGACGCCAACCTAGCGCTCTCGCAGGTGCAGAATTATCTGTATGCCACATCGCAACTCGCTCAGACCACTCTACGCAGCCTGGTCGGCCAGTTCGAACTGGACTCCATCCTATCCGAGCGCGAAAAGGTAAATGCCAAGTTGCAACAAATCCTTGACCAGGATACGGAGCCTTGGGGTATCAAAGTAACGAAGGTTGAGGTCAAACAAGTCGATATTCCTGAAAATATGCAGCGCGCCATCGCCAAACAGGCGGAGGCCGAACGCGAACGCCGGGCCAAAATTATTCATGCGGAAGGCGAATTTGAAGCCTCCACAAAATTGGCCGATGCAGCCGAAGTGCTGGAGAAGCAGCCCGCGGCGATTCAGTTGCGCTATTTGCAGACTTTGACGGAAATCGGCGTGGAGAAAAATACGACCATAGTTTTCCCGTTGCCCGTGGACATTATTTCGCAATGGGTGAAACAGGCGCAGAATAAGTAGGAAACATGGCAGGAAGCGGAAAACGCGGCGGTGGCGACAGAGTCTTGGAAAGCAGGCATCTGGTCGGACTGTTTCTCGGCGTTGTGCTTTTGTGCGGTGTCTTTTTCACTCTCGGCTACGTAATGGGCCGCAATCAGCTGGGCGGCTCCGTGCACGCCGCGGAATCAAACATAAGAAACACACCCTCGTCCGCGAAATCCAAAGTTGCCGAGCCTTCCACGGCGCCCGCTCCTGATTGGGATTTTTACGACAAAAACAAAGACACAACTCATCTCGAGCCGCCTACCGCTGGCGTGAAATCGCCACCCGCTAGCAGCGCGCCAGCAAAGCCCAGTGCGAAGGCTTCGGCTCCGGCTGCTTCTGCTGCCAAGCCATCCGTAAACGACGCAAAGGCCGCACATCTCCAGCAGCCTGCAATTCCCAAGTCTGCAATAATTCTCCAAGTGGCCGCTCTTCGCCGCCAGAGTGACGCATTGGAAATGGCCGAAGCCATTCAGCAGAAAAGGTTCCCTTGCTTCGTCGCCACTCCCAGCTCGGACAATTACTACCGCGTTCAAGTCGGCCCCTATCAGGACATCGCTTCTGCTGAATCCGCAAAACGCTCCCTCGAACAATTGGGCTTCAAGCCTATAATTAAACGCTGAATGAAATTTAAGCGTCCAACGCGAGTGCTGCTCGCCGTGGCGAGCGGTGCCGCCCTGGCACTTTCATTTCCCGATTACAACCTTTGGCCTCTCGCTTGGTTTTCCGTGGGCATGCTCGTGCTGGCATCCGTTGGCTCGCGTCCCGGGGAATCCCCGCTCTACGGATTTCTTCACGGCGTAGTCTTCTACCCGGTTTGCGTTCCCTGGATCGATACCGTGATGCGTCAATACGGCAACCTGGATCCCTGGACCTCCGCCGGGATTCTCGGCTTGATGGCGGTAGCAGGCGGCCTACTGTGCTCCTTGTTTTCCTGGGCCGTGGCCAGAGCCTCCAGAAAAAGCATCGCGCTTGCGTGTTTGCTGGCACCCTTCCTGTGGGTCACCTTGGAATTCGCGCGCACGCATTTGCCCTACATCGGTTTTCCTTGGAACCTCGCAGGCTACGCCGCCATTAAAAGTCTCGCCCTGCTCCAAGTCACCACGGTAACTGGAATTTACGGCCTCTCGTTTCTGATCGCAGCGTACGGCTCGCTGTTTGCATTCGCGGTTCTTGCCGATACCCGGCGCGGGTGGCGAACAATTATCATCACGACGGCTGCGGTCACGCTTGTCGCGGTGGGTGGCAGCTATCTGGTCCCTAGGGAAACCCCGCGCTTCACGGCGCATCTGGTGCAAACGAATTTTCCGCAGTCCGAGCGTTACCCCAACGATTGGCTTCAAATTCACTCCGGCGAACTCGATGAACTCGCGCGCATCAGCATTACTGCCGCAAAGAAAAATCCCGCGGGACCGGAATTAATCGTCTGGCCCGAAGTGCCCGCACCGTTCAGCCTGCAAGACCCCGCCTTTGCCGCGCGCGCTGTCCTCATCGCGCGCGAGTCCGGCGCATATTTCCTGGTAGGCGTTGTGGATGACAGACAGGATGCACAACGAAACTGGCTGTTCTACAACAGCGCGGTACTGCTAGATCCGCTCGGCAGGCGAATTTATACCTATGATAAGATTCACCTGGTGCCTTTCGGCGAGTACGTGCCGTTGCGCCAATGGCTCACGTTTGCCGGACGCTTGACCGCCGACATTTCCGATTTCACTCCTGGAACGGTCTATACATTGGGCGAAATTCCCGGAGGCAAATTCGGGACGTTCATTTGTTACGAGGCGATTTTTCCCGGCGAAATTCGCCGGTTTGCAGCGTCGGGTGCGCAGTTGCTAATTAATATCTCGAACGATGGCTGGTTCGGACGCTCGGCAGCGCCGGTACAGCACTTGATGATGTCGCGAGTGCGCGCGGTGGAAAGCCGCCGCTGGCTGTTGCGCGATACGAACAATGGTTTCACCGCCGCAATCGATCCGTACGGCCGCATGGTAGCCGAGCTGCCCACTGACATTCGCGGCGAACTCGATGCACCGTACGATTTTAAGAGCAACCTCACGCTCTATGTGAGGTTTGGCGATTGGTTCGCCTGGTTTTGCGCGATAGCTACCGCGGTGCTTTTGTTTTTCGCCCTGAGGCCGCGCGGGGCGTTAGCGCTCCCTGAAATAAAAAGGTAAAAAAAGAATGGCTGAACACATCGAAGACCTGCAACAACGCTACGCCGAGCTTAAGAAACGTATTGAGCTGGTGCGGAGCTTTCTTTGACGCCGGCTCCGCCCGCAAGCAACTCGCTACATTCGAGGAAAGAGTAAGCGATCCAAACTTCTGGCAAGACCAGGAAAAGGCGCAAGTGGTCTTGCAGCAGCGCAAACAGGTGGAAGACCGCGTCAACGCGGAAAAGCTCCTCGAAACTAAATCCAGCGACATCGAAACTTATTTCAACCTTGCGCGCGAAGAATCAAACGACGCTCAGCGCGACTCTCTCCTCGACGAGGTCAGCAAAGAAATCGCCTCCGCCGACACCTATTTATCCGAGCTGGAAACAAAAACTCTTCTCGCCGGTGAAAACGATCGGTTGAACGCAATCGTAACCATCAAGCCCGGCGCTGGTGGCACGGAATCGCAGGACTGGGCCGAGATGCTGCTGCGTATGTATCTTCGCTGGGCGGAACAAAAAGGATTCAACGCCACGGTGATCGACTCCACTCCCGGTGAAGAAGCCGGAATTAAAACTGCTACGGTGCAGATAGCCGGAGAAAATGCCTACGGCATGCTCGCCGGTGAAAGTGGTGTGCATCGCCTGGTGCGCATCTCACCTTTCGACCAAGCTGCCCGCCGCCACACCTCTTTCGCTTCCGTATTCGTGATCCCCGAGATCGACGACAAAATTGACATCGTGGTCAAACCCGACGATCTCCGCATCGACACCTTCCGCGCCGGCGGCCACGGTGGACAAAACGTCAACAAAGTTGAATCCGCCGTGCGCATCACGCACCTTCCGTCCGGCATCGTTGTTCAATGCCAGAACGAGCGCAGCCAGCACAAAAATCGCGAGTGGGCCATGAAGGTTCTACGCTCGCAGCTCTACGAGCTGGAACTGGAGAAACGCAGCGAAGCTCTGCACAAACTCGACGCTTCCAAACCCGAAATTAGTTTCGGCAGCCAGATCCGGTCGTACACCATGCAGCCTTATCAGCTAATCAAAGACCACCGCACAAAGCTTGAGCGTGGCGACGTGGACAAAGTAATGAACGGCGACCTCGACCCTTTCATCCGCGCGTACCTGCTCTACCGTCGCGATAACGAATGCGGCAGCGCGGCGTCTGTGGCCAAGTAAAGCAGGGAAATTTGTTGCCCATTTCGCTATCCGGGTAGCTCGCTGAGGTCATCGCCTGAGCCGTTTTAGTTGCATTAGTCGCACTTCAAGTCCGATTTAAGACCTTTCGGTGCATAAGATTGACACCCCCCTACCCCTATGCTAGGTTCGGAAGTCGGCCCAAACTGCACGTAGCGCGATTTGGCCCCACAATTGCCCATCAATCCGCTGGAGGATACTTTTTTGGCCCACGCTGACGAAAAATTCCTGTTTACCTCTGAGTCTGTAACCGAAGGTCATCCCGATAAAATAGCCGACCAGATTTCCGACGCCGTCCTGGACGCGGTCATGAAAGACGACCCCCTGGGCCGCGTGGCCTGCGAAACCCTGGTCACCACGGGACTTGTCGTGGTAGCCGGCGAAATTACCACCAGCACTTACGTCGATTTTTCCGGCCTTGCTCGCGATGTAATCCGGGACGTTGGCTACACTCGCGCAAAGTTTGGCTTTGACGCCGAAACCTGCGGCGTAATTTGCGCCATCAACAAGCAATCTCCTGACATCGCGATGGGAGTCGATACCGGCGGCGCGGGAGATCAGGGCTTAATGTTCGGCTTCGCTTGCGATGAGACCCCCGAGCTGATGCCCATGCCCATCCAGCTCGCGCACAGCCTCACGCATAAGCTCGCTGAAGTCCGCAAAAAGGGTACGGTTGATTTCCTCCGCCCGGACGGAAAATCACAAGTTACAATCGAATATATCGATGGCCGCCCGGCGCGCGTCGACACTGTCGTCATCTCCACGCAGCACAGCGACAAAGTTTCTCACCGCGACCTGGAAGAAGCAGTGATGACCGAAGTCATCAGCGCTGTTCTCCCCGAATCCATGGTCGATAAGAAAACCAAATATCACATCAATCCCACCGGTCGTTTCGTTACCGGCGGGCCCATGGGTGACGCTGGACTCACCGGTCGCAAGATCATCGTGGACACCTACGGCGGGTACAGCCGTCACGGTGGCGGCGCGCTTTCCGGAAAAGATCCAACCAAGGTTGACCGTTCCGCGTGCTACATGGCGCGTTACGTCGCGAAAAATATCGTAGCCGCTGGCCTCGCAACGAAAGTCGAAGTTCAGCTGGCCTACGCCATCGGTGTGGCCGAGCCGGTTTCGGTTATGGCCGACACGTTTGGCACCGGAACGATTCCTAATTCCCAAATCACTGAGCTGATTCGTGCATTCTTCAAACTCACGCCTAAGGGAATCATTGAAACGCTCGATCTCCGTCGCCCGATTTTCCGTCCCACCGCGTCTTACGGCCATTTCGGACGCACTGGCCCGGGCTTCACGTGGGAGAAAACAGATAAGGCCCAGGCCATCAAGAAAGAAGCAGGCTCGCGCGGAGTAGTAGCGTCGTCACGCGCATAATCAGCGCGCGACTCTGAGGGAATTGGTCTTGTGATTCGGGTTTTGTAGCGGCGAGCTTTAGCTCGGCGCCTTTTTCTAAATTTTCCGCAAACTAAAGAACTTAAGGGAGCTCTCGTGGAAACGACTGCAACGAAGATGGCTGGCGATGTGAAAGACCTTGCCCTCGCAGAAAAGGGCAAACGCAAAATCGAATGGGCCAATCAGCATATGCCCGTTCTGCAACTCATCCGCAAACAATTCATCAAGGACCAGCCGCTGAAGGGAATTCGCATGTCCGCCTGCCTGCACGTCACCAGCGAAACGGCCAACCTTGCAATCACTCTCCGCGATGGCGGCGCCGATGTAGTTCTTTGCGCCTCAAACCCCCTTTCCACCCAGGACGAAGTCGCTGCGTCCCTGGTGAAGGATTACAACATCCCCACATTCGCCATTAAGGGCGAAGACAACGCCACCTATTACGCGCACATCAATGCCGCTCTCGACCACAAACCGCAAATCACCATGGACGATGGCGCCGACCTTGTCACCATACTTCTCACCAAGCGCCCTGACCTGGTGCAGAACATCATTGGCGGCACCGAAGAGACGACCACTGGCGTGATCCGCCTTCGCGCCATGGCCAAAGATGGCACGTTGAAGTACCCCATCGTCGCCGTGAACGACGCGCTGACCAAGCACCTCTTCGACAATCGCTACGGCACCGGTCAGTCTTCGATTGACGGTGTTCTGCGCGCCACGAATCTTCTGATCGCAGGACTTCGCGTGGTTGTTTCCGGCTACGGTTGGTGCGGCAAAGGCGTCGCTATGCGCGCTAAGGGCCACGGCGCAGATGTGATCATCACCGAAATCAATCCCGTGCGCGCTCTCGAAGCCGTGATGGACGGTTTCCGCGTGATGCCCATGCCTGAAGCCGCGAAAATTGGCGACATCTTCATCACCGTTACCGGCAACAAATCAATTCTCACCCACGATCATTTTGAAAGAATGAAAGACGGCGCGGTCATCGCGAACTCCGGCCACTTCAACGTCGAGATCGATATTCCCGCGCTGGAAAAGCTTTCCAGCTCAAAAAAACCGGTCCGTCCCTTCGTTGACGAATACGTGATGAAAGATGGCCGCAAGCTCTACCTGCTCGGCGAAGGCCGCCTGATTAACCTCGCCGCCGCCGAAGGCCATCCCGCTTCGGTGATGGACATGAGCTTTGCCAATCAGGCGCTCGCTTCCGAATACCTGGTCAAGAACGCCAGCACCCTAAAGCATCAGGTTTATTCCGTCCCCGAAAATATCGACCGTCATATCGCCAAACTCAAACTTGACTCCATGGGCATCCAGGTCGATAAGCTCACGCCAGATCAAGAGCAATACCTGGCCTCTTGGTCCGAAGGCACCTAGAACGTAACACCGTGAAGATAAGACCGAGCTAGCAGCAGTTTATGTTCTCGGTCTTTTTCTGTTCCTGCCATCAGTAGCCCTGGCAGATACCGGCCGAATGGGAGCAAGCCACAATTGAAACTTGCTGCGTATCGCGCTGTAGCGCGGGATTTTGCGGGTTATGGGGACTTGGTTTGCTTGACGCCGCACGCGGTTGAGAATCCACTGCCTGATAGCGCGATCACTGGAGCAATCCGCCGACGAAGACGCAAGCGCGGCTCCTTAATCTCCCGCTAGTCGTCGCCCAACGCGTCCAGAAATGTTGCGGATGGCGCGAAGAATAAATTCCCAGTGACGGCGCGGCTGAAGTCGAGCAGGCGGTCGTAATTGCCGGGCGGACGGCCGACGAACATATTCTCGATCATCTGCTCCAGTGTGCGCGGCGTACGGCAGTAGCCAATAAAATACGTCCCAAATTCACCTTGTGCGGCACTGCCAAAAGGCATGTTATCGCGCAATACTTTCAACTCTTTGCCGTTCTCTTCGATCGTCGTCAGCGAGCTGTGCGAGCAGGTCGGCTTCACTGATGCGTCCAATTCAATATCGGACAGTTTCTTGCGCCCGATAATGTTTTCCTGCGCCTCCGTCGACAGCGCATTCCACCCCTTCATATCGTGCAGATATTTCTGCACCATCACGTAGCTACCGGCGGCGAACGCGGCGTCCTCTTGCCCCACGAGCGCGGCATCGGCCACCCCTTCCCCTCGCGGATTTTCCGTTCCATCCACGAAGCCGATCAGATCGCGGTCGTCGAAGTTTTTGAAGCCGTGCACTTCGTCCACCGGAACAACCGCATTTCCGATGCGCGCCATGATCTGCGTCGCAAGTTCGAAGCATAGGTCCATGTACCTTGCGCGGATGTGGAACAGAAAGTCGGCCGGCGTGGACACCGCATGCCGCGTTCCGGCGCGAACCTCGCGGAACGGGTGAAGCTCGGCCGGTCGCGGCTGCCCAAACAGCCCGTCCCACGCGTCGGACCCAATCCCCATGATGCAGGACAGCCCGGCTTCAATATTGCGATACTCCACCGCGCGAAAAATCCCGCTCAGGTCTCCGCAAAACGACCGCAGAGCCGCGCGGTTCTCGTCTCCAGGTTTTATTGTCAGTATCAGAAAGATCGCGGCCCGCGAGAGCGGCGCAACGATTGGCTGCGCCACGACACGCGACCCGCCGGTCGGATTAGGCTCCATCGTGTTCCCTCCGCTTCTGCCTTACTGGTTGCCCCGGGCTAGTCTGTCGCCAAATAACCGCCCTCGGCGGAAACTTCGCGAGAGGGTATACTCCGCCTGATGACCATTGCAAATAAATATTTAAAGACTAGGAGCGGTCATGGCCGAACAAACCGACGGAACAGTAGGAGCCGGCACATACTTCGTTGAAGCGTCGACCTTGGCCGCTGCGTTTTCCAACCCGTTGCATCTCGATTTGATCCAAGTCGTAAACAAAGACGGTAAAGTCGTCTGGAATTTGACGGCGGACGGTTCCACCAACCTAAACCCGGCTTCCCCCACAACCGCTGCGCTTCTAGCAAAATTTGTCGGCGCTACCTTCGCCCAAGCCTTTGCCCAGAATCCGCTGCAGTACGATGTTTTTCAGGTTGTAGGTCCCAACGGCGTAAGCATCTTTCATGTCGATTACACCGGCGCCGCATACGTAGATTAATCCAAGCCGCAGCGCTTGCCCGATATTTCTACCGGCGAATCGCGGCGTTCGGTAACAATCAGGAACTCTTCTTCTCCAAAATTTCAAGCCGGACTCCCAAGCGTGTAAATTAAGTAGGAATGAAATATCCCAGATTTAGTTATATGTCCTGGCGCATCTTTGCTGCGTTGCCCACAGCGCTCGTAGCTGCCATATTCGCGTCCGCAGCCGGCGCTCAACAGTGCACTGTAAAGCCCGCGTCGATCCCGCTGGGCCAAACAGTTCGGCTCCGCTGCGAAGTCCCCGCAATTACTGCGCGCCTGAACACACGCACCGTGCGCCTGTTCCAACAGGAAACCGGCGATTGGCAAGGCCTGATGCCCGTAGCTGTAGCCGACACACCGGGCACCTACTCAATCGAATTTCTTGCAGCCGACGGCACCACTCTCGCCTCCGTTAGCCTAACCATCCGCAAAACTATCTTTCCATCGCAAAATGTAGTTCTCGCGCCGCAAATCGAAGCGCTCCATTCCACCACCGAAGAGATGCAAACCCTCACCACCTTTCGTGACTCCGTATCCGACGTGAAATACTGGGAAGATCCGCTCGTCCCGCCGCTTCCCGGTTGTGTCATATCCCCCTTCGGAGTGAAGCGCCTCCACAACGGAAAGCCCACCGGTGAATTTCACGCCGGGATTGACCAGCGAGCCGCAGATGGCACTCCCATTCGCGCTGTGGCGGCAGGCGTCGTAAAAATCGTGCAGCCATTCAACGTCCTGGGCGGTACGGTAGCGATCGACCACGGCCAAGGCCTGGAAACCATGTATCTGCACATGTCGAAATTAAACGTAGAACTAGGCGCTCACGTAAACAAAGGTGACATAATCGGCTATGTCGGCGCCACCGGACGCGCGAACGGCCCTCACCTCCACTGGGTCATTTACGTAAACGGCGTGCCACAAAATCCGCAGCAATGGGTCACACTAAAATCCTGCGCCGCCAAAAAGCAATCCTAAAAGAAATCACCATTTAACGCTTCCCCAGCGACCTCAGTAAATCCACCGCGATCGAGAAGACCTCCGATGGTTTCACCTATATCTCGCACCCGAAGGAAGTCGCGGCCCTGATCGAAAAAGCCGCGACACACGCTCACTAGCGCTTTTCATGCCTGAATCGCGGAAAGGTTAAGTTAGAACGTAAATTTCGTGGCTATCTGAACTAGGCGAGGGGGCGCCGCGCTCACCACCTCGCCGAAGTTCGAATCGTTCACCTCGCCGTCCACCGACGCCGGCCCGTAAAACTGCGCATGATTGAAGACGTTGAAAGCTTCCAGCCTGAATTCAAACGATTTGGATTCTCGCACGCGCAGAATTTTCGAGAGCGTCACGTCAAAATTCTCGATGCCTGGTCCATAAAAGAATCGACGGGGTACATTTCCCAGTTGCCCAAGGTTCTCCGGACTGAATGCCGAAGTATTGAACGCAGTCTTCCCATTTCTCGGGTTGGTGTTGATCTCAAGCGGCCCGCCATTGTACTCGGGCGTGTCCAGCAAATAATTATTGATGCCGTTCCCCAGCGTTCCCAGCAACGAATTGTCTGAGTCGTCGTACAAAGTCACCGGAAATCCGGTGCTGAAACGTGTGGTTCCGGCGACGCTCCATCCATCCGTCAGCCGGTTGTTCCGCCGAAAAAGCCGATCAAAAGGCAGCTCCAGCCGGTAGCTGGCCACAAAGTTGTGTCGCATATCGAACGCCGAAATCGCACGCGTTGCTCGCAGATCCAGCGGATTCAGTTGCTCCCCCAGATTTGATCCTTGATCAATCGACTTACTGTAGGTATATCCAAGCAGAAAATCCGATCTCTTTCCCACATAACGCAGATTCGTTTCCAGCGCATTGAAATTTGAATTAGCAATCGTCCTCTGCGCGGTATTCTCCCCGTAATTCGGCCCCAATCCAACTCTCGTTCCATGATAGACCGTACCGTTGGTGCTGGTGATCACTGCGTCCTCGCCAAAAGGACCGCAAGTAGGGCTGCCGGGAGCCACCTCGCTGGGTTGACTCAGGCTCAGGCAAAGTGCCTGATTGCTTGGGTTGGTGGAAACAAGAGCAAGAATGTGATGCCCTTGATTTCCCACATAACTCGTCGTCAGCAGCATCCTGGTCGTGATCTGCCGCTCGAACGAAAGCATGTAATTTTCAGTGTAGGGAACAGCATTGCGGTAGTAAAAATACGGATCGGCGGCGATAGGCAGCACACTCGGCCAATCGAAAGTAGTGTCCGGATGTTTTGCCGAAACGTTGTGCGAAGGAAAAGTTAGGGGAAAAGGATTGATATTTTGTCCGCCGTTTGCAGCGTTGATAAATGGCGTCGCAAATAACGGCGGCTCTGGACTCAGATAGTTGTAGCCAAACGGCGGAACGGCGTACATCACGCCCGCCGACAGTCCCGGAAATGCGGTATAAAAAATTCCATAACTCGCTCGAATGCTGCTCTTCCCGTTGTCCCCAAAAATTGCCTTCAGAATTCCGTGGTCGAATCGAGCAGCATAAGCAACACCCAATCGTGGAGCGAAATTATCCCCTTGAGAAGGTGAAATCGTGCTTGGAATTCCCGGATCGCCCGGAACCACCAAGCCTCCCGGCGCGTCTGGATAGAGCACCGACTGCCGTCCCGGTATAATCGTCTGAATCTGATTATATTTCTCCCAGAATGGCATGATGTAATCCCAGCGCACTCCGAAATTGATGGTTAGATCATTTCTTGCTCGCCAACTGTCTTGTACGAAGAGTCCCGCATAGCGATTGCGCAGATAAAAAGGCCGCCCCGATGATTGTGTGAAGTTGCTGGGTACTCCGATTAAGAAGTCGGCAAACGCATTACCTGTCTCGGTCCCATCGATGTTGAAAGTCCCGTTGAACGTGGCATTCGGATGCTCGTTCACCTGATCGATGTGAAATTGCCCGCCCAATTTCAGCGTGTGTGCTCCGATTACTTTCGAAACCGTGTCGCTGAAGTACACCGTGTAGTTCACCTGGGTTTCATTGGTGATCGGGACGCCCATCACGAAGTCCGGAAAAGTAATATTTTCCACGCCTTCGAACTGCGGTGCTTGCACCACAATCCCGGCCGGCGGCGGCGCGAAACCTTGCGATGTCAGCGTGACACCCAGACCACCTTTCGGTTTTCCGATTACGTTGGCGTAGCGAAGAAAGCCGACGTGGAATTCGTTCACTGTGCCGGTGTCAAAAACTTTGGCGTCGCCCACACTGATGAGTTGCGCCCTACCGAATGTCAGCGCGTCGAAGCCGGGAATGCTGGCTCCTCCTTGCTGCCCCGGATACGGGTTGTCGAGGTTGTAATCATCGAAGAAGTAGTAGGCCGAAAGTTGGCCCCACCGGCTATTGGCATCGATTCTGCTCGAAAACTTGTCGTCGCGCACCGTTTGCGGAAACGCCGAAGTGGAATATTGGTCCGTCCCCACGTTCGGCGCCGGTATGTACGGCAATAGGTTGGTCGCTGGTGCCGACCATGCCTTCGGCGGAATTACTGCGTTCGGAAATACACATTCTGCCGACGTGGTGCAGTTTGAGGGATATACCCGCCCCAGATTCTGTGGATTGCGCTGCCCAGCGGTGAAGTAATAAGGCTCCCCTGCGGAAACCGTGTAACCAAGTCCCGGAGATAAAACATCCGCAGCCAAGTAAGAACCGCTCACAGTTTTCGGTATCACCACTTGGTTGCCATCGAACGTAGTAGTCGTAGAAAACGAGTCGGCCGCGTCCATAAAGTTCCCCGATCTCTCCGCGGCGGAAGGGACCGTGATTAATCCCGTTTCCACACCTTCCTTCGTGCGCGTCCCTTGATAGTCCGAAAAGAAAAAAACTTTCTGATGTTTCAGCGGCCCCCCCAGCGTCCCTCCAAATTGATTCTGTCTGAAATCCGGCCGCGTTGGATCGAAGTAGCCCCGCGCATCCAGGTTGGTGTTACGTAGGAATTCGAACGCGTTGCCATGAAATAAATCGCTTCCCGACTTGGTGACCACGGTGACCATGCCGCCGTTGTAATTCCCATATTCCGAATCGAAATTGTCAGTCAGCACACGGAATTCGTAGATCGAGTCAAGATTCGGCACCATGGACGTTCCGCCGTTCATGTGCTCCTGCACGTCAATCCCGTCCACCATGAATCCGTTCGACGATTCTCGCTGCCCGGCCACTGACAAATTTCCCGGATTCGAATCACCCGATGGAGAAAGACCTCCCGTCACGCCCGCCATAATCACGGAATTGGGCAGCAGTGTCGTAACCGGGACAATTCCAGGCTGGATCGAAAGCAGATCCGTATAACTCCGCCCGTTCAAGGGCAGTGCCGTCATCTGTGACCCGGTCACCAATTCGCCCAAATGCGTGGAAACTGTATCCACAGCTGCCGTGGCCTCCACCGTAACAGTCTCCGATCTCTCCCCGATCTGCAGAACGGCATCGAATTTCAGCGCGGCATCCATCTCCACAATCAAATTTGTTTTCTTCTCAGTTTTGAACCCAGCCGCTGCAATGAATAGATCGTAGTGCCCGACCGGAATCGTAGGGAACGAATAGAATCCTTGCCCGTTCGACACTGTCTTGAACTGTGTTTTCAGCGCCGAATTGGTTAACGTGACTTGCGCTCCCGGCACAACCGCGCCGCTCGGATCCGTGAGCGTCCCGGAAAGGCTGCCATTCGCCCCTGCCCACAATGTCGTTGCCGAGCAAACCAGAATGATCGTCCGCGCGATGAGGATCTTCAAACTTCCCAAGATGCTTCTAGATCGCATGGCCTCCTCGACATACGACTCTGAAATACGTGTTACCGAGGCCAAGGATTGTGTATCACGTTTTTAGAAATCGTGCTATCAGGGATTTCCTATAGCCTGAAAGGAAGGCCGGCTTCCGTTCCGGCCTTTCGCAAGCAGGTCGAAGCGCAGGTGCAACTGGCCTCTCCTGCGCCCTGCGTGCTATATACAAAGATTCAATCGGCCGCTTGCTCTGGGCTCCGGAATAAAGGATCGAACATGTCACAGTTAACTCGAACAGGCCTTTCCATCGACCGCGATTTGCTCGAAAAATTTGATCGAGCCATCGCCGGCAAAGGCTATAAAAACCGTTCCGAAGCCGTGCGCGACCTGATCCGCGATCACTTGGTATCCCTAGAAGCCGACCAGAACAAGGAAATCGTCGGAACGCTGACAATCGTTTACGACCATCATCGCCCGAATTTAACCGAGGAGTTAGTAGAAGCGCAGCACCACGCCGGTAGCCAAGTGCTCGCCGCCACGCACGTTCACTTGGACCATCACAACTGCCTGGAAGTCATCATCATGAGAGGCCGCAGCAGCACAATTCGCGACCTGTCGAATCGAATATTGAGCCTGCGTGGCGTAAAACACGGCCAGTTGGTGATCACGACCACAGGAAAAGGCTTCCAGTAATGGGCCAATCGCACCCCTCGCGACGCTCCTCACCCATAGCGAAGCTCAGCCCAACTTGATGATCACGCCTCCTAAAGAGCCCCCGAAGTAGCGTTGGCCCCGCAAGCGCCCTCGGCCGGTGCTTCATTCGAAACAGGCCCGGCTTTGTAGTACCAACGTACCAGCCGCGAACGAATGACTATAAGGTAAAAGTGATGCAGGGTTCTGGGGGAGCCATGCACAAGCATATTGCGCGCCTACTGCTCATCCTATTCTGTTCTTCTTTTTCTGTCGGATGTACGCGAGGAACGCAAACACATCAAGGTCCCCTAGGCCCAAACGAGCTAATGGCACTGGTAGCGGGCGCTGCCCTTCCGGAGAATCTTGTCGCAGAAATCCAGAACCGCGGCTTGTGTTTCCATGTCGATGTTTCCTACCGCTCCGAAATGGAAAAAGCCGGAGCGGATCCGAAAGTTCTGGCCGCGCTGGATTCTGCCAAAATTGTTGTGCCGAACGGTTCTCAGGACGCACCCAATAAAGATTTTCTCGAGCACATCAGCAATGCCGCGAAGCTGATGAACAGTAAGAATTATCCCGAGGCCACCGCCCAGCTCGATGTGGCCACGAAAGCCAGTTCTGACAGCCCCGAAAGTGAGTTCGTGAGGGGCCAACTCTTTCGTCTCGAGCAGCAGTGGCCCGAAGCAGCAGAGGCCTATTCAGAAGTATTGCGTCAAGACCAGAATTTCCCTGAAGTGCACACAAAACTGAGCTTCATCCTTATTCGTTTAGGAGATTACGAAGAATCTCTACGCGAAGCGAAGGCTGCGTTGGCAATAACTCCTGACAACCCGGAGGCCCACAAGTTCGCCGGATTAGCCCTCACAACGCTCCGAAAATATGACGCCGCCATGGTGGAATTCAAAGAAGCGCTGCGCCTCAAGCCCGACTATGAGACGGCCCATTTGGATATGGCACTCGCGTTTACGGATATGCGTGACTGGAACGATGCCCTGGCACAATTCCAAAAGGCAATTGCGCTCGACTCCGACGACATCGAGGCCCACTATAATCTGGGGTATTGCTTGGACCAGACCGGCGACTTCCAATCGGCCATCCGCGAGTATCGTGAGGTGAAGCGCATTGATCCCCACCGTTTCGACGCACGGCAGAATTTGGCCGCGGACCTGTTGAATCACGGTTTTGCCGCTGACGCTGTACTTGAATTTCGCGACATGGAGAAGATTTTTCCTAACGCGGAAATGTGTCACGTCTGTTTAGCCATGGCTCTTTTCAAAACCTGGGATTTCAAGGGCGCGGAAGCTGAGTACTCCACGGCCATTCAGTTAGATCCAACCGATGCCACGCCCTTGGTTGGCCTCGGCGGTATTCAAGAAGAAGAAAAGCATTACGACCAGGCTTTAGAAAATTATCGCCACGCTATGAAAGTTGATCCTAAATCCTGGGATGCGCATCTGGCTGTTGGACGCGTTTTGATCGCAAAAAAAGACTTTGCCGGTGCACTCGAGGATTTGAAACAAGCCGAGTATTTGCTGCCCAGCCAACCGGTGATTCATGATTATTATGCGCAAGCCTACATGGGCTCTGGGAACACCGACGCCGCTATCAGCGAGTTCAAGCAAGCTATCGCGCTAGATCCGAAAGCGGTTCAGGTGATGCTGAGACTCGCGGCCGCCTGGGAGCAAAAAGGAGACTGGGTCGCATCCAATGACCAATATCGCAAGGCGGCCTTGACCGACGCCGGCGTCGATTGGCGCGGCAAAATCACCCGCTCCGACGAACTCAATCCGCAAAACGAATACAAATATGCCCAGGAACGTTGGAGCCAACATATCGCGTCTTTGAAAGCCGCGGGAAAGTCTTCTGAAGCTGCTCAATTAGAGGCCAGCCTGAAGAATTCACAAGCCGCTCCAAGCATTTCTGAAAAACTCGATATGGCTCTGCAAGCAGGCGCCGCCGATAACAGACAGCGCGATTTTGAAGCGGCTAAGCGGGATTTCAAGCAAGCCGTGGAACTTGCGGACGAAATTCAGCCTCACGATCAGCGTCTGGTGTCGGCACTCGATCATCTCGGCAACGAATACTTTGGAGAAGATGCTTCTGCTGCGGAAGCCGCTTACCAGCGCGAACTCAAAGTTAGCGAGGAAATATATGGCCCGCAATCTGCGAATCTGACGCCGCCGCTCGAATCCCTGGGGCGCAATGCGCTGAAGCAGAAAGATTACGCTACCGCTGAGAAATTCTTTTTCCGTGCGGTGGACCTGAACGAAAAGGTTTATGGGGAAGGAAGCGATAAAGTCGCCAACAGCCTTCTGATGGCCGCCAGCGTATATATCACGCAAAAAGATTACCCTAAAGCGGAAACCTATCTTGTGCGTGCGTTGAACATCGACGAATCATTATTCGGCCGCGATGGCATTGATATACTCATGCCTCTTTTCAATGTTTGCACTCTCTACGACAAATGGGGCAAGCCCGACAAGCTGGAACCTTGCGATCGCCAGCTGATTACAGTGCTCGAAAAACAATACGGCGCAAACAGTCCGCAGCTTGTCAGCACTTTGACTAGCGAAGCGCAAGTTCTCCGCACGTTGGGACGGCCCAAAGAAGCTGCAAGCGTTGAAGATCGTTTGGCATCGATCCGCTCCGCGACAATGGTTAGACCCTGAGGCGAGTCCTTCATCAGTCAACCGTTCTCGAGTGCCATAAAACCAACGCCAGCTACGCCCGCAATTCTGCTGCTAGTTTCGTTCCCCAGAACGGAACAACCTCGGTGTGATAGTAGTCCGTCCACACACACAGGTCCTTGAAATTCTTAAAATCGCGTGCTACCGTTCGGCGTGGTTAAATTAGAAAATCTTAGATCGCTTTATCAAGCATTGACGCCTACCCGCCGAATTTCCAGAAGGCCGGCTCGCGTCAACTCCCAGTCTGGCCGCCTTAGTTCTACTCCACTCTTCCAGCAGAGAGCTAGAAAGACGCTTCGCTGCCTTAGTGACTGGCCACGAATCACTAGCCACTGTTCTGGGTGTCTAGGCAGTTCTACTAAAAATGTAGAAAGGGACGTAACTCTGTCAAAACAAACGACCGGAGAATTTCTACCCGGGGCCACAACCAACTATGTCCCGATCACCGATCAGCACGATTTATCCTCAAAAAAAATGGCGCATCAGGCGAGAAATCGGAGAGCATTGTGAAGAATTACGCCATCAAATTTCTGTTAACGCTCACGGCAGCGATCACACTCGCGGTCGCCATCATCCCATCCGCGCTGGGCGCCGATAAACATGCTTTCAGCCTCGACGATTACTCCGCACTGCGCTCCGCGCGCGCCGTAGCCATCTCACCGGACGGCAAAGCCATTCTCTACCGCGTCTCCTGGGACGGCACTTCCGGACCGGTCAACAAACACGAATGGCGTTTGATCGATCTCACCGGACAAGACTCCCGAAAACTCGACTTGCCGGAACATTTCGAGCCCTCCGGCTTCACAAAAGAGGGCGCGCTTTATGGGATTTATCCCGTCGGCGAATATCCGCAGCTTGCAATCGTCCCGCTCCAAGAAGGGAAGCTGGTACAGATCCTCTCGCTGCCTTCCGGGATCCGCTCGGCGACAATCTCACCCGATGGCGCCCACTTCGCTGTCCTCGCAAACCCGCGCAAACCGGATCCGCTCGCAGGCGTACGCACCGTCGCCGCTGCGGATGAAACTAGCTTGTACGTTGTCAGCCTAAGCGGCCGAGACGGTGGGTGGTGGTGCCCGTCGTTAACGGACGTGGCTGAAATTGCCTGGTCATCCGACGGCTCGCAAATCGCTGTGATTTCGCAATGGACAAAAATCGGGCACCACGAATTGCATTCTTTCGTGGATGTTTGCAGCGCCGGCGGGCCCCGCCGACTCGCGGAAATCCCGGACGGAACCAGCGGTCTGGCTTGGACCTCAAACGGAAAAGAACTCGTCTTCTCCAGCACCACTACGGCGGTTCTCACTCCCGAGCACATCTGGACGATCCCAGCGAGTGGTGGCCAGCCTGTTGATCGAACTCCCGACCTCGTCTATACCGCCGTCACTCTGGAAGGCGATGCGCACGGCAATATCTGGGTCGTGATGCATAAAGGTGTCGTAATCGAGACCTATTCCTACCGCGATGGCAAACTCGAACCCGCCTATCACTGGCCAGACGGCGCTATTCAGGGCTTGCCGGTTTATTCAAAATTTTCGTCCGCGCCCGAAGTGTTGGCATTCAATGTGGACGATCCTTCGCACACTACAAATGTTGCCGTGGTTTCTGGCTCCCAACTTCAGAAAATCACGCATGAAGGCGATGACACGCTCTCCAACGTAAACCTGGGTGAAGTAAAAACCGTGCATTGGACTTCGAAAGACGGAATCAAGCTGGAGGGAATCGCCACATTTCCGGCGGATTATGCCGCAGGCAAGAAATATCCCTTCGTGGTTTTGCCGCATGGCGGCCCGGAAGGCAACGATGCCCTCGCTTTCGATTTTCTCGCTCGCTCGATTTCGGGAATGGGCTACATGGTTTTGCAGCCGGAATATCGTGGCTCCACAGGTTACGGCGCGGATTTCCTAGCCGCGATTTATCAGCACTTCGGCGACCGTGCATATAGCGACGTCGATAGCGCCACCGATTTTGCCATCGCCCAAGGCTGGGCAGACCCAAACCGCCTCGCGATTTTTGGCTGGAGCGCAGGCGGATTCATGACCGCGTGGACTATCACGCAAACGAGTCGTTACAAAGCAGCGATTGAAGGCGCTGGAATTACCGACTGGCTCAGCTTCATCCCGACCAGCGACCTGTGGCAAGTCGATTACGATGCAAGGTTGCAGGAAAAAGATCCCACGCCCATGCTTCAGTTTTCCGCGGTCATGTTTGCGGATAAAGTCACCACGCCTTTGCTGATCCTGCACGGAGAAGCGGATGCGCGCGTTCCAACGTTCCAGGCCCGCGAATTTTACGTATTGCTCGCCGAACGCGGAAAAACCGTTCGCATGGTCACCTATCCCGGCGCTCCGCACTTTCCCCAATTAGCCGAACAGCGCCGCAATGTCATCACGGAAATAGCCGATTGGCTGAAGCGCTACAACCCATAAAAACTCGCAACATTTTTTCGCGACGCGTTCGTTCGGCAGGCCGTGGCGACCTAGTAATGAAAGTGCCAGCGAAACTCAGCGTAGATTTCGCGCGGATCGTTAAAATGGAATCCGCCGAACGTCAGGCTGTTGTCGAGCAGCACGCGCCGGTTTGCAACGTTCAAAGCCGTCAATGATACGGTGTACTTCTCACGGAAACTTTTGCCCAACGAGATATCAAACGTGGTGTGCTGCGGCAAGTAGGCGCCGGGGTACTGCGCGTCGGGCATTCCGTTCGTGAACCCGGACCCGTAATAAACATTGGTCGAAGCGTACGATTGCCACCGAAGGCTGGCGTTGAACCCCACGTTGAGGGTGTTCCGCTGGTCATGATCGACCGGAGCGTATGTTGGCGGTGGCTCGCATGGCGCTACAGGAGGATCGCAGATCAGCCCGCCTGTGAACGGACCTCGGGCCTTGGCAATTTGATTTGAGTAAGAGAGATGTAATTGCCCGCGATTCCAAAGCCGCGGCGAGCGAACGGTGATCTCCCAAGCTTGAATCAAGGCGCCATCCCAGGTGAGCGGCCAGAACAAATTTGATTCGCCGATATTGCTGTGGTCGAGCCAATTCTTCGCGCGCGTCTGGAAAGTGTCCGCGTCGATTGTCCAACCGCGAACGGGAATCGTGACTCCGAACTGGTGCTCCTCGTCGCGTTCGCCATGGATTGGAGCGAAGGCTAGCCCCTCGCTCTTTCCCAACTCATCGAGCGCGCCGGTAGCAGGGGGTATTGGGGGCGCTTGGTAATAGTCGCCATAAAACGCGTGGAAGACCCAGTTCAAGCGGGGAACTTTGACCGCAACACCGAACCGCGGGTCGACGGCGTCTTCCACGACAACTCCGGTGAAGTGGGACTGGCGAACCCCGGCGATCAGCGTGAGCCAGGAGGTCACCTTAAATTTGTCACTGATGAAAGATTCCTGGAGCCCGGCGGTTATGGCGGCCATCGACGGGGGGTTATTTTGACAAGTTGGATTGTTCGGCGGATTACAGACTACAAAAACATTACTAAAGAAATTGTACTGGTGCTGTGCGAAGCCGTAGATTCCGCCCTGAATATTATTTTTCCACACTGTCGCGTCGAGTGTGGTCTGCAGCCCGGCGTAGTTAGCGGTTTGAACCGCGTTGGATATGACCGGAGTATCCGTATCAGGGCTCACATAGGTCGCGTCGTTGTAGTGATAAAAGGGAGATACCGTCAGCAATAAATTGGGATTGAACGTGTGGATCCAGGAGAAGGCAACATAACCGTCAGTTTCATGCTGGCCATCGCGAAGACCAACGCTGGGGAAGACTTGGTTTCCCGGCGAATTCGGATTGGGATCGTAAGGTATCTGGTAGTAATCGCGCCGCAAAGAAGTGACGATACGAAATTGGTCCTTGGGATTTGGATTGAAAATAAATGACGCGAATCCCCCATAGCCATTCTGCGCATCGTGAACAACTTGTCCTACCGGTGTTTGCAGTCCGTAATTGCTGCGGTTTCCATTTAAGCTGGCGTAGTACGCAAATCTTTCCGTGTGACCGCCGAAGTTTAACTGATCGTTTGTTTGATACCAATTACCGAAGCTGGTGACGAGTTCCGCCTCATTGTTGCGCTCGAATCCGCTTCGCGGCACGATGTTGAAGATTCCATAGGTTCGGTCTCCTTCGTCCGCCTGGTAGCTTCCTCGTTGCACCTCGAGGTAATCGATGTCCTTGGGATCAATCTGCGGGCCGAGGTTGCTGGCGATATTTGTGTTCGGGATGGGAACGCCGTCGATCAACCAGTCCACTTGGTGACCGCCGCGCATGTGCAGCATGTCGTGAGTGACGTAAGCACCGGGAACATAGTCCGTGATCATAGCGACACTATTGGTCCGATCTGCACCCGGGGTCTGGGCTATATCCTGCCGATCGATGAGAGTGGTGGGCGTGACAGAATCGGGATTTACAGTATCTTGCTTTTCGGCCGACACAACAGTCGTTTGATTCACGCTCGCGATTTTGAGTTGAAAGTGAAGCACGGGCGTGGTGCCCGAAGTGACTGTTAAACTTTGTTTTGAGGTTTCGAACCCCGCTTGCGTGATGGTGACAGTGTAATCGCCAATGGGAACCGAGGTGAAAGAAAATTCACCGTTTTGATCGGTCTGGGTACTTTGATTCCAGTCGGAGGTTACAGCTTCCAGTTTTACCGACGCGTTAGCAATTGGGCGATGCTGGGGGTCGTGAACGATCCCTTGAATCCTTCCAAAAATAGTCCCGTATGTGGGAAACACTGAGAACAGACCTACAGCGACAGAAAGACAAAATAAGAGCTTTCGCACAAATATCCTCCGCCAAATCTAGATTTTTAGATTATGGTATCGCTGAAACGGAGGCTAACGTCGCGGAGGTAGAAGCGGAGTTGGAAGAAAACCAGAGGTTGCAACTTCTCGGAACTGGCCTGTTATCGCGCGATTAACGTCAGGAGCGCCAATGAACGCAATCGCCGACGGCGTAGCGGGCGCTATAGGGGCGATAAGACCGTAGTCGAAACCGTGATGGCCGGGAGTCATGGTGCATTCGAAGACGTGTCCGGCTTCGCCGTGGTGGCACAGCATCTTTTCGTGAAGCACGCGAGCGGCGTGAGGCCCATGGGTAGGGCAACACATTCCGGCGCAACCCGACATACTTCCGTCCGAGCTGCGGGCAAGCAGAGCTAATGGTGTGGCGAGCAGCGCGATGACAACGAGAATGGCTTGAGCGCGGCGCATGTCGATCCGCAATCATAGCGCAGCGAAGATACGGCGCACAAGACGGATTGCGTCTCTCGCGAACCGTATTCAACGATTTGAGTTCTGAAAAACTTCGCGGTAGTCTGGGCCAATCATGCTGCCGTTCAAACTTGTTTACGATCAGCGATACGATTTGAATTTTGGCGCGCACGTTTTTCCATCGCAGAAGTATCGTTTGGTGCACGACAAACTGCTTGCCGATGGAACTGCGTCGGCGGGGG
>Ga0209420_1000449_pt1 | contig 22107 bp, 26 predicted proteins | sample BlaSpr_A8_OM1_O1_FD_187972 | JGI IMG/M metagenome (GOLD analysis project Ga0209420, IMG submission 187972) | Forest soil microbial communities from Thunder Bay, Ontario, Canada - Black Spruce, Ontario site 2_A8_OM1_O1 (SPAdes) (version 2) | ecosystem: Environmental > Terrestrial > Soil > Boreal...
GATCGCCGGTCACACAGAGATAGGAGCGCGCACCATGCAGAGCAATGCGCTGAACGAGCCGGCCCCCACGGCCACTCATCTCCCCCAGCCCCGCGGCAACGCCCGCTGGCGCTGGTCCACCCCACGCCGGGCCCTGGTGGCCGGGGGAACCCTGGCCGCCGTGCTCGGCCTCGGAGCCGGCGGGTCGGGCGCGGCCACCTCGGGATCCACGTCCGGCTCCGGCCACCCACCGTCGGACGCGCACGCATCCACCGGTGCAGCCAGGTCCCAGCCCACCGTCGGCGGCAAGGTCACCGTCCTCAGCAGCGACGACATCATGCTGCAGACCCGGGGGAACAAGAGCGTGACCGTCGTCTACTCGTCGAGCACGACCTTCAGGACCATGGCGGGCACCCGGGGCTCCGGCACCACCTCGAGCTCGTCGGCGGCGGCGCTCAAGGTCGGCGACTTCGTCGGTGTCGACGGCACGAAGAACGCCGACGGCACCATCAGCGCGTCCTCCGTCACCATCGGCACCCGCATACCGCCGGACGGACGGCATAGACCGCCCGGCCACGAGGGCACGCCGCCGGGCGAAGGCGGTCGTGCCGGCTCAGCTCCACACGGGGTGCCCGCGGCCTAGTGCGTGACCCGCTCGCCGCGGCGCAGGATTTCGTACTGGCGCGACTCCTCGTCGGCCGTGACCCGCGTCGACGCCCCTCCCGGCTCGGCCCGGATCACCGCGGCGCCGTCCGGCGCGAACTGCACGATGTACGCCTTGCGCACCTCGTCCGTGTGGTTGGGCCCGGTCGAGTGCGGAGTGAGCGACGAGAACACCACGATGCTGCCAGCCGGTGCCGGCACGGCCACCGCTTCGGCCGGGTCGCGCAGGCAGACGAAGCCGATGTCGGAGTACTCGTGGGCCAGCGTGCCCAGGCGGTGGAGCCCGGGCACGACCCAGGGGCAGCCGTTCTCCTCGGTGGCGTCGGTCAGGGCCACCCAGCAGGTGAGGTACTGCTGGGGCTCGAGGAACGCGTACCCGTTGTCCTGGTGCCAGGGGAACGGGGACTCGGTGCCTGGCTTCTTGTAGACGGCCTGGTCCCAGTACAGGCGCACGTCGGGCCCGATCAGGTCGGCGCACACATCGGCGAAGAGCGCCGACGCGGTGAACCGGCGCAGCCGGTCCGAGCGCACGACCAAGTGGGTGGTGAAGGTGATTTCGTCGGCCCGCGCAATGAAGAAACGGCCCCCCTCCATGGCCCGCAGCTTCTCTTCGTCGCGGGACTCGAAGGGGTCGATCGCCTCGGTCAGCGCCTCGACCTCGAGCGGCCGCAGCGCGCCGTCCAGCACGAAGAAGCCGTGCTGGTCGTACTGCCGGGCTTGCTGGCGCGTCACGGCGCGGAACGGGCCGGTGTGGTCCTGCCAGACGAAGTCCCGGTTCAACTCGTGGAGCACCGGACGGGGCGTGACGGCCGCCATGCTCAGGCCCCTTCGAAGCGAGGCTCGCGGCGTTCGGCCGCCGCCTTGAGCCCCTCGGCGAAGTCGGCCGTGCGACGCAGGCGCTCCTGCTCGGCGCTCTCGTCGGCCATGGCTTGGCGCGCCGCGTCGACCAGGCCCCGGCGCAGCGTGGCCCGGATGGAGCGGACGGCCAGGGGGCCCGAGGCGGCCAGCTCCCCGGCGTACCCGAGCGCGCCCGTCATGAGGTCGTCGGCGTCCACCAGGCGATCGCACAGGCCGAGAGCCAGGGCCTCTTGACCCGTCACCCGCCGCCCGGTGAGGAGCAGGTCGGCCGCCGCCTGCTGCCCGACCGCGGCGGGCAGCGTCACCGTGAGCGCGAAGCCGTGGTGGAACCCCAGGCGGGCGAAGTTGGCGCTGAATCGGGAGGCCGGCGTGGCCACCCGGAAGTCCGCCGAGAGCGCCAGCCCGCAGCCACCGCCGATGGCCGCGCCCTGCACGGCCGCCACCACCGGCAGCGGGGCGGCGAAGAGCCGCAGCGCGTGGCGATAGAGCTCGGCGATGTCCTGGCCACGGTTGGCGGAGAAGTCGAGCCCGGCACAGAAGTGCTTGCCCTCGGCGGCCAGCACGATGGCTCGGCACCAGCCTGACGCGTCGAGCTCCTCGTAGGCCGTGGCGATGGCGTCGATGAGCACCGAGTCGAAGTAGTTGTTGGGCGGCCGGTGCAGGCACACGACGGCGACGTGCTTGCCGTGCTGCTCGACCCGGACGTCCGCGTCACTCATCTGTCTCGACGTCCTGCAGGCTGCGCCAGTAGATGAGCGCGTCCTCGCCGTCGACGGCCTCGGGAATGCGGCCAATCTCGGCGAAGCCGAGCCGGGTGTACATGGCGCGGGCCGGGTTGGACTCGAAGACGAGGTTGAACTGCAGGGCGTCGAACCCGAGGCGGCGGGCCTGGCGCAGCGAGTGCTCGACCATCGTCCGTCCCGCCCCGGTGCCCCGGTACGGCGCCAGCACGAAGTAGCCGGCGTTGGCGATATGGGAGGCCCGGCCCACGAAGTTCGGCTTGAGGTAGTAGGCGCCGATGAGGTAACCGCCGAACTTGGCCACGAACACGGCTGACGAGTGGTCGATCCAATAGTCGTCGAACTGCTCCCGGGTGAGAGGCGGCTTCTGGGGGAACCCGTCGCCGGCGCTGACGATGCGCGTGAAGGCCCCGAACAGGTCGTCATGGTCGTCGACCGTCGCCCGCTTTATTTCGACCGGCATCTCACCCACGGTAGCGGCGGGCCGCGCCGCGCTAGGAGATCCCGAACCCGGTCGTGCCGAGGCCCGGCCGTACCGCCTCGATCGGGTCACGCAGATCGTCGATGTAGCCGAGCGCGTAGGCCCCGCGGTCGTAGCCCATCAGCCGCAAGAGGTCGGTCGGCAACGTCTCGGCCACCTGGCGCGGCACCGAGAGGTACTGGTTCTCCTCCTGGCGCAGCCAGGCGACGTTGTAGGTGATGTTGAGCCCGAGGCGAGTGGCCGCCGAGCGGTTGGCCCCACCGCCGTGGTACACCGAACCCGAGTAGCAGAGGACGGAACCCCGGGCCATCTCCGCCGGCTCGGTGTCGTCCGGGCCGAAAGACAGCCTGTCCTCCTTGGCATTCGAGCCGACGACGATCCGCGTGCCGCCGTTCTCCGCGGTGAAGTCCGTCATGGCCCAGATGGTGTTGCACTGCACCTCGTAGCCGGGCGGGAACGGGAAGAAGTCGAAGGCCCACTGGTCGCGGTGGATGGGCTGGGCGGTCTCGCCGGGGCCGATGGCGATGGCCTGGGTCAGGTGCAGCTGGATGTTGGTGGCGTGCCCCAGGAAGGTCCGGGCAACGGCCAGCGTCAGCGGGTGCATGACCAGCTCGCGGCACGTCGGCGAGCGGGCGATGAGCGATCCCGTGCGCCGTGTCAGGTTGCCGCTGAAGTCGTCGGGACCGGTCGGCGTCGCCTCGAGGTACGGGCGGAGCTCCGACTCGATCCGGTCGAGCAGCGCGCCCTCGGCGACCCCGTCGACGATCACCGCCCCGTCGCGCCCGATGACGCCGGCCACCTCGTCGGGGGCGGCGTCGCGGGGCAAGTGGGCGATCGGCATGCCACATCCTCCTCAAACGGTCGCGCTGCGGCAAACAACGGGACCTCACCCGAACGGCCGGTGGTGCTTCAGGCGGGGCGGACCCCGGCGGCGTCCTCGACCAGTCCCAGTTCGGCCAGCTTGCGCACCGTCTGGCGCACGTCCTCCCCGACGACGTCCGGCGTGGCGTCGTGGGTCTCGCTCAACGAGCGCGCCATGTCCTCCACCGTGGTGGACCCGTCGCAAAGCTCCCAGACGGCGGCCGCCGCCCAGTTGAGCAGGATCAGCAGCTGTCCCACGTCGTCGTAGAGGGCGAGGTTGTCGTCGAGCTCGACCGCCGAGGTGCCGGCCCGGCGCACCGGCCGCGACGACCGCTGCGGCCAGTCAGCCGGCACGACCGACCGCCAGATGGCCGACGAGCCCACCTACGAGCCGACACGCCTCGTCGAGGTCGGAGAAGGTCAGCGCCATGCAGCGGCAGCGCGCCACCGCTCGCCCGAGCGCATCCGTGCTGCGGACGGCATGGGCGCGCAGGTTCACCGCGTTCGCCGCCAGCGCGAAGAAGGCCTCGGTGTCCGACAGCCCCGACAACGACGTGACCGCGCCCTCGACGTAGCGCGGGACGACCACGAATCCAGGCGGGCACGACCGGCCGACCCGCAGGCCGGTGCCGTCGCCCACCGCGAGTTGCCACTCCTCACCCAGCCACCGGCCCGCGTCGGGGTCGCCGTCGCCGTGCGGTCGGAGCCCCACGTCGGCCAGGGCCTCGAAGCTCCCGGCCTTCACCGTGACGGGCTTGGGGTAGGGCAGCACCTGGTCGGTCGACAGGTCGAGCGCGACCAGCTCGTCAGAGAGGTAGGCGAGACCCGCCTGCGCCAGACCGGCGCACAGCGTCGACTTCCCGGACCCCGAGACCCCGGGCAACACGACGGCCCGGCTGTCGGCCTGGAGCGCCCCCGCGTGGAGCAAGAGGTGGTGGTCGCCCGCCTCGACGGCCGACCGGTTCACGTGCCACACGACCCACCCGACCGCGTCGGCGGCGGTGACCCCGCGCGCCAGCATGGCGCCGTCACGCGTCACGTCCACGGTGTCATCGGCCTTCGTGGCGAGCGAGTACCAGTGGTCGGCCACGCCCCCGTCGTGGTCGCGCAGGCCGGCGAAGAGAGCGTCGAGGTGGCGGCCCAGGCGCGCGTCGTCGGTGCACAGCGCGAACCGGTACGACAGCGCGTTCAGGGTTTGCGTGCGGTGCACCGACTGTCCCCCGCCCCTCGGTCCCTCCACCCGGAGCGGCTCAGGCCGTCTGCGGGGGATCCGCGGCGGTGGCCTCGACTGCGTCGCCGGCGACCTGCGGCGACCGGCTGGCCCAGCGGTGCAGCGCCCAGCCGCCGGCGACCAGCGCCGCGCCAATGGCCGCGTCACGCTCGAGGTTGTCGCCCGTAAAGGCGAGGGGGCTCGCCGCCTGGTCCGCCGCGACCACGGCGTCCGGCTCGGTCGAAACGCCGGACCCGCTCCCACTCCCGCTTGTGTTCGTCGTCGTGCTGGCGCTCGTCACCGGCGAGGGCGTCGAGCCGGAGGTGGTCGAACCCGCAGTCGAGGGGCTGGAGCCTGTCGTCGACCCGGTGCCCGTCGGCGTGCCGGTGCCGGTCGACCCGGTGCCGGTGCCGGTCGCACCGGTGCCCGTGGGGTCGGAGCCCGTGGGGTCGGAGCCCGTGGGGTCGGAGCCAGGCGGGCTCGAGCCAGGCTGGGGCTGGCCGGAGCCCGGCGGACAGGAGCACTGTGCCCCCGCCGCGGGCTTGGCGGTCAGGATCTCGGGGGCGACCCAGGCGACCGCACCAGCAGTGGCGAAGGCGGACATGCGGCCGAGGGCCTGGCGCCGAGAGAGGGGTTGACCCAGCCCGCGACCCCGGTCCTCAGGAGAGCGCTCGGCTCCTGCACTCCTGTCCGACTTACTCATGAGCTCGACTCCAACCTCGAACAGGTGTCGTAACGCCGGCAAGCCTCCCGGGGCCCGGGGGGCTGGCTGAACGACCGTTTCCACCTAGAGAACCTCTCTGGAGCAATTCTCTTGCTGTGGCCAGGCTGAATTCGTCCCTGACCTGCTCCTGGGCAAAGACCGCCTCAGGCCGGTCGCGTCCGACCTTGATCTGCTGCGAGCTCGTCGTCGCCGCGCCAGCCGGCCACGATGTCGTCCACGGTGGCCAGGCGGGCGACGAAGGCCAGGCTGTAGCTGAGCATGGAGTCGTGGTGCGACGCCGGCACGCCCACGCTGGCATCGCGAGCAACGGTGACTGCGAAGTCCTCGTCGGAGGCCGCCACCGCGACCAAGGGGACGGCCAGGTTGGTGGACACGCCGGCCACGACCACCTCCTCGACGCCCAGGTTGCGCAGGACGGCGAGCACCTCGGTCCGGTGCACCGGCGAGATGCCCTGGTGCCGCTCGAAGAGGAGGTCACCCGGGTCGACCGCGATCTGGGGCACGACGTCGGCCCCCGGGTTGTCGGGGCCCCAGCCGGCCGTCGTGGAAGTGGACCGCGTGAGCGGTGAACGCTGGTTGGTCGAGCGCCCGCCCGCCAGCGGCCGGTAGGTGAGGTGCACGACGGTCACGCCGGCGCGCCTGGCCTCGGTGGCCAGGTACCCGATGCGCTCGAGGACGGGCTGGGCCAGCGCCGCCAGGTCGGGCAGCACCGACAGGTCACCGACGACGCCACGCTGGCATTCGACCATCAGGAGGGCGGTGCGATCCGGACGTGTCATGGCACCGGTCTACAGACCGGGGAACACCTTCCGCAGCGTGGCCAGAGCGGCCTGGTCCAGGCCCGCCGGCGTGTGGGCCGGGTCGAGACGCCCGTAGACCAGGCGGCAGAACGACTCGGCCGGCAATATCACGTCAGGGTCGCCTGCGTCCCCGGCCTCCATGTCGGCGGCGTCCGCGGACAACCGCACGGTGAAATCGCGCTCGGGAGCAGTCGTGTGGACGGAGAGGTCGCGCACCTCTCCGGTCGGCCGGGCCACGAAGCTCGCAATCATCCCCAGGTTGTCGATCACGAACGCCGTCTCGGCCGGCGGAAGGGTGGCCGCCGGGTACGACATTACCTCGATGTCCCAGGTGTGGAACGTGTGCTCGTTGACGCGCAGGCCGGTGGCCTCGTCGAGGCTGAGGGTGACGGGACCGAGGGCGATGGTGCAGCGGGCCCGGTCCTCCTCGCTGACGGCCGCCAACGCGTCCAGCAGCGAGGCGTCCACCGCCAGGCTGTCCTCGGCCTGGGCCCGCGGCGCCTTGGCGTTCCACTCATCCCAGACCCACTGGGTGAAGTCCTCGGGTGCCTTGGTGCCGGCCAGGGCGTCGGCCACGTTGCGCAGCATGATTGTCCCGGCCGATCCGAGATGGGACAGCACCTGGGCGACGGTCCACCCGCTGCAGTAGCTGGGGCCGCCCAGCTGTGCGTCGTCGAGGCCGCGCACGGCCGACTCGAGCCGGTCCACCGACGCGCGCAACGGCGGGAGCGGGAGGTCCATGTCGTCTCCTTCGTCAGTCGTCGGCGGCGCGGGCGGCCGCCAGCGCCGCCATCCACCATGCCAGGTCGTCGGCGGCCAGAGCGAGACGTGGCTCGAGTGCGGCGAAGTGGGCCGGGTCGTCAGGGTGTTCGGACTGGCGGATGGCGATCAGCACGTCGGGCAGCACGTGCACGGCATGGCGCAATGGCGCCATTTCGAACTCGACCGCCACCTGTCGCAGCTGCTCCACGGCCCGCGCCCCGCCCACGTTGCCCCACGCCACGAACGACACCGGTTTGCGTCTCCATTCCACGAAGGTGGAGTCCATGGCGTTCTTCAGCACGGCCGGGTACCCGTGGTTGTACTCGCCGGTGCAGATGAGGTAGCCGTCGGCCTTGTCGATGACAGCGCCGAAGCACGCCACGGCCTCGTCGTCGTACTCGCGCCCCGTACGGGCCGGCGCGGCCGGGGCGTCGAAGAAGGGCAGCGGATGGTCGCGCAGGTCGACCACCTCGAGGTCGAAGCCCGAGTGGCCCTCCAGGCACGCCATCACCCAGGCCACGACGAGCTCGCTGAAGCGGTTCTGGCGGGTGGTGCTGGCCACGACCTGGAGCAGCATGGACGACCTCTCCTTGCGGCGGGAGACGGTCCGCCCGCCGGGGCGAAGGGTAGCAAGCCCCTCACATATTTAACTTGACAGTTAACTAACGAAGGAGTTAACTACACGTCATGACCATGACCGAGGAGCGGCTCGATGCGGCGTTCGCCGCGCTGGCCGACCCCACCCGGCGGGCCATCTTGAGCCGGCTGTCGCAGGGGGATGCGACCGTGAACGAACTGGCGGCGCCGTTCACCATGTCGCTGCCCGGCATCTCCAAGCACTTGAAGGTGCTCGAGCGCAGCGGACTCATTTCGCGAGGGCGTGACGCGCAGTTCCGGCCGTGCCACCTGGAGGTCGACACCCTCGAGGGCGCGCTCGACTGGATCGGCGCGCAGCGGCGCGTCTGGGAGGAGCGCTTCGACAAGCTCGACGCGCACTTGCGGGCACTCCAGCGCACATCGATCAAGAGGCCGAGGCCGGGCCGAACCACGCCGGCCGGCCGGAGCGGGAAAGGGAGCGGCACATGAGCGACGACACGGCTCAGAAGGAGCTGCGCTTCACGCGCGTGTTCGAGGCACCGAGAGAGCTGGTCTTCCAGTGCATGATCGATCCCGACCACCTGACGCACTTTTGGGGGCCGACGGGCGTGCGGGCGCCACGCGAGCGGATCGTGGTCGACGCCAGGCCCGGTGGCGCGTTCAAGACGGTGATGGTCAACGAAGCTGACGGCGGCGAGTACCCGACGGATGCCGTCTATGACGAGGTACGGCCGCCCGAACGGCTGTCGTGGACGGAGGCGAGCTCGGGCATGCGGGTGGAGTCGGACTTCGTGGAGGTGGCGCCTGGGCGCACCGAAGTGCGGATCCGCCAGTACAACGTGCCCGAGGCCCTGGCGTCGTCCGATGCCCAGGCCGGGTTCCTGTCTTCGCTGGACAGGTTCGCGGCGTATCTCGGCACGCTGGCCTAGCCACCGAGCAAGGAGGGGAGGAGCCATGTCACTCGACGGCGCGGATGCCGGCGCCCCGGCCGACGAGTACCGCGCCCTGGCCGACCTGTTGGAGTCCTCGACCGTGGACGTCTGGGACGCGCGCTCGCTGTGCGACGGCTGGCGCACCCGCGAGGTGGTGGCGCACGTCACCATGCCGGCGCGCTATTCGGGCCCCGAATTCATGAAAGAGCTGGAGGCGGCCGGGGGTGACTTCACCAGGCTGTCGAACACCGTGGCGGCTCGTGATGGCGCGCTGCCCGCCGACGAGCTGCTGGCCCGCCTGCGCTCCGAGGTGCTGCACGGCTGGGAGCCGCCGGGAGGCGGGCCGGAGGGCGCGCTGACCCACTGCGTGATCCACGAGCTCGACATCGTCGAGGCGGTGCCGCTGCCGCGCCGGGTACCCGAGGACCGCGTCGCACGGGTGCTCGGGATTTTGACCGGGCCGGGCGCGCCCAACGTCTTCGGCACCGACCTGTCCGGCGTGGAGCTGCGGGCGGACGACCTGGACTGGTCCCACGGCTCGGGCAAGGTGGTGTCGGGTCCGGCACAGGTGCTGGCGCTCGTGGTCTGCGGGCGGAGGGTGCCGGCGTCCCGGCTACACGGGGACCCGGCAGGGCGCTTCAGCCGCTGACGCCGAGACGGAACGGCTGGGCCAGCTGGCGGGCTAGCAGGCGCGGCGACGCTCAGCCCGGTCGGGCACCTACGGGTGCGGTGGCCACCTCGTCGCGCCACGCCCGCCAGGCCCGGTAGCCGCCGGTCAGGTCACCGGCACGCCGGAAGCCCAGCTGCCGGAGCGAGGCCGCGGCAAAGCTCGACGCATAGCCCTCCGAGCACACCACGACCACCGCCTGGTCGTAACTCGTCACCTCGTGAAGGGTGTGGCGGCCCATGAGGTCGAAGCGCCATTCGAGCACGTTGCGCTCGACCACCAGGCCGAACCCGAGCTCGCCCTCCCCGGCCCGCTGGCGCTCGGGGCGGATGTCGACCACGAGCGCCCCAGCCGCGTGCGCCCGCTCCAAATCCGGCGGGTCGATACGCCCGATGGCCGCCCGGGCCTCCGCCAGCAGCTCGTCGACGGAGCGCACCTTCAGCGGACGGCCACTTGCCCGGCCGGCTCCTCGGCACCATCGACGGCCCACTCGACCCGGCGGGCCACCAGGCGCTCCTCCTCGACGGCGTAGAAAGTCATGGAGCGCAACCCAGGGCTGTAGACGTGCAGGCTGAGGGCGGCCTCGGGGCCTTCGTTGACGACGTCGTGGACGTGGTCGGCGTCGAAACCGAGCGTCTCTCCGGCAGCGACGCCACGGGTCACGAGCGACAGTCTGCCCGACTCCCCCCTCTGCGGCACGGCCTCGACCAGGCGTCCGTTGATGACGCTGATCGCCCCGCGGGACCACCCGTGGTCGTGCAGCTCGACTCGGCCTCCGGCCGGCCAGGCAATGAGCCATGCGTCGAACTCGTCGGTGCGGGCCACCAGCCGCCAGCTGCGCTCCACCACGTTGCGCGCGCCCTCCCAGGTCAGAACGGGTGCCAGCCGGGACGCCACCTCGGCGGGTTCGAGCGACGGGCGGATCGGCAGCAGCACGCCCGTCCCGTTGGCCGCTTCGGGCGAGCCGTCCCCGGAAGCCCGAGGCAGGTCACGGCGTCGCATCTGATGAGGTTAGAAGATAAATATGACTAAGTCAATCGGTTTTAAAGTCAATAGAAGAACAACGGAGGGTCGCCTCCTTCAGTGAGGTTCCACCGGGGGCTCGTCGACCGGCAGTACCGTGCGCTCATGTGGAGCGGGGCCGTGACCGGCGCATGCCTCGGCGGTCAGAGAGCGCGAGGGGCATGCGGCATCGCCGTGGCCAGGCCGACCGGCGACCTGTTCATGATGCGCATGCAGCGGCCGACGCTCCAGACCCGGGCCGAGCGGGACGCGCAGGACGGCAAGGAGTAGGCGGGCCGGCGTCGTCGTCCCGCAGCTCGTCATGGCCATAGAGCAGACCCAGCCCGAGCCGGCCAGCGCCGTCGCCACCGTGTCCGGCCCCCGGGAACCGGTCGACCTGGGGGTGACGGGCGTCGAGGGAGTCGTCGCGCGCTACGGCTGGCTGCAGCGCGTGCGCGCCCTGGTGCTCGGGCCCCGCGGCGGCGGCCGGACCCGGCGCCGTGCCTCCGACGCGGTCCGCGTGGCGCTGGCGCTGCTCGTCGTCGTGCTGTGCATTCCGCTGGTCCGGCACAACACCGCGGTCGAACTGGACCTGGCCCAGCTGGTCCATCCGCCGCCGGCCGGCGTGAAGTGGCTCGTCACCACCTTGTGGTTCCTCGGGTCCTTCGGGCTCGTGGCCGCGCTCGTCCTGATCGGCCTGCTCGAACCACGCCTGAAAGCCGTGCGCCAGATGGCGCTGGCCGCTCTGGTCGCCCTGGGCCTTTGCCTCCTGCTCGACGTGCTGGTCGGGCCCAACGCCGGCCGGCCTCCCAGCCCGCAGATCTCTGGGTTCGACCCGCGGTTCCCCATCATTCAGCTGGCGATCGCCGTCGCGGTAGCGCTGACCGGGCTGCCCTTCCTGAGCCGGCCCATGCACCGCATTGTGGGTCTGGCCGTGGCGCTGGCCGCCGTCTCCGCCGTGGTCGCCGGCTACGGCCTGCCGCTCAGCGTGCTGGGCGCCATTGCTCTTGGGTGGGGCACGGCGGCCGCCTGCCACCTGGTCACGGGCGCGCCCGACGGGTTGCCGTCGGCCGCCGAGGTGACCGAGGCGGTGCGCGACCTCGGCGTAGACGTGCGGGCGCTCGACGCCACGGAGCACCAGGAGTGGGGGGTGGAGGCCTTCAGGGGGACGGACGAAGACGGCCGGGTGTTGGAGCTGGCGGTGTACGGCCGCGACGCGGCCGACGCCCAGTGGATCACCAAGTTGTGGCGCTTCTGCGTCTACCGCGACTCGGGCCCGACGCTGCTGTTCAACCGGCTTCAGCAGGTGGAGCACGAGGCGTACCTGACTTTCCTGGCCCAGCACGCCGGCGTGCGCGTCCCCGAGGTGGTGGCGGCCGGGCGCTGTGGGCCCAGCCACGATGCCGCGCTCGTGACCCGCCTCCCCGGCGGCACCCCACTGGCCGAGCTGGCCGGGGACCAGGTGGCGGACGGGACGCTCGACGAGACGCTGCGCTCGGTGCTGGCGCTGCGCCATGCCCACATCGCGCACGGCGCGCTCAGCCCCGACACGGTGCTGGTGACCGGCGACGGTCCCTTGCTACGGGACTTCCGCCGCGCCTCGTCCTCGGCCCCGGAGGCGCGCACCGACCGCGACGTGGCGGCCGCCGTAGCGGCCATCGCGGTGGTGGTCGGGGTCGAGCGGACGGTGGCGGCGTGCCACCGCGTGCTCGACGTCGACACCGTGCAGACCGTGCTGACCCGGCTGCAGCGCTCCACCCTCGACCCGGCCACGGACCGACTGGTGCACAAGCAGAAGGGGCTGCTCAAGACGCTGCGCGAGGCGCTGGCGGCCGACGCCGGTGTAGAGGTCCCCAAGCTGGTGGAGGCCAAGCGCATGAGCTGGCCCAACCTGCTCATCCTCATCGGCAGCCTCGTCGGCCTCTGGTGCATCCTGGCCGTGCTGGCCGACGTGCAGCAGTCGCTCAGCGTCATCCGCGGCGCCGCCTGGGGGTGGGTGGCCCTCGCCTTCGTCCTCGGCCAACTGCCCGTCCTGACCAACGCCTGGGCGCTCATCGGGGCGGTGGTGGGCACGCTCCCCTACGGCCGCTGCGTGGCGCTCGAGACGTCCAACCTGTTCACCTCGTTCGTCGGCGGTGACGCGGCCGTCTTCGGCGTGCGCGTGCGGTTCTTCCAGTGCCAGGGCCTCGACACCACGTCGGCCATCAGCTCGGGTGCCATCGCCGGCACGGCCAGCTGGGTGGTCAAGGGGCTGCTGTTCCTGGTGTGCCTCCCCTTCGCCGTAGGCGACTTCCACGACGCGGCCACTGGAGGCGGGGGTGACAAGAAGGGGCTGCTGTGGATCCTGATCGGGATCGTCTTGGTGGTGGCGATCGTGGGCGCGGTGGTCGCGCTCGTGCCGCGCGTCCGGCGGCTGCTCACGGAGAAGGCACGGCCGCACCTCGTGAACATATGGCACGACATAAAGGTGATCGCGACCGAGCCACGCAAGATCTTCTACGTGCTGGCGGGCTCGATCCTGAGCCAGGTGGCCATCGCGCTGGCCCTCGGCGCGTCGCTGCACTCGGTGGGCGAGCACGCCAACTTCGCCACCCTCATCGTCGTGCTGACGCTGGCCTCCATCATCGGCGGGGCGGCGCCGGTGCCCGGGGGCGCCGGGGTGATCGAGATCGGCCTGATCGCCGGGCTGACCAGCGCCGGGATCCCCGAGAGCCAGGCCGTGGCGGCCGTCTTCATCGAGCGCCTGTGCACGGCCTACCTGCCGCCCATCTGGGGCTGGGGGACGCTGGTCTTCATGCGCCAGCGCGAGTACATCTAAGGGCGGATCGTCGACTCAGCCCTCCGGGCGCGCCTTGTGATAGCGCCAGCAAGTTCGCGAGCAAGTTACAGCCAGTGCGGTCCCCACCTGGGCTGGTGCTTAATTCCCTGCTCGAAGCCCTCCACGTTCGTTCACGAAGTTGTAACGTCACGGGCAATGCTGGGGGGCTGGGTGGTAGGACCGCCTGTCGGACGGCGCGGGACGTCGCTGCGTGCCGCCCCCGGCGCCGCGGTGTAGGGCGTGGCAAGCCCGGCCATCGAGGCCCCGGTCGCCCCTCCGGGCGGAGGTCCGGCCGGCGCGGCCGAGGCGACCGTCCTGGTCGTCAACCAGGTCAGCGTCGGCTTCGGTGGCCTGCTGGCGCTGGACGAGGTGTCGATGTCGGTCGGCGGTCGCGAGGTGGTGGGCGTCATCGGGCCGAACGGCGCCGGCAAGACGACCCTGTTCAACGTCATCTGCGGATTCGTCCACCCGGGGCGCGGCACCTTGACCTACCGGGGCCGCCAGCTGCGCCGGCACCACCCGCACGACTTGGCCAAGCTGGGCATTGCCCGCACGCTCCAGGGCGTCGGCCTGTGCGCCGGCCTGACCGTGCACGAGAACGTGATGCTGGGCGCCCAGGCCCGGCTGCACTCCGACCTGGCGTCGTCCTTCCTCGGCCTGTGGCGCTCGAGCCGGGAGGAGCGCCGCGTCGGTGCACGCGCCATGGAGCTCCTCGACGAGCTCGGGGCGGCCGAGTTCGCCGGCCGCTACCCCGGCGCGCTGCCCTACGCCATCCAGAAGCGGACCGCGCTGGCGCGCGCGCTCATGGGCGAGCCCCAGCTGCTGCTCCTCGACGAGCCGGCCAGCGGGCTGTCGGAGAGCGAAATGGACGCGCTGGGGACGCGTATCCGCGGCCTGACCGACCGCATGGCCGTGCTGCTGGTGGAGCACCACATGGACCTGGTGATGTCGGTGTGCGACCGCATCGTCGTGCTCAACTTCGGTCAGGTCATCGCCGAGGGCACTCCCGAGGCGATCCGGGCCAATCCGGAGGTGGCCACGGCGTATCTCGGCGCCGAGGTGCACGACCTCGACCCCGTGGCGGGCATCGAGGGCCTCGAGGATGACGACCATGCTTGAGGTGCGCGACCTCAGTGTGTCGTACGGCGCGGTGCAGGCCCTGCGCTCGGTGTCGTTCGACGCCGGGCCGGGCGCAGTGACCGCGGTCCTGGGCGCCAACGGCGCCGGCAAGACGACCCTGCTGCGCACCATTTCGGGGCTGGTGAAGCCACAGGCGGGAGCGGTGCGCTTCGACGGCGCTCCCCTCCTCGGCCGCCACGTCGAGACCATCGCGCGCATGGGCGTGGCCCACGTGCCCGAGGGACGCGGGGTCATCGAGGAGCTGACCGTGGAGGAGAACCTGCGGCTGGCCACCCTGTGGTGCCTGCGCAGGACCGAGCGTCAGTCTGCTATCGACGAGACCCTCGAGCTGTTCCCACGACTGCGCGACTTCCGGCGCCGCCACGCCTCGACGCTCTCGGGCGGGGAGCGCCAGATGCTCGTGCTCGGGCGGGCCCTCATCTCGCGGCCGCGGCTGTTGTTGCTCGACGAGCCGAGCCTCGGGCTGGCCCCGATGATCACGGCGCAACTGATGGCCCTGTTGCGCGAGCAGACCGAGGGCAAGGACATCGCCGTCGTCCTGGTCGAGCAGAACGCGCGCAGCGCGCTGTCGGTCTCGAAGCAGGCTGTCATCCTCAATCTCGGCCAGGTGGTCGTCTCGGACACCGCGGCCAACGTGGCCGCCGACGAAGCCCTCCGTCACCACTATCTGGGGTTCTGACGCCATGAGCCTCTTCTTCGACTACACGCTCGACGGCGTCGCCAACGGCATGATCTATGCCGCCCTCGCCCTGGCCCTGGTGCTCATCTACCGGGCGACGCGCATCATCAACTTCGCCCAGGGCGCGGCCGGCATGCTGACGACCTTCATCGCCTTCAGCCTGCTGTCACGAGGCTGGGGCTACTGGTGGGCCTTCACGGCGGTGCTCATCATCGGCTTCGCCATCGGGGCGGTGACCGAGCGCGTCCTGATCCGGCCCCTGCACGGCAAGTCCGAACTCAACCCGGTCATCGTGACCATCGGGCTGCTCGTGGTCTTCGAGGGGCTGGCCGGCGCCATTTACGGGAACGCCAGCCGCGGCTTCCCGGCCGCCTTCTCCCAGAGCGGGTTAAAGGTCGGCAGCACCGTCGTCGCCTTCTCCCACTTCGACCTCTTCATCCTCATTGCCGTCCTGGCGATGATGGCCGCCACCCTGGTGCTGTTCCGCTTCACGTCGCTCGGCCTCCGCATGCGGGCGTCGGCCTTCTCGCGTGAGATCGCCCGTTTGCTCGGGGTCCGCGTCGGGCTGTTGCTGACGCTGGGTTGGGCCCTGGCCGGCATCGCCGGCTCGCTGGCCGGACTCCTGGTGGCGCCGACCAGCTCCTTCGGGCCGTACTACATGGACCTTATTTTGGTGTACGGGTTCACGGCGGCGGTGATCGGCGGCCTGGAGAGCCCGGTCGGCGCGCTGGTGGGCGGGATCATCTCGGGGCTGTGCATCTCGTACGTGGGCGGCTACCTCGGCTCGGGGCTCGAGCCGCTGGGTGCCCTGGCGCTCCTCATGGTGGCGCTGATGGTGCGCCCCGAAGGCCTCTTCTCCCGCCCGCCGGCGAGGAGGGTCTGAGGTGGACCGCGCGGCCTTGGCCAGTCGGGTGCACCTGCCGCGCCAGCCCCTGCTCCGCCATCTCCCGGTGGCGCTGGTGGCAGGCGTCGTGCTTTACGTCGTCGTGGCGCGGTTGAGCACGTACAACGAGTACCAGGTGGGCGAAATCGGTGCCTACGTCGTGGCGCTGGTCGGGCTGAGCCTGCTGACCGGTGTCAACGGCCAGATCTCGCTCGGCCACGGCGCCTTCATGGCCGTGGGCGCCTACACGGTGGCGCTGCTCATGACGCACACGTCGAGCAACTTCGTGCTGGAGCTGGCGGCCGCAGCCGGCGTGGCGGCGGCGGCGGGCATCGTCATCGGAATCCCGGCCACCCGCCTGAAGGGCCCCTATCTGGCCGGCATGACGCTGCTCTTCGCGCTCGCCCTGCCCTCGATCGCCGACAAGTGGCCGGCCACCTTCGGCGGCGACCAGGGGCTCACGACGACCGTCCCGACCGCCCCGGGATCGCTGAGCGCAGAGGAATGGCTCGCGCTGATTCAGGTGGGCATCGCGCTGGTGGTCATGGTGCTCGTGGCCAACCTGCTGTGGAGCCGTTTCGGCCGCGCCTTCCGGGCCGTGCGCGACGACGAGATCGCGGCGTCGCTGGCGGGGATCCACGTGGCGCGGACCAAGGTGCTGGCCTTTGCCATCAGCGCCGGGTGCGCCGGGCTGGGCGGGGCCCTGCTCGTCCTTTCGACGGGTGTGGCCAACACCGGTGAGTTCCCCCTCACCCTCTCCATTCAGCTGCTGGCGGCCATGGTGCTCGGGGGCACCGGGACGCTGGTCGGGATGGTCTGGGGCGGCATTCTGCTGGTGTACCTGCCCCAGTGGTCGACCTCGGCGTCGAACCACTTCAACCTGGGCAGCGGAGCGAACGCGTACATGGCGACGATCATCTTCGGCGCGGTGTTGATCGTGGCCATGTTGGCCGCGCCCAACGGAATTCAGGGCGGGCTGCGCTGGTTGTGGGCGCACCGGCCGCACCCGGGCCAGGGCGGACGAGGCGCACCGGCACCGGTGGCGGTGTCAGCCGGCGACTAGAGCGACATGCAAACCAAGAGCAACAGAAAGGGAGACGTGATGTCACGAAAGACGAGGAGACAGAAGGGCGGGCGCCGATGGGTCCGGGCGGTGATGGCCGGTTCCATCGGCCTGATGCTGGCGGTGACCCTTCTCCCCGAGGCGGCCAATGCCGAGAGCACCCCGGGGGTCACGGCGTCACAGATCACCATCGGGGCCACGGTGCCCCTGACCGGGCCGGCCGCACCGGGCTACGACGAGATCGCCCCGGCCATGAACGCGGTCTTCGACTGGGTCAACGCGCACGGCGGCGTGTACGGGCGCAAGATCAAGTACATCTACCTCGACGACGCCTACAACCCGGCCAACACGGCCACGCTGACCCGGCAGCTCGTCCTGCAGGACAACATCTTCGCGGACGTGGGATCGCTCGGGACCCCGACCCAGGCGGCCGTGCAGTCCTTCTTGAACGAGCAGAAGGTGCCCCAGCTCTTCATTGAGTCGGGGTGCAACTGCTGGAGCAACCCCAAGTACCCCTACAGCCTCGGCTGGCAGCCGCCGTACACGGTGGACGGCAAGATCCTCGGCTCCTACATAAAGGCCAACTTCGCCGGGAAGAAGATCGGCTACCTCTACCAGGACGACGAGTTCGGTCAGGACGTGGTGAAGGGCCTCGACATGGAGATCCCAGCGTCGTCGGTCGTGTCGCAACAGACCTACGACGCGGCGACCCTGGCCGGCCCGCTGTCCAATCAGATGGCGGCGCTGAAGGCAGCCGGGGCCCAGGTGGTCGTGCTGGCCACGATCCCCGCCGCCACGGCGCTGGCCATGCTGCCGGCCGCGGTCATCAGCTACTTCCCGCAGTACGTCGTCGACAGCGTGGGGGCCGACCCCCCGACGGTGGGGCCGCTGCTGGCGTCCTTCGCCCAGAAGGGCGGCGCCTCCGCGTCGCAGGTCTCGGCGTCGGCCGGTCTGCTGAACAACGTCATCACGACGGCCTATTTCCCGCCCGAGGCGGACACGGCCAACCCGTGGGTGCAGGACGCCAAGAAGATCCTGCAGCAGTACGCGCCGACGCTCTACGCCAAGTCCGGCCTCGACGGCAACTCCGAGTACGGCGTGGCGCTGGCCTACACCTTCGTGCAGGCGCTCGAGAAGGCGGGGAAGAACCTGACGCGCCAGGGACTCATCGACGCGATCGCCAAGGACGGCAAGAGCTTCGACACGCCGGGCTTCGTCCCGCTGTCGTACTCGAGCTCGGTCCACTTCGGCTTCGAGGGTGAGGAGGTGGTCAAGCTCGAGACCTCGGCCCCGCCCGCGGTGACGCCGACGGGCAGCTGGATCGGCAGCGTCCCGGTCAGCCCGGTCTACGTGACCAGCCCGGGTTCCGGGCCGATCAAGAAGTACACGGGGGCTACGTCGACCCCGCCCAAGAACTTCGGCTAGGGCTCTTGGAGGACCGGCGACGCCGGTGGCGGAGATGCGCCTCCGTCACCGGCACGGGCCGGTCGAACGAGCGTGGCCCCGGGGACGCGGAGAGGTCCTCGGTATGCTCCCTGGCGAACGGCACCGGCTCGCGGAGCCGACATGGTGTGGCCGGGAGGCCGGCGCGAAGGGGTGATGGATGGGCGACATAACCGTCGAGGTGCGGGACCACATCGCGACGGTGACCCTGGACCGGCCCCCCGTCAACGCCATCACCCGGGCCACCATGGCGGAAATCCGCGACACGTTCACCGCGCTGAGCGCTGAGCGCGACGTCCGCGTCGCCGTGTTCACGGCCAGCGGCACCAAGGCCTTCATGGCCGGGGTGGACCTCAAGTCGGTCGACGAGAAGCCCCCGGCCGACCAGGTGCCGGCCCGCGCCCTCACGGACCCGGGCAGCGTGGCCCGCGATGCCATGTGGGCCATCGTCGACTGTGCCGTCCCCGTCATCGCCGCCGTCAACGGGCCCGCATTGGGTGCCGGTCTCGCCTTCGCGGCGTGCTGCGACATTCTGCTGGCCTCCGAGGCGGCCCGCTTCGGCACCACCGAGATCAACGTCGGCCTCCTCGGCGCCAGCGCGCACCTGTCCCTGCTGGTCGGGCGGTACAAGGCGCGTGAGATGTTCTTCACCGGCGAGCAGGTCTCGGCCGCCGAGATGCACCGGCTCGGCGCCGTCCGCGCCGTGGTGCCGCCCGACCAGTTGGCGGACGCGGCCCGGGCGCTGGCCACCGAGCTGGCCGCCAAGAGCCCGATCGCCCTGCGGCTCGCCAAGGAGTCGATGAACCGGGTCGAGGGCCTCCCGCTGCGCGACGCCTACCGGACCGAGCAGGACTACACGGCGCGCCTGCAGGGCTTCGAGGACGCCAAAGAGGCGCGCCAGGCCTTCCTCGAGCGGCGACCTCCCGACTTCCTGTGGCGCTAGGCGCCGGGCGCCGCGCCGCGTCCCTCCTTGACCGTGCACCGGTCCGGCCGGCACGGGCGTCGGTCGACGACCCCTCCGGTTCGACGAGCTGACCGGGGAGGTGCGGACGTGCGCATCGGCCTCCACGCTCTCGGCATCGGTGCCGGCGCCGATCCGCTCGTGATCAGCGCCGTCGCCGGGACGGCCGAGCACTGCGGCTTCGCCACGCTGTGGGCCGGCGAGCACGTCGTCATGGTGGACCGCACCGACTCGACGTATCCGTACGCGGACGACGGGCGCATCGCGGTGCCGAGCGCGGCCGACTGGCTGGACCCGCTCGACCTGCTCGCCTTCCTGTCCGCCACGACCTCGACCATCCGGCTGGCCACCGGCGTCCTGCTGTTGCCCGAGCACAATCCGGTCGTGGTGGCCAAGCGGGCGGCCACCGTCGACGTCCTGTCCGGCGGGCGCTTGACGCTCGGGATCGGGATCGGATGGTCGGCCGAGGAGTTCGCCGCCCTGGGCGTGCCCTTCCACGGCAGAGGAACACGGGCCGAGGAGTACATCGACGTGCTGCGCGCCCTCTGGCGCGACGACGTCGCCTCGCATACGGGTTCCCACGTGCAGTTCGACCGGGTGCGCTCGTATCCGAAGCCGATCCGCCGCGTCATCCCGGTGGTGCTCGGGGGGAACAGCGACGGCGCGCTGGAACGAGTGGCCCGGTGCGCGGACGGCTGGTACGGGTTCAACCTCTCGCTCGAGACGCTGCCCGAGCGGTTGGGCTTCTTACGCTCGGCCTGCCTGGAACGGGGTCGACCCGCGTCCGGGCTCGACATAGCGGTCGCCCTCATCGGGGCGTCCGCGACCGACCTCCCGGAGCTCGAGGCCCTGGGGGTGTCCGAGATCGTGCTGGTAGAGGCGCCGCCGCCGGATGGGCGCGACGCAGCGGACTGGGTGGAGGGGTTGGCCCGCACCTGGCGGGTCACGGCGTGACCACGAGCTGGCACAGCATTGAGGTGATGGGCGGCGTCACCCGACGCCTGCTGGTCGCCGAACCGACGGGCACGCCGTCCATGGTGCTCTTGAGCCTGCACGGCAGCCGGTCCAGCCCCGAGGGCCAGCGGCGCCTGAGCCGCATGGAATCCCTGACCGTCCGGGGCGCCGTGGTCGCCTTCCCGCAGGGTGGGCTGCCCTTGGGCTCGGGCTGGGAATGGGACCTCTCCGGTGACCAGGCCTTCCTGGAGGCGGCGGTCGACTACCTGCGCGAGAGGTTCCGGCCGTCGAGCGCGCTGCTGGGCGTGAGCGGCATGTCGGGTGGCGCCCGCATGGCCAGTCGCTACGCATCCACCGCACGCCACGAGGTGGCGGTGCTGGGAGCGGTGGCCGGGCTGCGGTCCCCGGCGCCCGTCCCGTTGCCGCACCCTGTGCGCGTGGTCGCCTTCCACGGCACGAGCGATCGCATCAATCCCCTTTCCGGCAGTGGGACCGCCCGCTGGAACGAAAGCGTTCTGGATGCCGCGATGGCGTGGGCACGGGCCAACGACGTGCCGGCGGAGCCCCGGCAGGAGCAAGTGACCGGCGCGCTGACCCGTTTCTCGTTCGGTCCCGACGAGGGTCCGGGAGCCGTCACCCTGTGGGTGGCACGGGGCGCGGGCCACACGTGGCCCGGTTCGCGGCTGTCGCTCGGCCTCCGGCTGTTCCTCGGGCGCACCTCCCACGACGTCGACGCCACCGCGGAGATCTGGCGGGCCGTTCAGCAGGCGTGACGCGTAGGGCATGGCGCTGGTGTCGTCGCGGGCCCACCTCCGTCGCGAGTTGTGAACAGCCCTCACCGGTTGAGAGCCCGGGGGTGGTAGCACTCCTGGTCGCGCCGGGTTATCACCCTTGCCATCCGACCCGGTGTCTCGCATCATGATTGTCCATGACAGCCGCGTGGTACTGCAGGCGGGCGACGTGGGGACGCACCTGGCAGTCGATGGTGGTGGTCGCCGTTCTTTGCGGGCTCTTGGGCGCGGCCGCGCTGGCCGCGCTGGCCGGCGCGCGGCGGACCGAGTCGGCCTATGGACGGTACCTGCGCGCCACCAACGCCAGCGACGTCTTCGTCAACGTCCCGTCTCCGGATACCTCCTTGATTGCGAGGGTCGCAGCACTGCAGGGCGTCCGATCGAGCGCCGCGTGGCTGGGGTTCGACGCTAACCCCGTCGTGCACGGACACGTCGACGACTCGTTCGTGACCGACGGCTTCGCCGGCAGCGTCAACGGTGACCTGTTCACCCAAGACAAGATGACCGTGGAGAAGGGACGGCTTCCTCCACTCCGTTCGACCAACGAGATCGCGTTGACGCCGGGGTTGGCTCGCCTCTTCGGTGTGGGAGTCCGGGGCAGGGTGACCTACCAATTCGAGAACGCCCTCTCGCCGAACAACGCGACGACGGGTTATCGGACCTACCGAGTCGCGGCCATCGTCGACCTGCCCCCGGTCCTCGTCGACCAGTTCGACCAGGTCAACAGCGCCGTCCTACCGCCGGCGGCCACGGCGGCGACCGAACGCCTGCCCAACCCGGTCGAATTCTCGTGGGTCGGACTGCGCCTCACGAGGGGCGGCGCGGGCGTCCCGGCGCTGCAAGCAACCGTGGGGCGCCTCCAACGGCAGGTGGGCAACGGCTACATCTTCGCCATCCGCAAGCTGGACACGGTGCACCAGCAGGTGCAAGAGGCCATCCGGCCGCAGGCGGTCGCCTTGGCCGTGTTCGGCGCCTTCGCGCTGCTCGCCCTCTTGGTGCTCATCGGGCAGGCGCTGGTGCAGATGCTCGCCCGGTCGGCGTCGCAGTCCGGTGCCCTGCGAGCAATGGGGCTGACGACGGCGCAGACAGCGCTGGCGTG
>Ga0209420_1000450_pt1 | contig 22064 bp, 22 predicted proteins | sample BlaSpr_A8_OM1_O1_FD_187972 | JGI IMG/M metagenome (GOLD analysis project Ga0209420, IMG submission 187972) | Forest soil microbial communities from Thunder Bay, Ontario, Canada - Black Spruce, Ontario site 2_A8_OM1_O1 (SPAdes) (version 2) | ecosystem: Environmental > Terrestrial > Soil > Boreal...
CGCGTCGCTGCCGTGAGTCGGGTCGTTTGACGTCGCGTCTCTGGAGTTGGAGAACGACGCCGTCCACGGCCAGCTCGCCCCGTATTCTTGTCGTCGCCGGCCCACTGGCATTCCGACCTGGAGGCACCCAATGGGACGCAGGGCAACGGTAGAACTCGTGCTCGACTGTGCGGAGCCAAAGACGCTCGCTGCGTTCTGGCGCGAGGCGCTCGACTATCGCGTGTACTACACGGATGTGAACCTGGCTGTTCTCGTCCCCAAAGAAGGGATCGCTTCACCGCTTCTCCTTCAGGGCGTACCCGAACCCAAAGCGGGCAAGAACCGCATGCACCTCGACCTTGTGGTTGACGACATCGAAGCCGAAGTCCACCGGTTGCTGGGATTGGGTGCACAGCGCATCGACGAAGGCGTGCAGAGCTTCGGGGGGACCCGGTGGGTCAGAATGACAGACCCCGAGCAGAACGACTTCTGCGTCTCCAGTGGCGTCGAGTGGTAAGGGTGTGAGGCGCGGGCATCCACCCAGGTCCAACCGGTCTCGGCGCTCACTCGTCGCGCGACCAAGTCCAGCGAGGAACTTCGCGCAGCGGGTGAAGCTCGTCATCGGTCACGGCATGTGAGTTCTGCATGGCAACTTTCGAGCCGAACTCGACATGTGACCGGACCGCTTCCCGGAAGTCCTCGTCGTCGGGGAGGTCTGCGGCATCCATCGCTGCCACATACAGCTCGACGAACCTTTGTCGTTGCTCTTCGCTGATCTGAAGGTGTCGGTGGACCTCGATCAAATGGGCGAATCCGAGCTCTCGGGTGAAGCGGTCGGGACCACCGAACGACTCGGCGGTGAACGCGGTCAGGTGATCGACGTGGTGAGGCCGGCCCGCTCCGAAAAGTGGCTGGAGCAGCGGATCCTCGAGGACGCTGGTGTAGAAGGTGTCTTCAAGGCGATGGAGCACCTCCTCGCCACCAGCGAACTCGTAGAGCGACGGCATCCAGCAATCTTACGGGGAGGTCAAAGGCAGGCGGTACGGCGACAGCTGTGCGACGGGAATTTCGCGAAGAGAAGCCAGCGTCAGATCTGGGATTCGGCTCTCAGTTCCTCGAGCGCGCGTTCGAACTTCTCCGAGTCGAACTGACCGGTTGCATCCACTTCAATCCATGATGGCAACCGGGCATGCCAAAACGGGTGGGACAAGACGAGGCCACGTCTGTTCAGGATCGCCGCCACGTAGCTGAACGAGGATCTGCTCATCACCACTATGTGAGCCGTCGCCAACTGGCGCAGGCAATCTATGGCGGGTTCGTTGATGCAATGAACAAGGTTGGGCAGAGCGTCGAATTCCTCCAACTGGTTCATTTCGGGTCTCATGAGCACCGGCGCGTCTATTCGATGCGAGATGCCGCAGTCGTCGGGACGGAGAACGAATGCTTTGGAAGCGACCTCGGTGTGCAGCTCTATTCGATAGTCAAGTCCGCGCCGTTGCAGCAGCCTGGCCAATGTCTGCCCCACCTGGACATAGAAACTGTTGGGCAGCATTCGGTGCGAGTCGACGGCGAACAATTCTCCACGTCGGACATGAATGGCGACACGGACGGCGGGTCCACTCAGCACGGTGGCAAAAGGGGACATCTTCTTGCACACCTCGTAGCACTGAGGAAACTGGTCAGCGATGCCGTAGGGCGTGTTCAGGCGTGCCAGCCAAGATTGGCCATCCGTCTCCCCGGCATCGAACCGAGCCACGAGCTGCTCGACATCATCGACGGTGATGTGCTCCATGTTGATCTGGTGCAGTCGATGTGGCATTGGGTCCGACTTCATGTACAGAAGACGATTGAAATCTTCATGGAATTCTGGGTCGTGCGTCCTTTTCTCCACGGACGACAGCCCCTGATAGTCCACCCGCACCAGAGGTGAATGAAGGTAGGAGGCGCCAAGAAAGCGAGAAATGGCATAGGTGCCGTAGATGCGATGGAGCTGGGCGCCGACACCGTCTGTGGCGTTGCGGTTGTTGTAGGTGAACACAAGCTTGTCGCGCCGGTCATTGGGCGAATCCACCCACACAACGTACAGCCGGCTGTCCTGCCGAACACCAATGTCACAGGTTGATTCGGACCGGCTATCCAGGGAACGATGGATGGATGCTCTCGGACCGACCGCAGGTCGAACCCGGCCTGGAGGTGAACGAGGTACGCGACGGCCTGACGGTCTTCGACTCGGTCGCCGACCGCATTCACTATCTCAACCAGACCGCCGCCATTGTGTTCACCCTGTGTGATGGTCGGCGCAGCGTGTCCGACATGGCTGCGTTCCTGGCTGAAGCATTCAAGCTCGAGGAGCCTCCTCTCAATGAAGTGCAGGAGTGTGTCGGCCAACTCGTGCGCCTGGGACTAATCCGGTAGCTGCCTTCGTCTCACGAGCTCTTCGACGAAGCTGGCCAGCAGATCACCCACCTGGCGGCTGTCGTGGTGCGCAGAGACGAAGGCGCGGGCGGTGGTGGCCACGTGAGCTCGGCGAGCGTTGTCGTACGCCAGCTCGACGATTCGGGAGGCAAATTCGTCGTCGTCCTCGTCATCGGAGGTGATGATGAGCTCCTCGTCGTCCGACACGTTCAGGCCCCGTGCACCCGTCGGTGTGGACACGACGGGACAGCCGTGCGCGAATGCCTCGAGGAGCTTGATCCGGCTTCCACCGGCTGCACGCAGCGGCACGGCCACCACCTGGGCCAGTTCGTAGAACCCTTCCACGTCGTCATGGGGCAGCGGGTGCAAGAGGCGTACCTCCGTACCTCGCTCTTCTATCAGGGGCACGATCCTCTGCCGCAGCCGGAGCAGGGCATCGCGATTGGGGAGATAGGAAGGATTTCCCACGAACAGGAGGTCGAGCCGGTCGGACACCCGGCGCAGCGACCATACGGGTGGGATGGAGACGGCGTTGGGCAGGTGGAGGTAGGGGGGGCGGGCGTCTTCGACGGACGCGAAAAGGACCTCTTCGAACCAGGTGAAGACCTCACGTTGGAATGCCTCATAGCGCGGTACTTCGTCGGCATATGACCGATCCAGGATGGACTGTGATGCGCACGTTCGCGCGTCGTCGTCGAAGGCGTCGAGGATGCCGGGCAATCCCCCCTCGAGCAGCGGCAGTACGGCTCCCGCGACATAGGTTCCCATGACCACGACGACGTCGAACTCCGTACCGACGTCATCGATGAGTCGTTGACCGACGGACGGTGGTCGCAGTCGCACCAGGCTCGGGAGAGCGCTGCCTGCCACCCTCCGGCCAGGATCACTCCGTAGCCAACTCATGGCGCCGCCGCGGCTCGTGTCCACCGGCACCTCGACGACCCTTCTGGCGTGCTGTCGAACCCAACCCTGAGCGGCCACGTCGGGTGGAGGACCGACCATGACGACGGTCACGTCGTGATGACGGTGCAATCCGGCCACACTGACCCCGGCCCGCATGGCCAATCCGTTGCGGTCCGGTGCCGGGACTACGGGGCAGACGAACAGCACCCTGGCCAATGAACTCTCCTTGCTTGCGGGGCGGTGGCCGCCGTCGCCGTGAGGCGGACCCAGGGATTCAACGCTGCCCCCCGTACACCGGAATGGTTCGCCACGACGGCGGCACAATGTCGTCCTGACGGTCGTTCGGGGGCGACATCGAAGGTCCGAACCACGGCGTGGGGGCGTACACGTCGGCGTCAGGGTTCAGATACGCGCCCCACCAACTGTACGTACTGTTGGCGATCACATTCACGTCGCACCCCGTCATGAGAGTCAATGAAGTGAAGTGGTCGAAGTCCATGAACTCCATGCAGTCGAAGCGGAGATTCTCGCGGCACCACGCAATGTCGTCTGAAAAGATGAGGTAGACGACGTCGCCATCGATCAGTTCCGCCGCTCTTTCGTAATACCCGTCTCGCGCCAGGTTCCCCCACGCGTCCTCGGCGTCGGGCAGTGCGTAGTCGCCCCGGCGGACGTGGAGAGCGACCAGCGGTCGCCGATAGCGCCGTCGGTAGGCAAAGAGGAGGGCCTCACTGCGGGCACGATGCTCGAAGCGGAATCGGAGCATCTGCAGGAAGGGGGCCTTCCATTCGTCGAAGTATCGGTACGACTGGAAGTAGCCATGGAACGCCGTACCATCGGGCTGTTCGAACACGCGAGGATCGAAGTTGCAGGAGCCGTTCTCCTCGAAGAAACGGTGGGTGTACTCGGGGCCATCGGCCGCAATATCGAGATCGAAGCAATCCCACACCGGTTCGGAATTGTGAGGAACGTAGAAGTCGTAGCCCCGTTGCTGCTTCACCCCGAACAAGAGCCCGATCTGGAAGAGCTGGTTGCCCAACTTGCCCCAGTCCTGGCCAAAATGCTCGACGGTGATCATTCTGGACCGTCGTGGCTCAGGGGATCGCCCGCGCCGCCCGCAGCCTCTCTATCCGTTCGAGCAAAAGAGTGCTCTCGGCGTTCTGCGCCAGGCCCCGCAGGAGTGCTTCTTCCGCCTTCTTCGTGAAGAAGTCGCCGAACGCCACATACGCTTCGGGGCCGGTCCGGGAGCCCGTCGTCGCTTCCTCCAGGTGGCGGCGGGCGTCCACGGATTGGCCCAACGCTTCGTAGGCCCGGGCGAGCCACAGGTGCAGCTCAGAATGGCCGGGGTTCACCATCAGCGCACTGCCGAAGCACTCAGCTGCTTCCCCGTACTGCTTCAAGGCGAAATGAATCTTCCCCATTCCCGCCCGGACCAACCATGCGGCGTCGTCATAGTCGCTACCGGGATCGAGCCAGCTGTCCCCCGTGCAGCTCAGTGCTCGCCCGTAGGCGCGCAGAGCAGCTTTGAACTTCCCGGCTTCGACCTGCGCCGCACCGAGGGCGCACCAGCCTTGTGCCCACTCGGGAGCCCGTTTGGTCGCGGCTTTGCAGAGTTTCACGGCTTCGGCCGCTCGTCCCTGTGCCGCGACCACGCGGGACAACGACACGTACGCGGGCGCTCCCCACGGCGCATGAGCTGCAGCCAGGGCCAGCGCTTTTCGGAGCACCGTCTCGGCTTCGTCAGGAATACCGAGAGAGCGCAGAGCATCACCGAGGTTGTACAGATGGAAGGGCTCGTCCGGTTCCTCCCGGACGCTCCGTTCGAGGAAGGGCAGATTTCGCCGCGCCTGCGCAACCTGGTCGTAGCGGCCAGTCCAGTTGTCGTGTTGGTGAACGACGAGGCGGGAACGGGCCATTCGGAAATCCAGGTCGTCCTCCCTCGCCAGGAGCTGTTCGGCCACTCGTCCCACGTACCGAAGATCGGGGTGTCGAGGGAACAGCACCGCCGCCCTGCGCTCGAGCGCCGAGAACCCCCCGTCGAAGCCGTACTGGTGCAGCTCGCGGGCGGCATACCCGACGAAATCGTTTCTCTTGACCAGTCGGCGGACGAGGTGAACGCTGCCCGGGTCGAGGGTGCAGGTCGCGTCGAGCATGAGGACCCAGTCCCCCGTGGCGCGGTCGAGAGCCTCATTGCGAACGGATGCCATATCCGCATCGGTCTCGGCTTCGACCACCGTGACCGAGTCGGCCACTTCGCTCAGGCTCGAAAGACACTGGGTCACGGACGGCGCAGAGCCATCTTCGGCGATCACGCACGCGCTGAGGTGCCGTCCGCTCTTGGGGGAATGTCCACGCGGGGGGGTTTCGACCAACCGGTGAACCGGCGCAGGAGTGTCAACAGGTAGAGGTACGTGCACGTGCACGGGGTGTCGGTCGATCGCCCCTATCCGATCCCACACTGCCTCGACGACCAGGCCGGGACGGCAGCTCACGAGCACTTCCTTGCGTGCCCGGGCACCCGTCGCCGCGGCTTCCGATCTGTGCTCGTACACGCGGCGCATGGCACGGCGAAGATCGGAAAGGGATGGCTCTGCCCACTGTTGGCCCCGCAGCCACGTGTTCTGCGGCGCGGGGACGAGTTTGTAATCGATCAGGTACGAGTTGTCGTCGCTCATGAACTCGAGGTTGCCGCTCCACCGCGTGGCAATGGTCGGCAACCCCATCGCCATGGCCTCCATGTAAGGCCGGCCCCACCCTTCGCCGTGTGACGGGAGCACGAAGGCGTCGGCTGCTCTGTACAGACGCGGCACGTCGGTGGACTCGAGCGGTTGGTCGAGCACAATGACCCGTGGACCCTTCTTGGGGTCGTGCCCGAGGTGCGTGCGGATGAACGAATCGACCTCGTGTTGAGCATTCGTCCCGGGCGCGAGGTCGGTGTCCGTCTTCATGAGAAGGGTGACATCGTCCTGTCGGGAGAACTCCTCGAACCAGGCGCGCAGCAGGACGTCCCACGCCTTGCGGTCGATCCACGCGAACATGGAAAGGAACACATATCCCCGTGCCCCTTCGAGAGCCAAGGGCGTGACGACGGGGTCGAACAGATCGACGTCAAACGTCTCGGGGACCTTGTGGAGCTTGGACACGGCGACACCCGCGTTCGCAAAAGAACGGAGGTTGTGCTCGGACGGGACCCAAATTTCGTCCATCGCATTGCAGCGATTCCGCCAATCCTCGGGCAGTCCGTCCGTCTCGAACATCGTCCGGCCAATGTTGCGCAAGGCGGAGGGATGCCGTTTGAACCGATTCGCTCCGATATGGGCGACATGCACGAAGTCGTCGGGCAGATCGCGCTCCATCAGGGCAGTAAGGCGTTCCGCCTTGTGCCGCGGGAGCGGTATCGTCTTCCTGTCCCAGGCCACCGGGTTCGCGATCACGTGGAAGCCGGCGTCTTCGAGAGCGTCGACGGCCGCCAGCGCCTCCTCGGTGTAGCCGCCCCGCTCGAGAAAGTGGCTCGTCCAGGCGATGCTCGGCGGGTCTCCCAGTCTCGGGACCGAGGGGCGGGGTAGCCGCCACGAACGGTTCCATTCGGAGTTGGCGTCACCCTCGTCGACCAGGCAGACCAACTCGTCGGATCGGAAGGTGTTCGGCTTCCACCGGGCCACGAACTGGCGCACCGACTGGCCGAATCTGCCGCGGGTCCCGCTGAGTATCCGGATCGGCAGGCGGAGTTCGGCGCCGGCGGCGTAGAGGATCGGGAGTCCCCGGGAGCGGAGGCGCATGCAGTAATCAGACTCAGCGAGGTCCTCGCCAAAGGTCTCGTCGAATCCGCCGAGTTCGACGAAGGTGGAGCGGCCGGTGGCCATGCCTTCGCCGGCCAAGGACGGCATGATCCGGGGCCGGTTGACGCGCGCCGCTCCGGAATCCTCACCCTGGTAAAGACGATACGGAATCCGGTCCGGACCGAGGACGAGACCCGCGTGCTCCACTGTCCCGTCAGGAGCGGTGACCTTGCTCCCGGTGGCCCCAGAATCGGGGCGGCTCTGATGGGCAGCGACCAGGGCATTGAGCCAGCCGGATTGCGGGACAGCGTCAGCCGTCAGGAACACGAGCAGTTCGCCCCTGGCCATGCGGGCGCCGGCATTCCACCGGGCACCGAGACCCGTGCCCTCGGGGACGCGTACCCATGTTGCCCCGCTGGGGCCGTGATCGGCCGGATGGGACGAGACGACCACGAGCTCATAGGTGTGCCGGGGATCGGCCGCCGTCAATGCCCTCTCGAGTTGCAGTGGATCGCCACCGCCACCGCCACCGTCGACTGCGACGGCGACCACCGTGACGTCCGGAACATCCGTGGCCACCGCCTTGATCGCGGCGAAGACGATCTCCTCCGCGGTGAGCTCCTCGGCCACTTCGGCACTGACGTTCTTCAAGAAAAAGTCGTCCGACTCGACGGTGATGCCGCTGCCGTCGGGCCGCAATCCCACCGGGTTGAGCCATCCGTCCCGCACGAGTGTCATCCAACGAAGGTCGAAGCCGGCCGCGGCGAGGCCTTGCTGCAGCCCCCGTCGGGTGGATCCCGGCCCGACCGGCAGCGCCGCCGCAGATCCGTCGGACAGGACGCCCCCGATGTACTCCTCCATGCGACGCCGATTGCGTGCCGGCGATGCCGTTCCGATGATGGTGCCACCAGTCCGGAGGCAAGGAGCAAGTGATCGCACGGCGGCCAGCGGATCACCCTCGGACAAGGCCACGATCGCCACGTCGAAGGGCGTTTCATCCTCGAAGGTCGCCCCCTCAGTGGTACCGATCAGGTCGTCGATACCTCCCTCGCCCAGATGAGTGACCTCGCAGTCGAATGGCTCGACGTGAATGTCGCCCCAGACGAGCACCGTGGACGCGCCGGAGGGAACGAGTGCCTCCAAATCCGAACGACGCCTGTGCTCGCGGTGTTGGCGCAGGACGTGATTGTGGGAGAGCCAATTGCGCTTGGAGGACGTCGGCGCGTCGTCTTCGAGGGCCAGTCGCTCATAGCGGGCGTCGTCGAAGATCTGCTCGGCGGCGGTCTTCTCGTGAACTATTCCTATCCGGTCGAAGGTGGCGACGTTGTCCGACACTGCGTTCGCCCCACCGTGCGGTCGGGGATCGAAACGCACCCGGCTCGCCCGGACCAAGCGGTAATGGAGGATGGTGCCCATCTCGACGCCGTCGACCAGGTTCACCTTGCGGATCCAGAATCCATCGGCGTCTCCCTCGACCAGGTCGCGGAGCTCAGCTTTGAGGACGTCGGACATCCTCTCGTCCGCATCGAGGATGAGGATCCACTCACCCGTCGAGCGAGACGCCGCCAACTCCCGGGAGGGTTCCGCATGCCCATGATGCACGTCCCGGATGTAGACATCGGCCAGGCGCTCCGCGATTTCGGGAGTTCGATCGGTCGACATCTGGTCGACGACGACAATCTCATCGACAAAATCGCGGGCGTCCAGGAGGCACTCTTCGAGGCGCGCCTCCTCGTTGAAGACAACGACATTCAGCGAGATCCGACTCAAGGCCGCGACTCTACCGCCCGCTCAGCGCGGTGCGGCAAGACGTCAACGGCGGGCCCCGAATCCGCGCACGAGGTCGACTACGATGCCCGCGGTGCGAAGGGCATTGGTGTGCGGAGCCGGTGGGTTCATCGCGTCGCACCTCGTCCGGCGATTGAAGGCGGAGGGCTACTGGGTGAGAGGAGTCGACCTCAAGGAGCCGGAATACTCCGAGAGCGCGTGCGACGAATTCCTCTTGCTCGACTTGCGGGAAGCCGCCGGCGCTCAGGTGGCCCTCAGCGGTGCGGCTCACGGCTTCGACGAGGTCTACCAACTGGCGGCCGACATGGGCGGCATGGGGTTCATCCATTCGGCCGAGACTGAGGTCCTGCGCAACAATGTCCTGATCAACGCGCAGATGGTGGAGGCGGCGGCGGGGGCCGGCATTGCGCGGTACTTCTTCTCCTCATCGGTCTGCATCTATCGAAACATGGACGTCGGCGAGGACGCCCTCGATGAAGAGGGCGCCTACCCGGCGCTGCCCGACAACGAATACGGATGGGAGAAGCTCTACTCGGAGCGGCTGGCGCTGGCCTACGGTCGTCGCCACAGTTTCGCCGTCCGCATCGGGCGCTTCGAGAATTGCTACGGCCCGGAGGGGGCCTATCGGGGCGGAAGGGAGAAGGCTCCGGCTGCCTTGTGTCGCAAGGTCGCCGAGGCCCCAGAGACGGGGTCGATAGAGATCTGGGGCAACGGCAGCGCACGCCGCTCCTTCGTCTATGTCGACGATCTGATCGACGGCATCTTCACGCTGGCCCAGTCCGACTTGGAGGGTCCGGCGAATATCGGCACGGAGGAATTCGTGACGGTCGATGCATTGGCGTCCATGATCACCGAGACCGCCGGGAAGAGGCTGCAGTTCGAGCACGTCGAAGGTCCGGTCGGCGTCACCTCGCGAAACTTCAGTCACGAGCGGATGCACAGCCTGGGATGGCGTCCTCGCTTCAGCCTTCGAGAGGGCCTCGCGGCAACCTATTCGTGGGTGGCCGAGCAGGTCGAACGATCAGCCAGAAGTGCCGTTTAGCCGCGGCACGGATCAGGAGGAATCCGATCTCTCATGGCGATGACGGACCGGCCCAGGATCTGTGAAGGCCTCGAGATCGACGAAGTCGGGGACGGGCTCATCGTCTATCAGCAACCGAACGACCAGATCCACCACCTGAACCGCACGGCGGCGATCGTCTTCTCGCTGTGCGACGGCAGCCGGGACGCGGCCGAGATCGCGACGTCCGTCCGGGATCTCTTCGGTCTCGACCAGATCCCCTCCGAGGAGGTGCGGGCCTGCATTGCGCAGCTGGCCCAAAAGGGGCTGCTGGCCTGAGTCTGAGCTGATGACCTGGGTGAGGGCTGAGCGTCGTACTCCGGCCCCGCACGAGGGCTTTCTTCCTTTACAGGAGTACCCGGCAACGCTAATCTCCGGACGGTAACCGCCGATTAAGGGAGGGTGTATGGAGGACGGGCAGACAGATCCGTTTACCTCTATTCCGTCTGATCGCCGGGCCTTCATAAAGAAGATGGTGGCTGTTGCGTTCGCGGCGCCGGTCATCGGTACGTTCGGCCTCGACGAGCTGGCCTCGGCCTCCGAGAAGGGCAAGCAATGGTCTCCGAACCAGACGTACCCCAATCACCCGCACCACCCGCCGCCCCCGCCCCCTCACCATCATGGCCCCGACTGCGATCACGGCCATCCTGGTCGCCCGGATTGACGACGGCCACCATTTCCAAGGGTGAGCTTCGCCGCCTCTGAGGTGCTGGACGTCAGCTTCACCTGATCCACCGGGTTGATAATGCGGCCACTCCTGAGCGCCGCGCTCATTGTGCGCGACGAAGCGTCGATGTTGGGTCCATGCCTCGAGTCGATCGAGCGGTTCGTCGACGAGATCGTCGTCGTCGATACCGGGTCGCTCGACGACACCCCCGCCATCGCCGCTCGCTTCGGAGCGAGGGTCATCCATCACCCTTGGCAGAATGATTTCGCGGAGGCCCGCAACGTGTCACTCGACGCGTCCACGGGGCGCTGGATCCTCTACATAGACGCCGACGAGCGGGTCGTATCGGGCGACCGGGCGTATGTCGAGACACTCTTGACGGATGCGTCAGACGCTGCGTTCCGGCTGCTGCTCAGACCCACCCTCGACAGTACGCCCTACCGGGAATACCGACTGTGGCGTCACGACGACCGGATACGGTTCGAAGGGGTCATACACGAGAATGTGGTGCCGGCCATTCATCGCGTCGCCGACGACGAGGGGCGTGGCATCGGGCTGGCCGACATCGTTCTCCAGCACGTCGGCTATGAAGGCGACCAGACCCGCAAGCACCTTCGGAACCTGCCGCTCCTCCGACGGCAGCTGGCCGCCGATCCGAAGAACTTGTTCGTCCGGCACCATCTCGCTCGGGTGCTCGAGGCGCTGGGTGAGACAGACGAAGCCGACAGGGTGCTGGAGAGCGCCCTTGCGATAGCCAGGGCCGACTCGTTCGAGGACCCTCTGGGCGTTCTGGTCCTCGCCGATCTCATCCGCCGCAGACGTCAAGAGCTTTCTGATGTGACACCCCTGCTGGCCGAGGCGCTGTCGGCGTATCCCACCAACTGCGTCCTGCTCTTCCACGAGGGAGAGGACCTCATGGCGAAGGGTGACTATCAGCAGGCCATCGATCGCTTCGATCGCCTGTTACGGGTCGATCCCTCGAGCCTTCCCATCGACGGGCCCGCGTACGAGGAGCGGCTTCTCGGTGAAGTTGCACTGGAGCGTCGAGCTCTCGCCCTCTTCAGGTCCGGCCGTTACGCCGAGGCTGCTGAATCGTACGGAGCGGCCGCAGCGCTTGTGCCCTCCAACCCTGCCTACCAGGTGAAGTGGCAGCTTGCGCAGGCGCGCGCCCAACGGGTCGGCGTGCGGTCGACGAGGACGCAAGGAGGAAGGTAGGGAGCACCGCCCGGATCCACCGACCGCCGACAGCCCCTCTACAGGGTGAACAAGAGGCGAACACGGCGGACGATTCTGCCGCATATCGCTCGGTGTACGGGGCGTCGGAGTGGTTTTGCTCATTCGCCAAGCGGCTGATCAATCGGTACGGCTCGCACATGGAAGCCCCCCGTACGACTTTGCGGAGCGTCAGTAGCTGGAGGGTTCCTTTCTGGTCCCTCGAGATCCTGATCTCCCGCATCGTTCTGATCCTCGATGACTCTGATGTGGGCCGAGGCCGTCCCTAGTGTGGCCCCTCTTTCCGATGTCTTGGCCAGCTGTTCGAGCTGACGTTTCTCCCGACGTCGCTGGAAGGGGCCACCCCTCGACGTTGGAACATCGCCCTGAGCCATGACGCAAGCCTAGGTGCTCAGGTGGTCACAACCGTGGCTTTGAGGTGTCGAGTGTCGGGTGATTCAGGCCGGGAGGCATGGACACCAGGACAGCGTAAGAGGCACTCTCAGCACGGTGGACGCGTGCGTGGTGAGGGCACCTCTGGCCCCGGCACACGTCGTGGAAAACTAGGGAGAACACACCGAAGCGAGGTAGCCATGGAGAGGATCCGACTTCACAGAGACCAGATCGCCCTCGTCGCCGCGGTCGTCCTGCCGCTTGGGGTGGCGGTAATCCTCGTCCCCTTCCGATCGAGCTTCGCCAACACTGCTTCGGCCCTGATCCTCGTGGCGGTCATCGTCGCCGTCGCGGCGCTCGGCAACCGGATCTGTGGGTTCGTGGCAACGGTCTCTGCCACCCTGTGGTTCGACTTCTTCCTCACCCGACCTTACGAGAAGCTCGCCATCAACCACCGGGCGGACATCGAAACTGCGGTGTGTCTCTTCGTGGTCGGAATCATCGTGACGGAGCTCGCGGCCCGCAACCGTCAACACCATGCGGCGGCCGCCGAGGAAGCGGACTACGTCGGCCTTATCCACGACGTGTCGGAGCTCGCCACGTCGGGCGCATCCTCCCGAGAGGTGGTCGAACGGGTGCGGAACGAACTCATCAATCTGTTGCATCTTCACGCGTGCCGCTATCAGGCCGGCTCGGGCGATCGTCCCATGATGCGGCTCGAGCACGATGGACAGGTCTTCCTCGGAGGCAGGCTCTGGGGTGTCGATCGAATGGGGTTGCCCGGCTCGGAGATCGAGTTGGTGGTGCAAAGCCAAGGCCACACCCTGGGCCGTTTCGTCATGACGCCGACACCCGGGTATGAGGTTTCGCTGGAACGACGTGTGGTGGCCGTCGCCATCGCTGATCAAGTCGGGGCTTCACTTCGCCCTCACCTAAGGTCTGCTTAGGCGCCAGCCCGCTCCGGCATTCCCGCAGCTACTCACTGTCAGATGATCAGTTCGAGCCACGTCTGGTTCTGCTCGACGCGGAGGGACGCGTGATCTCCGGGAAGCTCGCGCTGAACCACAGCTCGGTAGTAAGCCCGTCCCTCGGGGTCGTCGGTCAGAACCACGACGCCGTCGCCGGTCGACGGGCAACCGATGACGAAGTTGTTCGCGTCATCGTTCAGCCCCCACTGCCACCCATGAAGGGGTGGACCGAGTTCGATACCCCAGCCTGCGCCCCAGGCGAGCTCGTCGTCGATGCGCCAGAGGGGCTGCCACCGCGCATCATCGAGCCTGAGGGTGTGGGCCAGGAACCGCCCGTAATCGGCCGCCGTGGTCAAAAGCGGCCGGTACCCGTGAAAACCGGGTTCAGGATCGGCGAGACAGCTTTGGTCCATGCCGAGAGGTCCGAAGACCCGGTCCCTGGCGAGCGTTGCGATCGGCACGCCGGTACGTCGTTGCAGGTGCCCTTGGAGCAGCACAAAGCCTTCGCCGGAGTAGCCCCAGCGCTGTCCGGGTGGCCGCAAGGGCTCGAGGGGTTGTCCTTCTGGGCGCCAGTTCGGAAGCCCGGTCGAGTGAGTCAGGACGTGGCCTACCGTGATGTCGCCGCAGACGGGCTCGTCGAGGTCCTCGATGAACTGGAGCGCCAAGTCCGCGAGGACCTGCTTCACCAGCGACGCCGCGTTCATCACGGCCGCATCGCCATCAACCCGAGTGAGCTGCCAGTTGCGCACAACGCCGACCGACCTACGCATTCCAGTTCAGGCTACGCCGATCAGTGTCCGCTAGCCGGCGACTGGGGGACCGGGGCTCGCAGAGGACGGACCGGATACGGGGGCACCATCCATCGATGAGGGTCAACTCAAGTGACCGGGCTGCGCGCTATTGCTCTGGCGTTTCTCGTGGCTAAAGACCCAACGTTGCCCGGCAGGGAATAGCGTGGCACGTGTGACCCGCCCGGGACACTTGCTCGCCGGCTCGATGACCACCACCCACCAGGTCCTGGAATTGGCCCTTGGGACCGGCATTATCGGCCAGGCGCAGTCTGGATTTGCCGGCGCGTTAGCCGCTTCGACCGCCATGGACGCGGGCTGGCTCTACGCCGCCACCCGCAAGGAGCCACCCGAGCGGCTGCTCGCCTTCGGTGCTGGCGTCGCCATCATGACGCCGCTGCTGCACTTCACCCTGTTCCCGTGGCAGGTCCGCAAGGCCGTGCCCGTCCTTACCCAGGCTGAGGGCCTGCCGGTCTCGATCATGCCCCTGTACAACGCCGTGCTCTACGCCTGGGCCGGCGCCGGAGTTCTCGCCGCCGTCCGGGACACGCCTCGCCGGCACCTACCCTTCGGCCTCGCTGGGATCCTCGCTGTCATCGCTATTCGGCCGGCGGCGAAGGAGCACTTCGCATGGATGGAACGCGAAGCAGTGCGGAACCCCCGCTGGTGGAACCGCTCGTGGAACCGGCCCGAGCCCGTATCCGGCGCCGCATGAAGCTGGTCTCGGTGGGCCCCACCGTCCCGCGGTCTGGGGCGCCGCGGATCCCGCTCCATATCGGCACTCTTCACTTTCAGGATGGTCGACACTTAGGCTGACGAGGTGGCCGACCCGGACTACACGGAGGTCGTTATGATCTGCGGTGGTTCACCCAGCGTCCGAGAAATCCCTGGGTGGGACGAGATGTTGGCCGCCAAACACGACCAGGGTTGGGTACTCGATTCGGTGACGGCCAACCATGAGCAAGCAGTCGTGCGCTTCAGGCCGTCTACGGTGAGTTAGCGGCGGGACGATCCCAGCCTCCCGAACCCGGGACGTATGCCTGTTCCATCTGGAACGGCTCGGGATCTGCGGAAGCGGTGGGGCTTGTCCCATGCCACCCTCTGGCGTACGGGGGCAGGGATCGCCTGTCAGACTTTTGACATGTTCGACAGGTCGGCCCACCTCTACGATCTCACCTATTCCTTCAAGGACTACGCCGGCGAATCGACATGGGTTCGCAACGCCATTCACACTCGAGTCCCTCAGGCCACGAGCCTCCTTGACGTTGCGTGCGGAACAGGCAAGCACCTCGAACACCTCAGGGGTGAGTTCGACTGTCAGGGACTCGATCTCAACCCTGAGTTTGTCGAGATCGCCCAGCAACGAACCGGTGTAAGGGTGCACGGTGCTTCAATGGATTCGTTCGACATTGACGAGAGATTTGATGCCGTCGTGTGTCTCTTCTCCTCGATCGGCTACACAAGCGATCTACCTGGCGCTATTGGTTCGATGGCACGCCATCTGAATCCAGGCGGCGTCCTCATTGTCGAACCATGGTTGAGGCCCGACCAATGGGTCCCAGGCCATGTGCAGGTGCTCGATCAGGAGTCCGACGGAATGCGCCTCGTCCGCATGACGACGAGCAAGGTCGAAGGATCTCAGTCCATTCTTGAAATGCACTATCTCGTTGGCACGCCGTCGGGAATCGAACACCTCATTGAAACCCATCGGTTGACTCTGTTCTCACTGGCCGAATACGAGTCGGCGTTCTTGGCATCCGCTTTGACGTTCGAGTTCGATCAGGATGGGCCGATCGGTCGGGGGGCGCTGATCGGGCTGGCTTCTTAGCGTCTTATTCAGCAATCATGGTGTCTCCTAGTCGGCGCTCGGGGCACCCCGCATCTCGAGCGACGAGCGCCCAGGTGCTAACCAACGGGAGCTGAGAAGTTGAACATGCCGTCGCCCGCCGTGATTTCGCGGTAGCCATCTGTCGGGCTCGCAGGTACCAACGATACGAATGGCTGTGAGAGTTGTGCTCCACCCACCGAGCCCTGGAAGGTGGCCGAACCAAAGGAATAGACGCCACCATCTGCTGCGACCAGCCAATAGCCGCCACCGGCCGCCGCTGTCATGGAGGTGACTGGCGCATTAAGCGGCTTGCCTCCCATGGAGCCCTGTAAGACGGCGTCGCTCATGACGCGACACAGGACCAGTAGGGTCGAAATGTGATCGCCCGAGATCAGGCGCCGGCGGCCTTCACGGCATGGGACGAATTGATCGACGCGGTCGCCTCTACCACGCCGACCGACCTGAAGGAGCAGGCCCGTACGGTCGCTCTTGCCAGCCTCGGACCGGCTGCTCCTGCTGTGCCGAGATCTGATGCGATGGTCTTCGCCGAACGGATGGTCGTCGATGTGGCATCCATGACCACCGATGTGCGAGCAGCGGGGCTGGCCGAACTCGGTGCCGGTGCCCCAGCCTTCGTCCTTGCCGTATGGACCGAGGACATGATGATTCGCGCCGGTGCCGCCTGGAGCGAGATGTTCGGCGAAGAATGGCATCTGATCCCGACTAATGCTGACAGCGATCCCTGGGTTGCTCACGAAAGATTTCTCCTCGAGGTGGCCAAACTGCCAGCCCTCGATCCGGTGACCTCCGAACTGGTCAGGCTCCGCGGGGCGAGAGCCCACAACTGCCGGCTCTGCCAGTCCCGCAGGAGCGTGAGTGCCATCGATCGAGCAGGTCGGAGTGATTTGTTCGATGACAGGGATCCGAGCGGTATCTCCGACGCCCTGGCCCTCCAGGTCGTAGATGCCTTCGTGTGGCAGCCGATCCAGTGGCCACCTGGGCTCGGCGAGCAGGTCGTGGACGCTCTGGGTCCTGCCGCCGCAACTGAGCTGACCCTCGATATCGTCCGCAATGCCGCGAATAAGATCGCGGTCGCCTTCGACGCGGACGACCCGCGGGTGGAGACGGGCGTCGAGTATTACGACATTGACGTGTCCACCGGGGAACTGCGCTACGACGTCAGCCCGGTCACGCCCGGGGCCTGAACGACCGGCTCGCGATGAGGTGAAATCCACCAGGCCAGCCGGATCGGAGCCCTTACGGTGCCGGCGTTCTAGGACAGGTCCGAACCCGTGGCCATCAACCGACCCAGACCTCCCGGAAACGCAGGAGATCACCGTGCCGGAGGTATTGGTCCTCCTCCGATCGTTCCAATGAGACGACCACGTCGCATGCACCTGCCGAGTCGTACGTCGACCAAACGACCTTTACCCAGCCGATTCCGGCATCAGCTTCATCCCGCGCGATCGTGAAGGAATTGCTGAATTCGTCTGCGAAGAAGGCCATACTTCCAGCGATGAGGCGCCCGGCGACCAACACCTCTTGCGAGCCTCCCTTCTCATGGGAGATTTCATCGACCTCAAAGACCCAGTTCCTTGCGGCCAAGAGGGCCTGGCGCCCCGCGCCAGTGATGAGCCATCGATCCTGGGGGTGCGATCGATCCATCCGAGACGCTGTCGCCGGTGCAGCTCAACTGGAAGTTCTTCACGGGTGGTCAATGGCGCGTCATAGAGGAACCAAATCGTCCCGGTATCCCGGTCGATCCCGGTCAGCTCCAGGAGATCTGCGTCGAGTCGTTCCACGATCAGAGCTTTGCACTACCCGGACAGGCCTACTTATGAAGCCTCTTGCCACCAACCCGCAGCGTTAGGGGACGGACAATGAAGCTGCCAGCTGCTCGGTCAGAAGCTCAAGGGAGCTGTGCAACTGGGCGAAGCGTCGCGGCCCGAGGATCTCTGCGATCCGCAGCTGGGCCGCCCCCGCCTCGGCGTAGATTGTCTGCTCGAGCCGCCTCCCCTTGGAAGTGAGTCGTATCACGCGGGCCCTTCCGTCCGCCGAATCGGGCACGCGCCCGAGGTACCCATGTCGTTCCAGGTGTCCAAGCAGATCGTTGACCGATTGTTTTGTGATCCCCGCCCGGTCCGCAAGCTGGCTTGGACGTAGTCCGTCGAGGCCCGGATAGCGCCAGAGCCCGACATGTGCGGCGTTCAGATCGTCGTATCCCGCCGCAACGACGCCTGCATACATCTGATCGCGGACCCACTGCCAGACGACGCGCAACATGGCGCCGACGTACCGGGGTAGCTCGCCGCTGGGGTGTTCCCCAGCGAAAGAATTGCTTGACATAGTCGTAAGGCTACCATACGATCTCATAATAAGGGTACCTGACTAACGGGTCCGGAGACAGGTTTCTACCAGGAGGTTGCCCGAAATGACGACAGCCGTAGTTGACTCCCCCGACAACGAGCAAGCGCAAGCATGGTGGTTCCTCGACACCTTGGTCGTTGAGCACCGCTGCGCACCCGAAATGGACACCGTCGTCCTCGAAATGACCTTGCCGGCGGGCTCGTCGCCCCCGTTGCACGTCCATGACGACCTCGACGACACCTGGTACATCCTCGAGGGCCAGATGGTCGTGCGCTGCGGCGACGAAGAGCTGGTCGTCGGAGCCGGGCACTGGGTCTCCATGCCCCGCGGCGTGCCGCACACGTTCCGAGTGATGGGTGAGCGCGAGGCGCGGATCCTGCTCGTGCACGACAACGCTAGCTTCCGTGATCTCATCCGCGCCGTCAGCACTCCAGCTACGGCGCGTGTCGTGCCGAGCCGCCCAATGTTTCCGCCCATGGACGAACTGGCGCGCGTTGCTGCGTCCCATGACCTCAGGCCAATCGGGCCCCCCATGAGCGCTGAAGACAGCCACACCGTCCTGGCCAACGCGAGCTGATTCGCGCGCGGACATCGAAGGGGGCATCACTGTGCGCGTGCAAGCTCTCGGGCATGTCGTCCTCAAGGTGCGAAACCTGCAACGCTCCGAGGACTTCTTTTCGGGCATGTTAGGCATGCCGATCATCTCGCGGATCTCGGATCCGGCCATGACCTTCTTTGCCCTGGGGACCTCAGGAAACCATCACGACTTCGCCCTGATGGAGGTCGGATTCGACGCACTATCGCCAGGCGACGACACCACTGGGCTTGCTCACGTGGCATTCAAGATCGGAGGTTCAGCCGAGGAGCTTGGTCTTGCGCGCCACTTGTTCGATGCCTCGGGGACCCGGGTCCTCTATGAGGCGGAGCGGAGCTCTTCCAGAAGCGTGCACGTGCTCGATCCGGACGGGAACGAGATCGAGCTATACGTTGATATCTCGGCTTGATCCCCAACGTAGCGAAAAATGCGCTCCGGTCCGGCGGTCTGGGATACCCGCACAATTTCGAAGGCTTAGCCAGCGATCACGATCCGGTGCCCAAAGTCCGCCTTTTCTAAGGCCAACAACTCCCCATAAGTCTCGTACCATTTTCCGGTCTCGAGATCCCGTCTAAGCCGTTCGACTCCGGGAAGAACAAGCTCAGGCGTCAGCGATGCGAACGTCGAGCTGGCCGATCGGACCTCTGGGTCAAGGTACATCTCGGGTCGCCGCCAGAAGGCTGCCTGGAATCCATCGGTGAAGTCGTGCGGGATCTCGAATGGTTTAACGGTGTGGGCACCCAGCAAATCGACGATGGACGTCAGCGAGGTGAAGCGACTGGTCTCCAGATCATCGATTGCCGGTACATAGTCCGTTGTAATCCAGAGCTTGCGTTGGTGGTTGGGGTCCCAGGTAAAGAGGACCTGTCGCCTGGCTACTCGACGCAGCTCCGCCAGTCCGGCGTTGAGATCTTCCCAGTGGTGCACGGTGAGAATCGCTAATGCCACATCGAAGGTTCCGTCATCGAAGGGGAGATGCTCGGCCACCCCTCGGATGCGCCGCCGACCCGAGTGTTGAGCGAGCATGACACTCGAGGGCTCGAGGGCAACGACCGGACGATCTGAAGGTTCGTAGGATCCCGCTCCCGCACCAACGTTGAGAATGCTCGATGCCGACCCGACTGCCTCATGTATGGCGGCACTCAGTCTTGGATCAGGACGCCGCTTGGAATGGTATCCGATGCCGATTCTGTCGTACTCAGGAAAGTTTCCGTGATCGCCGACCGTCACAGATACCAGTTTCCCGCATCCGCTACGAACACGGGCACCACCCTGTCCCGGCGAACTGAGGCCGCCAGTCAGGGTCGCCGACGGAGCCAAGTAACTTCTGAGGGGTGCTCAAGCAGATCGCACAGCGAGTCGCTGAGGGCGAGACGGTCACGTTTCGGCCCACCGGGAACTCGATGGTTCCGCTGGTTCATAGCCGTGACGAGGTGGTCGTCTCCCCGGCTGACCCGGAGCAAGTCGAGGTGAGCGACATCGTCCGCGCGAAGGTTGCAGGAAATGTCTGAACCGACTGCCGAGGCCAAATGACCTCCACCTCGCTCATATGCGACGACTCCGCCAACCGGCATACGTCTGATGGACGACACGATTCTGAGCTGGACTGCCGGATTACGAGAAGGGAGACGTAATGGACATCATCAACTTGGGCGCGACGGACGGACTGCCCCCAGTGGACTGGGCGAACGTCCTCGAAAAGCTGGACGCCGGATCGGCGCCGGCTCCAGACGCCCATAACGCTCGCACGACGTGGCTCTCGACGGTGAACGCGGACGGGAGCCCCCACGTGACTGCGGTCGGTGCGCTATGGCTGGACGGAAGCTTCTGGTTCCAGACCGGATCGCGTACCCGGAAGGGCCGCAATGTCGCCCGCGATTCGCGCTGCTCGATAGCGGTGTCGATCCTCGATGCAGACGTCGTCGCCGAAGGTGAAGCAGAGCGGGAGACCGACCCGGGCACACTCACGCGCCTTGCCAGGGCCTGGGCGGACCAGGGGTGGCCCGCCGAACTCGATGAGACCCGGACCGGCATCACCGCCCCGTTCAACGCGCCGTCGCAGGGGCCACCTCCGTGGAACGTCTATCGCATCAAGCCACATTCGGTGACCGTGACACTGGGCTCCGAGCCAGGTGGGTTGACTCGTTTCAGGTTCTAACCTCAGCCGAGCGAGAGCCCTCCCGGCCTCGCCGATCGATGAGGATTGCGAGTTGGCACTCCGCTAGTCCTGCGGATCTTTCGGCCCCAGACCAGAGCGCACAGATAACGTCCCGGTCTCGGCGACTGGGGCAGTCTGGAACCACCAGGAGTCGACCCTGATTCGGCATTCAGGGAGCTACCCGACTAGGCCCTACTTCGCAAGACACTGTTGGGGTGGTCGCTGTTTGCGGTTCGGCCGGGGACACTTCCCCTTTCAGGCAAACGTCAAACCGCTTCTCTTGCGTTCGGGGAACTCTGACCTCACTTGGTATATCGAGCGGCTAGTCAACTCCTGCGTTGTTGGAGCGGCAGAAGGTCGAGACGATCGCTGCAACGGACGAGCCGACATAGACACCAGGAGACCACCCAGTAGTGCCGGCTACATCACCCCCGTCTGGCGACCTTGCACAGAGTCCGTCCAGTCGGTATCGCTCCGATCGGACGATTCCGGTCGGCCTTGGTCTGGACCACTTGACGAGGAGGCCGAGGAGGGCGCCGGACGACCCAGGAGGTACCCTTGCGCCTCGTCGCATCCGACGCGGCGAACGATCTCCAACTCGGTATTGGTCTCGACCCCCTCGGCAACCACGTCCAACTTGAGGTTGTGGGCAAGATCAACCATGGCGGACACGATGGCAGAATCCCGCCCAGCATCGCCCAACCCAGAGATGAAGCTGCGATCGACTTTCAGCATATCGATGTGCAGGCGACTGAGGTAGGCGAGAGAGGAGTAGCCGGTCCCGAAATCATCAATGGCGAGGCGCACCCCGGTGTGTTTGAGCTCAGCGAGAATCTCATCCGTGCGACTGTCCTCGGTCACGATAACGGACTCCGTGATCTCCAACGTGACCGCCTCCGGGCAGAGGCCAACTTCAGCCAGGGTGGTGGAGAGGAACTTGCTTAGACCCTTGTCGCTCAGTTGGCGCCCCGAGAGATTTATCGCTACCCCCACTCCGGGCGAACCGACCCGGCGCCAGCGGGCACAGTCGGCCACGGCTTGGGCGATCACCCATCGCCCGATGGGTACGATCATCCCGCTCTCTTCGGCCAGGGGGATGAATTCATCGGGGGGCACGAAGCCGAAGCGGGGATGATCCCAACGGGCCAAGGCCTCCATGGAGGT